>Ga0255052_10000064_pt1 | contig 72961 bp, 73 predicted proteins | sample JV7_2_21_MG_FD_188632 | JGI IMG/M metagenome (GOLD analysis project Ga0255052, IMG submission 188632) | Seawater microbial communities from Jervis Inlet, British Columbia, Canada - JV7_2_21 | ecosystem: Environmental > Aquatic > Marine > Inlet | place: Canada: British Columbia | collected...
TGGGGACCGTCGGCGCGCCGAAGCTCTTATCGAGCACAACGTTGCGGCCTTTCGGGCCCAGCGTTATTTTGACGGCGTTTGCCAGGACGTTCACGCCTGCGAACATCTTCTGGCGCGCGTCATCGGCAAAACGTACTTCTTTAGCAGCCATTTCTATATCCTTTTATCTTGAATTCGTTAATGCAGTCATCGGGCGCTTAGCCTTCGATGACTGCCATGATGTCGTCTTCTTTCATCACCAGCAGCTCGTCGCCGTCGACTTTGACCTCGGTGCCGGCGTATTTGCCGAACAGCACCTTGTCGCCAGCCTTGACGTCGAGGGCGCGTACGTCGCCGGAATCAAGGATCTTTCCGTTACCAACTGCGACGACCTCACCTTTGATCGGTTTCTCGGCCGCGGCGTCTGGAATGACGATTCCTCCGGGGGATGTGCGCTCTTCTTCCATGCGCTTTACGATGACTCGATCATGAAGCGGACGAATCTTCATGGGGCATATCTCCTGTAAACTATTGATTATTAACCGACTTTTGGCGGATTTCCGGGCTCGCACAATTAGCACTCACCCACAGCGAGTGCTAATAATAGGCATCGAAGGCTAAATTTCAAGCGCAATGAGGGTGGAAAAGGTGCGAAAACCCGACCTGGATCGATGACAACCCTGCCGGGCACCGGTATTCTGCGCCGCAAATGCCCTGAAATCCGTAATAATAGGGCCCTCGCAGCGGTCTAAGTTCGCACAAGCGCCGGGAAATTCATGCCAAATCTGTTACGCATATTGTTAGCGTTATCGCTGCTCGCGATCGCCGCAACCGTCTTTGCACAGGGCGAGGAGCCACAACGACCCGAAGACGTTTATCGCTATGTGGTTTTTGACACCGGCGATGCCATCGAGATCGACTGGGCCATCGAAGACGGATACTACCTGTATCGCAACAAGCTGGGCTTCGAGAGCAATACAGATGGCGTTACGTTCGATGCTGTGCGTCTTCCCGAAGGTCTGCCGCATGAAGACGAGTTTTTCGGCAAACAGCAGATCTACCGCGGCAATTTCTACGTCAGCATCCCGTATCGGGTCGACGGCGACCGGCCGGAGACGATGGAGCTCGTCATCAAGAGCCAGGGCTGCTGGGACGGCGGTCTTTGTTACCCACCGCAGGCCTGGACCGAAGAAATCGACCTCAAGAGGGATCCAGAGACGACAAAGCTCAACCTCGCCGAAGTAGGTAGTTCTGCCGGGCTAGGCAGCTCCGAATTCGTGCCGGTTGATGAAGCATTCAAACCGATCCTTATTCCTGTCGATGGCAACACCGTCGAAGTGTCATTCCGGGTAACTCCGGGTTACTACCTCTACAAAGACAAGATTTCGGTCAGCACCAGGTCGGATAACGTGCAACTGGGACGGCTTGACTTGCCGCAGGGCAAGATCAAGGTGGACGAGTTTTTCGGTGAGTCCGAGGTTTATTTCGAAGACGTATTCGCGACCCTGCCGCTCGCTCGGGCGACCCCCGATTCCATGGAACTCGAGCTCGAGGTCAATTTTCAGGGCTGCGCCGAAGGTGGTCTTTGTTACCCGCCGACAACGCGTGTGGTCAGTACCATTTTGCCCGAAGCGACGACAGTCACTGACCTCGCGTCCCTGCCCACTCGTAACGAACCTGTAACTGAGCAGGCAAAACTTGCCCAGGTCATCACCGGCTCGAGCATCTGGGTCACGATCGGTGTGTTCTTTATCGCGGGCCTTGGCCTGGCATTCACGCCCTGCGTACTGCCGATGGTGCCAATCCTTTCGGGAATCATTGCTGGCGAGGGCGACGATGTCAGCCCGTCTCGCGGCTTCACGCTCGCGTTCAGTTACGTCATGGGCATGGCACTGGTCTACACAGCGGCCGGTGTCGGTGCTGCCGCGGCGGGGTTGCAGCTGCAGGCAACGTTCAACCAGCCCTGGGTGTTGATCCTGTTTTCCGGACTCTTCGTCTTCCTGTCGTTCGGCATGTTCGGTGCATTCGAACTGCAAATGCCGAGCTCCATTCAGAGCAAGCTGTCCGGCGTCAGCGGCAACCGGAAGAGCGGCACGATGGTCGGTGCCTTTGTTATGGGGTCTTTGTCTGCGCTGGTTGTTACGGCCTGTGTCGCTCCAGCCCTGATTGCTGCACTAACCGTTATGGCACAAAGCGGCGACATGCTGCGCGGGGGCACAGCCTTGTTCGCGATGAGCCTCGGCATGGGCGCACCATTACTCGCTGTTGGCGCGGCACAGGGCAAATTGCTGCCCAAAGCGGGGCCGTGGATGGTCGCGGTCAAAGGCGCGTTCGGCTTCATGTTCATCGGCCTCGCGGTTTGGATGTTGTCACGCATCCTGCCGGGCAGCGTTACGCTGGCGTTGTGGGCAGTATTGGTATTCATGGCCGGGGTGTTCATGGGCGGCCTGACTTCGCTGACGACAGACTCCTCGGTTGCGCGGAAACTTGGCAAGGGCTTTGGCCTGCTCGTCATCTTGTATGGACTGCTATTGTTTCTTGGCGCACTAACCGGAGGCAGCAACCCGCTGAAGCCGCTTGCATCGGTCAGCTTTGGCAGTGGCATTATGGTCGCCGAGGAAAAACACCTCGAGTTCCAGCGCATCAAGACGGTCGACGACCTCGACCGCGAGACTGCAGCCGCTGCAGCTGCAGGCAAGACAGCGATGCTCGACTTCTACGCGGACTGGTGTGTGTCCTGCAAAGAGATGGAGGAGTACACGTTCACGGACGAAGGCGTGCAGGCTGCGTTAGCAAACACGGTTCTGCTTCAGGCCGACGTAACAGCAAACGATGAGCAGGACCAGGAACTTCTGCAGCGCTTTGGGGTCTTCGGACCACCCACTATTATTTTCTTTGGCACGGATGGCCAGCAGCGCCACGGCTATGAAGTCGTTGGATACATGAAGGCAAAGGACTTTGCGGAACATCTGCAACAGGCGTTCGCCGCACCGGCAAACCTGTCTGCAAAAACACAATAAGGAATCTCCGTGCACCGATCATTTCTCGTTTTCGCAATGGCGTTTGTCGTACTCATGGCTGGCGCCCTGTTCTACGCCGCGCGTATTCCGGTGGAAACACAAGCACCCGACCCTGATGCTGCCACAAGCTCAACTGACGCGGGCGCGCCTATTTATCCGTCCTTCATGCTGAACGACATCGATGGCGTCGAACGAAACTTTTCGGAATGGTCCGGCAAACACCGGCTGCTTAACTTCTGGGCGACCTGGTGTGCGCCCTGCCGGCGAGAGATTCCGCTGCTGAAGACCTTCCAGGATGAGCATGGCGACAGCGGTTTCCAGGTCATCGGCATCGCAGTCGATTTCCCCGACCAGGTTGCAGCGTACGCCGAAGAGGCGCAATTCAATTACCCGATCCTCATCGGCCAGGAAGATGCGATGGCTGTCGCCGGGACATCTGACGTCGAATTCATTGGCATGCCCTTTACGATGATCGTCGCAGCCGACGGTGAACTGCTAAATACCCATATCGGTGAGATTGTCGACTCGCACCTTGAACATATCGTCAGAGTACTGACGATGCTCGACAACGGCGAGATCGATAAGGCAAGCGCGCGAAAAGCACTCGACTTCCTGTAATTGGATCCGACCCCCCTTTTTAGCCGGGTCGACTATCAATCCGCGGCCGCATCAGGATCGGAACATAGCGCCAGAGAAACACGGCAAACGCGCCCGCCCAAAGCACACCTGCAACAACCATGGCCTCACGGTAGGCGCTGGACGCAATGGATGCAGCGAGCACGCGCACGACCGCCGACAGTTGCAAGAGGATGAACGCGGCAATCTCTGCTGCTCCCGCCACGAGTGGCCGCCCCGTATGACCCAATGCGCTGCGCGTCATCATGGCGATCATCATCGACGCGATGGTCCCAACCGTGAATGCGTGGATGGCTACACCCGAAGGGACTAAGGACTGCAGCTCCAACGCCCTTAGCAGCAGAGAAATCGGCAACCATGCATAGGCAGCAGGTAACATCCACAACAGTGGATTTCCCAATGCGCGAAGCGGCTGCCAGAGCAACAAGCGGACAAACTGTCCCACTGCTGCAACAACGAAAACCGACAACCACATGGTGTTTGATACCGGCATCCACGGAGCCAGAACGCCAAGGGCAAGAATGACGATCAAAGCGCCTACCGACACAATTTCCACACTGCGGTTATGGCGAGGGCTGGAATCTCTCACGGCATTGCTGATAAAGGCGGGGATGACCCGGCCACCGACGATAGCAATCAGGATAGCAATGACATCAAGCGCAGCCGTCAGCGACACCCGAGCAAACCCTGAGGAAATTAGATTCAAGCTCGCCAGGTGATAAACAATATTCACGAATGTAAGAAAGGCGAGCACGGCCAGGACTTTGTAGTTTCTTTTGTTCCTGCTGCGCCAAATTGGAATAGCAACCGCAAGACCGAGTGTCGGCAAGAACAGAATATCCATCACCGCCGCCACGGATGCCGGACCAGTCTGCATCAATACGCGCCCGGCAAGCCACAACATGACCAGACCGGCGAGCGGTGCGCCGATCGGCGTCGGCTGACCCGTCCAGTTCCGAACAGCGGTCAAAAGGAACCCTGCAATTACGGCCGGAGCAAATCCGAAAATCATCTCGTGGCTGTGCCAAGCTAATCCGTGCAGGTAGTTGCCCGACTGCGCTTCGCCAGGAAAAGACAGGACCCACAGGGGAATCGCAAGCGCCGCAAATATCGCTGCAATCAGATAGAAGGGGCGAAATCCCAGCGCAAACAACGGTGATTTATCGAACATGTTGGAGAGGCGCCCTGTCGTCGTAAAGCCAGACGTCCTTATACGCGAAATCGTAGCGAAACTTGCACTAAAGTCGCCAAAAGCGGTTAAACTTGCCGCCATCTTCGGGAAACTGGTCGAATTTGGCGCGAAATGTCCAAATTATTGCTACTCAATGGTCCGAACCTGAACCTGCTGGGCTCGCGCGAGCCCGAGGTTTACGGTGCAACACGCCTGGACGACATCGAGGCGAATTGCATTGATCTCGCGAAAGAACTCGGACATACGCTCGATTGCTACCAGAGCAACGCCGAACATGAGTTGATTGACCGGGTTCAAAAGGCCGCGAAAGACGGTGTCGATTTCGTCATATTCAATCCGGGCGCATTCACGCACACCAGCATCGCAATTCGCGATGCGTTCCTGGCCGTTGCGATCCCGTTTATAGAAATACACTTGAGTAACACGTTCGCACGAGAGGACTTTCGTCAGAACAGCTACTTCAGCGACATTGCTGCAGGCTGCATGTTCGGATTTGGGGCCTATGGCTATGACCTGGCGCTGCTTGCAGCCAGTGATTACATTGCAGGATCGGTCGCGGATGCCGAGGATGAGTAATGGATATAAGAAAAGTAAAAAAACTAATTGAATTGCTGGACGAGTCCGGCATCGCCGAGATCGAAATTACCGAGGGAGAGGAATCGGTAAGAATCAGCCGCTACACGCAAGGTCCGCCAGCGGTGGCGCCGGCACCCGTCGCTGTTGCAGCACCTGCGCCGGCATCGGCGGCCGCTCCTGCGGATGTAGAAGCAGCGCCAGCAGAGGCGGAAGACGATGGTTTCCTCGTTACCGCACCGATGGTTGGCACGTTCTACGCTGCATCGTCACCTGGCGCAGCGCCGTATGTGCAAGTCGGTGATCGGGTCAACGAAGGCGACACGCTTTGCATCATCGAAGCGATGAAGATGATGAACCAGATCGACGCGGACGTGTCTGGCGTGGTTAAGTCGATTCGTGTGCAGAACGGTGAGCCTGTTGAATATGGCCAGACATTGATCGTTGTCGATCAGCGCGCATCTGATTAAGCGGACGATCACAACATGCTCGACAAAATCGTAATAGCCAATCGCGGCGAGATCGCCCTGCGTATTCAGCGTGCCTGCCGCGAGATGGGTATCAAAACGGTCGCGGTTCATTCGACCGCTGACAATAACCTCAAGCACGTGTTGCTGGCGGACGAGACAGTGTGTATCGGCCCGGCCAACTCGACTGAAAGCTACCTGAACATGCCAGCCATCATCAGCGCGGCCGAAGTCACGGATGCTGTGGCCGTCCATCCCGGTTACGGATTCCTGTCCGAGAATGCCGACTTTGCTGAACGCGTAGAGTCCAGTGGTTTCACATTTATCGGCCCGCCCGCGAGTGCGATCCGCCTTATGGGCGACAAGGTATCGGCAATCCGGGCGATGAAATCTGCCGGCGTGCCGTGCGTGCCGGGCTCGGACGGACCTATCGGCGATGATGCAGACGACATTATCGGGATGGCACGCGACATCGGTTATCCGATCATTATCAAAGCATCGGCCGGCGGTGGTGGACGTGGCATGCGCGTTGTGCATGCGGAAGCCTCTCTAACTGCGGCGATCACGGTAACCAAGGCGGAAGCGCGTGCGGCGTTTGGCAACGACACCGTCTACATGGAGAAATTCCTCGAGCATCCGCGACACGTCGAAATACAGATCATCGCCGACGCACGTGGCAATGCTGTGCACCTTGGCGAGCGAGACTGTTCGATGCAACGGCGTCATCAGAAGGTCATCGAGGAAGCGCCCGCGCCCGGTATCACCGAGGAACAGCGCAATCGAATTGGTGAACGGTGCGTCAGGGCTTGCCAGGAAATCGGCTATCACAGTGTAGGCACGTTTGAGTTTCTTTATCAGGATGATGAGTTTTACTTCATCGAAATGAACACGCGCTTGCAGGTCGAACACCCGGTGACCGAGATGATCACGGGTATCGATCTCGTTCGCGAGCAGCTGTGCGTCGCCGCTGGCGAAAAACTCAGCTTTACGCAGGACGATATCAAGATCCAGGGACACGCGATCGAGTGTCGTATTAACGCGGAGGATCCCAAGACGTTCATGCCGTCGCCCGGACTCATCAACTTGTTTCACGCCCCCGGTGGTCCCGGCGTCCGCATCGACACCCATATATACAGCGGATACAGAGTGCCGCCCTACTACGATTCAATGATTGGCAAGTTGATCACTCATGGTGCCGATCGCGATGCAGCAATCGCACGCATGAAAAATGCGCTGACAGAAATCGTCATCGAGGGCATCAAGACCAATGTGCCGCTGCACCAGGAGATTTTCCAGCACGCCGCCTTCCAGCAGGGTGGGACGGACATTCATTATCTGGAGAAACGACTCGGTCTAGTGTGATCGGGCGCACATCGAATTGACGATGGATTGGCGACAATTTGTCATGGATCTCGAATCGCTCAATCCGGACAGTGTCGAAGAAGTCTTCGCGCGCCATGGTGCTCAGTCGATTACGTTTACGGACGCAGGCGACAAAGCGTTGCTCGAGCCTGCACCGGGCGAGACTCCAATGTGGAGCGAAACGCGCATCACTGGCCTGTTTGCACCCGAGGTTGATCTTGCGTCCCTGCGAAATGACCTCTTATCGACGTTCCAGGTTGACGCACTGCCGGCACATCAGGTCACCGAACTCGAAAATCGTGCATGGGAGCGCGAATGGCTGAAAGACTTCGGCCCGATGCAGTTCGGTGAGCGCGTTTGGGTCTGCCCGGGCGATGCGACGGCCGACGACAAAAACGCTGTCGTCATACGGCTTGATCCGGGCCTGGCGTTCGGCACAGGCACGCATGCAACGACGGCGCTCTGCCTCGAGTGGCTCGACGGTCTGCAACTAAAGGGACGATCGATGCTCGACTATGGTTGTGGATCTGGCATCCTCGCCATCGCTGCCCTGAAACTTGGCTGCGACTCGGCCGTTGCTCTCGACATTGACCGGCAGGCGATAATGGCAACGAGGGAAAACACGGCTCACAATGATCTGTCGCATCAGTTGACCACGATTCTGGATCCGAAAGATATCGATGGCCAGTTCGACGTCGTCGTGGCGAACATTCTCGCCGCGCCCTTGATTGAGCTTTCGGACAGTATCGTGGGCTACGTCAAAAGCGGTTGTCTGCTGGCATTATCCGGCATACTCTCCGAGCAGGTTGGAGATGTGCTCACGGCTTACAGCCCGTGGATCGAGTTTGACGAGCCCGTCGAACGCGAACAGGGCGGACAGACCTGGGCACGATTGACCGGTCGAAGGATCGAGGGCTGAGCGATGTATACCCAGTGCCCTGAATGCGGCGTTGCCTTTCGCGTAACCGCGGAAGTGCTCAAGATGGCGGCGGGCAAGGTCCGTTGCGGCGGCTGTGGCGTCGCGTTCAATGCACTCAAGCACTTGTCCGAGCAAAAGCCGGCCGCGCCCGAGCAACCGGGAGAACTCGAGGCTGACATCCCACCGCAGACGATCTCCGCCGAGCAGAGCGCAGCGCTGCTGAAGACACTGGACCAGCTCGCGGGCGAAGATATCCGTATTGAAGACACCGGAGTCGAGTGGCGGGTCCTCGGCGAGGACGAAGATGGCGGCGACGAGGCGGAGCCCTTTGAGCAGGCGTCCGATGAGCCGTCGCAGTTCATCGATGAGATGCTCTTCGATGACGATACGGTACTCCCGGACGACTTTGATGAGGTCGTCGAGGCTCCCGCGACATCAACGCCCGCTGAACCACCTTCACCGGAACCCGAACCTGAGCCTGAGCCCAAGGTGCCGCAGTTTGATCTGGACCTGAGTGAACCCGGGGAGTGGGACGACTTGCTTGGCGACTTTGATGAACCTGCCGAGGCTGAAGACGCTGCCCTGGAGCCCGAAATCGAGGCGGCCGCAGAACTCGACGAGAATGAGGAAGACAATTCGGACTCGGGCGAAAACCCGCTCGACATGGATACACAGTTTGCGATCCAGGCGGAAGCCATGGGTATCGACCTGAGCGGCATGCATGACATCGAGGAAGAGGAAGCGACTGATACCGAAGAGGCTGCAGATGATCCTGACGAGGATTCCGAGACCTCTATCGAAGAAGACCTGATGGCGGCCGCATTCGAAGCCGAGAAAGATCCCGATCTCGAGATCGACTTGCAAGTCGAAGAGGAAGAGGAAACCGAAGACGATGTCGATGACATTACGCTCGGCTTCGACGGCAGGGTCGAGGAAGACATCGCCACGCTATCGATTTCGCTCGATGACGACGCTGAAGATCACGTTGAAGTAGAAGTTGAACCAGAGGATTCCATCGCCGCGACCGGTGAAGAGCATGTCATTCCCGAAATGAGTGAGGAAGAGAAGACGATCAACATGATGATCGACGAGGAGCTCTTCAATGTAGCGGTCGAGGACGATGATGGCTTCGCTTCAACAATCGTACGGTTGCTGCCGGACGACAAAATCGAGGTCGAAATCGAAGACGACGAAAAGCAGTCCGGCAAGAAAAAAGACAGGAAGAAGGACAAGAAGAAAGAAAAAAAGAAAGATACGGACAAGAAGCAGCCAGAACTCGATGTCGAGACGATCATCATGGAGGGCGAAGCTATCCGTGGCGAGTTCGAACAGGGGCACCTCGCTGCCAGCGAGGAATCGAGTTCGGATACCCTGACGAGCACAGGCATATCAATATCGTTGAATCGAGAAAAAGACGACTACGCAAAGCGCCGCGAGAATGTCGGCAGTCCGGCCGGCCCTGGGACCTACGTGGGTATCTCCGCGCTGGTCCTGCTGTTGGCCCTGCAGGCGATTCACCAATCGCGCGAAGCGCTTGCAACCGTACCCTCCTTCAGTTCAGCAGTCGGTCCCGTCTATCGTATGCTCGGCCAGCCGCTGACGCCGACCTGGAATATCGCCGGATGGCGCTTCGAAGCAACCAAAGGTGATACGGACGAGAGTGGCGAGTTGCTAACGATCTACTCGCGCGTCGGAAATAATTCGGATGAGCCGCTGCCCTACCCGCTCGTACACCTTTCTCTGACTGACCGCTTTGAAGATGTTATTGGCAGTACTGTCCTCGACCCGGCTGATTTCCTGCCTGAGAATGCTGACCCGAGAAAACTGGTACCGCCGGGCAACACGTTCAATGCTGTTATATCGATCGACTCTCCTGCGGAAAACGCGACCGGCTTTAAGCTCAATGTCTGCTACCGGCTCGCAAGTGGACAGTTGCGCTGCGCCGACCACGACTTCAAATGAAGATTGGCCCCTACGAGTTGACGAGCCCGTTCGTGCTCGCACCGATGGCCGGTGTCACCGATGCGCCGTTTCGCGCGTTGTGCCGCAAATTCGGTGCTGGCATGACCACATCCGAGATGACGACGGCTGACACCAGCCTCTGGAAGACTGCGAAGTCCCGGCGTCGCCTTGACCTGGATCTCGATGCCGAACCGGTCGCTGTGCAGATCGCTGGCTCGGAACCGAGACAACTCGCCACAGCCGCGCGTGCCTGCGTCGAACGTGGGGCCCAGATCATCGATATCAACATGGGCTGTCCCGCCAAGAAAGTGTGCAGGAAGCTGGCCGGATCGGCGCTGTTGAAGGACGAGACCCTCGTCGCAGACATCCTGACGGCTGTCGTTGCTGCCGTCGAAGTTCCCGTTACGCTCAAGATCCGCACCGGCTGGGACCCGGAGCACCGCAACGGTGTCGCAGTGGCGCACATTGCCGAGCAAAGCGGCATCCAGGCTCTCGCCGTTCACGGCCGGACAAGGGCCTGCCGTTACAAGGGGAATGCGGAGTACGACACTATTGCGCGCATCAAGGAGTCGGTTTCGATTCCTGTGATTGCGAACGGCGATATTGCATGTGCCGAGAAGTCGCTTGAAGTATTGCGCCTAACTAATGCAGATGGCTTGATGATCGGACGTGGGGCACAAGGTCGCCCATGGATCTTTCGGGAACTTGAACGCGGTCTAAAAAACGGGTCCGTGTTTTCCCCGCTAGCAAAAAGACAATTGCGTGATATTATGCTCGGCCACCTTCAAGACATGCATTGCTTTTACGGAGAGGAAGACGGTGTAAGGGTGGCACGCAAGCACCTGAGCTGGTACTGCCAGAATCTCGTCAACGCTGACGAGTATCGATACCAGGTCGTGCGAGTCAGGAGTTCAGAAGAACAGCTTCGACTTACGCGGGAATACTTCGAGCAAGAGGGAGGAGATATTTCCATCGCAGCGTAGGCGCAACAGGATTGACCAACGTGGCCCAGAATAAAAACAAGATTGAACCGATCATCAATGCCTCAAGAAAGAGCAAACCTCTCCACAAGCACACCGAAGAAGCACTCAACCAGTATTTTGAAAACCTGAACGGCGACCGTCCGGGCGATTTGTATGACCTCGTCATCGGCGAGGTGGAGCGGCCCTTGTTCAAGGCCGTGATGGACTTTACACACGGCAATCAGAGCCAGGCTGCAGGCATTCTCGGAATCAACCGCGGCACGCTGCGCAAGAAACTCAAGTCCTACTCTCTGATCCACTAATCTTTTTAATTTCAGTTACTTATTTCAGGTGTAACCATGTTTACCGTGCGACGAGCGCTGCTCAGCGTTTCCGACAAGCGTGGCCTGATTGCGTTCGCGACCGGCCTCAACGACCTCGGCGTTGAAATTCTTTCTACCGGCGGTACCTGCCGCGCGCTTCGCGAAGCTGGTATCGACGTCATCGAAGTTTCAGAGAAAACTGGCTTTCCGGAAATTATGGATGGGCGTGTTAAGACACTGCACCCGACCATTCACGGTGGCCTGCTCGGTCGGCGCGGCACCGACGAAGCTGTCATGGAAGATCACGGTATCGAGCCTATCGATCTTTTGGCCGTCAACCTGTACCCGTTCGAACAGACGATCGCCCGCGAGGACGCGACAATCGATGACGCGATCGAGAACATCGATATCGGTGGTCCGGCGATGATTCGTGCGGCATCGAAAAACCACGATGGTGTAGCCGTGGTCATCGATCCGAATGACTACGACGATGTGCTCGAATCGCTAAAGAGCGATCACCTGTCGGTCGAGGCTCGACGCAGACTTGCTGCGAAGGCATACGCGCACACCGCGAGTTATGACACTGCGATCACGAAGTACCTGTCGCGTTCGCTGGGTGAGAATCCCCTTGGCGAGCGCATGCTTTACTCAGGTGGGCTCGTGGAGCGGATGCGTTACGGCGAAAATCCGCACCAGGATGCCGCGTTCTACATTGATCAACAGGCGCCACAGGGGTCACTCGCAATGGCGACCCAATTGCAGGGTAAGGCATTGTCCTACAACAACATTGCCGACAGTGATGCCGCGCTCGAGTGTGTCAAACAGTTCCATGCCCCAGCCTGTGTCATCGTCAAGCACGCTAATCCCTGCGGCGCCGCAGTAGCCGGCAGCCTCCTCGAGGCCTACGACAAGGCCTTCCAGACCGACCCGACATCAGCGTTCGGCGGCATCATCGCATTCAACGAAACCCTCGATGTAGCGACCGCAAAGTCCATTATCGAGCGACAGTTCGTCGAGGTTATCGTGGCGCCCGAAATTGATGACGATGCTGCCGCAGCGCTCACCGAAAAGAAGAACGTTCGTGTGCTGCAAACAGGTGCCTGGGAAAGCTCGGCAGGCGGATTTGATTTCAAAAAGGTCTCCGGCGGACTTCTGGTTCAGGGCAGCGATATGGGCAGCATCACGGCTGGAGACCTTAAAGTCGTCACCGACCGGTCACCGACACAAGAGCAGGTCGATGACATGCTGTTTGCCTGGAAAGTCGTCAAGTACGTCAAGTCGAACGCAATTATCTTCTGTAAGGACAACATGACGATCGGCGTCGGCGCCGGGCAGATGAGCCGTGTGTACAGCACGAAGATCGCGGCCATCAAAGCTTCTGACGAAGGTTTGGAGATTGCGGGTTCAGTGATGGCTTCTGATGCGTTTTTCCCTTTTCGTGATGGCATTGATACGGCCGCTGAAACCGGCATTGGCGCGATCATCCAGCCGGGCGGCTCGATGCGCGACGACGAGGTAATCCAGGCCGCAAACGAGCATGATCTGGCCATGGTATTCACGGGCATGCGACACTTCCGTCACTGATGAAGGTACTGGTAATAGGCAGCGGTGGTCGCGAACACGCACTTTCCTGGAAGTGTGCGCAATCCATTGATGTCGATGAGGTACTCGTCGCCCCGGGCAACGCCGGAACCGCACTCGAGAACAAAGTTCGCAACGTCGACGTTTCGTCCGACGATATCGAAGCGCTCACCGCGCTCGCGCAGTCCGAGAACATCGGGCTGACGATTGTTGGACCCGAGGCGCCACTCGTTGCCGGCATCGTCGACCGATTTGCAGGGCTCGGCCTGCCCTGCTTCGGCCCGTCGGCAGCGGCCGCCCAACTTGAAGGCTCCAAGGTATTCACCAAGGACTTCCTCGCTCGCCACAATATTCCGACGGCGGGCTACCAGAGTTTCTCGGAACTCGAGGCCGCACTGGCCCACATCCGTGAGCAGGGCGCACCTATCGTCATCAAGGCGGACGGGCTTGCCGCAGGCAAGGGTGTGATCGTCGCGATGACACTCGAAGAAGCAGAGCGCGCAGCGACCGATATGCTATCGGGCAAAAAGTTCGGCGACGCCGGTGCTCGCATCGTCGTCGAGGAGTATCTTGACGGAGAGGAAGCGAGTTTCATCGTCATCACAGACGGCAACAGCATTTTGCCGATGGCGACATCGCAGGATCACAAGGCACGCGATGAGGGCGATGTCGGCCCGAACACAGGCGGCATGGGCGCATACTCCCCTGCCCCGGTTGTCACGCCGGAGATTGAGGACAAGATTATGAACCTCGTCATTCGGCCTACGCTCGATGGTATGAAGGCCGATGGCAACAACTATGTCGGCTTTCTCTATGCCGGGTTGATGATCATGGCTGACGGTACACCGAAGGTCATTGAATTCAATTGCCGCTTCGGTGACCCGGAGACGCAACCCATCATGGCCCGGCTGAAATCCGACCTGGCGTCGCTCTGCAAAGCGACGCTTGATGGGACGCTGCACGAACAGAGCGCAGACTGGGACCCGCGCGCATCGCTCGGTGTTGTGATGGCTGCAGGCGGTTACCCTGGGGGCTACGCCAAGGGCAAGGCCATCTCAGGGCTTGATGCAGCGGACAGTGATGCACAGAAAGTTTTCCACGCAGGAACGGCTCAGTCGGGCAGCGACGTTGTCACCAGTGGCGGTCGGGTTCTGTGCGTTGTCGGTCTTGGCAGTACTGTGGAGGAAGCTGCCGATGAATCCTATGCCGCTGTTGCGAAGATCAACTGGCAAGACGTCTACTTTCGCCGCGACATCGGCCACCGCGCGATAGCAAGAGAGCGGAGCTGATCGCCGTATGATCACGACCGGCGAAGCTCGCGACGCCATCCTGGCTGCTATGCCGGCCTTTGAATCTGAACAAATCTCTACTGCTTCCTCGACGGGACGCGTACTGCGACAGAGTGTCGTGGCCGAACGCGACCAGCCGCCATTCGATCGCGTGATGATGGACGGAATCGCCATCGCGTTCAGCGATTACGACACCGGAATTCGTACATTTCCGATACAGGCCACACAAGCCGCCGGCGATAAGCAACTTTCACTCGAACAGGGCAGTTGCATCGAAATCATGACGGGCGCTGTTTTACCCGACGGCACCGATTGCATCGTCCCCGTCGAACGAATCTCTGTCGCGGACGGTGCCGCCACGCTTGAAGAGGACTACAAGGCGAAAGAGCGACAGTTCATCCACGCACAAGGGTCCGATCACTGTAAAGGCGCCGAACTACTGTCGGCGGGCAAGCGCGTATCAGCGATGGACGTCGCGATTATCAATTCCTGTGGACTGACGGACGTCGCAGTGAGTATTTCGCCAGCCATTCGCGTGATCTCAACTGGCAATGAGCTGGTCCCGGCCGGCGAATCGATCGAGCCGCACCAGATACGACTATCGAATGGGCCGGCCGTCATTGCCATGCTCGAACAGCACGATTACGCAAATTGCCAACACGATCATCTTGTTGATGATCCCGAGTTGCTAAGACAAAGCATTGGCGAGCACCTCGATGAGGCGAACGTACTGATACTGTCGGGCGGCGTTTCGATGGGCAAGGCCGATTATGTGCCCGCTGTCCTCAAGGAGCTGGGCGTTGAAGTCGTGTTCCACAAGATCAGCCAACGGCCCGGCAAGCCCATGTGGTTCGGCATTGGACCGCGCAAGCAGACCGTATTCGCCCTGCCCGGCAACCCGGTCTCGACGCTCGTTTGCTGCCGTCAGTACGTTATCCCGGCACTCGCCCGCGCCTCGGGCCAGAGAGACCGTCGGCCCGAGTTTGCAGCCTTGGCGCAGGAGGTTTCCTTCGAACCGCGACTGACATGCTTCCTCCCAGTGAATCTCATATCAAATACCGGCGGCCAGTTATTGGCGATGCCGGTGCACACCAATACATCAGGCGACTTTGCATCATTGTCGGCAACCGACGGTTGCGTTGAACTACCACTCGAAGAGTCGCGCTTTCCGGCGGGCACAGCCGTACAGTTGCATCGCTGGCTGGCGAAACCGTGACCGATAGCTTGCGGTTTTCCGTTTTGGGCTCCTGAATGAGCGGGTATTCAGGTACACCGCTCGCGAAAAAACTCGGATTCAAAGAGGGTATTCGCGTTCGTATCACCGGCGCTCCGGAAAACTACTCAGATCTTGTCAACCCGCTTCCTGACGGTATTACGATATCCAGCCGTATTGCGAAGAACATCGACATCTGGCATTTTTTCACAAGGTCGGAAGGCGACCTCAGGTCGAAGCTTCCGAGCATGATGCTGGCTATCTTTCCCGATGGCGCAATTTGGGTTTCCTGGCCAAAGAAATCGTCCGGCGTACCGTCCAGTGTGACTGAAGACACAATACGATCCGTCGCTCTGCCGTTGGGGCTGGTGGATATCAAGGTTTGCGCGGTCGACGCGACATGGTCAGGATTGAAGCTGGTGATTCGAAAAGAGCTGCGCAGCTAACGGGGGCATCAAGATGAAGGCATACATTGTCGGCGACATTACGGTTAACGACCTGGAGCGCTACAAGCAGTACGTTGCGCGCGCCCCGCACTACGTTGCGAAACATCAGGGCACGTATCTAGTCAGGGGTGGCGACGTAACCGCAATGGAAGGCGACTGGAATCCTACTCGCGTAGTTGTGCTCGAGTTCCCATCCAAAGAGCACGCCCTCGCCTTCGCTCAGGATCCCGAGTACCAGGCCGTCGCAGTTGATCGGCACGAGGCAACGACGAGCAGGCTCATCATTGTAGAAGGCGCGCCAGCACAACCCTGATGAATGTTCCTTACCTGAATGAAGCGGCGGTCGCCGCCGTTCTCCGCATGGAGGACCTGATACCGCGCATGCGGCAAGCCATGATCGACTACTCGGCGGGACACGTGGAACAGCCGGTGAGACGCATACTCGATGTAGGTGCCTACGGCGGCTACTTTGGCGGTATGACCGCCGTAGGCCCTGAAGCCATGGGCGCCAAGCTGGTGTCGATTTATCCGGACAATGCTGCAAAGGGACTTGAGGCACACATGGCACTCATTGTGTTGTTCGACCCCGAAACCGGTCAGCCACTGGTCACAATGGATGGTGGGCTCATTACGAAGATGCGCACTGCGGCTGTTACGGCCGCGTTCATTGACGCGGTGGCATCTCCCGACGTCAAGTCCCTGGCCATCCTCGGCGCTGGTGCGCAGGCCGAGAGCCACTTTGAGGCACTGTCCTGTATTCGACAGTTTGACGATATTCGAATCTGGAACCGAACACCCGCGCACGCTGAGTCACTGGCTAGCAAGATTGGTGCTCGAGTGACATCGTGTGAAGAGGCCGTTCGCGAATCCGCGGTCGTCGTAGCAACAACAGCATCCGCTGAACCCGTCTTTGATGGCGGCTGGTTGCGCCCTGGTGCCAAAGTTGCCTCCGTAGGTTGGGCCGGCGCAGATGGTGGTGAACTGGACGGAACAACCATGTCGAATATGGTTGTCGTTGACTCGCGCGACGGCGCACTTGTCGAATCGGGCAACGTACGACGCCATGACGCAGAGATTTACGCGGAACTCGGCGAGGTACTCGCCGGGTCAAAATCCGTCAACCCACAGGCGACGATCGTCTTTGAATCCATCGGCATGGCCTGCCAGGACCTGGCCGCAGCGGCACTCGTTATCGAAAAGAGGAGAACATCATGATAAAAGGCTCGTGCCATTGCGGCGACATTGACCGAAGGAACTGATGACTAGCAAACACATACTGGTGCTCGCCACCTTTGCCTTGACCAATCTCGCCTGTTCGCAGCAAGACGCTCCTTCTGTCGGCGATTTGCTCGCACAGGATCACTACTCGTTTGCCAACAACGAGCAGTTTGTGACGGAGCACCTGCACCTCGACCTGGCTGTTGATTTTGATTCTGAAATACTGCTCGGCACCGCTACATTGACTATGCGCCGTGAACACGACAGCGCAGACGAGGTCATCCTTGACACACGTGACCTTTTGATTGAAAGCGTCGCATTCATTGCAGAGTCTGGAGAGTTGATTGATGCGGAGCATCAACTTGGTGAAACCGACGCGTTTCTCGGCACGCCCCTCGTTATCGGTATTCCGGCCGAATTGCAGGCCGAATCATTATTCGATATCCATATCGCCTACCGCACTAGCCCTGAATCCACTGCATTGGGGTGGCTGCCGCCCGAGCTGACGGCAGGCGGCGGCCACCCATTCCTGTTCTCGCAATCGCAATCTATTCATGCTCGCAGTTGGGTACCGCTGCAGGATACGCCCGCCGTGCGCATCACCTACAGTGCACGAATTCAAACCCCACCGAACCTGCTGGCAGTCATGAGTGCCGACAATGACCCGAATGCCGAGCGCACCGGCATCTACGAGTTCGACATGCCGCAACCCATACCTGCGTATCTCCTCGCTATCGCAGTCGGCAACCTGCAATTCGCTGAAATTGGTGACGACACCGGAGTCTATGCAGAACCCGAACTACTCGACGCCTCAGCCTTCGAGTTTGCTGACACCCAGGCCATGTTCGAGACTGCGGAGGCCATGTTCGGTCCCTATCGCTGGGGCCGCTATGACCTCCTGATCCTGCCACCCAGTTTTCCTTACGGCGGCATGGAAAATCCCCGGCTGTCATTCCTGACGCCGAGCTTGCTCGCAGGCGACCGCAGCCTGGTGTCGGTCGTTGCGCACGAACTCGCTCATTCCTGGTCCGGCAATCTCGTCACCAACCAGACCTGGCGAGACGGCTGGCTCAACGAGGGCTGGACCAGTTACCTCGAGTACCGACTGATGCAGGTCATCTATGATGAAGAACGCGCCAACGAAGAGAACCTGATTAGCTACCAGGAGCTACTGCTCAATTTCGAGACCGTGAGTCCGGAGTACCAGGCGCTGGCACCCAGGATTAGCGACATGGATCCTGAAGAGGACCAGGGAACAATTGCCTATCACAAGGGCAATCTGTTTCTGCAGTACCTAGAAGACAAATTCGGCCGCGAGACATTCGACCAATTTATCACCGAGTACTTTAACGAGTTCGCATTCCAGGTCATCACCACGGAAGACTTCGTCGACTTCCTCGACGAGCAATTGTTATCCGTACACGACGGAGTTGTGAATCGCGCCCAGGTCGAACAGTGGATGTACGAGCCCGGGCTGCCTGTCGATGCGCTTCTGCCGACCTCCGAAAACCTGGACCAGGCTGCTGAACTCGCAGCACTATGGTCAAAAGGTGAGATCGATGCTTCCGAGCTACCCGTGTCTAACTGGAGCCCCCAGGCGACAATCCACTTCATCAATAGTCTCGACGCTAATCTGTCGACCGAGAAGCTGATCGAGATCGATACGGCGCTAGGACTCAGTGAGACGCGGAATGCCGAAATCGGTCGCACCTGGTTCATCCAGGTTGCACAACGACAGCACCGTCCAGCCTATGAACATCTTGCCGCGCATCTGCTGCGCTTTGGGCGCACGCGCCTTGTCAGGCCCGTCTACCTGGCACTCGCAGAGAATGGCAGCGACTTCGGACTGGCAATCGAGCTGTTCAATGCAGCCCGTGGTGAATATCATCCGTTGACGAACGCGAGTATTGAGAGAATGCTTGAAAGCAAGGCAAAGACTAACTGATGGCCTACTGACAACCGTTCCTTGTACTAAGATTAAAGCTATATGGAGAACAGGCTCGAAGTGACATTTGAGGGCGATCACGTTCTGGTGATCGCGGATGGCGATAAAGACTATCGCTACATGGACCGAGTGTGGCACGAGATCGCGATGAAGTGCGAACAGCACGACTGTTACAACGTGCTTGGCATTGCGACCACAACCACCCCTATCGAAGTCGTTGACGGTTACGACTTGCCTGCGATTTTCCGCGAACTTGGTATCGGACAGCACTACCGCATAGCCTGGGTCGAAACGGTTGAGGAGTCCCGGGACCTGGTCGAGTTTGTCAGCACGGTGCTGGCGAATCGAGGGCTGCCCGGACGCCTGTTCGAAACCGAAACCGAAGCCCGGCAGTGGCTATTGGGATCTGATTGAATACGTTCTATCGTTTGGCTGCCGATCTCGTTCTTTACCTGCACGTAGCATTTGTCGCGTTCGTTATTGTTGGGCTTGTGCTCATCCTGATCGGAAAATTCGCCAACTGGGCATGGGTCAGGAATGGGTGGTTTCGGCTGGCCCACCTCGCTGCCATAGGCGTTGTCGTATTGCAGTCCTGGCTCGGCAAAATATGTCCGCTAACGACACTCGAGATGTGGCTGCGTGCGCAGGCTGGCGATACCATCTATCCCGGCGCGTTTGTGGCCCACTGGGTGCAGAGAATTCTGTACTATGATCTTCCTGTGTGGGTGTTTGCGCTTGGTTACACGGTATTTGCTGTGCTGGTCCTCGCCAGCTGGTTCTGGATTCGACCAAGGCCAATAAGAACGAACAAAGGGGTATGACATGGGGATATTCGGCAAAGTTGAACGGATCATCGCGATCACGCTGCTGGCGTTAATGGGGGTGGTCGTAACCTCAGGCGCGCTCGAGGTTGCCTGGGTCGTTTTTCACGATCTGTTCCAGCCACCCGGCTTCTTCATCGGCGTCGAAGACCTGTTCGACATCTTCGGCCTGTTCCTGATGGTCCTTATCGGCCTCGAACTCATGACGAGCATCGAGATGTACCTGAAAGACAATACGATTCATGCCGAGCTGATGTTTCTCGTAGCGCTGACGGCCGTCGCTCGAAAAGTCGTCATTCTCGATGCGAAGGCGATGGACCCTATGACCGTTTTCTCTATCGCCGCGCTCGTTATCGCATTATCCGGCGGCTACTTCTTTATCAAGAAATCGAATGCACCTGGCGCACGCTAACGCGGCTGTCATGATTAGCAACTACGAGGATCCGCTGATGGCAGACTTCGTATCGCAACTCGATCCGGTGAATGCCGCCGCCGACTTGAGCCCTGGGTTCGTCTGGCGGTTGGCCGATGATGATGTCGACGAGGAAGCCGCGCGAATATTCGAAATCGACAATTTGCTGTTTAACATGTCGGTCTGGGAATCGGTCGATGCTCTTGAAGACTACACCTACAAGAGTAACCACATCGAAGTCGTGCGAAAACGTGGCAAGTGGTTTGAAAAACCAAAGAGGTCACCATTCGTGTTGTGGTGGATCGAGCCTGATCACCTGCCGACGATAGCCGAGGCAAAGTCTCGCTTCGACCTGTTGTGGGAGAACGGGCCGTCACCTGAGGCTTTTACGTTCGCGAGCAGGTTCGACGCATCATGAGCGGATTGAAAAACACGGGCCACTGCTTCTGCGGTGATGTGCAATTCAGCGTCGAGGGACCTGAGAAATACGCGTGTTTTTGCCACTGCGAAAGTTGTAGACGTGCAGCCGGCGGTGCCTACGTTCCCTGGGCCACCTTTGCAAAGGACAACTTTGAAATTACGAGTGGCAAGATGGCCACGCATCGTTCCGCGCCGGGCGTGACACGTGGCCTGTGTGCGAGATGTGGCACGTCACTCACCTACGAGACCGACAGGCGACCAGGCCAGATCGATGTGACGCTGACGAGCCTCGACGATCCCACTCTGATTGCGCCCAAATCACATGTCTGGGTCGAGGACAAGCTATCGTGGGTCAATATCGACGACGCGTTGCCTCAGCACGAAAGCAACGCCGGCTAAAACTCCCAGAGGACACCGATCGCGGGTAACAGAGGCATCCAATAGTCGACGCCGCGTTCGAACACGTCTTCGCCCGTGTCCTCATCTTCTTCGAAGTCCCAGTCGAGGCAGCATTCGTTGCGTCGATTGGTCAGGTTAGAAATCTCGAGAAATGCCATAAACGAGCCACGCTGCAGTTGCCAGGTCCGGCTAATACGAAAATCGAGACTTACGAATGATCCGAGCTGGCTTTCGTTGCGCGGCCCCGGGATCGCGACAAACTCCGGTTCACCGTCTTCGTCGACACCGTCTTGGACAAGCATAAGCTCGGTAGTCGGCCATCCTGAGTGAACACTGGCAGCGAGCGCTGCGTCCCATTTGTTGCCCGACCAGCTCAGGCCGCCCTGAAAAGCATGACGCTGGTGCCAGCTGCGGTACTCATCCCTGCCGTCGACGCGATCGGTTGCTTCGGACAATGTGTAGCTGGCCCACCAGGTGAGCGGCCCATTTGAACGATCGAGCGTAATTTCGAGGCCCTGTGAACGCGCGCTCGTCGGGTCCAGCCGAACGCGGTCAGGTTGCACTTCCGGAATCAGGCTAAGTGGGTTGAACAGGTTCTCAAATCGTGGCCGCACCTGTTGCATCTTCTTCTCGAAGACCTCGACTCGCAGTGCATAGTCTTCCTTGAACAGGTGGCGGATACCGACGATCGTATGGTCCGCTTTCTGCGCGGGCCAAAAATTCGTGATGCCGTCCTCGATCTGCAAGTCGCCGATTCCCTGCGACTGGTGGTACCGTCCCCAGCTAAGTCGAAGTTCCGTGTTCTCTCCGAGAGTTCGCATCAGGTTAAAACGTGGACTCAACTGGGAATCTGACGACAGATTTTCAACATAAGTCTGGTCATCCCAACGCAGGCCCCACTCGAGTATTGTCTTGTCCGACACCTTCCACCGATCGGAAAAGTACAACGAGTAGCTGCTACCACGAGGATCCGCGGTCGCCGCAAAGCTCGACGTTTCCGGCTGGTCTTCGAACATGGCGGGGAGGCCGAAATACTCTGCTGTGTTGGCGTAGTCGTAATAGGCCTGTGAGTACATGGCCTCGATTCCCCACTGCATGAGGTGTGTTTTCGAGGAATTAAAGGTCCAGTCCTGCCGGAAGCTGTACTGTTCGACCTCGCGTTCATCAAATACGGTCGCGACGAGCTTTTCTGCATCGCCCAAAAAGCCTTTACGAGCGTTGTTGAACACAACACCGGCCAATACCAGCTTGCTACTCAACTCTTCCGTCCAGCGATTGTCGAGCTGCATCCATATCTGCACATTGCGCGTGCCGCCCTTGACGCGCTCGAGCTCCTCAGGCTCGGACTCGAGAATGATCTCGACAGTATCGTCAGCGAACAGCGCATTGAATGACATTGTCACATCCGGTGATATGTCGAAGCTGTACTGGCCAAATACATCGTAGTAGGAGGGGCTGCCGAACTCGGGATCGATAATCAGATCAAGATTGCCGCGCCGCGCTGAAACCAGCCAATTCCGATCGGCCTCATTACCGGCAGTGAGGAACGACGTGTTAAATACGCTGATGCCAACCTCAGTGTGGCGTGGCTCGGGTGACTCAAGTGACTCCATCAGGACCAGGCCGCTCATACGATCGCCAAAGCGAACAGGGAACCCACCGGTAAATACCTCGACACCTTCAATCGCACGAGCATCAATCGCGCTGAATATGCTTTGATAATCACGGATGTGGAATGGGTCGAAAAGTCCGTGACCGTTGAGCATGATGCCGATTTCATCATGTTCACCGCCACGGAAATGCGTCTTCGCCGAAGCCCCGCTCGCGGCAGCACCTGGCAAACGCTGCACGACTCGCAGCGGGTCCTCTCCAAGATCCGGCATGTTCTGAATGGTGCGTTGGTCGATCGTAAAGCGCGAAGTCGCAAGCTCGCTCAGTATTTCGTAACGGCTTGCGGATATGACGACGTTCTCGATTTCGGGTCGTGCCGTTGTTGCCGCCTGGACTGTGTCTTCCACGTCGGCCACCGATCCATCGTCATTGCGTACGACAAGGTGCACCCCAGCCACCGATCGAATTGTGAGACCGTGCGGTAGCAGTATCTCCCTTACGATTTCAACGGGTTCCGTGGCCTTGGGCTCGGTCGTGACCACGAGATCCGCGGACACGAGGTTGGTGCTATACGCGAACGGGATGCCGGCTTCGCGGTACTCGTCGATGACTGCCGCGACGGGCCGCCCTGTAAGCGGCGCAGCAGCAGCGTCGGCAGCCAAACCGGCCACCGTCGACAGGCAAATCATGGCCAGCAGTGTGCGCATTACGACGCTACTGGCGGCTTCCTGAATCGATACCCACGTAGATAGTCCCCCCTTCAATGCGATAACCAAGATCCTCACCCGCCATGCGAATTTCCAGTTCGCTGTGCGGATCAGCATCAATCGTTCCGTACAACTCTCCCGCCTGGGCTGCTGCCTCGGCTTCAGGAGTTTCAAATTCCAGCATCAGCCCGGTCTCGCGGCTGATGCGCGTCAGGAATTCAAGTGTTGACTTGCCGTCCATGTTGACCGTCGGCGCAATTGCCTCTGCCCAGGCCCAGACATCTCCGAACCGGTCGATAGCAAGAACTCCCGGGCGCGCGCCACCCGATAATGTCATTTGCTGTCCGGCTATTGCCGTCGCCTGATCGACAAAATTTCCGTCAACCGACACTCGGCCTTCGCGGACGCGCACGACCAGGTCCCGACCATCGATCGTCGTCATGTATTGCGTGCCCAAGTGCTGCACGAGCCCATAGTCTGTGTTGATCTTGAGTCCGGACCCGGCCACGTGAGCAACAGCGGCAACGGTCTCACTTCCTGAATCGAAGTAGACCTGCCCGAACCTGAGGAACACCGAGTCGGCAGATTCGAATTCGATGCGTGTTTTGCTGTCGAGACGCAGGGACCCGCCCGTGGCCCACTCGAGGCTGAGACCACTATCGTCGCCGGTTTCAATGATCTGGCCCGCGTAAACCGATGACAGGTCACTCGCCTCCTGCATCAATGATTGCTCGCCGACCAGGTAGATAGAGCCACGATCATTGTCAATCGTTGCGACCTGGACCGGCCGCAGGTTCGATACCTGCAATGCATTAAATGAGACAACCACAGCCAACAACACGGATGCGGCAATCGCAAATTGTGTCAGTCGCCGGCGCCGCTTGATGCGCCCTGTCGTCGCCTGCCATTCTTCGAAAACCGCCTCCCGCGCGATGCGCTGGTCCTCAGTCGGTGGCGCTGGCCGCGGTGATGCCCGCTCCAACAGTGCTTCTACTGCATCGTTACCGCGCATTGCTAATACCTCGCTCATTTACCGCATCTGCCAACGCGCCATACACATCTGCAAACGCGCGTTTGGCCCTCGCAAGCAGCGACTGCGTTGCCTCCGTGCCAATATCCAGCCGCATCGATATTTCTTTCACTGAATGACCCTCAACATATTTCCACTCCAAGACATTTCCGTACTTGGCGGGCAACCTGTCGAGCGCGACCTGGATAAGACGTAGCGCCTCAACCCGTTGGTAGTGTCGCTCGGGGCTGTCCGCGAGTGGTGCCTGGAAAGAATCGACGGCCGCCTGGACTTCGGGAAAGTCCTCGACAAGCACGATATGGTCTCTGTATCGCCCTTGCTTCGAAAGCCAATCACTGATTTCGTTGCGGCAAATCGCACACAACCACGTAAACAGCGCCGACTCGGCGCGATAGGTATGCAATTTGCGGACGGCGCGCGTCAGTGCTATTTGCACAACTTCCCTTGCGCCTTCAGGATCGTCACTCAAACGGACGATTGCGAAGCGATACAGCCGCGCAAAGTTGTCCTCAAAAAACCGGTCAAAGGCTTTTTGGTCGCCCGCAAGTAACTGTTTTACCAGCCTTTTGTCGTCGAGATACACCGGCATAGCGTCCATTCTCCCAGCACCTTCCACATTAGACGGGCAGGTGCCGAAAAATCGGTCGCTATGATTGTACGCCCGGGTGGGCTGTTAGCGCTTCATGGCCTCGAAGAACTGCGCATTGGTCTTTGTGTCCTGCATTTTGTTAAGTAGGAACTCGACCGCGGCCAGTTCATCCATCGGGTGCAGAACCTTGCGCAGCACCCACATCTTCTGCAGCTCTTCAGGAACCGTGAGCAGCTCTTCCTTGCGCGTGCCGGAGCGATTGATGTTGATCGCCGGGAAAACGCGCTTTTCGGAAATTCGTCGATCCAGGTGGATCTCCATGTTGCCGGTACCCTTAAACTCTTCGTAGATGACCTCGTCCATCTTCGATCCGGTGTCGACCAGCGCCGTCGCCAGGATCGTCAGGCTGCCACCCTCCTCGATATTTCGTGCGGCACCGAAGAAGCGTTTCGGACGATGCAGTGCGTTTGCGTCGACACCACCTGTCAGCACCTTGCCCGATGACGGTACAACGGTGTTGTACGCACGTGCCAGACGCGTAATCGAATCGAGCAAAATGACGACGTCGCGTTTGTGTTCGACGAGACGTTTGGCCTTTTCGATGACCATCTCGGCAACTTGAACGTGACGACTGGCAGGCTCATCGAACGTGGACGACACCACTTCACCGCGAACCGTGCGCTCCATCTCGGTAACCTCTTCCGGGCGCTCATCAATGAGCAGCACGATGAGATCTACATCCGGGGAATTAGCGCAAATTGCAGATGCCATGTTCTGCAGCAACATAGTCTTACCGGCCTTCGGCGGCGAAACGATCAATCCGCGCTGGCCTTTGCCGATCGGCGCAACCATGTCGATGATTCTTGCCGTCAGGTCCTCGGTACTGCCGTTGCCTTGCTCGAGCGGCAACCGCTCAGTCGGGAACAGCGGTGTCAGGTTCTCAAACAGGACCTTGGTACGTGCGTTCTCCGGCGAATCATGGTTAATCTGGCCGACCTTGAGCAGTGCGAAATAGCGCTCGCCGTCTTTAGGTGGCCGGATCAGGCCGGAGACCGTGTCACCCGTGCGTAGCGCAAAGCGCCGAATCTGGCTCGGGCTGACGTAAATGTCGTCAGGACCGGCCAGGTACGAGCCGTCCGAGGAGCGCAGGAAACCAAAACCGTCCTGCAGAATCTCGAGCACGCCATCGCCGTAGATGTCTTCGCCATTCTGCGCATGCGCCTTGAGGATCGAGAAGATCATCTCCTGTTTGCGCTGGCGCGCCAGGCCTTCGAGACCCAGTTCTTCACCAAGCGGCACAAGATCGGCGGCCGGCCGACTCTTGAGGTCAGTCAGGCTCATGCTGTTTTTGCTCGCTTCGAGCTGCTCGGGCGGTATTACCTCGACGTTGCCGTCATCATCCGGATATTCCGAATGTTGTGGTCGGCGACGCCGGCGGCGGTTGGTGTTGCCCTTGTTTTTGTTGCCTGACTTTGGAGGCCGGCTTTTCGTTTGATTACCCAAGTACCCTCTCACAGATTGGAGTCCAAGAAATCCGTTAGTTGCGATTTTGAAAATGCACCGACTTTTTGTGCCTGTACGGCACCTTCTTTAAAAAGTATCAGTGTCGGTATGCTGCGAACGCCGAACTTGGCCGCGATATTCGGGCTCTGGTCGACATTGAGTTTCACGACCGACAATTTGTCAGCGTATTCCGTCGCAGCTTCGTCAATAAATGGCGCGATCATCTTACAGGGGCCGCACCATTCCGCCCAGAAATCCACCAGGGCAGGTTTGTCTGAATTAACTACGTCAGCATCAAAATTGCTGTCGTTGGTGTGCACGATATTGTCGCTCACCGGCTTCTACCTCCACATATCAACGGATATTGAACACTACAAAATGGATGACGCTGCCTTCTCTATCAGGCACTATGTCGCAGCTTTGTTGCCGACTAATTCCGGCTTCTTTGACGAATCGATGAATGCGAAACTGGCAGGTGCGACGATTGTCGCGTCGAATTAAGGCCAATTTGAACGCGTCACGAGCCATTTTGCAAGCATTTAATGCACATTTAAGGCCCCCTGATCATGTCAGATAACCATCTGAGCGACCTCAGATTTGACTCACTTGCCCTGCGCGATAGCGTGCGCGAGGGCATTCGTGATGCAGGCTTCGAATTCTGCACGCCGATCCAAGCCAGCGCGCTGCCTGTCGCACTGGAACCGCGGGATGTTGCGGGCCAGGCGCAGACTGGTACCGGCAAGACCGCGGCCTTCCTGATCGCGACATTCCAGAAACTGCTGGCCTCCTCTCCGGACCCGGAGCAGAAGAAACAGCCGCGCGCATTCATGCTCGCGCCGACCCGTGAGCTTGCCATACAGATCGCCAACGATGCCGAGCTGCTCGGCAAGCACACTGGCTTCAAGATCGGCCTTGCGTACGGCGGCACAGATTATGAAAAGCAGCGGCGCAGGATCGAGGGCGGCATCGACCTCCTCATCGGCACGCCGGGACGCATCATCGACTACTTCAAGCAGGGAGTCTTCAAGCTTGACCAGGTTGAGGTTGCAGTTTTAGACGAAGCTGATCGCATGTTCGATTTGGGCTTCATCAAGGACATCCGCTACTTACTCAGGCGCCTGCCGCCACCTGACCAGCGGCTGAATATGTTGTTCTCGGCAACCCTGTCACTTCGCGTCATGGAACTCGCATTCGAGCACATGAACGAACCCGAACTCATTCGTATTGAGCCGGACAAGGTCACGGCCGACGGCGTTCGCCAGGCGATCTTTTTCCCTTCCAACGAGGATAAGCTACCGCTACTCGTTGGCCTCATCCGCGAGATGGGCGCTGGTCGAATCATGGTATTCGTTAACATGAAGCGAGACGCGGAGCGTGTAGAGGCGACGCTGGAAGCCAACGGCGTGCATGCCAAGGCGATATCCGGCGATGTGCCGCAGAAAAAACGCCAGCGCCTGCTGCTGGATTTCCAGGCTGGTGACTTGCAGGTGCTCATTGGTACCGATGTTGCGTCGCGCGGCCTGCACGTACCGGACGTACAGTACGTTATCAATTACGACTTGCCGCAAGACTGCGAAGATTACGTACACCGTATTGGTCGTACCGCGCGAGCGGGCGCATCGGGTGATGCGATCAGTTTTGGATGCGAGTCGTATGCGATGTCATTGCCCGATATCGAAGACTTTATCGGTCACAAGATCCCGGTCTCGAATTACAACCCGGAGCAGTTGCCCGAGATCATCAAGCCAAAGCGCAAACCGCGGCCGAAAGGCGGGTCACAGCACAAGCGCTCGGGCGATAATCGCGGCTCCCGGCGGCGGCCGCCGAGAAGATCATAACAACTCGCTTACGCCCTTAACGCCTGCGAATTCACCATTCTCACGTTCAGGTTCGGAGGTATCCGGATTCGTAATGGCGATCGGCATTCTGATGCCGTACTCCTCCGCGCTGCGCAGCACCGGCACCGTGTCATCGACAAACACCGTCGTCTCCGGATCAAAAGCCTCCTCGACCTGCAAAGCCCGCCAAAATTCCTGGCGTTCCTTGGCATGGCCATAGCTGTGCGAGCTGTGGATGCCGTCGAAAAAGGCGGAGAAACCGAGCTTCTCGTTCTTGAGGTCCAGCGTGTCGGGATGTGAATTAGTTACGAGCAAGACCTTGATATTCATATCGCGCACGGTTTCGAGAAACGCCTCGGCGCCCGGCAGGTACTCGATGCGGTGGTGCACCTCGTGGTGCAACTCGAGCACGTCAAAACCAAGGCGCTCACTCCAGTGATCCAGGCAATACCACTCAATGTCGCCCTGAATAGCCATGTATTTGGCATACAGGCGATCCCGCGCGATTTTGTATTCGAGTTCGTGGTGTTCAGCGTAACGACTGACCACCAACTCCTTCCAGACGTAGTTGTCGAACGCCAGGTCGAGAATCGTGCCGTCCATGTCGAGCATCAATGTCTCGCATTGCTGCAGCGCTGTTTTCGGATCAACTAACACTGTTTTATACTTCGCGCCCTTGTTTAGCATCGGACATTCGCATGAATCCCAAGGATATGATCAATCCCATCGTCGACCTCGCGGTCGACGCGGGCAAGGCAATTCTCGAAGTCTACGCCACCGATTTCGACGTTCAAGAAAAAGGTGATCAGTCACCGCTGACGCAGGCCGATCTGGCCTCGCACAACTGTATCGTGGCGGGACTGAGCGTGCTGACCCCCGATATTCCGATCATCTCCGAGGAAGATGGCCTCCCCGAGTTTGCCGAGCGCGGTCAGTGGCAGCGGTACTGGCTAATCGACCCACTCGACGGCACCAAGGAGTTCGTCAACCGTAACGGTGAGTTCACGGTCAACATCGCACTGATCGATTCTAATCGGCCGATTTTCGGCGTCGTGCATGTGCCAGTCCAGGACAAGACCTACATCGGTTGTGATGGGCACGGCTCCGAACTTCGCGAACGCGGTGCAACGACGCCAATAAACGTCGCGGCGTCCAGCAGCGAGCCCGTACGCATTGTTGGCAGCCGCTCGCACCGCGGCTCGAGCCTCGACGCTTTTCTCGAAAAAATCGGCGATTCCGACATGGTGCCCATGGGCAGTTCCCTCAAGTTCTGTGTCGTCGCGGAAGGTCGCGCCGACATCTACCCGCGCCTGGGCCCAACCTCAGAGTGGGATACGGCGGCGGCGCAGGCCGTCGTCGAACAGGCCGGCGGCAAGGTCCTCGAACTCGACGGTAAGCCTTTGTCCTATAACGCAAAAGAGGACATCCTGAATCCCTGGTTTGTGGTCATAGGGGCCGCGGACAGGGACTGGCTGGCGCTGCTCGCGAGCGACGAGTAGCATGGCTGGAAATGACTGACAAAGTCGATACAGAATCATTCAAGAATCTCGAGCGGCTGCGCGAACTTCGCGTCAGCCATCGTGATCTCGATTATCTGATCGATCGCCTGCAGCACGACCCGATGGTCGATCAGCTGCGCATTCGCCGGCTCAAGAAACGCAAGCTGCTGATCAAGGACATGATCACCTCACTCGAAAGCGAACTGATACCTGATCTCGACGCTTAGGACTTGGGTCCGATATGGACGTCGCCACGCTCGCGCGCGAGCTCGACCTGCTTCTGGCGCTCACGCAATCCTGCTTTGCGCTCCTCATCCACCTCATCGATACAATTTGGGCACGATACGCCTTCCTGATAATCCGGCGATGCCATGTCATCTGCGCTCAACGGACGGCGGCAGGCATGGCATTGCACGTATCCACCCTCATCCAGGTCCCGATCGACGGCAACACGGGTGTCGAAAACAAAACACTCTCCATCCCAGCGGTTATTCTCGGCAGGCATGTCCTCCAGGTACTTCAGGATGCCACCCTGCAGGTGATAAACCTCATCGAAACCGAGTTCGAGCATCAGGGCTGTCGCTTTCTCACAGCGAATGCCGCCCGTGCAAAACATGGCCAATGGCCGATCGTTCGACGTCTCGGCGAGCTTTTCAGCAAATTCTGGAAATTGCCGGAAGCTGTCTGTCTGCGGATCGATCGCACGCGGAAATGTGCCAACCTCGAACTCGTAACTGTTGCGCGTGTCGATAACCATGACTGCCGGATCCGCGATCAATTCGTTCCACTTGTCACCGGACACGTAGGTACCGGTCTTCTTGTACGGCAGGATATCGGGGCGGCCTAGTGAAACAATCTCCTTCTTCAACCGCACACGCATCCGTCTAAACGGTGCGGCCTCCACATCATTCCAGCGCGCTTCGATGGGCTGCTCGAGAGCCAGTGACCCTTCAATCCACGCGAACACCGTGCGGATCGCGCTCTTCTCACCTGTGATTGAACCGTTGAATCCTTCGCTTGCGACGAGAATGGTACCGAGCAGACCTTGCTCGTCGCAGATGCCCTGCAATGCGGACTTGAATGCTTCCACATCGGACAACTCCAGGAAACGGTAAAACGAAGCAACTTTCATTCTTCGATCTTATCCTCGGGGACCGTCAGAGACAGGATGCTGTGGCGGATCTCTTCGCCGAGCACCAGGCGCGCGTCGGCCCCGATACCGATAACGTCGTCATCAAATTCGAGCAAGCCATCGCTGTTGCGACGCAACACGTCCTGATCCTGTAGCGTTCGTATGAAATCGTGGAACAGTGTTTTATTAAAGAAGTCGGGTGAATGCAGTCCGTAGATCATCGACAGCCGTTCTGCACTAAGCTGGCACATGCGTTCGAGTCGCACACGCGACAGCACTCCCGAGCCATGCTGTACGAGAATGGCAATGACAAGGAAGAAGCGTTGCAGCATGGGCACCATGGCCTGGCCCAGCATCATAAGCTGGTAAGCTTCGGCCGATCCCGCACGTGGGCGTTCCAGCGCCGCTTTGCGCTTGCGGCGAATCAGCAAGCCGTGCTCGACCAGCGCGTCGATAGCCTCGGTTGTCACCCTGTCGACCTCGCCATCATCCCACTGCAGGCACAATTCCTTTTTCATGAACGGATAGATCAGGTTTATAAGGCGCTGCATCTCGGCGTGGGGCAACTGCCTTCCCTGGATAAAGCAGCACGCTACCGATGCCGGCACCGCCAGCAGATGCAGTATGTTGTTACGGAAGTAGGTAAGGAGGACGGCGGTCCTCTCGGTCATGTTGATCACATCACCCATCGGGTGGGGACTGCGGCTGATCGCATCCAGTTTCTCACCGTGCGCAATGATCTCGTCCGGGTCCATCTCCGGCAATGTCACCGAATCCGAGTAGCGGAAGCGTCGCAACAAATCGATACTCAACTGCAGCTGCGAACGCAGTTCCGCGGCGCCAATCTTCTGTTTTGGTGTCGCAAGCAAGACGTAAGCGAGCAGGCTGATTGGCGTGACGGCAGCAGCAGCGTTGATACCACCCATGATGTTGCGCCCGAGCTCGTCCACAACCTCGTTAAGCCATGCCGGGCGCTCGCCATTGCCTTTGGGTAGTTTGCGCCAGTCAGGCTGCGCACCATCAAGCAGTACATCGAGTTCGATTGGTTCGCCAATGTTCACGTACACGCGACCGAAGTTCTCGCGCAGTGACTTGATCGAGCGAATCAACCCGAAAAGCGATTCTTTTTGTTTTTGGGCGCCACCGAGTTCGCTTATGAACGAGCCGCCCTCGATGAGTTTTTCGTAACCGAAGTATATGGGCACGAACACAACCGGTCGTTTGGGGTCCTGTATGTACGAATTGACGGTCATTGCCAGCATCCCGCCCTTCGGCGCAAGTAACCGTCCGGTCCGGCTGCGGCCGCCCTCCACGAAGTACTCGATCGAGTAGCCACGCAGCAGGATCTGGCCCACGTAAGCATCGAAGACAGCTGCATACAGGCGATTGCCTTTGAAACTGCGCCGCAGGAAAAACGCGCCACCGCGGCGCAGGATTGGGCCCACCAGCGGCATGTTGAGATTGATGCCGGCTGCGATATGTGGCAGCTGCAACCCCTTCTCATAGCAAATGTAGCTCAACAACAGGTAATCGAAGTGACTGCGATGGCAGGGGACGTAGACGACCACCTTCTCCTTGGCAACGTCGCGCAGGCGCTCGGTGTGACTGAGCTCAATACCATCGTAGATCTGGTTCCAGAGCCGCCGCAGCATGCGCACAAGGCCGCGTATCGTCGGATAGGAAACATCGGCTGCGATCTCATGCACATACTTTTGCACCTTGCGTTCCGCCAGTGCGAGCTTCCTCGGGTCGTCCCCCGCTTCTGCCGCCATGGCGCGTTTGACGTTGGGCGCCAGCATGACTTGCCTGGCCAGGCTCTTGCGATGCGACAAATCAGGTCCCACCGTCGCCGTGCGGCGCTTGCGAAAATGTACCCGCAAGATTCGCGAGACTTTGCGAAACGCGATACCTGATTCCAGGCCTTCCTGCACAATCGAACTCAGCGCCAAGGCATGGCTAAAACGCATCAACGTGTTGCGTCCATGTAGCAAGGTCGCGAAAAATTTGCGCGTACGTCCTGCAACTTCCCAATTTTCGGCAAACAGCAGCTTGAATAATGAGCGTTCTTTGTCGGGTGATCGTCCCCAGTAGATCGCGACCGGAATCAACAACAAGTCTTCACAGCTGTTGTCGCCCGCATCAACGAGACTGCGCAGCCGTCGTGAACCGGCAGCGGACGGTCGCCTGAACATCAAGCCGCTCAGCGGCCGCAGGACCACAAAGCGCCTCGAGAAATGCTCGCCACAGAATTCGAATGACTCACTGGGTGATGGCAGGCCGTGCTCTTCACATGCCCGCTCCAGGGCAAGCAGATCTGCGAGACCGCCAGTTTCCAGCACATAGCAGACGGCGGCATCGCTGTCGATGATCAGTTCCGCGGGTGTGTCCGGCTGCACGGACGGACGCGCCCATATAGCGAAAAGTTTCCCGGCCAGCCAATAGAGTGGCCGGAAAATGAGTTTGGCAAAGTCTAAGAGGTGTCGCACTGGTAAACAGCGCTCCTGCGGGGCCGTTTAGTCGTTAACGGCTTCTTCGATTTCCCTTTGCACTTCTTCGGCATGCTCCTGGACGATCTCACCGACTTCCTCCGCTTTATCGAGGGCGTCGTGATAAGCCTCACCTATTTCATCGGCACTTTCATCGACGGCATCACCCACGGCATCGGCAACATCTTCAATCTCGTCAGCGACGTCTTCCATCTCTTCGGCAATGCGATCCATACGTGAGTCGTCGGATGCGCCACCACAGCCTGCAAATGCGAGCGTAGTAAATATGAGTAGCAATCTCATGGTATTCCTCCCAACTCCGACCTTACGGCCGTCTTCTCTATGACGTGATCTTTTCAATAAATCGGTGCAAATGATAGTTGATCTCGTCAATATTTTCGGTCAGGCGATGGTCCCCGTCGAGCACGTGCAGGTCGGCATTGCAGCTGGAAGCGAAGCGTATGCTGCTCTCGACGGGCACAACGTCATCTCGCCAGCCGTGCACGATCGAAATTGGCAGGTCCGGCGGCTCAGGTGTCAGGTCTTCGTGACCTGGCATATAGAAGGCCGGTGCCAGCACGAACAAGCCTGCCGCACCAAGCGGCGCTGCAGCGGCCGCAGCAACATGACCACCCATGCTGGAGCCAACCAGGATCAGAGTATCGTCGAGATCGCAGCACTCCGCGATCAGCTTATTGACGCGCTCCGTCGGGTCCGCGATCCCCTGGTAGTCGATGCTGTCGGCATTACAGCCAAGCCCCTTGGCGAGCTCGGCCATTGCGCGGATCTTGGTGCCCCATGGGCCACTCTCCTGTCCATGTGAGAAAACAACAGTCGTCATACAATGATTCCTTCGCCTGTATCACAAAGTTCCTCGATGTGGCGTGCCAACAGCCAGTCGCGATCCTGGCCCCAGACTACGAAGTCACCGAGCCGTATCGTCGGTACGCCCCAGCATCCGGAGTCAAACATCGCCTCGCGATTCTCCTCAACCTTGGCGCGCCATGTATCATCTTCCATTGCGGCAAGTACATCAGGCCAGAACAAGCCACATTGTCCGGCAACCTTGCGCATACCAGCATCGGATGCAACATCAGTTGCCCGCGACCATATTGCCTGGCCCGTTTGTATTAGAAAATCGCGTTCACGCTTTTCGCTTTCGGCGTAGTAGAACACCGCCAGGCATCGCTCGACACCTTTGCCAACCGGATCGGCGATGTGGCCAAAGGGAATCCCCAGCCGACGCGCTTCACGACTCGTATCGGTAGCGATGTAGGCCATTTTCTCCCGCGGGACCTGCATTCCTCGCATCACCATCGGCAAAACGGGTCGAAGGTTGAGCTTGAGACGGAACGAGTCAGCGATGCGAAAAACACGTTCAAAACAGAGATAGGAGTATGGGCTGCGAAACGAGAAAAACAGTTCGAGGGGTGGCAGTTCCTGGGCCGCGCTCGGTGGGGCAATCGGCAGCGCCGTCTGCATAGCCTGTCGAATCGATGCCAGTCTGGCCGTATCAGCGCCATGTCGCCGGACACCCAGCGCTTCGAGACGCTCAGTCAGGTATGACAAGCGGTCGACACCCCAATACCATTCGCCTCCGTAGTGCAACGTCGCTGAGTTGTAGTGCCCAAGATCGAGCAGGCGTTGCTGATTCTCAACCAGCAGGGCTTCGCCGGCAGCACTAATGTCGTCCTGTACGCGACGCTCAACCTCCAACGAGTCGCCGCGCCAGTAGGCCGTGATGGCCTCGAGCAATTCCTTGCCGAATTCCGGCTGGTCGCGCAACGCCGCCAGGTAATCGATCAATGCGCGCCGATGCTCGACTGGCGGTGCCGCGCCCTTGTCCAGGAAGGGCACGCCGAGTTCTGATGCAAGTCTCGCGCAATCCTCATCGGCGTACACCGCGAGCATCTCAGGCTCCGGACGATACGTCTCATCGTTGCAGGATTGCACCAGGTAATAACGAACCTCAATATCATATGCGGCGACCAGGTTCGGCAGGTAATGCGCCAGCAAGTACGAATACGGATCATCAAGCTCGAGAAAGGCAGAAACGACGTGCGTGCGACCACTGATCTTGCGGCGGGTTTCCGCTAGCGAGCGCTTCGCGCTTTGCGTTTTCTCACCGACCAGGACATTGATCAGCTTCGAACGCAGTTTGTTACGAATACTCAATCTTCATCCCAGGCCGACGTCGGCTTCCACAACAGTTCGTCCAGGTCAGGTTGCCAGCGGTATTTCCGCATGTCGACCTTGCCGGAGATAACGGCGACGTCCTCTGTCAGAAGTCGCTTGCTTTGCTCCTTGTACGGGCGACTGCCTTTTTGAAACGCGATCTTGCCCGAGACCTGCAATACTCGGTGCCAGGGCACAGCGTAACCTTCAGGCAGCTGCCGCAATGCGTAGCCTACCTGCCGCGCGCCGCGCGGTATGCCGGCAATTTCGGCGATCTGGCCGTAACTCGCGACATTGCCACGCGGTATTTCGGCAATCGTCTCCCAGATACGGTGCATACGTGCTGTGCGATCCATGTCAGCTCAGTCCGAGACGCGCCTGGATTTCTCGCCTGGCGTCAGCAAGCACCGTGTCACGATCCAGGCTATCGAGTATTTGTTTGACGACCAATTTGGGCCCACCTTCGCCCCAGGATTTGCCCTGGCCTAGATACTCAGAGGCAACCTGTCCAACGACATAGGTGCTGTAGTAGGCAATCGCCCCCTGAGCGCCAGCGGTAATAATCGTCGACAATCCGGCCGTGCCCACCTTGAGGGCGCTGGACACGAGGTGCAGGGCCCAGACGGTGCCCATCAGTGCTGCCGACTCCGCGACAATGACCTTGACCAGCGAACCAGCTTCTTTTTGGCTTAGCGGTAGGTCATACACACGCGACAGATGCACGACCATGCCAACGTCGATGAATGCGGCGGCAAACAGGTCAGCGACCGGGATCGGGTTGAAGGCGACGGCGATACCCTTGCCAACACAATAGGTGCGCACGAGTTTCTCACCAATCTCGCGCCGTGCCGCGAGGATGCGGCGGCCAACCTGATCTGACAGGTCGGATGCGAACAGACTCGCATTGAGCGCCGCAAGTGTCTTCCCCTCGGCATCGAGAATCTCCCACAGCCTGAGCCTGAGCGCTTCGACATCGGGCTCGCGCGGTCGCTCGTGCTCGGTCTCCTTGCCGTCACCGACCTCTACAACGGTCTGCGGCCGAGGTTGTGCCGCCACTGAGATGATGTGCGCTGGATCGACCAGGCCATCTGTCTTGGCGCGAATCGACTGTAGCAATGCTCTCTTTTGTTCGCTCGTGAACAGGTCACTTTTGTTGAGGGCGACGATTACAGGCCGGCCTTGTGCGAGCAGCGTGCGCAGCGACTGTAGCTCAGTGTCCGTAATATCGCTGTCGAGCACGAAGATGACCAGGTCAGACCGACCTGCAACCTCGCGCGCCATCGCCTCACGGTCTTCACCACCCGCCTCGTCCAGTCCCGGCGTGTCGATGAGGAACACACCGCCAGCCTCGACTTCGCTCCAGGGATGCATGGACGAATGACGGGTCTCGCCATGCAGCGGGCTGACCGAGAACGCTTGCTCACCGATCAGCGCATTGAGCAGTGATGACTTGCCGGTACTCACGCGCCCGAAAGCGGCGAGGTGCAAATGCCCGTGCTCGAGTTTGTCGAGCATCAATTTCACCGCGTCATAGTCATGCGCAAGGGATTCGCGCACGCCGTCCGGCAGACGCGCATCATCGATCAACTCGCGCAGGCTTTCGCGTGCGAGCTCGAGATGTCCTGAACCGTCGTCCGCCCCGGCTTCAGCTGTCGCCCTGTTTTTCTTCCAGGGCCAGTTGGGCAACGCGGCGAACGCCCGTTTCAATATGTTCACTGATGCCTTCCTCGAATTCTTTTGCCGCGACCTCAGGCACGAGTTCTCCATGCCTCGACAGTGTCAAAACCAGGCTGCGACCCAAAGCGTCGAAAATCAGACCATAGGCAACGGCGTGCACCAGCCCGCCTGCCACAGTACCAATGCCGGGAAATGCTTTCAGGCCATTTCCTGCGACGGCAAGCGATAATGGCAGTGCACGCCCGACACGACTTTGGCTGAGATTCAGGAATTCCTCGATGTCCAGATCGCGCGGCGCCGCATCGTAAAGCTTGCACAATTCCTGCGTCATTGCCGTGCCGATATAACCCTGGATCAGCACATCCGTACCCGGACTGACCGCAGCCATGGACCCCACGACCGCCTTGCGCGTCGCATTTCGTATCAGTTGCTCCGATCGCTGCACTCGATATTGTGCTTCGGCTTCGGCCAGCTTGTCGGCGGCCAGGCGAAATACGGCCCGGTCGCGCCGCTGGTCAATGTCCTCAGGATTCTCGAGCAGGCGATTGATCGCTATGACGAGCACGCCAATATCAGCTGCGCGCTGCTTTGTGACAGTCGTCTCAGATCCATCGCCAGTGCGTTCGACAACCTCCCGTTCGCCACCCGCGGACACCGCCACGACGCGATTGCGTTCAATTTGTTCGCCAGTGCGATCGAGGTGTTCCAGCAGTCGCTGCAACAGCGCGGCTTGTTCCTGTACGTCAAAGCGATCTGACTTGTTCATGACGATGACGACCGGTTTGCCAAGCGCCGACAGTTGCCCGACCGCCCGGGACTCCTGCCGCGTCAGATCGCCATCGCAGACAAACAAGACGATGTGGGACCGCTGCGCCTCGAGAGTTGCCAGCTCGCTGAGCCCTTCCTCATGCCCGCCGGTTCCCGGCACGTCGGTCAGCAGAATCTCGTGACCGTCATCGTCACGCCAACGATAATGTTGTACGTCAATCGTCGAGCCACCGAGCACATCCACGGAAATGTCTGCCGCTGGTACCAGCGCCTTGATCAGCGAACTCTTGCCGGTACTGATCTCACCAAAAAAGCACAGGTGAATCGCGCCCGCGGCCTGGCGCGCGGCAAGTTCCTGGAGTTCAGCCTGCGCTTCGGCGACATCGACGCCAGCTTCTTCAGCCTCGCGTAGGCGATCGCTGATATCTTCCTTCGACAAGGGTCTTGCGGCGGCCTTCATGGCATCCGGCACTTTGCGGCGCACGACCAGGCGCCAGATCAACAAAACTGCAACCACGACAAGCGCCATCATGACAGTCACGTAGCCGTACAGCAGTACTCTGGGGCCCTGCACGAGCCGATCCCAGACGTTGAGCGCCGACTCGGTCACGAACAACGTCGCCGCAATCGCCACGACAAACAACAGCGCGATAATCGCCGCGATGGCAATGCGAATGAATCGGTCGAGCTTCATGGCTCTATTGTTACATTTGTGACTCGATCCAGTCGTCGATCTTCGCCTCGAGCATGGATAACGGCATCGGACCGTCCATCAGCACCTGCGTGTGGAAGTCCTGCACATCAAATCTGTTGCCGAGCCGTGATTCGGCATCGTTGCGAAGCTCACGAATCTTCATCTGCCCGATCTTGTAGGCCAGCGCCTGGCCCGGTATTGCCATGAAACGCTCTGCCTCGGACACGGCTCTCGCGTCCTTGACCGGAGAATTTGCGTACATGTAATCGAGTACGTCCTGGCGACTCCATTCCTTGGCGTGGAGACCGGTATCGACAACAAGGCGAATGGACCGCCAGAGCTCGGCATTCAGTGCACCGAAGTACTGATAGGGATCTGTGTAAACGCCGATTTCCTTGCCCAGCGATTCAGCATAGAGGCCCCAGCCTTCGGTAAAGGCCGTGTAGCCGCCAAAGCGCCGGAATCCGGGCAGATCTTCGTTCTCGACCTGTAGCGAGCGTTGGAAATGGTGACCCGGAATCGCCTCGTGCAGGAACAGGGACTCCATGCCCCAGATAGGCCGCGCCTTGATGTCGTAGGCATTGGCGTAGAACACGCCCGGGCGACTGCCGTCTGGTGTACCGGTGCGGTAACTGCCACCCGAGGCAGACGCCTCGCGGAACGGTTCGACGCGGCGCACTTCGAAACCCGTCTTTGGGAACACATTGAACAGCGCTTTGGCCAGATCCGACACATGATCGGACATGTCGCGATAACCCTGGATCAGCTGGTCCCCCTCATCGAAATAGAACTGGTCGTCGTTGTTCATGAAGTCGAAGAACTCCTTGAGGTCGCCCTCGAATCCGACTTCTTCCATGACACCCTGCATCTCCGCGTGGATGCGCGTGACCTCGCTCAGCCCGATCTGGTGGATCTCGTCGGGTGTCAGTTTGGTTGTGGTAATGCGGCGAACGTTATAGGCATACCAGTCCGGTCCATCCGGCAACGCGTAAAGACCGACGGTGTCTCGTGCCGTCGACATGTACTCGTCGCCTACGAAGTTGGCCATACGCTGGTACACGGGAATGACCCTGGTCTCGATCGCCTCTTTGAACGCCGTCGTCAGGCGCTCGCGATCAGCCTCACCGAACTCCTCTGGCATGTTCTCAATCGGCGCCCAGAATCCACTTTCCTCGGCACTGTCGACGATCTGCGATTGAATCTGCGGCAACGACTTGGCCATCAGGATGCGCGGCTGTATGACACCTTGCTGCATGCCTTCTTTCATGTTCGCGAGGGCCTGGTCGGCATAGACCACGAAGCCATCGATACGCGACAGCCAGTCGTCGTAGTGCTTGACGGTCTTGAACGGATGCACGCTCGTACCGCTGCCTAGCTGGACAAAAGAGTTGAGCGGGGAATAGAACTGGTTAATCGGCTGTAGGTGTCCCGGGAACCTCTCTCCCTCGAGTGACTGCTCGCGATTGAGCTGGAACATGTCGTAGCTCAACTTATCTTGCTGCGACAGAGCTGAACGGTCGATCGCAACCAGGCGGGCAAGAAATTCCTCGTCCATTTGCCGGCTTGCCTCGCGATGATCCGGGCCGATCGAGTTGGCGTATTTATCGTTGTAACGATAATCACCTATAGCTGTCGCGCGCATCGGGTTGAGTTCGAGCCCGCGCTCAAAGAACTCGTCAAACAACGCGTGCAAGGTCTCGGTGGAGTCGGCAGCGTCGGCTTGAGGCTCAACGGGCGCCTGCTCGGCGGAGCAGGCGGCAAAAACCAGTGTGGCTGCCAATACGGAAGTAGTAATTGATCTCATTGGATATCCCCGGAAAAAGCGGTGAGTGAGGATATCAGACCATGAAACCCAGATCGCGTTGCGCGAAATTGTCGATATTAGGAGCCACGATATCGAGGTCGACATCCGGCACGCCGAACCATCTGGCGAGCGTCGCCGCGAATTGATCCGCAGACGTGGTCGGAATCATTCTACCCCCGCCGACATCATCGATACCGCCGATTTGAAGCACCGGGTAGTTCCCGTATATATCTTGCCCACCCACGGCACCACCGATTACGATCTGGTTGCCACCCCAGGCATGGTCGGTTCCGTCACCATTTGAGGTCAGCGTTCGGCCAAAATCGGATTGTGTAAACGCAGTCACGCTATCCACTATGTTCAATTCCGCCGTCGCCGCATAGAACGCCGACATTGACTCACTCACGCCCCCCAGTAACCCAGGCTGATTTTGGTTCTGGTCATCGTGGGAGTCGAAGCCACCAATACCGATAAAAAATATCTGCCGCTGCATTGCCAACGCATCTTTGTTACCGATCAGCTTCGCGACGGTCTCCAGCTGGCGGCCGAGCGGCGTGTTAGGAAAAACCGTGTTGAGTACGGGTGCACCTGCGATCGCGTCTGATACTGCATCTGCCGCATCGATTGCGCGCTGCTGAATCTCGGCAAAGCCGCGCTCGTAAATAGAGCCATACTGCGCCTCAACGACGCGCTGGAACGCCAGCTTCTGATCGTAAAGTATGTTGTTCGGATCATTCGAAAATCCCTCGTACGGTAATGGGCCCGTCTGACCCATGACGTATGCGATCGTCTCCTCGGCTGACTGAAACAGTGTCGTTCCGTACAGGGATGCATTCGTCGCCATCTGTTGATCCGCAACGCTCGTTCGAATCAGGTCTGCAATGCGTCCGGCCCAGCCGGTCTTGCTTGTATTGGCTCCTTTGAGCGAATGCCATTGCGACTGCTGATCATTGTGCGAAAACAGTTGCGACGGCAACGTCACAGACTGATTAAAATACTGGTCTCTCGTCGTCGGCTCCACGAGCGGCCCGACGTTGGCAACGAATGCCGCGCGTCCGGTTTCAAAGAGATTCTGCATGCCCCCCATTGATGGGTGCAGGCCAAACGCGTTGCTCCCCGGTGCCAGGGACACCGGATTAATGGGCAACAAGTCCTGCTGTGCAATCGCGAGGTTTTGCCTGGATGCAGCATATGCGTTGTATTCGGATGTGGTATTGGGTACCAGCATGTTGAATGAATCGTTGCCACCGTGCAGGAACACGCATACAAGCGCCTTGAAATCCGGGAATGGCGCTGTCGTTCCCACGCCTTGCGCCCAGGCGATGCCGGGCGTACTGGCGAGTGTCGCCGCAGCGGCCGCGGCGCCACTCGTACTCAAGAAATCACGTCGATTAACTGTTTTCATACATTGTCCCTCTCGAAGGGAATGACTAACGCTGGTGCGCGTACTCCGGTGAAGTCACAACAAAATAGATGGTCTCCGCGGCTCGCAATGCCGTTTCTGTCGCCGGAATGAGAGCAAGCATGCCGGCAATTTCATTGCGCAAAGTGTCGGTAATCTCGCCACCGAGCAATTTGCCGGTAACCATGTCGATCAGTGCATCAACGTCCGCGGCGACGGCCATTTCTTCTTCAAAGTTGATATAGACATCATCAGGCTGAAGATTCTGATTCGTCGAGTTTAATCCGAACGTTTGATAGAACATGTAATTCGTGACATACGTATTCAGATACTCAGTCGCGATTTCTAATTCCGGGGCGACAAGGCCACCGTCCTGTATTTCGCCAGGCGGCGCGTAAAACGGACTGAAAAAGTTGAATACATGCGACGCTTGCAGCGGGCCCTGGCCAAAAACGATATAGGCGAAATTCAGTGGATAGCGGCCTGTCTGCGACGTTGCGTTGTATGACTTCCAGAGTTGAGTCAGTCTCAGCAAGGGTTCTTTGATCTTGCCATCAAGATCCATCGGCATGGCAGGCCTCGCCTCCGGATCGAGCAATATGGCTCTAACGACAGCGCCGAGATCGCCGCGCACACCCCGCCCGTTGTTGTTGAACACAGATGCGACGCGGGAAACATAAGCCGGCGACGGATTGCTCGTTACGAGGCGCTGGATCAGCCGTATCGCCATGAACGGACCGACGTTCGGGTGGTTGAAGACGTTGTCGAGCGCCATTGCGAGATCCTGGCCACCCTGTTGCCCCGCCGGAATCGTAAATCCGTTCAGCAGTGTCTTGGACCCCGTATCGTGATAGCTCTGCCACAACTGCATCGGGATAACCTGGCTGGTTAACGTCGCCCTTGCGCCGCGAAATACAGGCGAGCCGGCGTAGGTCCAGCCCGTATATACATGCGCAAACTCTTCGATAACCGCCTGGTCGTAGGTCGGGATCGGCTGGCCCTGTGTGTCGGTGCTCACCGAGCCGTCGAGATCGAGCTCGACCAATCCGATCGAGAACAACTGCATGAGCTCGCGCGCATAGTTTTCGTCCGGCCGAATATTATTGGCAACATCGGGCTTTTCATTGCCAAGCATGCTGAGATAGACGCCCATGGCCGGATGCAACGTGACCTCTTCGATTAGGTCGCGATAATTACCGAAGGCATTTTGCGCCAGCGTGTCATAGAAGCTGGCCAGCGAATAAGGCTGGTTGTTGAGCACGCCAAGCTGCGACACGACCATGATTTCCGACAACGCAAACGCCACACGCTGGCGCAGCTGATCTTCACCATGCAGGGCATTGCGGAACCAGATATCGACACGATCAGCCTGCAACTCTGCCATGAACTGCGGCAGTGGCAATGACTGAATGTGTGGCAATTGCAGCGACGCCGGTTTGAGGAGCTGATCATCAATCCAGGCCTCAAAGCGCATGCTGATTACCTGCTGCGCTTCGTCCTCGGTCGCGCCGAATGCCGCCTGATTCAGGAACTGGAAAGCCTCTGCCTTTGTAACCGGAGGCGGCGGGGGTGGTGGTTGTCCGCCGCCACCACCTGATTCGCTGCTGCAACCGGCCACGCTCAGGAACAGCGAAGCAACAAAGGAAATAAGTCTTGTACTCATAGTTTTTGTCCCTACCCGCTCCGGCAAGGGTCCCTGCTTATTCGCGCAAGGACTCGAGGTGCGCAATCTGCTCGTCCGTGAGCAGGTTCTTGAGCTGGATCAGCATCGCGACCTGAAGTTTTTTGACTTCGTTTTCGGCGCGAAGTGCGGCTCCGACATGTTCCAGCACCTGTTCTTCGTTGATCGGCGACTGGTCTAGTTCGGCCATGATGTTCTGGTAGGCCTGGGCAATGTCCCATTCGTGCTCCGCGACATTCCCCTGGACTTCGACAACCACCCGCCTGATCTCTGTAAATTGTTGTTTACTAAGGCCTAAATCGGACTGGTTCTCGAGAATAACGTTCGGCGCGAATAGCTTGCCCTTAAATACATCTTCTTTTGGCGATGCCGCCCCGGCTACCGAGGCTCCGAGACTGGCCAACGCCAGTAAAATCAGCAATCCTTTTTTCATAACAACGTTCCTCCTGCCGGTTCGGTTGACTCGAACATCGCCGGCATATCCTGATAAATGTCAAATTCTCTACGGGGTAACAGCACGTCACTGGGCGCCGTCCAGTAGGTCGACTCCATGAGGTCGGCCACCTCGATATAGGTTTTCTGTGACGGCGACTGCGCATACAATACGATGAACGCAGCCGCGACCATGGCCGCAACGCCCGCAAAGCGCTGGTAGCGTCGGCGCAAGGTCGCATGCCGTTGCCGAGCGGCCAGCCATACCGCATCAAACGCTGGCTCGTTTTCGGTCGCCGGTGGCCAGCCTTTGCTCACACGGTCTCGCAACTTCGTGTTCTTTTCTTGCATCATTCTTCGTCCGCCCAGTGTCGTAGTCGTTGCCGCAGTGCTTTTTTCGCACGGTCGTAGTGAACTCGTCCTGTGCCCGTTGATACGCCCATCACGGACGCAGCCTCTTCCACCGTCAGCTCACGGCAGAAAACGAGTTCGATGATGTCGCGCTGTCTTGCGGGCAACGCGCGCACAGCTCGCCAGACATCGTCGTTGGCACGTGGTTCATGCAACTCAGCGGAAGTCTCGACAGCTTCGGCGTGATATTTCTTCACGAGGCGAAGCCGCGATGACAGCCGTCGAAACCGACTTCTCGCGAGATTCTGCACCACAGAAAATACGAAGGTCTTGAGTGACGACTTGTTGTCGAAACGGGCGTTGCCGCTCAGTAGTTCGACGTATGCCTGTTGCATCAGGTCCTCCGCATTCGCGTGATCGAAATCGCATCGGGAGAAGGCCCAGCCGTATACCTGGCTGTGAATGGCTTCCAGTGCCGAGCGCGAAACGTGTGGGTTGTTGTCCAGGGCATCGCTGTCTCTCATACCGCCTCCCGAAAGATTGGTGGCATAAGGTCGATGCTCATATGACAAGAAACGGTTTCTCTATGGATTCATTTTTGATTGCTGAATCAGGCGCAGTTTTCCATAACCGGGGCGAATGCTGTCGTTGTCACGCGGCAACCGGAGCCGGTCTGATGCAGCGTAAACGACACCGGCTCTTTGCAGCCCAGCGGGTGAAAGGAAACAACAATGGTCACACCCGGGTCCTGGTCATCATTGCGGGGACAGACGCCGGCGTCACACTCGGCGACAAAGTGGTCACTTTCAAAGGCACCCATGTTTGCGAGCGCAGAAAGATAAGCAGTGACCTGCGACCGGATACGGTCTGCTACCCGCGCATCATTCGACTCGAATACGGCCCAGCGTGTTGCCTGGTCAATCGAGTTGACAATCTGCAGGCATAAGCGGCGCACAGGCAGGCTCGAAAATTGGCGGTGCGATTCGCTGCCACGCCCCATGGTCACCGAAGCGTGAACCCGGGCACGTCCCGCGGGCCCTTTGCCGACCGGGTTCAACCCTTCGCGGGACAATACCTGAACATCGTCTTCGTCGACATCGAAGGCCGGCAGCAGCTCTCTCGACAAATCCATGCCCTGTTGGTCCAGCACTTGCCAGGCACCGAAGGTCCTGTCCAGTTTGCACAATAGACCGGCCAAAGCCCCGCCGATGGCTCGCAGCATGCCATGTTCGTCATTGCGCTCGATCATGCGTGGGAAATAACTGATGGTATTCGGACTCGCGAGGCCCAAATCGCGAATGCCACTGACCGCCTTCGCTGATGTCACCCAGTCTCGTGGTGGATCAGCAATGAGCATTGCGCCCTGTTTGCGACAAAACAGCTCGGCTGCGAGTAGTGATGCGGGGCCGAGATCGCGACCTTTGCCCGGCGGCGGCAAATAAAGGAGGTCGAGCTGCTCCAGTTGCTGCAACGCGAACAAGCCGGTGTGATCCCGGCGAGAGCCAATCAGGTCGTAGTCTGAAAGCTCGTGACCATCCGCGCCTTGCTGCGCCTGTTCGACGTAGGTCTGATCAAAGGCAACCGCCGGCCCCTGGGTCACTTCAGGGCGGTGTGCGGGGTACGGCTGTTCAACACGCGCCAATGATGAGGTCCGCAGCATTTCCGCGACGAACGACTCCGACTCCGCCACGTGGCTGACGTGGCGATGCAGTTCCTGGTCGATGATATGACCTGTTGTTGGATCGACGCGCTGCAAGGTCAGGTTGAAGTGTTCATCATCATCGATGCCGTCGAGGTCGACGGCCGCACGAATATTTTCAGTCGAACCGGGTTCGACGGCCCGCAACACCAAGGCAGAACCGCTGGCAGGCAGACACAACATCGAGCCGCGCGCACTATTGGCGACGCGAACAACATAAAGCCGTTGTCCGCCATGCTCGAAGAACTGTTTGACGGCTGGCCCGAGGCTCGAGCGCGACCAGACATCCCCGAAGCGCCGACGAAACTCGCCAGTGTCACTGACCAGGACGGGTTCATTCAGGGGGCCGCGAAGCGCACGCCCGATAAATGCGGCCGTGGTCTCGCGTGACACATCGATGGCTTGCTCCATCGGTGCCAATTGGGTGACCGTGATACCACGGTCAACTGCATCCGACATGTGTCTCCGATACAGTTAGTCAGAGGTGTTCTCAATTCTAAATAGATTTTGGATACTATGCGAACGATGAGCGATTACCTGGCAAATTCATATCCACGTTTGGCGCGCAGACTTCCCAGGCTGACGCTCGCCGAGTTGCCAACGCCGGTCGTCCGCACGAAATTGGTTCTGGGCACTACCGGCCACGAGATCGCGATCAAACGTGACGACCTGACCGGCAAGCTGTACGGCGGCAACAAGGTCCGCAAGCTCGAATACCTGTTGCACAAGGCGGCGCAAAGGAATGCCAGGTGCGTAGCGACCTTCGGCACCGTGGCCTCGAATCACGCGCTGGCGACGGCTCTTTATGCGCGACAGCTCGGCTATGACGCCCTGTGTTTCCTGTCACATCAGACAAAAACAAAAAGCGCAGCACAAGCGCTCAACCTGCACCTGCAGAACAACACGGAAATCATTCAATACGGCGGCGGTCGCCGCAATCGGGTCGCGACGTTGCGCGAGAATCTGCGCCGACGCCGGGTATTTCTTATCCCGCCCGGCGGTTCCAACTGGCTTGGCGCCGTTGGCTTTGTCAATGCCGGCCTTGAATTGGCATCGCAAATTGCGGTCGGCGAAATTGATGAACCAGTGCGGCTATATGTCGCGAACGGCACTATGGCGACAGCGGTTGGCATTGCCCTCGGCCTGGCGCTGGCACGATTGAAAACTGAAGTGCACGCCATCCAGGTTACCGAAGACTTCGTTTCCAGCCCTGAATCCATGCATCGTTTGCTTAGCAAGACCGCCTCCGTACTGCACCGCCTCGATCCATCGATACCGACGGAACTAGCGGCACGCGCGAACTACCAGTTTCGTAGCGGATTTCTGGGGGACGGCTATGCGAAGACCAACGACGCGACAGACGCTGCCATTGCGGTCGCACGTGATGAACTCGGAATCGCTCTCGACGCCACGTACACCGGCAAGGCGATGGCGGCATTGCTACATGATCTGGGTACGCAGACACGCGACGGGAGTGTCATGTTCTGGAACACCTACAATTCCCGGCCAATGCCAGTCAGCGTCGAGCAACCGTTTGACCGTGGCAATCTACCCGATGCGTTCCTGCGCTACTTCTACTGAACAACCGGCTCGTCGATTTCTTCTTCCGCTTCGCGAACAGCCTCGTCAATCATCTCGCGAACTTCGGCGAGAGTTGGTGCATCCGGATCAATCTCGACGGCGTTTCGCACGACGCGGGCATGCGCCAGTACGTCATCGTCAGCGCTGTATGCAATGCGCAACGGAACTCCGCCGGCCAACATCGCAATTTCGCGAGCGCGTTGAATATCACGCTCGGACAGCCCGGTCTCTGGCACAGCGTTCCACTGCTCCAGCAGCAGGTCGAGGCGCTCGTCCGCACTCGCCGTATCGTCCTCGAGCGGTGCATGGCTTTCCATGTAGATCTCACCGTCCAGCTGCGCCATCAAGAATGGTTCGTTGATAATCGCCACTGATTCGCCGATCTCGACGAGCTCGTACAGGTGCTCGATATTCTCGGGATAAAGCCGGACACAGCCGTGACTGACGCGCATGCCGACGCCGTAAGGCTGGTTCGTGCCATGGATCAGGTATCCCGGCATTTCGAGCTTGAGGACGCGGTGACCGAGTGGATTTTCGGGCCCCGGCGGTATGACAGACGGCAACGGATCACCTAACTCAGCGCGCTCCTGGCGTACCGACAACGGTACGTACCAGTGCGGGTCCTTTGCCTTGGCGACGACGGCTGTCACACCGAGCGGCGTCTCCCAACCGACTCGGCCAATACCAATCGGATAGGTCTGGACGATTGCGGGCTGGCCGTCGGGTACCGCAGGGAAGTAAAACAGGCGCTTGCTGGCGATGTTGAGGACAATGCCCTCACGCGGCACGTCGGGAATGATGAACTGCGTGGGCAACAGTACTGGCGTGTTTTCGCCCGGCAACCACGGATCGATGCCCGGGTTGGCCGCGAGCAGCTCGTCGTAACCGAGCCCATAGGCGCGTGCGAGGTCTGACAACGTGTCGTTGCTCGTCGTAAATACGATCTGTGGCACACCGACGATTGACTGCGCTTCGGTCTCCAGCACAAAGTGATTCGCAGAGATTGGCTCTTCGATCGCCCGTTCGTGGAGCGGTACCACGACCTCTGCTTCGCGCTTGTTGGGTGCGGTGCCGAAATAGTCATGTAATGACGAGCAGCCGCCCAATGCCACGAGCGGCAGCAGCAATGCAAAGCGATGAATTATGAGGCCTTACTCCTTATAGCGTGCCAGGATGCTCGGCGGTGTCGGACAATCCGGAATACGCCCTTCCTGGTGCGCCTGATTATACAGGGGCAAAACCTCGGTCCATTGGGAAATCAAAGATTCAATGCGGTTCTCGGGAGACGGGTGCGTTGACTGGAACTCGGCCGGCCCTTCACCGCCCGCTTGCTCTTCCATGTTTTGCCACAGTGGTACTGCGGCGCGTGGGTCGAAGCCAGCCTTGGCCATGAACTCAAGACCGATGACATCCGCCTCGGTTTCCTGGCCTCGTTTGTAAGGCAGCAACAGACCATACATGGCGCCCTGGTTGAGCATTTCGTGCGCCGTGTATTGCGCGCCATAGTTGCCGCCGCCTAACAGGACCGCCGCAACCTGGATGCCGATTTCCATACCCTTGCCACCACCCTGCAACAGTTTCTTTTTCGTATGCTCGGCCGTGACATGCGCGATCTCGTGCCCGATGACTGCCGCCAGCTGGTGCTGGTCACGCGCCGCCCGCATGATGCCTTCGAAAATGACGATCTTGCCGCCCGGCATGACAAATGCGTTGAGCTCGTTGGTCTCGAGAATCGCCATTTCCCAGTTCATGTCGCTGTCAGGTGGTTCGAGCGATGTGACCACGGCATTGGCCACGCAGGAGACGTAATCGATGATGTCCTGGTCCGTTGTCAGTGGATACGTCGCTTTGTAGCGAGCAAATTCACGAGCAGCTTCAGCTTCCATTTCCGCCTCGGACACGGCATGGGCTGTCGTGTGCATTGCACCGCTGAGAATCAGTGACATCAACAGAATTGACGGGAAACGCTGCATCTTCATTGGTAAACCTCGTGGCGGGTTACGCCAAGCTATAGTTTACGACAATTTCAGGCCCTTTCGGTTCCTGTACCTAGCGGGGCAGACGTGACTCAAATTTGCGCCTCCAGCCCGCCGCGTCGACCTTCTCGAGTGCGTTATCGATGTTGGCCATCAGGCGTTTCTGCAATGGCTGTTTGATGCGGTACGTCAGCGCATAAAGATCCCGCTCTACGGCGCGCTCAGTCAGGAGCTCGTCGCTGGTCTTGATTTCGTCCGCCAGGCCCTTCTCCAGAGCCCGGGTGCCATACCAGTGCTCGCCAGTTGCAACTCTGTCGAGGTCGAGATCCGGGCGATACTCGCTGACGGCCGCCTTGAATAGTGTGTGCACGTCCTCGAGTTCTTCCTTCAGCTTGGCGCGGTCTTCGTCGGTGTTCTCGCCGAACATCGTGACCGTACGCTTGTATTCGCCCGCAGTGATCTGCTCGAAATCGACGCCATGACGGTCAAGCATGCGATTGAAATTTGGCAACTGAGCGAGCACACCAATAGATCCCAGAATGGCAAAAGGCGCCGCATAGATCTTCGTGGCTACGCAGGCCATCAGGTAACCACCACTCGCGGCGACCTTGTCCACGCACACGATCAACGGGATACCCTTGTCGCGGATGCGGGCCAGCTGAGACGCGGCAAGACCATGCTCGTGCACAACGCCACCATGGTTCTCGAGACAGACAATGACCTCATCCATTCCGGTCGCCACTTCGAGAACCGCACTGACCTCCTGGCGCAACGAGGGCAAGGCACTGGCCTTGAGATCGCCCTTGAAGTTAATAACAAAGCTGCGCGGCCGGTCTGATGACTCCTTTGCATCGGCTTTCTCACGCTTTTTCTCTTCCTTGGCCTTTTTCTTGCGCTCGTCTTTTTTGAGCACCGCATCGCGCAGAGCCGTCGCCAGCGCCTTGTACTTCTTGTTCAGGTTCTCGACTTCGAGACCTTCCTGGTGCGCCTTGCGACCGGCAGATGCAGCCACGCCTATGATGACCACGATCGCCACGACAATGGTCAGGGCCTTGACGAAGAACAGGCCATATTCGAAAAAGAATTCACTCATACGGCCAACCCAACGTTGTTTTTCAACAGTACCTGTTCGGCCCGGTAGCTGGAGCGCACCATGGGCCCGGCGACGACTTCGAAAAAGCCCTTTTCGAGTCCCTCATGGCGATACAGGTCGAACTCGCCGGGCGTAACGTAGCGCTGCACGGCAAGGTGATTCGGCGTTGGTCGCAGGTACTGACCCAACGTGAGGATGTCGACGCCCGCATCGCGAAGGTCGTCCATCGTCTGCATGATCTCGTTATCGCGTTCGCCCAGGCCCAGCATCAGGCTGGTCTTCGTGAGCACGTCCGGGCGATGTTGCTTCGCGTGGCGCAGCACCGCGATCGTCTGTTCGTAGCCGGCGCGTGGATCGCGCACCGGATGCGTCAGCCGGCGCACTGTCTCGACGTTTTGTGCGAATACGTCCAACCTGGAATCAACGACGATCTCGACGTGTTCCATGACGCCGTTAAAGTCGGGTGTCAGTGCTTCAACGGCCGTATTCGGATTCTGCTGTTTGATCTCTCGCACGCACTCGGCGTAATGCGACGCACCGCCATCGGCCAGGTCATCTCGGTCGACTGAGGTAATGACGACATACTCCAGCCCCATGAGATTGACGGCTCGGCCCGTGTTGGCCGGCTCCTCTGCATCGAGCCAGCCTTTGGGATTGCCGGTGTCGACCGCACAGAATCGGCAGGCACGCGTGCACACCGACCCCATAACCATGATGGTAGCGGTACCAGCATTCCAGCACTCACCGATGTTCGGACAGATGCTCTCTTCACAGACGGTGCTCAGACGATGCTCGTTGACGATCTGGTTGACCGAAGAGTAGCCCTTGCCCGCCGGCATCTTGGCACGAAGCCATTTCGGCTTCTGCCCCTTGACCAGTGGCTCGGCGTCACGGCGCGTCTTTACGCCGTTCTTGATCGCCGCAAAACCCTCTCCGGTTTTGTATTTGGTACCACTTCGGACAATTGGAATACCGCGAAACTGTTTTTTGCTGTCGTTACTCATGCACGGTGCCACAGCTCTAAAAAGGGCACGCATTGTAACGCAAAAAAAAATCCCGGCCGAGGCCGGGAGAGTCAGGGGGAATCAGTATCGCGCCAGAAGTGTTCAGTGCAATCGGGACCAGCTAACCAGCTTTACAGCATTCCGTTGCAGGTCGAAATTGCGGGCCAGTACGGCCTCTATGTCGCTTGTATCACTGTCCATATCCATCGGTTGACTCAGCTCGATCACACCGCTGAATTCGTTACCGCCGCGGTATTGCGCGTCAGTCAAGATGAACTGTGTGTAGTACTTTGCGGACATGGTTCAAGATTACGCCTGGGCCACACTGCCATCTGTGATACAGACCACAGAAATCCGGATTGAACATAATTTCTTCGGCAGATGTTGCGATGCAACAATTTACCTCTCGCACAATTTCGGCTGTGAGCGTAAAATCCGCGCACAACGGCGACACGGCGCACAGATTTCGCGCCTCAGCATATGTAATATCATGTCGTAACTGCCTATCGCTTGGGCGGTTTTTGACAAAACCAAACGCAGGAAACGAACAGATGGCCGTACACCAACGAATCGTACGTTTCGTCCTGGTCGCGACGCTGTTGCTAGGTCTCGGCAGCGCGTACGCACAAGACGAACTTCGCAAGACATTTTTCAAGGAAGCAGACGCCGCCAAAGCCGCCGCCGACGCCGCCGACGCACAACTCCTCGCACCGCGTAGCTATGCCCGCGGCATGGATGAATACAAGGACGCGGAATTCGCGTTGCAGCGCGGCCGCAATATCGAAACCGTGCGCTCTAACGCCGCCGACGCCGCGCGTTACTTCAAGACCGCGACTACGGCCGCTGAATTGGCCGCGACGGCCCTGGCCCAGGTGATGAAAAGTCGCCAGGATGCCGCCAACGCGCGGGCACCCGAACTTTCTCCCGAAATCTGGGTGGAAGCCCAGCGCAAATTCTCTGACGCCATTCGACTGCTCGAGCGCGGTGATCTGAAAGGATCCAAGCGCCGAGATATCGAGGCGACCAGCCTGTATCGCGACGCTGAGCTTGTCGCGATCAAGGCGCAATACCTCAGTGAGACGCGCGACCTGCTGGCGCAGGCTGACCGCGCACGCGTGGGCCGCTACGCACCCATAACGCTTGGCCAGGCAAAACAATTGCTAGCGGACGCGGAACGCGAACTCAATGAGAATCGCTACGACACCGACCTGCCACGCAGCCTCGCGCGCCAGGCCAACTACGAGGCAAAACATGCGATTTACCTGTCGGAAGTCGTACGCAAGGTCCGCGACCGTGACGTGACGGCCGAGCAACTTGTTCTGCAATGGGAAAAGCCGATGCGCGATATTTCGGGTGCAGCTGACATCGTCCCCGACATGGAGGACGGCCCGAACCGGCTTGCGGCCGAACTCGTCGCCTACATCGAGGACGCAAACAATCGCAACCAGGCCCTCGGCCAGGAAAACACCGAGAACGAGATGCGACTCGCCGAGATGGCTGAGGAAATGACCGCACTAGACGAGCGTCTTGGTGGCGCGACGGCCGAGCGCGCCTCATTGGTTCAGCGGCTCGAGGCGCAGGCACGAGTCAAAGAGCAGTTCGAGCAAGTCGAGAAGATGTTCTTAGCCTCCGAGGCAAGAGTCTTCCGCGAAGGCAACAACATCATACTGCGTCTCAACGGCCTGACATTTGACAGCGGCAAGTCGCAGATCAAACCTAACAGCTTCGACCTGTTGGCCAAAGTCGAGAGAGCCATTGACGTCTTTCCGCGCAGCGAATTGATCATCGAGGGTCACACCGATTCCTTCGGCGGCGACGACTTTAACCAGAAGCTCTCCCAGGAACGAGCGGAATCGGTGCAGCAGTACATGATCAATGCAATGCGCATTCCGACATACCGGCTAATCGCAACCGGCTACGGCGAAACTCGCCCTGTCGCCAGCAATGAAACTGAGTCCGGGCGTACGCGCAATCGCCGCATCGACATCGTCATTCGGCCAAACATAGAAGCATCCTAGATTTGTGCGCGGCCTTGGCCGGGACATTTGTCTCGGTCATGGCTCGCTGCGCTGCGCTTTACTTCCACTCGACAAACGTCCCGCGCCGGCGGCCCTACATACCTCGGTGCTGCTTCCACCAATTGGCAACGATACTCGCTGTCGTGCTGTTTACGAGGTAGCCGTATTCCGCGTGCACGTTGAGCACACCGTCAAGGCGGAAGTAGTTGTGCAGTTCGTGGTCTTCGATTGACGAGACCAGGCCACATTCGATCATCGACGCGAAGTCGTCGGCCAGTTCCGGGTCCACGGCGGTCAGGTCCCCAACGGCGGCCAGGTTCACCCAGCGATTGATGCCCGCCGGGCAACGCCCGTCCCCGGCCTCGTGGTATCCCTGCAGTCGCCGCTGCACGAATCGCTGCCCTAGCGGACTACCCATGGTCAGCAGCAAGTCGATATCGACGTGATCACCGTCGTGACGGGACATTTGCCACAGACTGTCCCAGGCAATCACCGATCCCAAGCTGTGCGCGATCAGCAATACCGGACGACCTGCTTCAGCAGCAGCCCGAAGTGGCATCTTGAGCATTTGCCGCGTGTGTTCTGCAATGTCGTTGTCATTGAGCTGATAGCGGCGAAGATCGCGCAAGTGAAGTTCCAGCCGTTCGTTGGCAATGTGCGGAATCAGGAATGGCATGATATCGGCGATCGAAAACACCCAGCGCGCCAGTCGGCGCTGCCATCCCGCCGCCTCGCCGATGTCCTTTGCAGATGCCTCTTGCTGGCGTATTACAGCCTCGATGGCGTCGAGGTCGAGGTCAATATCGCGATGCTCGCGATAGAAGTCATAGGTCCACGAGACGACGTCGAAACAGTGCAGGTTGGCAGCAATGTCGAGCGTGACCGCCTCATCGTAGCGGCGCAACCCAGCCAACAAGCAGCGAAACAGCGCATCCCGGTGTGATTTCGGTTCGGGCTTGGGTAACAGGCCCGGTAGGTACAGGATGAGTGGCAGGTCGATCACGTCGAGATACCGAGCAGCAACAACAATTCACTCACATCTTTGACGATAGCGTCGGGTCGCTGTAGATGATCCGGCCAGTCGACGCCACTGCGATTGACCCAGACGGATTTGAGACCCGCGTCGTTGGCACCGACCACGTCGACTTCCGGATGGTCACCGACATGCAAGGTCTCGTGGTGACCGGCGCCGCCGGCTCTGACCGCAACATCGAAAATCTCCGGCGCGGGTTTGGCTGCCCCGGCCGATGATGCAGAAACGACATCGTCAAAAAGGTCACGCAAACCGATCGTCTCCAGGTTCGCATTGCCATTGGTCACGGCGATGACGCAGTACTTTTCGCCGAGCGCACTCAGGGCCGGACGAACTTCGGGAAACACATCGACGTCATTGCGCAACGCGTTAAACACCCGCATTGCACCATCAATCGGCTCATCCCCGTAACCCGCCTTCCGACCGATGTGGCCAAGTACGGTGCGGCGCAGAAACGTGAAATCGTGGCTTTTCTCCCAATGTTCGGAGACCACATCTTCCCGCAGCTGCAACACGTCCTGTGGCGAGAAGATCTCTGTGATACGCGGGTAGTTTTCGTGCAGCCACTCATAAAGTGCCTTTTCCGCACGCGCGATGACCGGGTGAATCGCCCAAAGTGTGTCGTCGAGGTCCAGCGTTATTGTGCGAATATCCTGCATAGGCGATTATTGTGGCATGAAATACCTGCACACGATGGTACGCGTCAACGATGTTGACAAATCGCTGGCCTTCTATTGCGGCATGCTCAGCCTGGTCGAGTTGCGTCGTTATGACAATGAGCAAGGCCGGTTCTCACTAATCTTTCTTGCTGCCCCCGGGGATGAAGATGCGCAGGTCGAACTTACCTGGAACTGGGATCCGGAGGACTATGGCGAGGGCCGCAACTTCGGCCATCTGGCCTATGAAGTCGATGACATTTACGCACTGTGCCAGCACCTCCTGGACAACGGCGTGACCATCAATCGGCCGCCACGTGACGGGCACATGGCATTTGTCCGCTCACCGGACAACATCTCGATCGAATTACTGCAAAAAGGCGATGCGTTGCCCGAGCAGGAACCGTGGGCGTCAATGGAGAACAGCGGCCACTGGTAGCCTCCAGGACCGCCGTCCGAACATAGCCACACAGGCCCGAGAACGGCATCTTTATTGCCGGTATGGCTCCCTTTGGTCCGCTTTACTACCGGCAATAAAGATCCCGCCCTCGGCCTCCAGTGAGCTTACCGGGACCGCCGAAGCGGGGTGATTAGCGACCGAAGTAAAGCGCAGCGAAGCGAGCCATGAGGTCGATAAACATCCCGTGAGGCGTGTCGTGTGGCTGGTACTGGACGGCGGTCCTGGAGGCTCTGTTAGCCGGCCGGCATGAGCGGTGGCAGCTCTTCGCTTTTTTCGGCGGTTTCGTCTTTGATGACCGAGAACGATCGGATCGCTTTGGCAAGTGCTTCACCGTCAAAGTCGCCCGGCTTCGGCCCGTAGCTCGAGCTCGACAACGCATTCAGTTCGTCAGCCAAATCGACCGACACGCGATTCGACAATCCGCCAATACTGCGCGGTGGCTCATCGGGCCATTCGAGTGCAGCCCATTCGAGTAATGCCTGCTTCACACCAGCACCGTCGCCATCGCGCGCGGCGTTGCGTGCCGATTTCAACAGTCTCGACTGGCGCTTGTGCAATGGCATGGGCGGCGGTTCACGCGCTTCTTTCCTGACCGGGCGCGACGTCCAGAACCAGACGAGCAGCGTGACCAGCCACACGACAGCAAGCAGTTCGCTGATTCGTCGCCAGAAACTGTCGGGCATTGAGGGTTGCGCTGGTTCTTCGGTAGCGTCGGCTACAGGCGTCGAATCCGCCTCAGGTGCAGGCGCGGGCGCCTCGCCTGACGCCAGGATCGTAATTGCACGTTCGGGCAGACTCGCTACCTGCCACGCCGAGGTTTCCGTGTTCCACCATGGCACATCAAGCGCAGGTAGCTTGACGACGCCGGCCGCGACACCGATCATCGCGTACTGGTCTTTTCGAATTCCGCGTATGCCGGCGGACTCGATGCGGCGGCTGAGTTCAGGTTTGTCAGGATAAACGTTGATGCCTGGCACGGCAGGCGTCTCCAGGGCTGGAATCTGCGTCTCCAGTTGCCCCAGCGCGCTGATTGTCACATGACGCGTCAGCGGTTCTCCCGCTTTGATCTCATCTGCCTCTCGCGACCAGTTCTCCGACAGTTGCAAATCACGCGCCGGCAGCCAGACAGCATCCGGAAACTCGGCAGGACGCGGTGGAATCGGTTGCACGTTGATCGTGAGCGGCTCGGACTCGAAGACCTTGCGGCCGGTAATGCGCCCATTGCGCAATACCCGTGCTTCGAAGCGCGCCGGCGATATTTCGATTTGGCCGCTTTCCTGCGGATATAGCGCGTAGACGCGTTCGACAACGTTGTAGGCCGTACCGTCAATTACTGCTTCGTAACTACGATCATCGCCTGCTAACTCGCTGAGCACTTCCACACCAGTCACCGACGGGTCGCGCAACGCCGGCTGGCGTGTTGCGACCGAGCGATAGATCTTAACGGTCAACAGCACCTGTGCCTGTACGTAGGTTTCATCAAAGTCCACCTCGCTCGTCAGGAATACCTCGGCGACGCCGGGCGGCGCGTAGCTTGGTTCGCTGACTGTGATGACAAGCGGCTCGCTGTGCTCGGTGCCGACCGATACCGGTGGAATCGTGATCTGGCCCGGCCGCCGGGGCATGAGCACATAGGTCCACGTCTTGCTGCGTCGAATCTGGCCGTTGACGATCGTCGTATTACTCAGTTGGCTACCCTGGCCGATATAGAAGTCTGCCTCGAGTACCGAAATGTCCGGTTGCATGTCGATGTTCGCATCCGTAACAACCTCGAGCGTGAACGACTCATTGAGTTCGATGTCCGTCCGGTCAACGCGCGTCTGCACGGCCGCAAATGACTGCGTGCCAGACAGCATTGCCAAAGTAACGATCCACACTGACTGTCGCAGCCTATTCCCTACCACGGTTGCACCTCATCGTCCGGCCAGGTGCTGTTGCCGTCCTGGTCCTTGCCTTCTTTCTGGTATTGATAACGGAATTTGCGGCGCAGCAAGCCTCCCGGGTCATTCGGGATTCGCCGCAACCACTGCTCCAACGCCTGTTCCTGCTCCTGCTGCCGCCGCAGCGCTTCCAGCTCTTCCGGGGTCAGCTGTTGTTCCGCCATCTGCTGTGGGTTCTGTGCCGCTTCCTCGGCCGCCCGTTGCAGTTCTTCCTGCAGCGCCTGGAGGTCCTCCTCGCTGGCTTTGTCTTCGCGTTGTGACGCCTCGCCATCCTCCGATTCGCTGTCCGACTGCGATTCACTGTCCGAACTCTGTTCCTGCGACTGATTTTCGCTGTCGGACTGCTGACTCTCGCCTTGCTGCTCCGAGGACTCCTGCTGATCGCCTTCGTTTTGCTGTTGCTCCTGCTGCTCTTGCGCCTGCTTGAGCAGATCGCGATTGTATGCGGCATCCTCGTTATCGGGCTCGATTTCCAGTACCTGCTCGTAGGCGTCAATCGCCGACTCAAGTTCACCCTGGCGCGCCATTGCGTTGCCAAGGTTGTACAAGCTTCTCGTATCCCCCCGCTCGGCAAAGGCCGCTGCGCTGGCGTCGTAGTCTGCTGCCCGGTACTGCGCGACAGCCCGCCATTCATCATCCTCGAAAAATTCGACAGCCTCGGTGGCCGCCCCTTCTTCGAGCAAGCGCTGGGCCTGCTGGTCTTTCGTCAGCCAAAGGTCGTTCCAAGTCAGAGCAAGCGCATTGTTTTCCGGCGGCACGATGAAAAACAGCAACACAACGATCCACCCGCGCCGAAATGCAATCGCCGCCAGCGGCAACAGCAGCAAGACGAGCCAGGGCCCTTCCTCGCGCCAGTGATCGGTCGCGAGGTTTTCATCGCCTGCCTGGCGGCTTCCTGCTTCGCCACTCAACAGGTGGTCGAGATCACGGTCATCGGTCGACAACTTCGCGAAACGGCCACCACCGGCTGCCGCCAGCCCACGCAGCGAATGTTCGTCAAGACGGGGTACGGCGATGTTGCCTGACTGGTCGGTCACGAAGCCGCCACTCAGGCGTGGAATCGGCGCTCCCTCTGCGGTGCCTACGGCGAGCACGGACAGAGTGAATCCACTCCCTTGCAAGTCACGGGCGAAGCGTTCTGCTGCCGGCGACGAGCTGCCGTCCGTGATGAGCAGGATCTCGCCGACGCCGGCCCCGGCCTGCTCGAGCAGTTGCCTGCCTTTGGTGATTGCAGCAACCGGATAGCTGCCGCGGCTCGGCATGATATCGGTACTGAGGCTGTTAACAAGCGCCGCTATAGTGTCATTGTCGGTCGTCAATGGCGTCACGGTAAACGCGTTGGCCGAATAAACAACGAGCGCGGTTTGGCCGCTACCGCGCCGCTCGAGCATATCGAGAATCTTCAGCCGGGCCCGCATCAGGCGACTGGGCGCAACATCCTGTGCGTCCATGGATCGAGACAGGTCGAGCGCGATTACGACTGCCTGGTCGGAGCGAAAAACGGGCTGCTCTACACGCTGCCAGGCCGGCCCGGCGATCGCGATGGCGGCCAGTACGCCGCCAGTTCCGAGCCACCACCAGCGCCAGTCAGCACGGCGATTGGCGCTGCGCGATAGCACGTGTGGAGCGAGCGCAGCATCGACGACATTCTGCCAGCTTCCCGGCCCAAGCCGGCGGCGCGCCAGCAATACGGTGCAGGCAAGCACGAGTGGAATCGCCCACAGCCACTCGGGCCGCAAGAAATGGAAATCAGCCAGCATCGGCTTGTACTCCCACGAGGCGTCGCACCGCGAGGCTCCGTAGCAGGCTGACGATACACAACAGCCCGGCAAGCGCGAACGCACCGCCGAGCGGCCAGTAGTAAAGCGACTTGACAGGGCGAAACCCGGCCTCGGGTTCGTCGACAGGTTCGAGCTCGTCGACGAGCCGGTAGATGTCCTGCAGGCCAGCCGTATCCTTGGCGCGGAAATAACGACCGCCCGTCAGCTCGGCGATTCCTGTCAGCGTTTCTTCGTCGAGGTCGGCCGACGGATTAATGTTGCGGCGACCGCCAACCAGCGACGAGACTTCCATCTGCTCGGCGCCGATACCGATCGTGTAGATGCGCAGACCCACTTGCTGCGCAAGCTGCGCGGCTTTCATCGGATCGATCTCACCTGCCGTGTTGGCGCCATCGGTGAGTAACACGAGCACCTGCTCGCTCGCATCGACTTCCTGATCGTGAATGCGCTTGACCGCCAGTGTAATGGCGTCGCCAATCGCGGTTTTTTCGCCGGCGAGCCCGATGAACGCTTCCAACAGCAGGACTCTTACAGTTTCACGATCGAGTGTCAGCGGTACCTGCAGGTACGCCCGCTCGCCGAAAAGAATCAGGCCAATGCGATCGCCTTCGCGGCGGCTGATGAAATCACTTGCCACCGCCTTTGTCGCCGTCAGCCTGTCGACGCGACGATTGCCGAGTTCGAAATCCTTTTGATCCATACTGCCGGACAGGTCGACAGCGAGCATCAGGTTGCGCCCCGATACCGGGACGTCGAGTTCGTCACCAATGCGTTCCGGCCTTGTCGCGGCAACGACCAGCAGAATCCACGCCACAGCGGCGAGCCAGAATCGCCAATTCAAAAATTGCTCGGCATCAGACCGCTGCACCAGCGTTGAGAAAGCAGACAGCGCCGGCACCTTCAGGCCGGCATCTTGCAGCGTCGGCGACTCGGACATGAGCCTGCGCACAATAAACGGCAGCGGCAGCGCCAGCAATGCCCAGGGCCAGGCCAGCGACCACATCAGGCGCGCCCTCCAACCGGAGTTGCGAGGCGTTGCCGTACAGCGGCAACTACATCGACCAGTTCCAGCGCCGACAACTCATCGTCAGGCCTGCGATATGGCAGTTGCAGCAGTTTGCGGCCCGCGTCGCCCTGAAATCGTGGCCGGTCGAGATCTTGATCGAGCCACTCGAGCCAGGCATCACCGGTCAGGCCCGCGACTTCATGCCGTGGTGCATAGGCGAGCATCGTCCGCCGAAGCAACTCGGAAAGATCGCTGCTGAAAGCAACGGCGTTGCCATGCTGTTCGAACTCGGCCGTCTTGCGCGCCAGTTGGCACAACGCATGCCGGCGGGCAGCGCCGCGCGCACGCCGCCGCAGGTACAGACGCAGCAGGTACACGCAGGTGCCCAGGAGCACCGCAATAATTACCCACCAGCCCGGCGCGAGCGGCCACCAGCTGATCGCCTCGGGAAGGTGAAGATCGCGCAACGGGATTTGCTCGGGATCCATTAGTGCGATCTCCTGCCCAATGCGGTCTGCAACGCCGTTACCGGATCATCCTCAGTAGACAACCTCATCAGGTGCACACCATAGCGGTGACAGAACGCCTCGAGTTGCTCGGCGCGCTGCTCGAATGCGTTACGGTAGTCTCTGCGGGCGGCCTTGGCGTATGTGTCGATCGCCAGCTCATCCTCATTCGAGACCAGGCGATAACGGCCTGGTGGCGGCAACTGCCGTTCGAGCGGGTCATTCAGAAAAATCGCCAGTACCTCGTTATGCCGTGCCACGCTCGACAGGTACGATTGCGCCCCGCGCGAAAATCCCAGGAAGTCGCTAAGCACCACGACCAGGCTTCCCGGTCGCGCTACTCTGCGCAGCGAAGACATGGCCTGGGTCAGTGGGCCCTCGCCGTCGCTGTCGTTGGTGAGGTAACGATTGGCCCAGTCCGGATGCTCGGCAAGTTGGTGCACATAGCGCAACGCAGCCTGCCGCCCAAGACGCGGCTTCAACTCCCGGTGCGTCGTGTCGCCGAAAATCAGTCCGCCAAGACGATCGCCACGATGGTGCGCCGCCCATGACAATAATGCGGCTGCGCGGCTGGCGTTGACCGACTTGAAACATCCGCGTGTCGCGAAGTGCATGTTGGCACGCAGATCCACCATGACGAGCACGGGTCGCTCGCGCTCTTCTCGGAACAGTTTCGTATACGCTGTGGTACTGCGCGCCGTGACGCGCCAATCGATACTGCGTGGGTCGTCCCCGGGCTGATAGGGCCGCGACTCATCGAACTCCATGCCACGACCACGAAAGTGAGATACGTAGGCGCCTGTCTGCAATGAGCTGACGCGGACAACATCGAGTGCTATCGCACGTGCCGGCGCATTGAGCCGGATCAGTCCAGACTGGCTGACGCTGACGGGCGACGCGTTCTCGGGTAAATGATCGAGCTTGGCCATCTCTATTACGCTCAGGGCACTCCGACACCATCGAGCAGGCGCTCGATAATCGAATTCTCACTGACACCATCGGCCTCGGCTTCGAAGCTCAATACGATGCGGTGACGCAGCACATCCGACGCAACGCCCTGGATGTCCTCGGGTCCGACATAGTCGCGACCAGAGAGCCACGCATGTGCCCGGGCGGCACGATCGATGCCCATACTGGCGCGCGGGCTTGCACCGTACATGACCTGCCCGTCGAGCGACTCGTCGATACGTCCCGGATCGCGCGTCGCAACGACGAGATTGACGATGTACTCCTCAAGCTCCCCGGCGAGATGCAGGCGCAAGATATCCTGGCGTGCCTGCATTATGGATTCCACCGATAACAGCTCGGGCGGCTGAAACGCATCGCGTACTCCGGCTTTCGCCTCTTCGCGATTCAGCACGAGGATTCGGCGCTCGTCTTCTATCGTCGGGTAGCCCACCTCGACGTGCAGAAGGAAGCGGTCGAGCTGCGCTTCGGGTAACGGGTACGTGCCCTCCTGCTCGATTGGATTCTGTGTTGCCATAACCATGAACAGGTTGTCGAGCTCATAACTACGGTCGCCGACAGTAATTTGCCGCTCTTCCATGGCTTCGAGCAGCGCAGACTGTACTTTGGCCGGCGCGCGATTGATTTCGTCCGCAAGAATCAGGTTGTGGAACAACGGCCCTTTGCGGAACTCGAACGTCCCTTCCTGCGGACGGTAAATGTCCGTTCCGGTCAGGTCAGCCGGCAGAAGATCCGGAGTGAACTGCAGGCGGTGAAAATCCCCCTCGATACTCTCGGCGAGAACCTTGATGGCTCGGGTCTTCGCCAGACCCGGCGCACCTTCCACGAGCAGGTGGCCATCACACAGCAAGGCGATCAACATGCGATTGATAAGGTGCGATTGCCCGATAATCAGGCTGCTTGCATGCGCCTCAAGCTGTTGGAATTGTTCTACGACGCTCATTAAATACTCCGCTCAAAAAATCGGCGTGACATTTTAGTGGTGATGCGTGGGAGAGCCAACCAGTCGCTCCATTTTTTTTGCGAATGTGTGGCCCACTTCGGTAATAATGCTCCCTCTTGGGACATGAACCGACCTCTGACGTTGCCGAAAATTCACAATAATTGTGCGCCGTTGCGCTCTTTTGGGTCCAAATCCGGGCTGGTTATCGCGACCCTGTTGCTGTTTGCGGGATGCAAACAGCCAGGCGAAACAGCCATTGCCGCCGCCGAAGAGGAGCCCGTGCTGATGTGCGGCGATGACGGCAGGCTGTCGGGCAAATTCTATGGTGCGGTCAAGACTACGCTCGACTGGGGCAGAAACGACCTGGAGTGCGCCGGTATGCCGCGCCCTGAAGGCAGGGGCGCGCGCCTGCGATTCGCGGGCAACTCGGGCCCCGATTCCCCGCGGCTTGCCATCATCATCGCGATTCCCGAACTCACGCGTGATGCCGAAGGCGTCGAGTTGCGCAGCAACGTCACACTAATCGAGGAAGGCAGCGGCCGCTTCTTCAGCACACCGGACCTCGAAAACTGCCTGACCGATATCGCTACTGTGAGAGCGATCGACGAATCGGGAGATCGATACTCTGTCACCGGCGCGCTTTACTGCGTAGCGCCGCTACCGGAGCTCAACGGCGACTCGAGTGTCTCGATTCCGGAACTGCGTTTCTCAGGGTTGTTGGACTGGAGCGCCTCGTGAGGCGGTGGCTCCTTTTGCCGGTCGCCGTCTTTATCGCATTATCAGCGTTCGGCGATGACGAACTCGACGAAAGCTTCAGCAAGGATGTGCTCATCGTCGAGGCGAGTGACACCGGCTGCCACAGATTCGATGTCTATTTGGCTCTCGATGATGTGCAGCGCAGTCGAGGCCTGATGTTCGTCCGAGAAATGTCGGCAACTACCGGCATGCTATTTGTCTACGATGGCAGCAACATGCTCTCGATGTGGATGAAGAACACGTATATCCCTCTCGACATGCTGTTTGCGAGACCCGACGGCACCGTAACCAACGTGATAAGGAACACCGAACCGCAGTCGCTTGAATCGTTGCGATCGACGGAACCCGCCGCATTCGTACTCGAACTAAACGCCGGGACGACAGAACGGCTCGCGATCGATGAAACCAGCCGCATAATCTGGGAGTCTGCCCATGGCAATGACGAGTAATCAACGCAATACCGCCGTCCTTTTAGGTTCATCCGGTGTGACAGTATTTCTTTCGATCGCCTGGCTTGGCATCGCGGGAGTCAGTGACGACTCCATAAGCTTATTGCTCAGGCTAAGCGCAAGAGTCGCTTACGTGCTGTTGTTGATAGTCTTCGTTGCGCGCCCACTAAGTCTGTTGTTCAAGTCGCCCGGCACAGCGAAGTTACTGCGCAACCGGCGCTTGGTGGGAATCGCATTTGCCGGCGTGCACATCGCACACTTCGGGCTGCTTGTATACAAACACAACGTGGCACCGGATTTCGCACTCGAGATTGGCGCCAATCATCTGGGCGTGCTCACCTACATTGTCATATTCGCGATGCTGGTTACGTCGTGGGACCGGACTGCAAGAGCGGTAGGGCCGAAAGCATGGAAAGTCCTGCACAAGGCGGGGCTATACGTACTCTTTGGTGCCTTTGCGAATACCCAGCTGCCGCGCTCGCTGGACGATCTCGAAAACGCGAACTGGTGGCTTCTCGCGTTGATCGCCATCGCCCTGATTATTCGCCTGACAGCGTTTTTTGTGCGGCGGGCTAAAGCACAGCCGCAATAGAATCGGACAGGTAGCCGACGTTGTCCTCCGTGATGCCGGCCAGATTGATGCGACTGGAGTCGACCATATATACGCCGAACTCCTTCTTGAGCCGTTGCACCTTGTCAGCCGTGATGCCGAGGAAGCAGAACATGCCGTTGGTGCGCATCAGGTGAGAGAAATCGTTGTCCGGCGTCTTTTCGATCAGCGCATCGTTCAACAGTCTGCGCATTGCCTGCAGGCGCACACGCATCTCGTCTAATTCGGTGACCCATTCCGCATGTAGCTCGGAGTCGTTGAGAATCATGCTGACAACGGCTGCACCGTGGTCCGGTGGCAGTGAATAGAGCGTACGCACGTAGCTGTTGACCTGGCTCGAAACGATATCGCGCGTCTGTGTGTCGGCGCCGAGGAACGACAGCGAGCCGACGCGATCACGGTACAGACCGAAGTTCTTCGAGCAGGAATTCGCAACCACCATTTCGGGGACGCGCGGCGCCAGCTCACGAATTACGAACGAGTCATCGTCGATGCTGCGCGCAAATCCCATATATGCCATGTCCACGAACGGCAGTAGTTCGCGTTCAACGACGACGTCCATGATGGCATGCCACTCGTCCGCGGTCGGATCGAAGCCCGACGGATTGTGGCAGCAAGCATGCAGTAGTACGACATCGCCCTTGGGCGCAGCCTGCATCGAGTCGAGCATTGCGTCGACCTCGATCACATGGCGTTTGGTGTCGTAATACGGCAACGACTTTAGCTCGAGCCCGGCGCCGCCAAGCAACGGTACATGATTGGCCCAGGTCGGTTCGCCAATCCACACCGATACAGAGTCCCGTGCACGTAGCAGCAAACCAGCCGCAACACGCAGCGAACCGGAACCACCCGGTGCCTGGATAGTAACGAGCCGATCGCCGTCAACCGAATCACCAAACGTCAGGCGTTGCATTGCCGCATTGAACGTTGGCTCACCGGCTGTGCCGATATACGCCTTGCTGGCCTGCGAATCGACGAGCCGGCGTTCGGCCTTTTTGACCGAACTCAGGATAGGCGTAATACCTGCTGCATTGCGATATACGCCGACACCAAGATCAATTTTTTCCGGGCGGGGATCATCGCGATGCTCGCCGATCAGGCCGAGGATGGCGTCCGCCGGCATCGATTGCAGCGTTTCGAACATTTGATCTCCGTGACGCCTAAAGCGTGTCGATGGGTGTCTTCAAATACGCGATACCGTTGTCTTCGGCATCGGGTAGATGTCCGCCACGAATGTTGACCTGAATCGACGGCACAATCAACGCTGGAAGATTCAGCGTCGCATCCCGCTCAAGGCGCATCTTGGTGAACTCGGTTTTGTCGACATCCTGGTTGACATGAATATTGCTCGCGCGCTGTTCGTCCACCGTGCATTCCCAACGCAACTCACGCCCACCCGGCATATAGTCATGGCACATGAACAGCCGCGTGTCACCGGGCAGCGCCAGGATGCGCTGAATTGATTCGTACAACAGTTCCGCATCCCCGCCCGGAAAATCACAACGCGCCGAACCAAAATCCGGCATAAACATGCTGTCCCCGACAAATACCGCGGACCCTACACGGTAGCTGACACTATCGTTGGTATGCCCGGGCGTCGCGATGACCTCACAGGTAAGCTCGCCGATGTTGAAAGTGTCGTCGTCGGAGAACAAGCGATCGAACTGGTGCCCATCCGGTGCAAAGTCAGCGCCAAGATTGAAAACGGGGCCGAAATGCTCCTGGACCTTGAGGATGCCCTCGCCGATCGCGACAGCACCGCCGATTTTCGACTTGATGTACTGCGCGCCGGTCAAGTGATCGGCATGCGCATGCGTCTCGAGTATCCACTCGAGGCCGAGCTTTTCTTTGTGAACGTATTCGATGACGATGTCGGACGGCGCCGTATCCATGCGGCCGGATACCATCGAATAACCGACGACCGGATCGATGATGGCTGCGTGGCCACTTTCCTCATCCGACACGACATAGCTCAACGTACCCGTGGGCTCATCATAGAAGTGCTGGATGCGTGCTTCGCTCATCTAGGGCCTGTTCTCACCGTTGTCATGCACTTTGCCAAGAACGCCGGCACGAGTGCCGGCGTTCGCTGGTCTTAAGTACGCTGCGATCAGACCATCGGTGCCCAGACGGAACACCAGCCCTTCGCGTTGACAGCCTTGCCCGGGAATATCTGGCACGGGCGCCACTCATCACCATCATTGCCCTGGATCAGCGCACAGTTTGCGCAGGTCTGGTCAGCGGCGGGATTGGCACGCGTAGCAGGATCTACCGTGCTCGCGTCATGCGTGTACTTCATGGCGCCGGCCATTGCATCGTCCTCGGCAAGATACGGCAGATCTTGCGCATAGGCTCTGCGCCCCGGGCTGGCCAGGGCGCCGGCAACGGCTACAGCGGATAATTGAATAAACTTGCGACGGGCAATCTTGCTCAACGGAGTCTCCTTTGTTTTCGCTTACTGGCCCGGAACATATCCGGGGCCAAGCATTCTAAAACGATAATGATCAAACTGCATAGATTCTAGACGATGTTCATGAACGGCAGCATAACTGCAAACGCTTACTTCATAATGAAACCATGTTATTGAGAACCATTATCATTTCTGTCGCAGCGCTATTGGCAACGACTGCGCCTGCCGCAACCCACGAGTACACGGTCACGCTGTCCAGTGACCTGTCATCGCTCGATGTCGAAGCGAGGCTGGCTCCAGGTGTGACGCGGGTATCCGCGCGATCGCGAAATGCGCGCAACAGGCTGATCAGGATGCACGACTGCGCCACCGGCGACGAGCTAACGGCGAGCTCGCGAACCGTTGTGTCCAGAACTGACCTCCGGTGCCTGTCCTATTCTGTTGATCTGCTCCATGTCGAGCCGCCGCATCGACAACATGGCGCTGGACAGAGGACGATCGTCGTGCCAATCACCGAGTGGATGTGGCGGCCACTGCTTGGCGGCAATGACGACATCGTTGTTTCCTTTCAATTGCCGGACGGTGTTGACGTGTCGGTACCCTGGCAACCGCTCGAGGATGGCGCGCGAAGTTTTCGTTTGAGGTCATCACCGCAAAGCGGCACAGGTCTGTCGATTTTCGGGAGGTTTGACAAGGTGGTCGTCAAGATTGCAGGTGCAAACCTGCGCATCGTGTCGCTGCCCTCCCCAACTAACCCGATCGGCGCTGAGGCCATAGGATGGACGCACCAGACAGCCGAGAATATTGCTCTCGCCTATGGGCGTTTTCCCAATCCACACGCGCGCGTCGTGTTGTTCCCGGTAACAAGCTCGCGCGATGAATCGGCCGTGCCGTTCGGGCGTGTTGTCCGGGATGGCGGAGAGACCGTCGAACTGATGGTCGACCCGCGTCGCTCCGAAGAGAGTTTTCTAGGTGATTGGACGGCGACGCACGAGTTTACGCACCTGATGCTGCCTTACCTCGCCCGCGATCAGCGCTGGATTTCGGAGGGTTTTGCGCAGTACTACCAAAACGTCCTGCTCGCGCGCGCGGGACGCTACACACAACAATATGCCTGGCAAAAACTGCGCGACGGCCTCGAACGCGGCCGCGAATCGGTACCGGGCCTGTCGCCGAACCAGGCGGCCCGGGGCGACGAAAAAAACAGCCGTATGAAGATCTACTGGAGCGGCGCCGCGCTCGCGCTGATGGCCGATATCGAGCTGCGGCGCCGCTCGAGTGGTGCGGAGTCTCTCGACCTGGTTCTCGACCGCCTGCAGGCCTGCTGTTTGCCTTCCAGGCGCAAGTGGAGCGGCAGAGACCTGTTCGAAAAACTCGATTCACTGATCGAGACACCTTTGTTCGTTGAGCTCTATGAACGCTATGCGGACGCCCCCAGTTTCCCCGATTTCGAACCATTGCTGGAGCAGCCCGGTTTAGCCGAAATCCGAGCGGCTATTACGGCGCGGCGATATACTGGCGAGCCGAACAGGTAACAGCGTCAGCACTATGGCTTCAAGCAGCTACGCAGTCGACATCAGCAAGGTATCAAGCGGCCGCCAGGCAAACCTCCAGGACATCGTTGCGGTCGAAGAACCGCTCGAAATCCGTGTTGCGTATACGACGCCGGATCGCCGAGCCACCCGCAGCGTATCCATCACGATGCGCACACCCGGCAACGACGCCGAACTCGCAGCTGGCTTTCTATTCAGTGAGTCGATCATCACAGAAGCCAGTGACATTACTTCGATCGAGGTTTGCGGGCCGCCTGCGCCAGACAGTGGCAATCACAACGTCGTGCGTGTCGAACTCGACGCCCATGTCGAGGTTGACCTCGGCCGCCTGCAACGACACTTCTATACAACATCGAGCTGTGGCGTGTGTGGCAAAGCGTCGCTGGACGCGCTGCGAACAATCGGTGCCGAGAAACTGACCGATAACGCAACGCAATTTGCTTCCGAGGTGCTGGTTGAAATTCCCGGCAAGCTGCGCGCTGCGCAAGCGACATTTGACGAGACTGGCGGACTACACGCGGCGGCTGCGTTTAATAACTCCGCAGAGCTCATCGTTACCATGGAAGATGTCGGACGGCACAATGCCGTCGACAAGGTTATTGGTTTTCTGCTCCTGCAGGACCGGTTGCCTGCAGCAGATCTCGGCCTTATGGTGTCTGGCCGTGCCAGTTTTGAGCTGATGCAAAAGACGCTTGTAGCAGGCATGCCATTGCTCGCGGCCGTCAGTGCCCCGTCGAGCCTGGCCGTGCAACTGGCCAGCGATTTCGGCGTCACACTGGTGGGATTTCTGCGCGGCGAGAACTACAACATTTATGCGGGCGAACAACGGATCACGGAATGACGGCACAACAATTCGACAAACAGACAGCTAGCGAGATCATCGCCGGTTTCGACGCTCGGCCCGAAATGCTCGTGCAGATACTGCACCAGTTCATTGAGCGATTTGGCTGGATCTCCGAAGAGGCGATTCGACAGCTGGCAGCAGAGCTCAATCTGTCGCGAGCAGATGTCCACGGCGTGGTCAGCTACTACCACGATTTCCGCACCGAGCCACCCGGCAAACACATCGTCAAGATCTGCGCTGCCGAGGCCTGCCAGGCAATGGGCAGCCGCGACCTCGAAGCGCACGCCGCTTCACAACTGGAAGGCGACGATATTACGCTCGAGCCCGTATATTGCCTCGGCAACTGCGCTTGTTCCCCCGCCGTCATGGTCGACGGCAAGACCTATGGTCGCGTCAGCAACGATCGATTTGACGACATCATGGCTTCGCTCGGGGAGTCCGGTTGATGACGACAAAGGTTTATGTTCCTCGCGAGACAGCGGCGGTTTCCGTCGGTGCCGATGATGTCGCTATCGCGATCGCTCGATGCGCCAAAGAAAATAACGAGAGCATCGAACTCGTGCGAAACGGTTCCTGGGGCGCATCCTGGCTCGAACCGCTGGTTGAGGTTCTCGTCGACGACAAGCGCATTGCTTATGGCAATGTCGAAGCCGGCGACGTACCCGCATTGTTTGACGCCGGATTCCTGAATGGCGGCGAGAGCAACAAACGACTGGGCGCGATCAACGAGATTGACTACCTGATCAATCAGGACCGCTGGACATTCTGGCGCTGCGGGCTCGTCGAACCGCTTAACCTGGATGATTTTCGCGCGCACCAGGGATTCAAGGCCTTTGAAAAAGCCGTCGAAATGGGCGCCGAAGCCGTCATCGAAGCCGTCAAGGCATCTGGACTGCGCGGGCGCGGTGGCGCCGGATTCCCGGCCGGCATCAAGTGGCAGACTGTCGCCGATACGGAAGGCGACCAGAAATACATCGCTTGCAATGCTGACGAAGGCGACAGTGGTACGTTTTCCGATCGTATCCTGATGGAAGGCGACCCGCTCGGTCTGATTGAAGGAATGATGATTGCGGGATTTGCGGTCGGTGCAACGCGCGGCTACATCTACCTGCGCTCGGAATACCCGCTGACATATCGTGTTCTTTCGAAGGCTATCGAGGTAGCGCGGGATAGCGGCTGGCTCGGTGACAACATCCAGGGCACCGGTGTTGCCTTCGATATTGAATTACATCTGGGCGCCGGCTCCTATGTCTGTGGCGAGGAAACGGCAATGCTCGAGAGCCTCGAAGGCAAACAGGGCATCGTGCGGTACAAACCTCCCCTGCCTGCGATCGAAGGTCTGTTCGGCAAGCCGACTGTCGTTAACAACGTAGTAACGCTCGCGTCGGTCGCCAACATCGTCAATCTCGGCGGCGAAAAATACGCGTCATATGGCGTTAATCTCTCGAAGGGCACGCTCGCGTTCCAGCTCGCGGGCAATATCAAGCGCGGCGGGCTTGTCGAAAAAAGCTTCGGCATCACGCTGCGTGAACTCATCGAGGACTGGGGTGGCGGCACGGCCAGCGGCCGTCCCGTCAAGGCCGTGCAGGTCGGCGGACCGCTCGGTGCATACATTCCGGCCGAACAGCTCGACACGCCATTGGACTACGAGGCTTTCATCGAGATTGGCGCCATGGTCGGCCATGGCGGCATCGTCGTCTTCGATGACACGGCAAATCTGGCGCAACAGGCGCGCTTCGCGATGGAATTCTGCGCCATCGAATCTTGCGGCAAATGCACGCCTTGCCGCATCGGCTCAACCCGTGGTGTCGAGGTCATAGACCGCATGGTTGATGGGGTTGAGCGCGAAGAGAACTACGACTTGCTGGTCGAATTGTGCGACACCATGGAGGGCGCATCGTTATGTGCAATGGGCGCAATGACACCCTTTCCGGTGCGGAGTGTTTTAAGATACTTTGCTGACGATTTCGCGTCCGCTGTGGGGGCCGACAAATGAACAGGGTCAGACAAGAAGACCTGGGCACGCCGGTGTCGGCCAGTACGGACACGGTTCAGGTCGAAATCGACGGGCTGCCCGCAACCGTCAAGGCCGGGACCAGTATCCTGCGTGCTGCGCGCGAGTCGGGCGTCGATATTCCCAAGCTCTGCGCGACTGACAGCCTGAAACCGTTCGGCTCTTGCCGCATGTGTCTCGTCGAGGTCGAAGGTCATAAAGGCTACCCGGCTTCCTGCACGACACCAATCGAAGCGGGCATGAAAATTCGCACCCAGACCGAAGCGCTCGCACAGCTGCGGCGCAACGTCATGGAGTTGTACATCTCCGACCACCCGCTCGACTGCCTGACCTGCGCGGCCAATGGCGACTGCGAGTTGCAGGACATGGCCGGTGCTGTTGGACTGCGCGAAGTCCGCTACGGCTTTGAGGGCGAAAATCACCTCGACGCCGGCGTCGATGCCAGTAATCCTTACTTCCAGTTCGATGCCAGCAAGTGCATCGTCTGTTCGCGCTGCGTACGCGCCTGCGACGAAGTCCAGGGCACGTTCGCGCTAACGATCGAAGGCCGTGGATTCCAGTCAAAAGTATCCGCCGGAATCAGTGAGGACTTTCTCGACTCCGAGTGCGTGTCCTGTGGCGCCTGCATTCAGGCCTGCCCGACAGCGACGTTGATGGAGAAGAGTATCGTTGAACACGGCCAGCCCGAGCGCGCCGTAAAAACGACCTGCGCATACTGCGGCGTCGGTTGCTCATTTATTGCAGAGATGCGCGGCGACCAGGTCGTGCGCATGACGCCGGACAAGGATGGTCAGGCCAATCACGGCCATAGCTGCGTTAAGGGCCGCTTTTCGTGGGGTTATTCGACGCACCGCGATCGCGTCCTGCAACCGTTGATTCGTGACTCGATCGACGAGCCCTGGCGCCAGGTGCGCTGGGATGAAGCGATCGAGTTTACGGCCAGGCGATTCAAGGAAATTCAGGCCAAATACGGCCGCAAGTCCATTGGCGGTATCACCTCGTCACGCTGCACTAATGAAGAAGTGTTCGTCGTACAGAAACTCGTGCGAGCCGCGATGGGAAATAACAACGTCGATACCTGCGCACGGGTGTGCCATTCGCCCACCGGCTACGGCCTCAAGACAACGCTGGGCACGTCAGCAGGA
>Ga0255052_10000065_pt1 | contig 70991 bp, 56 predicted proteins | sample JV7_2_21_MG_FD_188632 | JGI IMG/M metagenome (GOLD analysis project Ga0255052, IMG submission 188632) | Seawater microbial communities from Jervis Inlet, British Columbia, Canada - JV7_2_21 | ecosystem: Environmental > Aquatic > Marine > Inlet | place: Canada: British Columbia | collected...
GGAGCTGGTACTGGAACTTGGCGACCCCGTGACCGTGGTCGGGTTGTTGTCAAGCCTGCTCATCGTCGGTGGCTTGAGTGGCTGCTACCCGGCCCTGATCCTGTCATCCTATCGTCCGTCCGGCAGCCTCCGGGCCAACAGGTCCACCCAGAACCGCGGCACGGTCAAAGCGCGCAATGTGCTGGTCGTATTTCAGACCACAGTGACTGTTTGCCTGATCGTTGCGACCACGGTGGTCTATGCGCAGCTGACATATTTTCGTTCGCTGGAGCGCGGTTTTGATCCTGATCGGCTGCTTGTTATCCAGGATATGTCCCGCAACGGCGTGGTTGAGAAACGGGAAACCTTTAAGGACGAAGTGGCAAAGCTCCGCGGGATCGACAATGTCGCACTCAGCTACGAAGCACCTACAAAATTCAATGAAAACAATGTACGGGTGTGGATTCCAGGTGAAGACGAGGAAATATCTTACCCACTCGGATCCACCAACGTGGACTCCGACTATCTGAACACCCTGGAAATCCCTCTTCTGGCGGGCCGGTTCTATAAGAATGACAGGGCACTGGACCAAATGCCTTCCACCGACCAACTTGAGGATGGTGATGTATTACAAGGCAATATTGTCGTCAATGCGCGCGCCGTTGAGGTCATGGGTCTGGGCACACCGAAGCAGGCGGTCGGCCAGGAAATCGAGACCAGGTACAGGCTCGACGATGATGGCATGGCCAAGGTTCACCTGACCATCGTAGGGGTAATCGGTAACACCAAGATGCACTCGGCGAAGACGGCGGTCAGGCCGGAAGTGTACCAACTGCAACCCTACTACCATCATATGCTGGTACGGTATTCCGGTCATGCGCCGGAGGTGCTGGCACAGATCAGAAATACCTGGCTGAACATGATGCCCGGTGAGCCTTTTGAATATTTCTATGCCGAACAGGCGTTGGCTGAAGAATTTCAATCCGAGGTCAACCAGGCGAATATATTTCTCGGATTTGCACTCTTAACGATGATGGTTGGCTGTCTTGGCCTTTATGGGCTGGCTGCATTTGTAACCGAGTGCCGCAGACCGGAGATAGGCATAAGGAAAATCATGGGCGCGCGCGTCGGGCACATTCTTGCCTTGCTGTTCGGGCAGTTTTCCTGGCTTGTTATTGTCGCAAACCTGATAGCATGGCCGCTGGCATACGTCCTGATGAACGACTGGCTGCAGCAATATCCGTTCCGTATTGGGAATGGCTGGATCATGGTTTGCTGTGTCATAGCCGGTATGCTGGCCTCAATTATCGTGGCAATGACTGTTGGTTCTCAGGCCTGGGGTGTTGCCAGGGCCAACCCGATTCATGCTATCCGGCAGGAGTGAGACAGATGACCAAGCCTGAACAATTCTCCAGTACACGGCGCCAGTCGGGTATGGACCGTACGATCGAGAGAACCGCGTGGCAAAAATACGGCAAATCCGTTGGCTGGGCTGTAACCGCACTACTGGCATTGATCGTATTCTGGTATTTCAAGCCGGACGGTGGGCGGGCACTGAAAGTGCAAAATGACCGCATTGTCGTTTCAACGGTAAGCAGCGGTGAGTTTGACGACTATATCCCGGTGCGCGGTCAGGTGGCACCGTTGAAAACGGTGTTTCTGGATGCGATCGAGGGTGGCCGGGTAGACGCAGTGTACGTAGAAGACGGTGCCCAGGTAAAGATCGGCGATCTGATCATTGAACTTTCCAATACAAAATTACAGCTGGACGTCATCGCACGTGAGGCAGAAGTCACCGAGCAGCTTAATAATCTGCGCAATACCGAGCTTTCACTGGAACAGAACCGGTTGGAACATAAACGCAACCTGGTTGATATCAGATACCACATTACCCGGCTGGCGCGCGAAATACAGCGCTTGACACCGTTGGTCGAGAAAGACCTGCTGGACGATGGCTCGCTGGAACGATTGAAAGACGAACACGACTGGTACCTTGCAAGGCGTGAAATCACGCTGGAAAGCCAGTCCACCGACGAACGGTTGCAGAAAATCCAGATGGAACAGTTACGTATTGCCGGCGCCCAACTGGAAAGGAACCTGGAGGTGGCGCGAAGCAATCTGGATGCCCTTAATGTACGGGCGCCAGTGGCAGGTAAGCTGACCGCTTTTGACCTCGAGGTCGGCCAGGCCTTGTCACCAGGTATGAACATCGGACAGATCGATGACCCGGAATCCTTCAAGGTGACCGCCAATATCGATGAATACTACCTCTCACGGGTAGATCTGGAACAGACCGCCGCGCTGTCCTCCGGTGGCCATGATTTTACCTTGAGTGTGCGGAAGATTTACCCACAGGTAACAAATGGCACCTTTGAAGTGGATTTGGTGTTCATCGGTGATGAACCCGGCAGCATCCGCCGGGGACAGACGTTGCAAATCAACCTGCAACTGGGCAGTCCTTCTGAATCATTGTTGATACCCAATGGCGCGTTCTACCAGGACACCGGTGGCAACTGGGTGTTTGTGGTCACACCCGACGGGCTGCGCGCAATCAAGCGGAACGTGCGCCTGGGACGCAGAAATCTCAAATTTATCGAAGTACTGGACGGACTGGAGAGCGGCGAGCAGGTCATCACCTCGCCTTATACCAACTACCTGGACATGGATCGACTGGAATTGCAGGGCCAGTAAATGAATCATCGTGTCTTGCAATTACGACACGGTCAATAAAATTTTCTTGAATAGGGACGCAATGCAAACAAATGAATACTGACAGCACTACGCCAAATGTACCCCGGGAGCGCAACATCATTCCGGACACCAACATCGACAAGACCCAAACCCTGTTCAGGTTTGAAGCGCTGAGCAAGGTGTATCGGATGGACAACGTCGAGACGACGGCCCTGAACAACATCAATATCGAAGTAAAGCGTGGCGAGTTCGTGGCGGTGATGGGGCCGTCAGGTTGTGGCAAGTCAACCTTGCTGAACATCGTAGGCATGCTCGATACCCCTACTTCGGGCGCTTTTTTGTTCAACGGTGAAGACGTCGCGACCTACGGCGAGAACAGGCTGGCTGAAATCCGCAAGCAAAACATCGGTTTCATCTTTCAGAGCTTCAACCTGATTGACGAACTAACAGTGCGGGAAAACATTGAACTGGCGCTGCTGTATCACAAGGTAACGGCGGCGGACCGCAAGAAGCGCGCGGATGAAGTCATGGAGCGGATGGAGATCGCACACCGTGCAAACCACATGCCAGCGCAACTCTCCGGCGGGCAACAGCAACGTGTGGCCGTGGCCCGCGCCGTCATTGCCAGGCCCCATTTGATCCTGGCGGATGAACCCACGGGTAACCTGGATTCTCAAAACGGCGAGGAAGTCATGGACCTGCTGACCCAATTGAACCGGCAGGGGACGACCATATTGATGGTCACGCACTCACCGGCTCACGCGGAGTATGCGCGACGGGACATTTCGTTGTTTGACGGCGAAGTAATTACTGAAAGTCTGCGCAAACTCTAAAGCTGCATAAAAGGCAAAAAGATCAAGGATAGAAATATTTCGGGAGTGAAGCCAGAACATGTTCAAAAACTACCTGATAACCGCTATACGAAACCTGTCAAACCACAAACTCTACGCAGTAATCAATATCGGCGGTCTCGCCTTTGGCCTGGCGGCTTGCTGCCTGATACTCTTGTTTGTGTCGGACGAGCTGAGCTATGACGACTGGATTCCCGATGCGGCACAGGTCTTCAAGATCGAAATAACCATACCCATCCCCGGACGTGACACGCTGAAAATCGGCCAGGTTCCACCTGCCATTGCACCGGCGATGGAAGAATATTTTCCGGATCACATCGAGGATACCACACGCGTTTTGCAGGTAGACAGTGTAGTTGGTGCACAGGACAGATTCTTCAACCAACGCATCAGTTTTGTCGATGCAGATTTCTTCAGCGTGTTTGACCTGGAAATGGTTGCCGGGAACCGTGCGAACATGGCAAGCAGTGTTGCCGACATTCTAATAAGCGAGACCCTGGCGCATAAGTATTTTGGAAACCGGAATCCCGTGGACCAGGTGTTGAGTGCCACCCTCACGCGGGTCATGGATGACATGGACCCGAAAATGGAAATGCGTGTTGCGGGTGTATTTGCAGACCTGCCGGATAACAGTCATCTGCCTTTCCAGATGCTTGCTTTAATTGACCCAGTACGTTTCGAAGGTATCAATGAAGGGTTTGGAGGGGCGTGGCTGGATGCCGCCTATGTGAAATTTCATGCCGGCGTTGATCCGGCGACCGTCGAAGACCGTCTTACGGAATTTTACAGCAATGTCGCCCCAGCGCGTGGTGATGAAACCGAGACCTATGATTACCGGGTCGACCGGCAACTCAACTTTATCAACGTAGCGGATGTTTATCTTTACAGCGACAAAATTCAACAGTTAAAGCCCATTGGTGATATCAACACCGTCATCAGTTTTTCGATTGCAGCCAGTTTTATCCTGGTGATTGCAGCGATCAACTTTATGAACCTGGCTACCGCAAGGGCGATGCGCCGGGCAAAGGAAGTGTCCATGCGAAAAGTGCTCGGTGCCCACCGCTCACAACTGATACGCCAGTTCCTGGGTGAAGCAGTAGTTACAGCACTCCTTGCACTGGCTGTTGCGCTGGTGCTGGTTGAACTGATACTGCCGTTTTTTAACCAGTTCGTCGGCAAGGCAATGAGTTTGAATCTTGTTGGAAACCCGCTGCAAACGGGTGGCATCGTGCTGGCAGCCATATTGGTTGGCGTCCTGGGAGGAATGTACCCGGCCTTCTTCCTTTCATCCTACCGTCCGGCGCATGTAATGGGATCGAGCACAGCGGCGATCAAGGGCTCTCCATTTATCCGACAGACCCTGGTGGTCTTCCAGTTCGCCATCTCCATTGGCCTGATCGTGGCTACCGTTATCGTGCATGAACAAACCAGCCTGATGCGGAACATGGATCTCGGTTTTGACCTGGAGAAAAAGCTGGCCATTACCGGCCTGGCCAGCGACCAGGTAGCAACGCTGGAGGACACCATTCGCCAGGAAATGCTCTCGATTCCCGGAGTTACCGGGGCAGCATTGTCTACAGATGAGTTGCCACTGGTGTTGTATAACGGCGTCAGTATTGAGATCCCATCCATCGGCGTGACCGAGGCCATGGATACTGACCGTATATATGTTGATGAACATTTTTTTGATGTTTATGGCGTAGAGCCCATCGCAGGTCGTCTGTACAGTGAAGCATATACAGCCGATACATTGCTCATCCCGGAGCAGGAAGGGGTGCCCTGGACACGTAGTGTCGTGGTCACAGAGTCCTTTGTGCGGGCCGCGGGGCTTAACAATGCTGAAGACCTGTTGGGCGAGTTGCTGGTGATGCCGGATTACGGTGGTGAAGGGGTGCATTTGCACGCATCGGTGGTCGGAGTAATCCCGAACCTGCATCTCAGGGCGCTGCGGGAGCGCACTCCGCCATTGGCGTTTTTTGCGTCCAGTTCAGTACTGGACGTGATGACACTCAGCATTGAGTCGAACGATCTGCCCGCGATCCTGAAAGACATTGACCGGGTGTGGAAAAAAATCGTGCCCCAAGTGCCGATCAAACGGTATTTTGTTGGTGATAAATACGCTTCCCTGTATGACGCCGAAGAACGCCGCAGCCAGGTATTTTCGGCCTTTGCGGTGTTCGCAATCTTTGTAGCCTGCCTGGGTCTGTTTGGGCTGGCGGCATATTCGGCTGAACAAAGAACTCTCGAGATTGGAATCCGCAAGGTTCTGGGCGCCCGCACTCCTGCCATCCTGGCATTGATCGGGACACAGCTTATGAAGTCGGTTATCTGGGCCAATGCCATTGCGTGGCCGATAGTCTACCTGGTCATGCGCGATTGGCTTGATCGCTACGAATATCGCGTCGACATCGACCTACTGGTTTTTGTGCTCTGTGGCTTGCTGGCCGTCGCACTGGCCTGGGTAGCGGTTGGCTGGCAGGTTTTGAAAGTGGCGCGCCGTAACCCGATCCGATCCCTCAGGTATGAATAGGACAACGGATATGTTCCAACACTACTTTGTGACCGCGATACGCAGCTTGCTGCGAAACCGGACAGACTCGTTTATTAAAGTTTTTGGCCTGGCCATTGGTCTTGCAGCAGCTATTTTGATCATGTTGTTTGTGCGTGATGAGCTGGGTTTTGACCAGTTCTGGCAGGATGCTGAGCGTGTACACCGGCTAAACACCACCTGGATTTTTCCCGGCCGCGCGCCTCAACATTCAGCCATTGCCTCAGGACCGGCCAGTCGCGCTTTGCTCGATTACTTCCCGAATGAAATTGTGAGCAGTTCACGTATCAATAACAAGGAACCAAAAATTGGTCATGGAGACCGGGTATTTGTCGAAGCTGTGAGTTGGGTTGATCCTTCGATACTGGACATCTTTAATTTTGAAATCCTGTCCGGTGATACCGGGGCAACACTTGCTGACAATAACAGTATAGTGCTCACCCGGTTCCTGGCTAAAAAGTATTTCGGTGAGCACGATCCAATCGGAGAAATATTGACGGTTACACTGTATGGCGTGACACGTGATTATCGTGTCGGTGCGGTGATCCAGGACCTGCCGTTCAATACCCATCTGAAAATCAAGGCGATGGTGAAGATTGTTGAACAGGACTTTGCCGAACCGGCCTGGTGGATGTTCAAAAACTGGAAGGCTATCAATAACCACACCTACTTCAAGTTAAAACCAGGGGTCTCAATCGAGGACGTCAACTCGCGCTTGCCATCTTTCGCCAACGAGAAAATCCCGCAAAATGATGACGTGGAAACCCGGCTAAGCACGACAGCTCTCCAGCGTATTCACCTGCAACCCAGTGATCGCTCAGAAATGAAAAACCCCGGTGATGGACGCCTGGTGGCGGCGCTGACGGCGATTGCCGGATTGCTGGTGCTAATCGGGGCCATTAACTTCATAAACCTGTCAACAGCACAGGCGGGCAAGCGGGCCAAAGAAGTCGCACTGCGTATGACCATGGGTGCCCGCCGGGCGCAACTTCTTATCCAGCATCTCGGTGAATCCCTGCTGGTTACCGCCATCGCCACATTGGCAGCCGTTACCCTGGTTGAGATCTTCCTGCCCGTTTACAACGAATTACTTGACCGGCAACTGACGTTTAACCCCGCCAGCCTTCAATCGCTGGCGATAATTTCGGTGCTGGTATTGATGATTGGCGGAGGTGCGGGCATTTACCCGGCCACGGTATTTTCAGCATTTCGCCCGGCAAAATATTTCAACACCGGACAGTCACTGAAATTGACCGGTTCGGTATCAATAAGATCGCTGCTGGTGCTGTTTCAGACCGCCGTTACCATTTCGTTGCTCATCGCTACCCTTGTTGTATTTGCCCAGTTGTCCTTTATCAAGTCAATCGACCGCGGCTTCGACGCGAAGCAGTTGATAGTACTCAACGGCATCGGCAAGGATGGCGCCTACGAAAACCGTGAGGCCCTCAAATCCGAGATCAGGAAGCTGACGCAGGTAGAAAATGCAGCATTTACGTCGGATCCACCGTCCCGTCCAAACGGCAATAATATCCAGCTAAAAGATCTTGGTTCAGGTGCCGGTGAATTCATTCCCGTCGGTGTTCAGGACATTGATGCCGATTTATTACCAACCTATCGCATGAAACTACTGACCGGGCGCAATTTTTCGGCCGACCGGCCGCTCGATCAAATGCCCGCCACGCGGGACGCACCCACCGGCAGCACACTCAATGGAAACATCATTATCAATCTGGCCGCGGTGCGGCTGTTTGGTTTTGGCACCGCCAGCCAGGCGCTGGGACGCAGTCTCCGTCTCGATTCCGAGATGCAGGCCAACCCGTTGGTCAATGTTGACTTAACGATCATCGGTGTGGTCGGTGATATCAATTTGCACTCCGTGAAAAAAGAACCCCGCCCGGAAATTTTCCAGGTAAGCCCAAATCACCTGCACATGGTGATCCGTTATCAGGGTGATACACAATTATTGCTGGTTGCACTCGAGAACACCTGGCAAAAACTGGCACCAGAGGCCCCGTTCCAATTCTTCCTGGTTGAGCAGGCATTGGCCAGTGATCTGAAAAATGAAGACAATCAGCTAAACCTGTTTGCCGCATTTTCAATGTTGGCGATCCTGATCGGCTGCATGGGCTTGTATGGGTTGGCTGCGTTGGTTGCCGAACAACGAACCAGGGAAATTGGCCTTCGTAAAGTAATGGGCGCCCGTGTTGCTGAGATTATAAACATGTTGTTGTGGCAATTTTCAAAACCAGTATTGGCCAGCAACCTGATCGCCTGGCCAGTGTCGTTTTATCTGATGCAGAACTGGTTGAATAATTTTGCAGACCGAATCGACTCGGCCTGGTTGATTGGCATTTGCGTGGCGACAGGTTTCATCGCTGTTCTTATCTCCTGGATGACGGTATCAAGCCACGCCATTCGGGTCGCTTATGCCAGTCCGATTCACGCGCTCAGACACCAGTAAAAAAATCCCGCTGCCCGCGTTGATCGGAGATATGCCGCCGGGCTATCGTGCCGGCCCACGTGATTGCCTTGTAGCCCGAGACCGACTGGTGCAATATGCGGGTTAGTGTAGCCTGGTATCCGGACACGCCCGTCCGGCACCACTGCCCCGTACGCCGTACCCACTAGCCGGGTACGCTGTACAACAGGAGAGACCCATGCCATCCACTGATCAGTCAATCGTAGTCAATGCGCCCATCGACACTGTCTGGGGAAAGTTCAATGATTTTCATGACCTTTCCTGGGCGGCTGACGTGATCTCGGAGCTTGAGAAAATTGGTAACAGGAACGGAGATGAAACAGGCGCCATACGCATACTCAACGGTGTATTTCACGAAACCCTGGTTGAGATGAATCCGGACACTTACCTGGTCAGGTATTCCATTGACGATGGGCCTTCACCCGTTTCAAAGGACGAGGTCCACAACTACCTTGGTGTTATTCAGTTGAGTCCCGCGCCCGACCAGGGCGGGACGCTGGTCAGATGGACTTCCTCCTGGCAATCCAGTTCACAAGACGCCGTTGCATTCTGTCATGGAATATATGTCGCCCTGCTCAACGAGTTGGCGGCAACGTTTGAATAATCAGTCAAAGCCCTCGGAAGAATCCGGCAATGACGCCTCAATACGTACATCGAACGGATTGCCCAGGATAAACGGCGCAACTGGAATTACAAAATTAGCTAAAGAGGTACCGGATGAAAAACTGCAGATGGTTTGTATTACCCGTATTGGTGTTTCTTGCCGCCTGTGAGTACAAGGCACCGCTGAAAACAGAACACGTCATACCAGTGGATTCAGCCGTGCTGGGTTACTGGAAACATGTCCCGAAGGCGGATGAACCGTCAGCTGACACGCGCATGAAGGTTCTTCGATTTTCAGCTACGGAGTACCTGATCCATTACTTCGAAGATGACGGTGAACTATATGTGCGTGCATACCTGGCCAGGATCTCGGATTCGCAAGTTGTACAACTGGAGTTGATCGGCGACGACGACGGACCCGTCAGCAATGAGGACGTGGATCTCTACAACGTGGCAACCTACAAACTGGAGAACGATGAGCTGGAAGTCAGGATGCTGAACACCGACCTGGTCGATGATGAACTGGCCGACAGCGAATCCCTGTTGAGGGCATTTTTAGAACATAAAGACGACCCGGAGCTGTTTGGCGAAGCGGGAATATTCAAGCGGGTCACAAACCAACCCGGAGATTAATGAGCCGCAGCAGACCAGGCTTGACCTTGCAGACGGTGTCAGTAACTACCTGGCGGCCGTTGAAACGTACAAGAAACTGTTAGAACAAATCCCGGATGACAAGGACATTCAAGCCCGGCTCGAGTGGTTACAACAGCAGTAGAATTGTTTGGTCACCTAAACCGGGAACGCAAACCAATCCTGGTGGATACCGTAGGTCCGGTTCTGGCGACTCAAGCCAGTCGCATCTTTGAAAATTACATCAATTCTGTAGCTGCTTTAAACTTGGAAGCGGCCCGTCACATGATGGAATGATGATGGACTGGAGTCGGCCAGGGGACTAAACCCCTACCGCGGTAGGGGTTTAGTCCATTGGCCGGGTGCGGTTATAAGCATCAGTGAAAATTACACCAGGCGAGTAACCGCTTATTGCGCAGCACCGATCCTTCGGCTCAGGTTGTGGCGTATAGCAGGTAGCCGCAGTTCGGTAATCTCATGAAAGCGGTTTGTGATGCTAGCCAACGGGTTCAAGCCCCAGTTTCGCTCTTTCTGCATTCAGGTGTTCAACCATGCGGTTCATGATGATCTCGAATCGCGGATCGCCGTCCAGCGGCTCGAACATTGCCCAGGTCCTGCTCAATCTCGGGTCTACTGTAAATCCGCCACCAAGGGCGCTTGCCAGCTTGCTCAAGGAGGTTTCATGGTCGCCGGCCAGAACGGCGTACACCGCTTCGGCAAATAAGAACCAGTGATTGTTGGCGCCAATACTGTTCTGGTAGTCCAATGCGGCCCTGAACTGCGACAACGCGTCCTGGAATTTCTCCCGGTTGCCCAGGCGCCGATAGCAAAATGCGATCACCCCGAGGTAATTGTCCTCACTCCATCCATCGCGTTCCGGAAAATCCGCCTCGAAGGCCTGCAAATCGGCCCACCGGGACTCGATATATTCGATCAGTTCAGCGCAGCGGCCCTGGGCCATCAGCAGGCGGAACATGCCTTTTATGTTGTTATCGTTTACAGCCAGTTCCCCGGCCAGCATCGATGCCTCTTCCCAGCGACCAAGACGCATCAGCGCATACACCCGGTATCGGTCCTGGCCCACTTCTGCCAGGCGTTCGTTTTGCCAAGAAGCGAGCAATGCCCGGCTGAACGGGCCTTTGGTACCAAAGTCTCCGCGCCCCATTTCATAAGCAGTTTCAAAATACGGCATGCTTTCAGCTATCCGCCCGGCGAAAAAATGCACCACGCCTTCATTGAGCGTAATGATCCTCGAGGCCGGCAGGTAGGGTCTGACCCTCTCCATCAACACCTGCGCCTTTTCTATCTCACCGTACAGAAAATATTCATCAAGCAGATTATAGATTCCCGGCAGATACAGCGGGTCCCGGACCAGTATCTCTTGCCGCACGCGGTGTGCCTCATCCAGGTTTCCCAGCTTGAACAATGCATTCGCCAGAAAGTTACTGGCATTTACCAGGCTCGGATTGATGGCCAGGGCACGTCGCAACGCTACGATGGCCTGCTCTTGATCGCCTGTTTTGCTTAGATAAAGGCCCCGTCCGGTCCAGGCCTCGGCGGATTCAGGGTCCAGATCCAGGGCCTGGTCAATCATCGGTTTTGCTCTGCTATTTGCTTCGGCGACCGGAATCGTGCCGTACCAGTCTTCGCGAAGCAAAATCAGCGTGATACCAGCCTGTGCATAGGCCGGAGCGTAGCCGGGATCAACGGCGATGGCCCGGTCCAGCAGCCTGGCAGCCTCCTCCAGTGGCTCGGTTTTGCGCAGGTAGATTTTCTGCTTGGCCTCGAGGTACAGATCAAACGCCTCGGGATCTGCAGTAGAGGAAGCAAATTGATCTTCGCCCGGCTCTCCGGTCAAATGAACCTTGAGTTGGTCGAAAATGGCCTGTGCAATCTCGTCCTGGATTGCGAATATGTCCGTGAGTTCCCGGTCGTAGGTGTCCGACCAAAGATGGAATCCGTCGTCGGCCTTGATCAGCTGGGCCGTGATCCTGACTTTGGTACCCGCCTTTCTGACCGAGCCTTCCAGGATATGGGACACCCCCAGGGCCTCGCCGATGGTTCTGAGATCTTCAGTCCTTCCTTTGAAAGCAGATGAGGACGTGCGCCCGACCACTTTCAGGTTTTCCACCTTGGCTAGGGCATTGAGGATTTCTTCCGAGATGCCATCGGAGAAATATTCATTGCCCGCATCATCACTCATATTGACGAAGGGCAGCACGGCGATGGATTTGGCAGATTCCGCGGATGTTCCCTGTTCACTGGTGACCTGTTCAGTAACGGCTTGCGTCGTGGCCTCGACCAGGGCCGCATCACGCGTTGCGGTAAGCACCAACTTGTCGTAGGCAAAGTATCCCAGCGCCAGAACCAGCACGCCGATGGTGATGATGTTCAGTTTGCGGCCCGTGGCCTGCGTCACGGATTGGCTGCGGTCGACGTCTTTTTCGTGTTTGAGTCCCTCCGGAGTCATCTCGAAAGCCCAGGCGAAGATCACCGCTACCGGAAAACCGAGTATCAGTACGAATGCCACGCCCGAATGGAACCATTCCGGCAGGTGCAGCGCTGGAACCAGCGTATCGGATACCTGCAGCAACAGCCAGGCGACTATGGTATAGGCAGCAGCTACCTTGAATACATTGCGACGCCCGAGTTCGTTGAATAATGACAAATGTTGGACTCCTTGTGTCCACTCCCGCGGGAAAGCGTACCTGTTCTGCCACTAAATGCCAAAAGAATCACTGAATATCCGAGGTTCGATCGTTGTTTCCCCCTCTCTCGATTGCTAACGTTTTAGTTAAGCGGCGCCGTTAGGCGTCCGGTGGAGCCAGCTTGCTGGCGGAACGAACTTGAACGTTTTGTTATGTCGCACATTCGAAAACACCTATTCCGGAACCTCTGTCATCGTATTTGCATCTCGAATTATCTGCCAGCCACCATCCCGCTTTTCTAAAATCGAAAGAGAATGTCCCGCCATTAGTGTGGCCGGACCCCCGTTTTTAGGAGAACATACAAGGGTCGATTCAATCCAAAGATAGGCTTGGTCACCAAACACCTTTAGTTCACGAAGCTTGCTATTGAGATCAAAATCAATCGGAGATTCTTCAGGTGATCCCCCCGCAGCAGCCTGAGCGAACGATTCCTTATTCATCTCGCCAACGCCAGGCACAAAAAACACGGCGTCATCAGCAATGCATTGACGAGCCAATTCCAAATTTCCTTCGGTCGTTGATTTTATCCAATTGTTGAATAAATCTCGTATCTCTTGTTCATCACGCATTGTTCTACCTCCAGAAATCTGAGCACACCCTACCCACAAACTAGCAGTCCCGCCACCCGCATACGAGATATTACACATATCTCTTTCGATTAAGCGGCATATAGTCGGCCCATCGGTAAGTGACATAACTTTCAATTAGATGGAAAACCAAGAGTATCATGTCATTTTAATTGATACGCATGTGCTTTTCAGCCTGCCTACAAGGAAAGTGATTGATAAACAGTGACAATCTCTTTCTTTGTTCTTAAAGAAACATTCATATATGGAAATTTCGCCTGCTATGGAACATATAATTCCCATCTATAACTAAGTGAGTGTGCGAATGATTTTGGATCGTGAAAGACGGCTCCCCCTGCAGGGCGGCTTTGGAGGGCCTACCTCCATCTCTTTTAAAATTACGGCATCTTCAAAACCTCCTAGTTCTTACATGCCTCGTGGCACACATTCTGTTGAAAAACTCCCTTTCATCGAATTTCAAGCGTTTCTCCAGAAACGTGTCCCAATATAAACAATGGGTTAGAAAGCTCCCGTTCAAAAAATTAATAGAATTTCCGGAAGAATCGAGTTTTTCAATAGAATAGGCCAGGCCATTCAATAGGAAGACCCAACCGGCAACTTTGCGGGCTGCACAATGGATCCGTTTTTACCCAGGTACGCTTTCCTGGACGAACTTAGAATTCAATCGCGGCGACTTGCACATCGGCGAGGCCGAGATGGGTGAGTAATTCTTCCCAGCGTGAATCTTCGTGAAGATTTTTCAGTAACGCCTCGGTCTTTATAGCATCTACATCCTGCCCTTCATCGACGGCCCGCTGCAGCCAATTGAATGCCGAGTCACTATCACCTTGCCATGTAAACACCATGGCAATGTAATAGGCGGACGATTCTGCGTGGTCCGTGATGAGCAATTCAAGTGAGCGACTTGAGTCATCAGTATTGCCGAGCTCATTGTGTGCTATGGCCAGTATGACTCCCTTCATGACCTCCAGCTTGATGACTTCGGCCTGCTCAAGCGCCAACTCGGCTTCACCTCTCAGCAAACTTCCGATCGCCAGCTGAGCGGGCGCGCCGCTAATGCCGGAGTTTAGCTCCAGCGCCTTCCTGGCAGCGGTTTCGGCATCCTCCAGCATACCGAGAGCGTTATAAATTTGGGACAAATTCACATGCGGTATCGGCGAAATCGGGTTCAGCATGAGGCTGCGTTTTTGCAATTTGATCGCCTGTTGCAATCGGCCGAGGACGTGCGCAAATGTGGCGGCATTGGCTGTTCCAACCGAATCGTTGGGCTGCAAACCCAGAGCGTGGCGAAAGTGCAGCGCAGCGAGTGCGTAATTGTTTTCGTACATCATCGCAATCCAACCGCGAAGCGTATGTGCGCGGGGATTGTTTGGATCGAGGCTCAATGCCTTTTCGCTCGCTTCGAGTGCGAGCCCGTACCCTTCATCGTAGGGTATCAGACCCATGGCGGCTTGAATGGTATAGGTCCCACCGAGAGTGCCCCAGACACGTGAGTAGTGCGGATCGAGAGCGATCACTTTCTTGGAGTATTCGACGGCCTTTTCATAACCAATGGCTGACCTTTGCCTGTAAAAATGCTGGGCCTGCAAATAAAGTTCATACGCTTGTGTACCCGTGACTTCGGCGGCTGGTGACTCGCCTACCAAAGTAAGTTTCATCGCCGCAGTGACAGCAAGCGCAATTTCATCCTGAACGGCAAATACGTCCTTGAGAGTGCGCTCGTAAGTCTCGGACCACAGGTGTGTATCCGAGCGCGCATCGATAAGTTGCACGGTGATGCGCACCTGGTTACCCGCTCTACGGACAGAACCCTCCAGCACGTGTGCAACGTTGAGTTTCCGAGCAACGTCAGGAATATGGATATCCTTGCCCCGGAACGCAAACGCCGATGAGCGCGAGACTACACGAAGTTGCCTGACCTTCGCCAGCAGATTCAATATCTCTTCGGTGATGCCATCGGAGAAGTACACATTTGAGGCATCCTCACTCATATTTTCGAATGGCAGCACGGCGATGGACTGGTCGCCGTAGGATTCCACCAATACGTCTGACCGGGCTTGTTGAGTTGTTTGTTTGACCAGTCTTGCATCCCGCGCAGGATCCAACACGAACTTGTCAAAAGTGAAATAGCCCAACGCCAGGGCCATCAAAACGATGATGATCCGGTCCAGTTGTTTGCCGCCATGATCTTTAGTCGATGCGGTACGGTCTTTATCTGTCTCACGCCTGAAGCCCTCGGGTGTGATCTCGAAGATCCAGGAGAACACCAGGAATAGCGGGAAGCCGATGGCCAGCATGATGACCACAAGGCGTGCCGGTGTGTCACCGAAACCGAACAGCGGGAAGATGGTTTCAGCGACCTGAATCACCAACCAGGCCGCGAACACGTAGGCGGCTCCCGCGCGGAAGACATTTCGTCGCCTGAGCTCATCGAAAAGTGACATGTCGCACACTTTTGTGTTACCGCAGTGTTACAGAGGTTACATCCTGGTCAGCAACAGCACAATGACGTGGGTCAATGTCCAGGGATGACAACGCAAAGGGACAGGTTAAAGGCAGGGGCCGCTGCTGTTAGGGATCAGAAGATGCCTGCCCGTTGATGAGTGCCCCCCTGGCAGGCAGGTTAGTGGCAGGCGTCTGCTAAGCCCCGAGGGAGGAAACCGCGGGGTCGTCGCACAAGAGTCAGTGCTGCTGCCGTGCTATGGGGATTGTAAGCTGACACCTCAAGTCAGATTGAATGTGGCCTATTACAACCATGCGTGTTACAACCATGCGATCGTGGGCTGACATTCATGTCCACCCCGGGGTTTCTTGTTCAGCTTTCCTCGCTCGCCTCTTCCTGCTCTTCTTCCCCGTCTTCCTCGGCCTGTATCCTGGCCAGGCCAACCAGATTCTCGTCGTCCCTGAGGCGAATCAGCGTCACGCCCTGGGTATTGCGGCCCAGCGTGGAAATTTCATTGGCATGGGTTCTGACCAGCGTGCCGCCGTCGGAAATCAGCATGATATCGTCTTCGTCGGTCACCTGTAGCGCTGCGGTCAGTTCGCCGTTACGGTCAGATGTCTGGATGCCAATAACACCCTGGCCGCCCCTGCCCTGGCAGGAATGCTCCTGCGGGTGTGTGCGTTTGCCGTAACCGCGTTTGGTTACCGTCAGGATGTCACCGTCACTCAATACCAGCATGGATACCACGCGCTGGTCCTTTTTCAGGCGTATACCGATGACTCCCCGTGCCGTGCGGCCTACAGAACTGACGTTTTTCTCTGCAAAGCGGATACACTTGCCGGAACTGGAAAACAACATAACTTCGCTGTCGCCACTGGTTATTTCAACGTTCACCAACTCGTCATCTTCATCCAGGTTGATGGCCCAGATGCCATTTGCGCGTTGGTTCTTATAGGCGGGCAACGGTGTTTTCTTGACGATGCCGTTGCGGGTGGCGAAGAACACATAGCGGTCTTCTGAATACTCACGCACCGGCAGTACGGCGTTGACGCGTTCATCTTTTTCCAATGGCAACAGGTTGACGATGGGCTTGCCCCGGCTGACATGGCTCGCCTGGGGCAACTCGTAAACCTTCAGCCAGTAAATCTTGCCGCGGGACGTAAAACACAGCAGTGTGTCGTGGGTATTGGCGACGAAAATTTCGTCGATGAAGTCCTCTTCCTTGACCTTGGTCGCCGACTTGCCTTTGCCTCCCCGGCGTTGTGCCTGGTAGCGGTCCAGTGATTGGGATTTGGCATAGCCCGCGTGTGACAGGGTAACCACCACGTCTTCTTCGGTGATCAGGTCCTCGAGGCTCAGATCCAGTTTTTTCTCCAGGATGACCGTACGCCGTTCGTCAGCATATTGATCACGAACCTGTTCCAGTTCTTCGCGGATAACGGTCATCAGCCGGCCCGGGTCGGAAAGGATCTCCAGCAGGTCCATGACGGCACCGAGGATATCTTCGTATTCCGTGGTCAGCTTCTCCTGTTCCAGTCCGGTCAGACGGTGCAGGCGCATATTGAGGATTTCCTGGGCCTGCACAGGCGACAACTGGTAACCGTCATCCTGTAAACCGAATTCCGGCTCAAGGTCTTCCGGCCGCGATGTCTTGGCGCCACCCTGGCCCAGCATGGCCCGCACCAGGCCCGGGTTCCAGCGCCTGGCAAGCAGGCGTTCCCTGGCCTCGGCGGGCGATGGCGACGCCTTGATCATTTCGATCAGCTCATCCAGGTTGGCCAATGCCACCGTCAGCCCTTCCAGCACGTGGGCACGGTTACGCGCTTTACGCAGATCAAACAGGGTGCGACGGGTGACGACTTCACGCCGGTGGCCGATAAAGGCCTGCAAAATCTCTTTCAGGTTAAGCAAACGTGGCTGGCCATCGACCAGCGCGACCATGTTGATGCCAAATACATTTTGCATCACGGTCTGTTTATAGAGATTATTCAGGATAACTTCAGGCACCTCACCGCGCCGTAACTCAATGACGACGCGCATGCCGTCCTTGTCCGATTCATCGCGCAACTCGGTAATGCCGTCGATCTTTTTCTCTTTGACCAGCTCGGCAATTTTTTCCAGTAAACGTGCCTTGTTGACCTGATACGGCAACTCGGTAACGATCAACGAATCCTTGCCATTGCTCTCATTCGTCTCTACATGGGATTTTGCCCGCATATAGATGCGGCCGCGGCCGGTACGGTAAGCTTCATCTATGCCCTGCGCGCCGTTGATCATGCCCGCGGTGGGGAAATCAGGCCCCGGCAGGTAGTGCATGATGTGTTCCATGGCCAGATCGGGTTCATCGATCAATGCTATGGTCGCGTCGATGACCTCACCCAGGTTATGCGGCGGGATGTTGGTGGCCATGCCGACTGCGATACCGGCGGAACCATTCACCAGCAAGCTGGGAACACGGGTCGGCAATACCAGCGGTTCGCTTTCGGATTCATCATAGTTCGGTCCGAAATCCACCGTCTCCTTGTCCAGGTCGGAAAGCAGTTCATGTGCCAGCCTGGACATGCGTACTTCGGTGTAACGCATCGCCGCTGCCGCATCACCATCCACCGAACCAAAGTTACCCTGCCCGTCCACGAGCATGTAACGCATCGCAAATGGTTGCGCCATGCGGACGATGGTGTCATAGACGGCGGAATCGCCATGTGGGTGGTATTTACCAATCACGTCACCGACCACGCGGGCCGACTTCTTGTAAGCCTTGTTCCAGTCATTACCCAATACGTTCATGGCGTAAAGGACGCGGCGGTGGACGGGTTTCAGACCATCCCTTACATCCGGCAAAGCACGGCCAACAATGACGCTCATTGCGTAGTCCATATAGGACTGTCGCATTTCGTCTTCCAGATTGACCTGCAGGACTTCTTTGGCGAGTTCAGCCATTAAATGTAAATACTCCGGAATTTTCTATAAATAATTGATATATAATCATATTAAATGACCAATCAATCGGATGTTTGTAACTTGTTTTTATTCTTTATGCAAGCGTCAAATTATAGCATAAATCGACCTGAAAATGGTGTCTGTCAGGGGTTTTTGAACGCCGCTCCAAGCAGGCCGGTCGCAACGTTAAAACAACAGGTCTTTATACCTGCGCTGCAGCCCAGTATCATTAGCGACCAATGTCTGAAACTACGGAGAACAACACCATGAAGCAGCTGATTTCTTTTGTCGCTGTACTGATTGTGAGCCTGTCTGCTGTGCATGCCCAGGAAGCTGTCATCAACCCCCAGGTCACGCTGCACACGAATCGTGGCGACATCCGGCTGGAGTTATACGCCCAAAAAGCACCCAAAACGGTGGAGAATTTCCTGCAATACGCCAACGATGGCTTTTATGAAGGCACAATATTTCACCGCGTCATAAGTCACTTCATGATCCAGGGCGGTGGAATGACCATCGACATGCAAAGCAAATCGACCAGGGACCCGGTAAACAACGAGGCTGATAACGGCCTCAAAAATCTGCGCGGCACCATCGCCATGGCGCGCACCAATGAGGTCCATTCCGCAACCTCGCAATTTTTTATCAATGTAGAGGTCAATGGTGCACTGGACCACGTCGACAAAGAAAACTCCCGCAACTGGGGTTATGCCGTTTTCGGCCGCGTCACCGAAGGCATGGAGGTTGTGGATGATATCCGGTTTGTGCCCACCGACCCGCGGGATGTTCCCACCGAGGCGGTCATCATTGAATCGGTAGAGGTCCATTGACCATAGATTTATGACGACCCTGTTCATCTCCGATCTGCACCTCGACGACCGCAGACCGGCAACCACCGAATTGTTGCTGCAGTTCCTGCACGAGGAGGCCGCAGACGCGGATGCCCTGTATATCCTGGGGGACCTGTTCGAATTCTGGTTGGGTGACGATGTGCCGTCAAAATGCTCGATACAGGTCGCCGCTGCATTATCATCGTTGGTTGAGCATGGAACCCCCTGCTACTTCATGCACGGCAACCGTGATTTCCTGCTCAAGGATGCCTATGCAAAAAGGGCTGGAATGACGCTGCTGCCCCAAGAGCATGTGACAGACCTCTACGGGGAACAGGTGCTGCTGATGCATGGTGACAGCCTGTGCACCGACGATATCCCCTATCGGCAGTTCCGCAGCCTGGTGCGGGATCCGGCGTGGCAGCAGGAGTTTCTGGCCAAAACACCCCAACAACGGCTACAGGTCGCGTTGCAAGCCCGTGATGCCAGCGCTGAACACAAGGGCAATGTCGCCATGGATATCATGGATGTGAACCCGGGCCAGGTTTTGGCGGCGTTTGAGCGTCATGGCGTCCACAGGATGATTCACGGCCACACCCATCGCCCCGCCATACATGATCTCGACGTCGAGGGCCACAGCGCGCAACGTATCGTGCTGGGAGACTGGTATACGCAATCCAGCGTATTGCGTGTCCAAGCCGGAACCTACGAATTGTCACCCCGCTAAATGGGCTGTTGACAGGGATTCTATTGCTTCCATTTCCCGTTGTGTGAAACCCGCCTGTAAACGCGCAGACAGATTGAACGGTCCTCTCAGGGAGTTGCTGAAATGTGCTGCCAGCAGCTTCAGGAATGTCGCTTCCGGTTCAAGCCCCCGCTGATCGCAACAATGATGGAACCAATGGCTGCCAATTTCGACATGGCGTACTTCTTCCTGCAGGATGACCCGCAGGACCCTGGCGGTTTCATCGTCACCTGCCGCCTGCAGACGGTCGATCATACCGGGTGTAACGTCCAGACCCCTCGCCTCCAGCACCCTGGGCACCATGGCCATACGTTTCATACAGTCATCGGCCGTACGTTGGGCCATCTCCCACAAGCCATTATGGGCTGGAAAATCCCCGTAGCTGTAACCCATTGATTGCAGACGTGTGACCAGCAACTGGTAATGGTTTGCCTCCTCGGCCGCCACCGAAATCCAGTCCAGGTAGAATTGATGAGGCATCTCCCGGAAACGGAATGTTGCATCCAGCGCGAGATTTATCGCGTTAAATTCAATATGCGCTATGGCGTGCACCAGGGCCGCACGCCCGGCTTCGCTGCCCAGGCGCCGTCGCCGGACCTTTGTGGGCTCGACCAATACCGGCTTTTCCGGGTGGCCCGGCGCCCCTATGGGGGTGACCGGCGTATGCGGATCAAACTCAACCGTGCCCTGTTGCACAGCCAGCCATAAATCACCCACGGCCCGGCATTTTTGTTGTGGTGAGGACATTTCCAGGCACTGTGCGGCGCGCCTGAAAATAGCGTATCCCTGATGAGGGTCCGCACCATCCATCGCACGTGAACCCGGTTTACATGTTGCCGATCAGCGCATCGCCGAACGCTGAAGTTGATACTTCTCTCGCCCCGTCCATCTGGCGGGCGAAGTCGTAGGTGACGACTTTCTGCTGAATGGTCTTGGCAAACCCTTTTGCGATCAGCGCTGACACTTCCTTCCAACCGATGTAGTCGAACATCATCGAGCCGGAAAACATCAACGAACTAGGATTGACCTTGTCGAGACCGGCATACTTGGGCGCGGTGCCGTGGGTGGCTTCAAACACGGCAATGTGGTCTGCCATATTTGCCCCCGGTGCTATACCCATACCACCCACTTCAGCCGCCAGTGCGTCCGACAGGTAGTCACCGTTCAGGTTGGTCGTGGCAATAACGCTGAACTCCGCCGGCCGTAACTGCATCAACTGGAACATGATGTCGGCGATGCGATCCTTTATCACGATCTTGCCTTGCGGGCGTTTGCCGTTGTGCTTATCCCACAAATCTGCCTCGCTGATGGTCTGTTCCGCAAACTCATCAGCCGCCAGTTCGTAACCCCATTTCCGGAAGGCGCCCTCGGTGAATTTCTGGATGTTGCCCTTGTGCACCAGGGTAACGCTGTCGTGGCCGTTATCAACGGCGTACTGGATGGCTTTGCGGACCAGCCGTTTTGAGCCAAAAGCCGAGACCGGCTTGATGCCAAGCCCTGCCCCTTCAAAAAATTCCGCGCCCATTTCCTCACGCAGGAATTTTGCCAGTTTCTCGTTTTCGGGTGTGCCGGATTCATATTCGATACCGGCGTAAACGTCTTCGGTGTTTTCCCTGAAGATGATCGCATGAACGTCCTGGGGCCGTTTCATCGGGGACGGTACACCGTCAATGTAGTCAACCGGCCTGACACAGGCATACAAATCCAGGTCCTGGCGCAGGGACACGTTGAGCGAACGAAAGCCGCCGCCTACAGGCGTCGTCAACGGCCCTTTGATCGAGACGATCAAATCCTTGACGGCGTCCAGTGTTTCGGCCGGGAAGTAATTACCGTCGTAAATGCCAGCGGCCTTTTCACCGAGATATAACTCGGCCCAGTGGACCTTGCGCTGGCCACCGTAAGCTTTTTCAACTGCTGCATTCCAGACCCGCATGGCCGCGTGGGTAATATCGGGACCGATACCATCGCCTTCGACAAACCCGAGTATGGGGTTGTCGGAAACCACGAGTTTGTTGTTTCTGACGGTTATTTTGTCGCCGTTGGCGGGCATTTTTATGTGTTGGTAGCTCATGAATTCACTTCCTTTAAAGGGGGTTTCTGAGGATGCCGATATTATACGTGCGGTGGGGTCAAATCGCATTCAATTTGGTGCTTTATGCTGTCGTTTCGGTTGATTGGCGGAATTCGCCACTTTTTCCTCCCGCAGGGCCAAATGCCAGCTCGACTTGCCACTGTTTTGACCCGTTGAAAACGGCCGTAACACCCGCCAACCAACCATTTCCGAGCCAATCGGGCACCATTCTCAGAAATGGCATGAATCATGCATACTCATAAGTGGAACACACAAACACCAGAGGAGAAAATTATGGGTCGGGGTTCAGCGGGCAATGTCATTGCGGCCTTATGCAGCTTTTTCATTCCAGGCCTTGGTCAGCTGTTGCAGGGGCGTTGGTTACTGGCAGGATTCATGTTTGTCATGTCGGTCATCCTGTGGGTCATACTGCTGGGCTGGGTGATCCATCTCTGGTCCATCATTGATGCAGCAATCTATAATCCGCCGGTGCGCTACCGGCCTTACCGCCACACACGGAGATACGACTGGTAAAGCACCAGTGCTGCTTCAACGTGATAACGGACGATTCAACAGCGGCGGCTCATAGCGAATATTTTCTCAGCCCGAAATGATCGCGAAGAGCCGCCGCTTTTTCCTGTCTGCTAAAATAGTCGTCCCGATCTGTACGCACCGGAGAAAAGCATGTATTTCAAACCCCTGTTGTTGCCCCTGCTGGCACAGGTTGCGCTGACCTTCATCGTCATGACCACGATGTACCGGAAACGTATCGCGGAGTTCAAAACAAAAAAAATCCATCCGCAGCGCGTAAGCACCCGTGAAAAAAGCGGACCATTGCTGACCGACTCTGCGAGTGCCTCGGATAATTTTTCAAATCTGTTTGAATCCCCCGTGCTGTTCTATACGGCGATTCTGCTCGCCCTGATATTATTGCAACAAGACGTAGTCATCGTGGTGCTGGCCTGGATCTATGTTGCACTGCGATACGTACACAGTTTTATCCATATCTCCTACAACCGTGTGATGCACCGGTTTTACGCTTTCATCCTCAGCAGTTTTGTATTATTTGCATTGTGGATGCGGCTGGGCTGGATCATTATTCAATCCTGAGCAATTAACATGACCCCTGACAAGACACAGTTTAGCGGCGCCTGCCTGTGCGGTGTGGTTGAATTTTCTGCAAACCCGCCGAGCAAGTGGTGTGCACACTGCCATTGCAGCATGTGCCGCAAAACGCACGGTGCCGGCTACGTGACCTGGGTGGGTTTCGAGCAGACCCAGGTTGCATTCAACCGTGGCGAGGACCAGTTGGCATGGTATGCGTCATCAACCGGAGCAGAGCGCGGCTTTTGCCGGCAATGTGGCAGCAGCCTGTTCTTCAGGTCTGAACGATGGGCCGGAGAGTTGCATATCGCACTGGGCTGTATCGAGGGCGGGATCGACCGCCAACCCCAGGCCAATGTTTTTTTTGACAATCACGTCTCCTGGATGCCGATTGATGCATCACTGAAACAGGTGGACGGTTGAAAGAAACTTGCATTGCTAGTGCACAAGCCGTTAGGCCGGTACCGACCAATCAACCGGCGCCTGCTGGTGCTGCTGTAGGTACTCATTGGCATGGGAAAAATGGCGACAGCCCAAAAATCCCCGGTGGGCGGATAACGGCGACGGATGGGGTGCTTTCAATACCAGGTGTTTTCTGCGATCAATCACCGCACCTTTTTTTTGCGCATAACTGCCCCACAACATGAATACCAGTCCATCCCTTTCATCATTCAGCAATTGCACGACAGCGTCGGTAAATTTCTCCCAGCCTTTTCCCTGGTGAGAGCCCGCCTGCCCCCGTTCTACGGTCAGGACCGCATTGAGCAGTAGCACACCCTGGCCGGCCCAGGATTGCAAATAGCCGTGGTGGGGAGGCGAAATGCCCAGGTCAGACTGGATTTCACGGTAAATATTGCCCAGTGAGGGTGGGATCCTGGTCCCGGGCGGCACGGAGAAGCACAAACCATGTGCCTGCCCCGGTCCGTGGTAGGGGTCCTGCCCCAGGATTACAACTCGAACCTGGTCAAATGGCGTGGAATTTAACGCGTTAAAAATTTGTCCGCCCGGCGGATAGATAACCGCCTTGTGCTGCTTTCTGAGCAACAGAAATTCACGCAACCTTTGCATATAATCCTGCTGAAACTGGACTTCCAGCCGACTCAACCAGGATTCATGTAATTGGATTTCTCTCATCTGATAGGTTCCATCACCGGTCTGTTGCGGCCTGCAAACCGCCGCTGTGCCGCACTTGATTTTAACCACTTAAGCTGCATACTGCATGAACGGATCGGATCGCCTGTCCGGATAACAATTTTAACAAGTTGGAGTTTTAATGCCGATAAACACAGACGTCGTTATTATCGGTGCCGGCCCCGCCGGCCTGTTCCAGGTATTTGAACTGGGTTTGCTGGATATCCACGCGCACGTCGTAGACGCGCTGCCGCATATCGGTGGCCAGTGCAGCGAGCTTTATCCGGAAAAACCAATCTACGATATTCCGGCCTTTCCGGTGATCGGCGCGCAGGAACTGGTGGACCAGTTAATGCAGCAGATCAGGCCATTTGATCCGACGTTTCATCTTGCTCAGACCATCACCGAACTGCGACGTGGAGACGATGGCCGGTTTGCACTGAGCACTTCCACGGGCACGCAGTTTGATACGGCCACGGTCATCATCGCGGCCGGGCTTGGAGCCTTTCAGCCACGTAAATTACGCGCGCCGGGCGCCACGGATTTTGACGGCGGCAATATCCATTACCGGATCACCGATGCAGGGCAACTGGCCGGTAAAGACATCATTATCCTGGGCGGAGGCGATTCTGCGCTGGACTGGACCCTGGAACTGCATGACAAGGTCAGCAAGCTCACATTGATCCATCGTCGTGTTGAGTATCGGGGCCAGCCTGCTTCGGTAAATAAAATGAAAACCCTGGTCGCAAACGGTGCCTTAAAAGAGTTTCACGGCATGGTGCGCGAAGTGCTGTCGGACAACGGTAAATTCCGTGGTCTTCGGGTGGCGGATGCAGAAGGCAACACCCATGACATCGAAGCTGACGATGTTTACGTGTTCTGGGGCTTGTCACCCAACCTGGGGCCGGTGGCAGAATGGGGTCTGGACATCGAAAAACGACAGATACGCGTCGATACAGAACAATTCCAGACCAATGAGCCCGGTATTTTTGCCGTCGGCGATATCAACACCTACCCGGGCAAGAAGAAGCTTATCCTGAGCGGCTTCCACGAGGGTGCCCTGGCTGCTTTTGGTGTGCAGAAATACCTTGACCCGGAAAAAAGGGTGTTCCTCCAATACACCACCACCAGCCCGATAATGCACCAACGTCTTGGTTTGAAGAAGAAATCACAATAGTTGTATTTACAGTACATCTTTTAGGTTGACTCTAAAATATACGCAAAAAAGCCTTGAAAAAAATCAATATTATCTTATTATAAGCAAGCAGCCTTGTCACAGTCCCCCCCTTCTTCTGTGGCGCAGCTAAATTTGCGCAAGAGGCTGCACACAGGCGGCCCTACGGGTCGCCTGTTTTATTTTCACTTAAAAACCTGGTGACATGCCCCGGTTCAGGAAGCGTTCCCACCGTCCCGTGGCAACGTCGGCCACTCGGAAACATCCAGTGCGGCACGGTAACCGTGCCAGGTGGCATACGCCAGCCATGGAATGATAATGATCAAACCGAGCCCCGCAGTCAGAAAGCCAATCAGCGTCAGTGCACAGATCAGCAAAGCCCAGACAAACATGGCGGGCTTGTTACGCAGTACCGCATTGATACTGGATACGACCGCGGTGATGACATCAACATCGCGGTTGGCCAGCATCGGTAGTGAGAATACGCTGGCTGCGAAGCTGATGCTCGCGAAGAGCGAACCCACGGCGGAGCCGATCAGCAGGAAAGTCAGTATATGTTCCCAATCAGGCCGCCCCCCCATCGGGAAAAACACCTGCACCATCATGCCGGCCCTGGCCCACAGCAGGAAAACAATCAGCAGGACCAGGGCGTAAACCATCGCATTACCCAGTGGCCTGCGGATCGCCCTGAGCGTTTGCTGAAGATCGGGCGTGCGGCCCTCGCAAAGCTGGCGGCTGACCGAATAAAGTCCAAACGCCAGCATGGGTGCGATAAATACAAAACCGGAAAGTGCACTTATCAACAGTACAAAGCCACCCAGTTTCCAGGCCAGCCAGCCCACAAAGGCACACACCAGGAATACACAAAAACCATACACAAGGCTTACACGTATTGCATTCCTGAAATCGCTCCAGCCTGCCCGCAACCATTCAAATGCCACACCGCTCGACAATGGCCGGCCTGGCACGATTAACGTCTTTGGGTGTAGCGGCTCCGGTTGATCGCTTTGCTGGTTCATCGCAGGGCTTTATTTCCTTTCAGGTTTATCAATCGATATTAGCATGCCGTTCAGAACCGGGTTTTGCATCCATGCTGGTCTCGAAAGTACGGCTTATAAACTGGTCCTTGTCCATCCAGATACCATGCAACCAGTCTATCAGTGCTTTTTTGGCTCTGGCTTGTTCACGAAAATTCCTGCCGCGCAACTCCGCATCAATCGGTAATAACCGCACGCTGACAGATATATTCCTGATCTGCCCGGATACGAACTGCCACAAACCGGGTGCACCCCCCGGGTAGATAATGGTGACGTCTATAAGACTGTCGAGTGCATCATCAAAGGAGTACAAAACTTGTCCGATGCCGCCATAACGGGGTCTTAACAAGTGTCTGAAAGGTGATTTCTGTTGCTCGTGCTTGTCGGTCGTAAACCGCGTGCCTTCCGGAAAAGTCATCATGGATACCGGTATGTGTTTTAGCTTTTCACAGGCGTGTGCAGCATTTTCCAGATCCTTGCCTCTCAATTCCGGGTGCTTCAGCAATTGCTGTGGGGAGTAACGGCGCAAAAAGGCCATGTCCAGCGCCCACCATGCAAAACCCAGGAACGGTACCCAGATCAGCTCCTGCTTCAACAAGAACCGCATAAATGGCGCGCGCCGGTTCAGGCAATGCTGTAGCACCAGGATATCGACCCACGACTGGTGGTTACAGAAAACCAGGTAGCGGCCATTGTGATCCAATGAATCGGGTACGTGGATATCCCATTTCATACCACGATAAAACCACACCATGAGCTTGTTGACCGAGACCCATAATTCACCCACCGATGATAACCAGCGGGTGATGGCATACCTGGGCCGGCCTTGCGGCGCGATCAGCTTGAACATGGCCAATATCAAAATCAACGTGGTCAACACGACCGTGCTGATCGAAACAAACAGTAAAACCAGGACACCCTGTAGCACAAAACGCAGGGAATTCAGCATCTCGACATGACCGGATGTAGGGCGCTGGTCAAAGCCGGAATTAACGGGCCTTTCGGAACCGCAAGGTCATACGGTCACTTTCGCCGATACGCGTATACTTCTGTTTATCCGTATCACCCAGTGTCAGGCTTGGCGGCAGTGTCCAGACGCCCTCGGGGTAATCCTTGCTGTCATTGGGGTTGGCGTTTATCTCCGAACTTTCCTCAAAAATAAAACCGGCGTTGGCAGCCAGTTGCTTAACGGCCTGTTCAGAAACATAACCCTGTTTTGCGGTCACCGCCGGATCCGTCCCTTCGTTTGCGCGGTGTTGGACCACACCCAAAACGCCACCCGGCGTCAATACGCGTGCAAACTCGGTGAATATGTTTTGTGCCTCACCACTGCCTACCCAACCGTGGACATTCCTAAAGGTAACGACCATGTCAACGGATTCTGCTTCCCCCAGCGAAGCCGACGCAGGCGGAGAAAAATACTCAATGCCCACCTGGTCGTAAACTTCCGGGTACATGGCAAAATCCTTCTTCATTTGCTTCGGCAGTTCGTACCTGTAACCAGGCTGGCCCTCCACTTCCGGATCCCAGGTTGCGATGATCAACTTGCCGTGACCACGCATGACCGGCGCGAGAATTTCGGTGTACCAACCGCCACCCGGCCATATTTCCAATACCGTCATACCATCCTCGAGGCCAAAAAACTCCAGTGAGCCAACCGGATGACGGTATTGGTTCCGGGCCTTGTTGGTATCCGAACGGTGTTCGCCAACCATGTCTGACGCAATCCGCTCGGCGACAGGCATCGGACCGGCAAACAGTATTGATGACAACAACAACGAAACAGCAGTTGAAATTAGACGTATCACGGTGATTCTCCTGTGATCATTACGTTTACAAATCATAACCCAAACTCGAGTTACGCGGGCAATCGAAATCCGTATCGGTGCCTCATTCGGCATGCCCCTGCGATAACAATAGTAATAGCAATTCCTGGGCAAATATTCTTGGTAAATATTTGAATTCACTACTATTAACCTGGAATTTAATCACGGATCAGAATTTGATGTAGGGTGGACATTCATGTCCACCATCACAACGGACTAATCCAACACCGGTTCCAGCACCTGCCACACATTGTCCAGCAACACCGGCTGGCCCTTTTCATTGGGGTGGATGCCGTCTGCCTGCAAAAACCCGGGATCGAAAACCACACCTTGCATGAAGAATGGCACAAGCAATGTGTCGTATTGGAGGGCAAGATCAGCATACATGGACTCGAACTGTTCGATATAGTCCGCACCATAATTTGGAGGCAGCCTGATACCAGCCAGCAGGACGATTGCGCCGCTGTGCTTGCTTTGCTCGACCATACGCGTCATGTTCTCGCGGGTGATGCCCGGGTCAATGCCCCTTAAGCCGTCATTGCCACCCAACTCGATCATGACAATGCCGGGCTGGTACCGCTCCAGCAAACGGGGAAGACGCGCGAGGCCGCCCTGTGTAGTATCACCGCTGATACTGGAATTGAGGATACGGTAAGAGTGGCCGCGCGCCTGTAAACGTAACTCGAGCAAGTGTACCCAGGAATGCTCACGGTCCATACCAAAGCCTGCGCTGAGACTATCGCCCAGGATCAGTATAACGGGCGCCTCAACTGCGAACGTGACCCGTGGAACAAAACATACAATGGATAACAGAAACGATAAAATGACTCTCATGAATACCCCAACTCCAGAAAAAAAAAGAATCGCGCTAAAAGCTGAAAACCTGAGCAAAACTGTGCCCAGCCCCGAAGGCATGTTGACCATACTAGACCAGGTCAGCCTGCAAGTCAGTCATGGCGAACGCATTGCCATTATCGGCGCCTCCGGTGCCGGAAAGTCGACCCTGCTGGGGTTGCTGGCCGGTCTGGACCTGCCTTCCTCTGGCAAGGTCTGGCTGGGTGGCAGTGAACTCACCGCACTGGACGAAAACGGCCGTGCCGCGCTGCGCGCCAATGAGGTCGGCTTTGTGTTTCAGTCGTTTCACCTGATCCCGTCCCTGACGGCGTTGGAGAACGTCATGCTTCCGTTGGAACTGGCCAATCATGGGGAGCCGACTCAAGCCGCCCTGCGGGCGTTGCAAAATGTCGGCCTCGGCGAACGTGCGGGCCATTACCCGCGTCAACTGTCCGGTGGTGAGAAACAACGGGTGGCCATAGCCCGCGCCTACGTCATTCAACCCACAGTGCTATTTGCGGATGAACCCACCGGAAACCTCGACCAGAAGACCGGTGAAGCGGTCATAGACGTCCTTTTTCAAATGAACCGGGAGTACGGTACCACCCTGGTGCTGGTCAGCCATGACCCGGGTCTTGCTCAACGCTGTGACCGTATCATTCAAATGGAGACCGGGAGAATAAGGACACCGCAATCGGAACCCGGTCAAAATGACGGGGAGATTCCGGCTTGACGTCCCTGGCGCTGGCCTGGCGCTTGCTGGTCCGGGACTGGAGATCCGGCGAACTGGCCGTCTTGAGCATCGCCCTGACCATAGCGGTCACCTCCTTGACCGCCGTCGCCTTTTTGACCGACCGTGTCAGTCACGCCGTGGAGTTGCGTGCAGCGGAGTCGCTGGCAGCAGACCTGCGCCTGGGCTCCAGCCAGCCATTACCGGAACGATATATTGAAATGGCCGAACAAGCGGGCTTGAATAGCGCAGCCATGGTCACGATGGCCAGCGTGGTGTTTGAAGACGATCGCAGCACTTTATCTGCTGTACGCGCCGTCACCCCGGCTTATCCATTGAGGGGCCAGCTGAAAACCGCTGCAAAACTGCTGGCGCCTGGTGTGGTAACCGCTGAGATCCCCGGCATCGGTGAAGCCTGGGCTACAACCCGTCTGCTGGCCCGGTTGGGTACGGACGTCGGCGCGACCATCACCGTGGGCAAGGCGAGCTTCAGGATCACAAAAGTGTTGGATTTCCGACCCGATCAGGGCTGGCAGTTTGTCGATCTTGCCCCGACGCTGTTGATCAACATGGCAGACCTTGATGGCACAGAACTGATCCAACCGGGCAGCCGTGTCAGTTACCGCATGTTATTCGCCGGCCCAAGGACCGCGGTTGCCGATTTCAAACCGATGCTGGAAGAACAATTATCTGCCGGCGAGCGATTGAGCGATATCGAAGATACCAATCCACAAATCCGTTCGGCCATGGATCGCTCGGGCAGGTTCCTCAACCTGGCCTCACTGGTCAGCGTACTGCTGGCTGCTGTCGCCGTCGCCATGGCTGCGCGGCGCTATGCCATCCGCCACCGCGACCGGATCGCGCTGTTGAAGTGTCTTGGCTCGCAGCAGGCGTTTATTCTCAAACTGAATTTACTGCAACTGGTCATGCTTACGTTGATGGGTGCGCTAGTGGGTATCGTGCTGGGTTACCTTTCACAGGCGGCGCTGGCGTGGATCGCGCGTGATCTGATTGCACAAACTTTACCGGCCCCTGGCGCCTCGCCGGTCTTGCTTGGACTGGTCACAGCGTTGTTCATCCTGTGCGGGTTTGCGCTCCCGGACCTGATCCAGATGGGTAAAACACCGGTATTACGCGTGCTGCGGCAGGATGTTGAGCCTCCGCCGATGCGTTACGGGGTCAGCTATCTCGCCGGCATCGTGGCGGTGATCGCGCTGTTGCAGTGGATGGTGCGCGATATTGGCCTGGTGCTGGGTATTACCGGCGGTGCCGCGGCGACTTTTGCCGTCCTGGGGCTGGCCGGCTGGTTGCTGGTGAAAACCACCGGTCGCTTTCGCGGCGTGGCCGGAGTGGCCTGGCGTTACGGTCTTGCCAACCTGAACCGACGGGGACGTGAGAGCATTGTCCAAGTCGTGGCTTTCGGTCTCGGGCTGATGGTCCTGATGCTCCTGACCCTGGTCAGAAACGACCTGATGGACACCTGGCGTGACAGTCTGCCGGCGGATGCGCCCAACCAGTTCATAATCAACATCCAGCCGCATGAAGTCCCGCAAATGCAACGGTTCCTGGCTGAGCAGAACATGGATGTACCGCGTTTTGTACCACTGGTACGTGCGCGTATGACCACCATCAATGGCCAGGACGTCAGCCAGATCAGTTTCGAAGACCCACAGGGTGAGCGCTGGGCAAAAAGGGAATCCAACCTGAGTTTCGGTGACCGACCGCAAAGCGATAACCAACTGACGGAAGGGGAATGGTGGCCTGCCGGAACCGACAGACATGAAGTTTCAGTCGAGGTGGATTTTGGCCGTGAATTGGGTGTGAAAATCGGTGATGAACTCAGTTTTGATATTGCCGGTGAACCGGTCAGCGCCACCGTCACCAGCTTTCGGACGGTGGAATGGGATAGCTTCCGGCCCAATTTTTTCATGGTTTTTTCCACCGCGGCTCTTGAGGGCTATCCCGCCAGTTACATTACTGCACTGTATGCGACAGACGAGGACAGCCGGAAAATCATCAATCTGATGAGACAGTTTCCGAGCGTGACCGTACTTGATCTGGATGCGATGCTGGCCCAGGTCCGCGATGTTATGGACAAGGCGGCCCTGGCCGTCCAGGCGGTGTTTTTGTTTACACTGTTTGCCGGGCTGGCCGTTTTATGGGCAGCGGTGCAATCCAGCCTGGATGAGAGAAGCTTTGAAAGTGCCATCCTGCGCACGCTGGGGGCTTCCCGCAAACGGGTATTATCAGGCGTCGCGGTTGAATTTATCGCCATCGGCCTGCTCGCAGGCCTGCTGGCCTCGACCGGGGCCAGCCTGGCCGCGTGGCACCTGGCGGTTAACGTGTACGAACTTCAGTATCATTTCAGCCCCGCCGTATGGCTGGCGGGTCCGCTGCTTGGCATGGTCTTTGTGGGTGTCAGTGGCGTGGTGGCGACCTGGAGAGTGGTTACACATTCTCCGGTTGGAGTATTGCGGGCGGCTTAGGTGGGGATTTTTGAGAGAAATTTTTTAATCGCCGCGAGGACGCGCCTCCCACAGGGGCCCGCCTCCCGCAGGGGCTTCGTGCAAAAAAATGGCCGGTTTCCCGGCCATTTTTTATAAATCTTCCGGAATATCAGAAGGTGTAGCGGTATTGCGCTCCCCACCTTGCGGGTTCATTGATGAAACCGGTCAGGTTGTTGAAGTCGATACCGCCCACGATCACTTCTTCATCCGTGATGTTACGGCCAAATACCGATACCTCATGTTTACCCCAGATATAGCCTGAGCGAAAACCAAGTTCGGTCAGCGACTTGCCGTTGAATTCGGTGGCTTCGTACAGGAAGAAATTGACATCATCGCGGTACGACAGGTCACCAAAAACGTAGAACTCGCCGTTGGACGTGTTCATGCTCCAGCGACCGCTCAGATATACCAGCCATTCAGGCGCCTGTGGTAACGGGTTTCCATCGATCAATACCGAACCTGCAACCGGTCCGGGAGGATCGTTTACTGTACACGGGGTCAACGGGGCGCCACAGGGTGCGATAGCCAGGTCGGAATCCTTGATTTCCGTGTCGTTATAACTGATGCCTGCCGTAACCAGGAAGCTGTCACCCAGCAGTGCCTCAAAATCAAGCTCAAAACCCTGGCCCGTTACTTTGTCGGCATTGACGACCTGGTTGAAGTTGGCCTCGCCGCCCACGGCGGTCAACTGTGCGTCATCCACGGTATAGTAGAAAACACTGAAGTTGGCCCGTGCCCTGCCGCCCGCAAAGGTGGATTTGACGCCTGCCTCCCAGGATATGGACGTCTCCGAGTCCGCCACGGAAACGGTGTCGCCAAACAGCAGACGGCCCTGGATACTGGGTGCACGGAAGCCCTTGGCCACGCGGCCGTAGATATTGGTGTCGTCGTTGAACGAATGGGTCAGGCTGAGATCCCAGCTGACCTCTGAATCATCCGCATCGGTTACGATCGGACCGATCGGGGGAACCCCCAGGAATGACAATGGAGACAGGAACCGTTCGGCGCTGAAATCCTTTTGATCATCCGAATAACGCAGACCAACCTTCATCACTGTGGCATCACTAAAATCATAATCAAGCGTGCCAAAAACGGCCCAGGCGGTGGTTTCCTGCTCCTGCAGCACGATGCCGTTAACACCCCCACCAAACAGGGTCGCGAAGTTGAACGTATCAATGGTGAGGTCTTCGTCAAAATAGAAGAAACCGGCCTGCCAGTCCAGCTTGCCCCAGTCGTTGGAAGACAAGCGGATTTCCTGTGTAATCTGTCGGTGGTCCGGTACGCCATCCGCCGATTCAGCGTCGAAGGGGAGTAGTCCGGGGCCACCATCACCGATCACGAAAATGCCGCCATAACCACCGTCGATGTCACCCTGGCTGTACGCGTCGATGGTTTCGTAACCAGTAACGGAAGTCAGTGTCGTCCTGCCGAAATCCCATTCCAGACGGGCCATTGCGCCCCAGGTGTCAACGTCCTGGACATTGGTGCCGTCTACCCAGACCTTGTCCTGCTGGTAATTGTCCTTATCGAGGTTGTTGGTCCCGGGCTCAATGATGTTGGCCCTGAATAGACGGGCTGTACCATCCAGGCTGCGGGCGTGCAAATTGAACAGTGCTGAAAACATGCCACCGCCATCGAACGCGAGTTGGACCCTGCCCGCAAATTCATCGAAACCGCCCAGTTCATTCTTTTTACCGGTGAAACCATTATCAACCCAGTCGTCACGGGACATGTAGATCAGTGAGATGCGGGTGGACCAGTTGTCATCCAGACCGCCACCAAACGCCCCCTCAAGTGTCATGTTGGCGTGGGTGCCATAGGAAACGGTGGCATAACCATCTATTTCCTGTCCTGGTTTGATCGAGTCGACCTTGACGATACCCGCCGGTGTATTGCGGCCAAACAACGTTCCTTGCGGTCCACGCAACACCTCGATTCTTTCAACATCAAAGATTGGGAACCCCTTCAACATCGGGTTCTCCTGCACCACCTCGTCATACACCAGGGATACCGGCTGTGAGGCGTTGATATCAAAATCGGTGTTACCCCAGCCACGGATATAAAAGCGGGGAAACGCGCGTCCAAATGAAGACTCGATATTGAGACTGGGAACCTTGCCACGCAGGAAGCGGATGTCTTCGCCGGTACCGGATGTCATCATATTGAGCCGGTCACCGCTCAACGCGGTAATTGAGAGTGCGACATCCTGCACGCTTTCTTCACGTTTGGTGGCAGTGACTATCACTTCTTCCAAAATATTCTCATAACTATCCTGATCGTTTTGTGCTTGTGCAACGCCAATTGAAAATGAAGCAATAACCAGTGCAATAACAGTTAAATATAGTAGGTATCTAGAACTATTAGTAGGTTTGTAGATATTCATTGAAGTGCCCTTCATGCTGGTTTGATTACCGATCCCATGACGGTCGGGGGTACAGATTCCGGGTGATTACCACGCTTAATACCGACAGGTTTGCCGGCTAATTATGGTAGCCCGCCAATAACTGTTTTTAGTCCACACTTTATACCATATTCAGGTCCTTAAGAGGATAGCCAGTGTCGGATAGCATGCAAAAAAATTGTCAATAAATTTTTCCTGGACCTGTCCTATACTGAAGACATACCGGCACATCGGGAGGCGGGGAGCAAAACACAAAGGAACAAATCTATGGACTCCAAGATCATTAATTTGTACAACGACTATATACACGGCGATATGCCCAGGCGTTCTTTTCTCAAACAACTCGCCGGTCTTGCCGGTGGCGTCGCTGCCGCCAATGCTGCACTGGCGTTGGTAGAACCGAACTACGCGTGGGGCCAACAGGTCACGCCCGACGACGAACGTCTGCAACAGGGTTATGTGCAATACGCGGGTACAGCGGGACCGGTGCGGGCCTATTTTGCCCGGCCGGCCGCAGCCCCGACACCTCTACCGGGCATACTTGTCATACATGAAAACCGGGGTCTTAATGCACACATAGAAGATGTCGCCCGGCGTGCAGCCCTGGAAGGGTATATCGCCGTTGCTCCGGATGGCCTGAGCTTCGTCGGTGGGGCGCCCGCAGACCAGGAGGCGGCGCGCGACAAGTTCCGGCAGGCAGATACGGACACCATCACGGCTGATGTCATCATGGGTGTTGGCTATTTGAAAATGCGTAAGGACTGTTCCGGCAAAACCGGTTCTGTCGGATTTTGTTACGGCGGTGGTGTGTCATTGCGGTGCGCCGTGGCGGATCCGGCCACCGACGCCAGCGTGCTGTATTACGGCAGTGCGCTGAGTGCCGAGGACACCGCGCGTGTCAAAGTGCCGCTGATGATGAACTATGCGGGCAATGACGAGCGTGTCAATGCTATGATCCCGGATTTCCGCGCCGCGCTTGATAAAAATGAAGTGGCATACAGCCTGCACAAGTATCCGGGTACAGGTCACGGGTTCCACAATGACACCAGCGAGGCACGTTACAACGAAAAAGCAGCCAGATTATCCTGGCAACGGACGGTGAGTTTTTTTGACCACTATCTTAAATCCTGATCTGCCCCAAGGGGTGTGGATCAGCCGTTTGACGGGTGTGCTGCTGTCGTTGTGGGGTTTGGCTTTATTGACGGGCGTTGCCTGACCCGAGGTTTGCGGAATAATCCGGGCATGCTCACTCCATTACAGCAGGAACAATACCGTGAGCAAGGCTTCCTGGTCCTGGAAGGCGCAATTCCAAAGGATGAAATTGAGCTGCTGAAGGCCACTGCTCTGAAAATTGTTGATGATTTCGATATCGACAATCACCGTACTGTTTTTAGCACCGGTGATCGCGATGCCGGACGCGATGATTACTTTTTCGAGTCCGCGCAAGCCATCCATTGTTTTCTTGAGGAGGGCGCGCTGGATGAGAAAGGCGGCTTACTGAAGCCACCGCGCCTGGCGATTAACAAGATCGGACATGCGATGCATGATCTGAACCCGGTATTCAGAGCATTTTGCCGACTGGCCATTTTCGGCAGAATCTTACGCGATACAGGCATGTCACGACCACAATTGTGGCAGACCATGTATATTTTCAAACAACCCCGGATCGGCGGTGAAGTACGTTGGCACCAGGATTCAAGCTACCTGATTTCAAAACCCTGCGGGGTGACAGGCATCTGGGTTGCGGTGGAGGACGCGCACCGCCGCAATGGCTGTCTGTGGGTACAGCCCGGTGGTCATCGCTCGCCGTTGCGTGAAATCTACCAGGTTGACTGGAAAAAACGGCAAGGTCTGCTGTCAGAACTCGATACCGCACCGTGGCCGGAAACCAGCGAAGCCATTGCCGTGGAGGTGCCAGCCGGCAGTGTCGTTATTTTCCACGGCCACATGCCGCATTACAGCCAGCCCAACCTTTCGCAGGTCTCACGACACGCATTTACCATGCACATGGCCCCTGCAGAGGCTAACTGGTCGGAACGCAACTGGCTGCAACGCCCAAATCTGGATGCGTTCGAGCTTTGATGATCCCGGCCCGCTGTCTGCACCGATGATCACTCATACCCCGGCCCTTTGCGCTGCACGCCTGAAAAGCAGCTCCTTGTCCTGGTCCCCGATGAACGCCATTTCGACGGCGGCAAGCTGCGCTTCGCGGAGCTGTTCGCCGGTCAGCCCACAGGCCGGGGCCGCCAGTTCGTATTCATGTTGAATATCGATCGCACTGATGCCGGGATCATCGGTGTTCAGGCAAAATTTTACCCCGCGACCGGCCAGTCTGGAGATCGGATGGTCGGCGTAGGATGCCACTGCACTGATATGAAGGTTGGAAGTCGGACACGATTCAAGCCCGACACCCTGCTCTGCCAGGTAGTCGACAAGTTCAGGATCCTCGATTGAACGAAATCCGTGCCCGATGCGTTCGGCGCCCAGATCCCGGATCGCAGACCATACGCTGAGCGGACCATCGGCTTCACCCGCATGGATGGTCACATGCAGGGCAGCATCGCGGACACGTTTGAAATGCCCGCTGAACAGATCAGCCGGAAACCGGGCCTCATCCCCCGCCAGGTCAACTGCTACGACGCCGTCGCGGCAGGCAAGAATGGCATCAAGCTCCTTGTGGCAAGCCTCTACACCATAGCTGCGGCTCAAAATTCCAATCGCATTGGCGCCCACACCGGTATCACGTTCCGCCGCCCGGATACCATCGAGGCAAGCCTCGACCACTTCCTGCGGATGCAAACCGTGCCGTTGCGCCATAAACCATGGGCTGAAACGCAATTCAATGTAGTCGATACCCTCGTATTTGGCATCCTCGACATTCTCGTACGCCACCCGCTGGCAGGCGTCCGCATCCACCAGCACCTCGACGGGGTACTTGAACCGCTCAAAAAACGCCATCAATCCCGGTTCATGCTCGTCTATGTGTACATAGGGAGCCAGACCTTCCACCGTGCAGGCCGGCAGATCAAGCGAGTGTTGATCTGCCAGTTCGAGAATAGTTTGCAGGCGGATGCTGCCGTCCAGGTGACGGTGCAGGTCGATCAATGGCAGCGCAGGGTCAATCATGATCGCGTGTCACCCCTGTTTCTGCGTTTCGATCCAGGCCAGGATGTTGGCCTCCAGTACACTCAGCGGCAGCGCACCCCGGCCCAGCACTTCATCATGGAATGCACGGATATCAAATTTCTCGCCGAGTTCATCGGTCGCCCGGGCGCGTAATTCCTTGATTTTCAGTTCACCGATCTTGTAGGCCAGCGCCTGGCCGGGCCAGACGATATAGCGGTCAACTTCAACGATCACGTCATGTTCCTGTTTACCGGCGTTCTTCATAAAGTAATCGATCGCCTGTTGCCGGGTCCAACCAAGCTGGTGCATGCCGGTATCCACCACCAGGCGGATGGCACGCCACATCTCGTAGGTCAATTGCCCGAATTTTGAATACGGATCCTGGTAAAAACCCATCTCTACACCCAGGCTCTCTGAATACAGGCCCCAACCCTCGGTAAAGGCCGTGTAACCGCCCACACGGCGGAACCAGGGCACATCTTCCAGTTCATCCTGTAGCGCCAACTGCAGGTGGTGGCCCGGCACCGCCTCGTGCAGGGTCAGTGCCTCCATCTCCCAGCGTGGGCGGGTCTCGAGTGCGTAGGTGTTTGCAAAGAAATTTCCGGGCCGCCCGGCCGCTACCGAACCGCGCTGGTAATACGCCGTGGTTTGGGATTTTTCCGCATACGACGGCACCGGTATGACGCCGTATGGTGTGCGCGGCAGCTTGCCGAACAATTTCATCAGTTCGGGGTCGGCCCGCTTGGCGATATCACGGTATTCACGCAGCAGGTCTTCCTTTTTATCGTGGTAAAATTGTGGATCGGTACGCAGGAATTCCAGGAATTCTTCAAACGAACCCTCAAAACCACTGCCCTCGACAATTTTGTCCATTTCACCACGGATGCGTTTGACCTCGGAAAGACCAATCTGATGGATCTGCTCGGGTGTGAGGTCGGTGGTTGTTCTCTGTTTAACGTTATAGGCATACCAGGCCTCGCCATTTGGCAGATCCCGCATGGCAATGGTCTTCCTCGCTGCAGGGATGTATTCGTTTTCCATGAACGCAAGCAGTTTTTCAAATGCGGGTGCGACCCTGTCGCTGAACACTTCCTCCGCCTTTTTCTTCAGTGCTTCGCGTTGCAGCGAATCCACACCGGCCGGAAATTTTTTGAAGGCCCCCAGCAGCGGACTCTGATCGGCTTCGTCGACCAACTGGTTACGGATCTGCTGGGGAACATCCCGCAAGGTGATCGCCGGTGGTGTGACACCTGCTTCCATGCCCTTGCGCATCCAGGCCATGGTCTGCTCGATCACCTGGGGTGTTTTTTCCAGGCGGCTGACCATGTTGGCGTAGTCCTGGATATTTTTGGGCTGACTGATCGCCATCATTTGGGCGATGTCCTGCTGTACCCCGCCCATCTGGTTGATCTGCATAAAGTCTTCCGGAAATTGCTGGCCTTCTATATCCTGCTGCTGGTTTTGATAAAGCAGATCGTAATTGACCTGCTCGGTCGCTGACAGGGCTTTCCGGTTGATATTCTCCAGCGCGAGTAACAGGGCTTTATCGTCCTGCTGACGCTGCCGGACCGCCGTCTCCGACTGGTCCGACCAGCGGTCCTGACCGCGCGGGTCACCGAGGAAGGTGGCAAACTCCGGGTAACTGAGCATGGAGTACTCATACGTGATATCGACCAGTTCGTTGAACCGCGCCGAATCATCCAGTCCCGTGCCGTCACCGGCAAGCGCTTGCACACGTGACGTCAGTGTCTCGATTTCATCCCGGTAATCCGCAATGGCCAACAACGGAAAATGACACATTGTCAGTACAGCGGTGATCAGAATAATTTTTTTCATGTGGGATCCATCGATGGTTTGAGTTGCAAAGATGGTGCATTGTACAGACCCCGGAAAGCAATGGGCAGTCATTGGCAATTTGGGGTAACCGTTTTCACGGGGCATCGAATACCCCGGTTTTTTCCGAATGCTGCTTAAATGGTTTAGCCCGAACATTTCATCAAGGATCCGGTTGTGCGCTGTAGCTGGCGAAACAGTTTGGTCGATCGTTCGAAAAAGCATAGCGGTAGCTATGCTGTGAGAGGGATCGGCCATTGGACAGGAGTCCCGGTGCCGAGAAGCACATGGATGTGCGAGAACGGCCGAAATGCGAAGCCAGATGCTGTGCAAAACCGGATAGGACAAACTGTAACTGCCAGAAATACTCAAAAACATTCTCACTCTCTTGATGATACAAAAAATTTATCATTTTACGGTCCGCCTTGGTGAAATGTACGGGTTAGTCACACTGCAAACGCCCATCCAGCGTTTATACTCTGTGTATTCACACACATCCACCCAACCGGATCTCAAGACATGACAAAACCGTTTGCAGATATCCTCGGCACCATAGGTGACACGCCCGTGGTCAAAATCAACAGACTGGCGCCCCCGGGGGTCAACCTGTATGTCAAGGCAGAAGCCTTCAACCCCATGGGTTCGGTGAAAGACCGCATGGCGCTGAGCACCATCGAGGCCGCCGAGGCGAGTGGCGAACTGCAACCGGGCCAAACGGTGATTGAAGCCACCAGCGGTAATACCGGCATCGGACTGGCCATGGTGTGCGCCGTCAAGAGCTATCCCCTGGTCCTGGTCATGGCCGAGAGTTTCAGTATCGAACGCCGCAGAATCCTGCGTTTTCTGGGTGCGAAAGTGGTGCTGACACCGGCAGAACTCAAAGGTAGTGGCATGCTGGCGAAAGCGGTTGAACTGGCTGAAGCACACGACTGGTTCCTGGTCAGGCAATTCGAAAATGAAGCCAACGCCGATGCGCACACCAGGACGACCGCTGAGGAAATCCTGGCCAGTTTTGCAGGAATGCAACTGGATTATTTTGTCACAGGGTTTGGCACCGGCGGTACTTTAAAAGGCACCAGCAGGGTCTTGAAGAAGAGAAGTCCGGCGACAAAGATCATCGTCTGTGAACCGGATAACGCGCAGTTGCTGGGCAGTGGTATTGCACAGGAACGTCAGGCAGACGGCAGTCCCGCTGCCAGCCACCCGAATTTCCGTCCCCACCTGGTACAGGGCTGGTCACCGGATTTCATTCCAAAGCTGACAGAGGACGCGATTGCAGCGGGCATGGCCGACCAGATCATGCCAATTGCCGGTGACAAAGCCTTACAACTCACGCGTGAACTGGCGCGGCAGGAAGGCATATTCTGTGGGGTTTCCAGCGGAGCGACGTTTGCCGCTGCCGTCAATATTGCCGAGGGCGCGCCTGCGGGCAGCAATATTCTGTGTATGCTGCCCGATACCGGTGAGCGTTACCTGTCCACACCGTTGTTTGATGATATTGCGGTGGAAATGAACACCGCGGAACTGGAAGTCTCCCGCTCGACGCCCAATTACCGATTCGATGCGCCGACCACCGGTCAAAGACCCGTTGCACAGGACCCCGCCGACGCCACCGCCGTTGAACTGGATATAGAAGCGCAAGCGTTCGTGCAAAGGGTGCTCAACGATATCGACCAACCGGTCACCATGTTTGCACTGGAATGGTGTGAATTCTGTTGGGCGGTGCGCAAACTTTTCGCCAGGCTCGAAATTCCCTACCGGGCGGTCGACCTAGATTCGGTCGAGTACCAGCAACACGACAAGGGTGCAAAAATTCGCGCCGTGCTGCTGGATCAACTGGGCTCACCCACGATCCCGCAAATCTATATCGGTGGCCGGCATATCGGCGGAGCCACGGACCTGTTTGCGAGCTACGACAGTGGTGCACTGAATGATTTGCTGGCCGGGCAGAACATTGAAATGAAGGCGATGCCGGAAGACTTTGAACCGGCTTCGTTGCTGCCCGCGTGGTTGCACAAGCGCTGAGTGTGGCGGGAATCGTGAGTTAAAAAATGGCACCGTCATCCCGGAATTTGCGCGGCAAATATCCGGGACCTCAGCACGCTGCCGGGATGTTTTTGAATTTCGATCTTTTTGAGATTACCCAAATCGTTTGGAGGTCCCGGATAATGCTACGCATTTCCGGGATGACGGTGCCACTTATAAATATTCTAATTATTTATTCTTGGTATTTGTTTTTCCTATTACAACCATAAAAACAATCAATTTAACAAATACAACATCACCCTCCATACTCTGCGGAAATTGATATCCGCAAAAACTCAAATCCATTACTAAAAGGAGATTTTTTATGCACCAACAGGTACCTCAAGTTACCTTCAAAACCCGTGTTCGCGACGGCAGCATTGACGGCCCCAATCCGTTTCGCTGGCAGGACATGACTTCAGAGCAGGTATTCGCCGGAAAAAAAGTCGTCGTACTGGCATTGCCCGGCGCCTTCACGCCGACCTGCTCCAGTACCCACCTGCCCGGTTACGAACAACATTACCGGGCATTTCGCGACGCCGGTATTGACGAGGTCTACTGCCTCAGCGTGAATGATGCGTTCACCATGTTCCAGTGGGGCATCCACATGGGTCTGGAAAACGTCAAACTGCTGCCGGACGGTAGTGGCGACTTCACCCGCGCCATGGGCATGCTGGTACGCAAGGACAACCTGGGCTTTGGCCTGCGTTCCTGGCGTTATTCCATGCTGGTTGAAGACGGCCAGATAAAGAAGGTATTCAGTGAACCCGGCAAACAGGATAACTGTCCGACTGATCCGTTTGAAGTCAGTGATGCAGAAACGATGCTGGAATATATTAAATCTGTCGTGTAGAGCACTACACCGCCGGTGGAAATTCCGTCAGCCTTGACCACTTACAAAACGCAGAGCCCCCGGCTCTGCGATTTTCTATTGCCCGGTATCACGTACCATTTGACAAATTGCCTGTTAACGAAGAACCTAGTGCGGTTTAATTCCAACCGGACTGAAAAAAATGCAAAAACACAGCCATGAAACAAGCCGTACAAATGCGCTGATTGGCAAATTTCTTTACCTGCTTTGCCTGCTCTCAATCAATTCCTGGGCAGCATTGGATGCCAGTCTGATGGAGGGTCTTAAAGCCCGTTCCATCGGCCCGGCAGCGATCAGTGGCCGGGTGGCGGCCATCGATGCGGTAGCCTCCAACCCGAACCACATCGTGGTCGGCGCGGCCACCGGCGGTGTGTGGATATCTGAAAACGGTGGGCTGACCTGGGATCCGGTGTTTGATGACCAGCCGGTGGCATCCATAGGTGCGGTCGCGATAAACCAGTCCAATCCGGACATCATCTGGGTCGGTACCGGCGAAGGCAACGTGCGAAATTCCACATCCATAGGCGGTGGCATCTACAAATCCGTGGATGGCGGCAAAAGCTGGGAACTGATGGGTCTGGCCAACAGCGAACGTATCAACCGCATCGCGCTGCACCCTGACAATCCTGAGATCGTATACGTGGCGGCCATGGGTACGCTGTGGGGGCCGAACGAGGAGCGTGGCGTCTATAAAACCACCGATGGCGGCAACAACTGGGAGCGAGTACTGTATATCAACGACACCACCGGCGCGACCGACATCAAGATCGATACTGTCAACCCCGACAAACTGTTTGCCGGTATGTGGCAATTCCGCCGCTGGCCATATTTTTTCAAGTCCGGAGGTGAAGGTTCCGGTATGTATATCAGCCACGATGGCGGCAAAAACTGGCTACGGAAAACCCAGGAAGACGGGTTGCCGGCAGGGGAACTGGGACGCATGGCGTTTGCGCTGTCCCCCGCCAATCCGAAACGGGTTTACGCATTGGTAGAGGCTGAGAAAAGCGCCTTGCTGCGTTCCGATGACGGTGGTAAAAGCTGGCACAAGATCAACGAGGAATACAACGTCGCCGACCGGCCGTTTTATTACACCGAAGTGGCGGCCGACCCGCAAAACGCTGACATCATTTACAACATCGGCACGCGGGTCAGGGTATCCATCGATGGCGGCAAGAATTTTAAAAACAACCCGGTTATCGACTGTTGTGCACCGGGCACGACCATCCACATTGACAACCACGCGTACTGGATCAACCCGGCCAATCCGAAGCACCTGATTTTTGGCAATGATGGCGGTCTTGCGATCAGTCACGACCGCGGCGAGACCTTCCGTTTTGTTCGCAACCTGCCACTGGCGCAGTTCTACCATATCGCGGTGGACAATGACCTGCCCTACCACGTGTATGGCGGGTTGCAGGATAACGGCTCGTGGCGTGGACCCGCCGAGGTCTGGGAAAACAGCGGGATCCGCAACCTGCACTGGCAGGAGGTTGGTTTTGGCGACGGGTTTGATACCATCCCTGACCCGGACAATTCCCGCAGTGGCTATGCCATGGCCCAGGGCGGCAACCTGTTTCGCTGGAACCTCGATAGCGGCGAGCAAAACCTGATCATGCCGGACCCGCCAGCGATCGATACCGAACTCCGGTTTAACTGGAACGCCGGCCTGGCCGTAGATCCGTTCGATCCCAACACCATTTACTACGGCAGCCAGTTTGTGCATCGTTCCGGTGACCGTGGCCAGTCGTGGTCAACCATCAGTGATGATATGACCTCCAATGACCCTGAAATGCAGACATTCAGGAAAAGCGGCGGACTGACATTTGATGTTACGGCGGCTGAAAACTACACCTCCATCGTCAGCATCGCGCCCAGCAAAATACAGCGGGGCGTCATCTGGGTCGGTACCGACGATGGCCACGTACACGTCAGCCGCGATGGTGGCGAGAACTGGGCACGTGTTGACAACAAGGCCCGCGGTGTGCCTGCCGGTGCCTGGGTACCGATGATCGCGCCGTCCACACATGCCGCGGGCACCGCGTTTGTGGTTTTTGATGACCATCGGCGGTCCAATATGCAAACCTATGTCTACCGCGTAGAAAACTATGGCCAACGCTGGGAAAAACTCTCCACCGACGGTATCAGCGGATACGCCTTGTCGGTTTTGCAGGATACCGTTGACCTGGACCTGTTGTTTGCCGGCACCGAGTTCGGGCTGCATGTGTCCACCGATGGCGGTGACAGCTGGACCAAATTCACCGCTGGTGTGCCGACGGTTTCGGTCATGGACATGGCCATACAGCAGCGTGAAAACGACCTGGTGCTCGGTACCCATGGCCGGGCAGCCTATGTCATTGATGACTACAGCGCGTTACGAAACCTCTCGACTGATGATTTCAACGCCCGTCTGAAAATTCTTTCCGCGGCACCCGGACAGCAATACAGCGCCAGCCGGGCGCCATCTACCCGCTTCACCGGCTCCGGCGAATTCCAGGCACCGAACGAGCCATACGGCGTGATGCTGACCTTCATGGCCAGCGGCGATGATCTGCCACACCCGGACACGGACGCCGAACGCACCCGCAAAATCACACAGCGTGAACAATCGTCAGCGACCGATGAGCAAGGCAAAAACGGGAAAGACGACGACAACGGCAAGGACAAACCCAAGATCTCTGTCACCATCAAAGACGCCAGTGGTGCAGTCATCCGCAGCTATAAAACCGGTGTACACCAGGGCATCAACCGCCTGGTCTGGTCAATGCAGCGCGATGGCATCAAACCGGTGACAAAGCCCGAAAACGGAGATGACGGTTTACCACCTGGTCCGCAGGTGTTGCCAGGACAGTACCACATCACACTGAAACTGGATGATATCGAAGTGAGCCAGTCGGTCGAGGTGCTCAAAGACCCGCGCAACCCGTATTCCATGCGAGACCTCGAGGTGAATTACACGACCCGCATCCGCCTGATGCACATGCAGGACACAGCCAACACAGCCCTGCGCCAGATCATCGCCGCAAAGGAAAACGTTGCGACCATCGGCAAGCTGGTTGACAGACGCATGGAAGATGGGGACGCGGAAAGCGAGGATCTGACGGCACTGAAAAAGCAGCTCGGAGAGACCAGCGATGGCTTGGGAGAACTCGAGAAGCTGTTCAGAACCCCGGAAAAAACCAAGGGCATTACCTACCGGGCTGACCTGGTCAACTCCAGGATAGGAACAGCCCGCTATTACGCAGGCTCCGCCGATGGCGCGCCATCGCCAACCTCCGCCACCTACGAGAAGATCGCCGCAACCACACTTGATACGGCCGTTGAAAAGGTCAATGCTTTCATGACAGGTGAACTTGCGAAATTGCGTGACAATGTTGACTCGGCCGGGATAAGCCTGCTACCGGTGACCGAATCGCTTTCATTGCCGGACTAACCCGCATATTGCACTAGTCGGCCACGTGCCTGCATGTAACCAACTAAATTACATGGATAATATGGCATGTGCTTGTGTCAAGCCAAACGTACAGTTTGTCACCGGCACGAGTCCTATCCCGGCTCTGGCTTGTTCAGTCACGGCTGGACTTGAGCTTCCCTCGACCCATAGCTACGGCTATGGGTCTCAGTCCAGTCCGGCGCCCAGCCGCGACTGTCCGGCGCCAGAATCCTGGATACTGGTGCAATATGCGGGCTAACCTGCATTCGATTGACGGTACCGGGACGGGTATCTCTTCAAGGTATCGACGGGCAGTTTCGCCCGTCCTACTCCAATACGTAAAGCTGCCACAAATCCTTACGGGTCATCTGCAAGAAAGGACTCATGGCCAGGCAACCGGTCTTGCCGATGCTGTTTTCCAGGTAACGCATCTCTTCAAACTTGGCCCTGGTGCGCTCACCAACCGGCACATCCAGACCGTTTTCCCGCATCATCAACACACCCTTTGCGCGCAAGGCCAGTTCGGTGTACAGACGCAGGTAACACAACATATCCACCACCACGGGTCCGGAGAATTTCTGCCGGAGGTCCTGCAGGAAACGGCCGATTTTTGACTCGGCGAACGCGCCGGAATTAATCTGTTCCAACAACAATGCATCCTCGTCAAAATCAACTTCCAGCCACTCGTGCATGGAGCGTGCGCTTTTTTGAAACACCAGCAGCAGTATCGGCGGCAGAACCAGCAAGGTGCCCAGTGTGGTCAGGATCGGAGTACCGGGAAAGTGATTGAACGCCGAGTGCATGGTGATGGCAACCAGGAACCCCGGCAGGTACAACATGGGATTGATCTTCATACTGCGTTCCGTCAGGACCTGGGCCATAACGCCAAACAGCGCCATTACCCCGCCGTGCATGATGGCCGTGCCGAAACCGCGTACGATCCAGACCGCGATGTGGGCATCGGAGGCCATGTACAGGTAATAGAAATTCTCCACTACCCCGAATCCGGCGCCGACCGCAAAGCCCATGATCGCGGCATCAACCAGGAACCCGATGCGGTTGGTTCTGAACAGATAGATCATAATGGATGCTTTCAGACCTTCTTCAACGACCGGTGCCGCATAGCGGGAGTAGGCTTGCAGATCCCAGTCCAGCGCCCCGATGATAAACCCGTTGGCCCAGTACCCGGCGACCGGTAACAGCGCACCTGCCAGGATGACCCAGAGTATGGTACGAAAACTGATCAGTTTGTAGCTGTCCATGTATAAAAGAACGACCAGGAAAATGAGTACAGGCAACAAACCAACCGGTGCTCTGAACAGAACTTCCATGGACATCGTGATTACAGAATCTTGAGTGAGATCATCCACTCGTCATCATATTTGTGACCATCGATGAAACCTTGCGCGAAACCCACGGAAAGCGTCATTGGCAGACGATGGACAATGGTGAAATGCAGATCGGCCTGGATTCCCAGGCTATTGTAGGTTTCCTCGTATTTCCCATCCCCGATGTCGGTCACCAGCACCCCGGCAAACACCGCCGCACGTATCCAGCTCAGGTAAAAGGCCGGCATACCCACTTCCTTGAAGGTAACGGGTGGCAGATTCCACTCGAACATTGACTTGGCAAAATCCTGGCCGTGGAGTGCATCAATATCGAAGCCGGGGAAGCTGTAGAATTTCCGGTAGCGTTTGATGTCACGGTCATCGACATAGTTATTGCCGTACGCGCCAAAGAACCAGTTGGCGAGCGTATTGTCCCGGTCACCGCCCGATATGCCTGCCGCATTGTAAAGCCAGATCGAGGAGTGCTTCCAGGGTAGTGCAAAACCGAAATCCAGACCCGCGCGGAGTTTTGGAACAAAATCACTGTCCGCGTAATCCGCGTAGCCGACCACGTCCCAGCGAAAGCCTTTTTCATGATCTACCGAACCCAGTGATTTTCGAGTATGGCTGTAAGATAAATCAATAAAGGCGGACGCAAGATCTTCAAAACTGGTAGGTACGTTCTGATTGTTCGGCAATGTGTCCAGTCCCGTGTAGTAGGCTGCGCTAACATCCAGGTCCATTCGCCTGGGTAAATCGAAGATCAACGCTTTCTCATAGCCGACAATAAGAGCATCACCTTTGCGACTACGCTCGGTAGGACCAAAAAGATCATAGAAATCGGCAGTGTTGTGCCAGTAACGGAAACGCCAGTTGAATTTGCGGTATTCAATGTCGGCGTGGATTCTTTCTTCGGACTCCAGCGAACTATCCAGGCTATAGGAAAGAGTCGCTGACAAACGGTTAAACAACATTGGATCTGACCAGCTAAGGTTATAGCCCAGCGCAGCGGTATCCCGGTATCCCTCGACCACTGGGTAGCCCGACTCGAGACCCAGTTCGTGCATTGGGCTGTATTTACCCCGGTTCGTGACCAGGTCATCCAGGGGCACATCTGCGGGTGAGCCAACCGCCCAGTCCTTGACCACTGGATGCTTCCCAGCAATCTGAGTACCGAGAAATTTGATCGCGCTGAGGTCTTCCAGCGGCACGGGGTCGATGACCGTTGGTTTGAAACCCTGTCCAGTAAATTCAAAAACCATCAAACGGCCATTATCCATGGGAATGGGCCGGAAAAAACCCGTTTCCGCATTACTGACGGCCTGGATATCGCTCGTTGCGATTTCATAACGAAAAATGTTGGATATTCCGGTGTAGTATGAACTGCCATAGAGGAAGCGCCCGTCCCTGGAAAACACAAACCCTTCGGGCACAAATGAGCCAAAATCGAATTGCAGCAAGGGCTCGTTGTTACCATTGGCCAGTTCTTCAAGCGGAAATACACGCAGGTACTGATTACCATTGACTTCACCCATGGATGCGGACAGCAGTTTTCCGTCAGGCGAAATATCGATATCGTAAAGAACCTCGCCATAAGGCCAGGTATGAACCTGTTCCCAAACATCGTAAGGCGGCGGAATTTTCACCAGCGTCACAAAACCATTCTGGTGTCTCAGACCCCAGATGGACTGGGTATTTTTATCGAACACAAGGTCACCGATACGAGCATCTTTCATCAACATCCGTGCTTTACCATTGTCGGCGTTTATGGACATCAGGTCACGAAATGCGTGGTTATCGCTGGTAAAAAACAGTGTGCGACTGTCTTCGTCAAAGGCCAGCGATGTGACTTTGAACAGCATCGGTCCCTTGATATCAGTGATTTTGCGAGTGGTCCTTTCTTCCAGCGAGAACTCCCCTATGTGAGCCACCACACCGGGGTAGCGAAAGGCAGCAAGCAGACTGTTGTTGGTGGTATCAATAAAGGACCGCGAAATTGAACCCACACCCTGCACGGTCAGTGGTTCGGTGGGTGTGAGGGGATTTTGCCTGACGGCCGCCAGGTTTTTCTGCTGGAAATCATGTTCAAATACAATCCAGTCATCCCAGGCGTCCTCCAACTCTTTACCAAATACATTTCTGAATTGACTGGCGTAATATCTCTCACTGTCTTGATCACGCCTTAACCATTCTATGACCCGTTCGGGTGAATATTGGTAGGCCAGGTAGCTGAAAAAGCGTGTCCCGTACAGATAGGCGTTCACACCGACCTGGAAATCGACCATGGTCCCCTCCGAAACCAGGCCCAGGTTGCTGTAGAAATGGGCATCATCCCGCACCATTGATCGAAACACCATCTCATCGTAGGCGCCCTGCGCCCGTCCGATACCACCGGCCATCCAGGTTTCCATGAAAACGGCGCTGCCTTCCGTATACCAGCGCGGCGATACGACACGTGGTGTCGTCAGGTAGAAATAGAGTATCGATTCCGGATGAACCTGTTCCGGCGTGGGCTTGCCCAGAAAAAAGCGTCTCCACCGTTGGTCCTGCTCGTTCCAGCCGTCCATGGTACCCACGTGTACCAGTTCATGATTCATGGTCATGTAGACTCGCTCACTGGCCGAAAAAGTCTCGAATATACGGCTTAGCGGAGCAATATCCAGCTGCACGGAATTGCTTGGGACCACACCTGCCGCAGCGTTGCCGTGATCACTGAAGTCGGTCAGCATGACACTGGTCTTCTCCCACGGCGTCCAGCCCAGAATGTAGCGTTGGAACGCCAGGGAATTGTGGAAACTCCTCGCGACGTGCGGCACCAGGTAGGTTTGCAGGGGATCGAAATAAATTAGACGCAGATCATCCGTTTCCAATACATCCATGATGAACGGATCCGCTCGCACCACACATGGAAAAAAGGCGACGGCCAGCAACCAGCCGGTCATTATTATTCTTAAGCCTGATCTCATTATGTTTCTCCTTTGTATTCAGCATACACGGTAAAAAGATCAGGGCCAAAAAAAACCGCCTGCATAAGCAGGCGGCAGATTCGATCGAGATAGATTTCTAGTTTTCCATGGCCTAGTTTTCCATGGCCTGGTTGTCCATGGCATTGTCAGCACGCGCATTGTTTCGCAGGGCATCTCTGACCGCCTGGTTGCCCAATGCATTTCTGACCGCCTGGTTGCCCAATGCGTTCCTGACTGCCTGGTTGCCCAATGCGTTCCTGACCGCCTGGTTGCCCAATGCGTTTCTGATCGCCTGGTTGCCCAGCGCGTTTCTGACCGCCTGGTTGCCCAGCGCGTTCCTGACCGCCTGGTTGCCCAATGCGTCTCTGACCGCCTGGTTGCCCAACGCGTTCCTGACCGCCTGGTTGCCCAATGCGTCCCTGACCGCCTGGTTGCCCAGCGCGTCCCTGACCGCCTGGTTGCCCAACGCGTTCCTGACCGCCTGGTTGCCCAGCGCGTTCCTGACCGCCTGGTTGCCCAATGCGTTCCTGACCGCCTGGTTGCCCAGCGCATCACTGATCGCACGGTTGCCGAACGCGTCCCGGACGGCCTGGTTGCCCAATGCATCCCTGACCGCCTGGTTGCTCAATGCGTCATTGACGGCCTGGTTGCGCATTGCATCCCTGACTGCCTCGTTGCTCAACGCGTCACTAACCGCCTGGTTGCTCAGTGCATCACTAACCGCCTGGTTACGCATTGCATCGCGGACAGCCTGGTTGCTCAGTGCATCGCGGACAGCCTGGTTGCTCAACGCATCCTGAAAAGCCTTATTGCCCAAGGCGTCCTGGAAGGCTTTATTGCCCAAAGCGTCCTGGAAGGCTTTATTGCCCAGCGCATCCTGGAAGGCCCGGTTGCCCAAGGCGTCCTGGAAGGCCCGGTTGCTCAACGCGTCCTGGAAGGCCCGGTTGGCCAGTGCATCCTGAAAGGCCCGGTTACTCAACGCGTCCTGGAAGGCCCGGTTGCTCAACGCATCCTGAAAAGCCCGGTTGCTCAACGCATCCTGAAAAGCCCGGTTGCTCAACGCATCCTGAAAGGCCCGGTTGCCCAGTGCATCCTGGAAGGCCCTGTTACCCAACGCGTCCTGGAACGCCTGATTGCTTAATGCTGCCTGGAACGCATCCTGGCTTATGGCTTCCAGAAATACCTCGTCATTGGCAAGCAATTCGAATTCATCGGTTTGCATGAATTGTGCGATCGCCTCATCGCCAAGCACAACATCGTCGCTGCTGATCTGCTCGCCACGATATCTCTCGGCAGGAACAATTGTTCCTGCAGCCTGATCGCCGCCGCCAGGGAAATCATCACCCAGGTAGACAATCCCACCGACCACTATTGCCAAACCGGCTATGATCATCCAGGTTTTTTGATTGCTCATACTCATTTTCCTGCTCCTGTCTCGATTTCAATCGTCCAAGACCGTAGTTGGCCTCTGAACCTATTACTACTGTAAAACAAAAAAGTTGGTAATAAAAAATACTTCCAATCCGTTGTTTGTAGCGCTATTAGTCCATTGTCTGCTGCGACCCACCAATCTCAGCCTGGTGAATCAATTTATCATTGGCAAAAAACTCTAACCCCAAGGGCGCTGATCCGCGCCAATCTTCCCCTGAAGTACGCCGCAACAGCAGTGCATAATAATGCTGCTCACCGCTACTGGCAATCCGGACGGATCCATGTTCAATAGAAACCGCCTCTGCCAGGTTTTGTTTACGCGGGTTGGTGGCCAGTTCGAGCCCTTCGAACTCCAACTCCCAGCCAGCAATATCAACACCAACTTCTGCCGGCCCTTCAGATTCAAACCGTATATCCAGGATAAATACTTCATCCTTTTGTCGCAGTTCGACCACTCCGTTCAACGCTGCCGTATCGATCCTGATGCTATCGAGCAAAACGCCGTGGTCCGGCAGAGGTTTTTGCACGAGGGTGCCAGTCATGTTGGAAACGTCTTCGGGACTGGTGGTCTCTGAGCCGATTTGATAGATACCGACGGTTAACACCGCCCCGGCCGCGAGCGCAAAACCGGTGCGTAGCCAGTTTGCAGGTAACCAGGTGCTAAAAAACCCCTGTTTACCACTGTTATCCCGGACTGGTACGCGTAACCTGACCTGGCTCGTTATCGCATTTCGCAGGTATTCAGGCGGTTCGCGCCGTGGCAACGCGTCCAGTAGTCCGGTGACTGCTTTCAATTGCTCGTTCAGACGCCGTAGCCGGGCTGAATCGCCCAGCAGTTGATCCAATTCATCGCGTTGCGACTGGTTCAATTCACCGTCGATACCCCGGTTGATCAGTTCGAGGATATGATCATCGTTGAAATTCCGTTCATTCATGACCGTTGGGTTCCGTCATTTTGAAGCGCCTTCTTCATTAACTGGCGGGCGGAATACAAGCGGGACTTGACGGTTTTTTCTGGCAACAGAAGTATTTCGCTGATCTGCTGGTAGCTGAATCCGGAGATGTGCTTCAAAACAACCACGGTTCTGTAATCCTCGCCCAACTGCATCAGTACACCTTGAACCCGGTTGCAAAGCCGTTTTGTATCCAGATCCTCCTCAGGGCTTCGCCACGGTGAAGCCTGGCTATCATCCAAAGGCTCCTGCTTATGGCGTTTTTTGATCTGGTTGAGCGATTCATTGATTGCAATCCTGTATATCCAGCTGAAAAACCTGAATCTCGGATTAAAATCAGCAATGTGTTCAAATGCTTTGAGAAAAACTGTTTGAGTGACATCAGCTGCATCATCCATATTCCCTAGTATCCGGTACGCTGCGTTGAAAACCGGCCGCTCATATTGGTTGACCAGTTGGGCCATGGCCCGGCGGTCACCCCGTTTGCAGTCGTTTACCAGGGCAGCATCCCCGTCCTTATGCATAACTACTCACCGGGACGGGAAAAGTTGGCGTACATGTGTGTGTTTTTTTCATGGATTGCAAGAAACGCGTATTTGACCTCCTGTAAACCTGCACAAAGCGACCGACCCGAAACTTGGAGCGACCGGTTTTGCATGGCCGTGTTGCCGATCACATTTTTCCCGGACAGTAGGAATTACGTGATTCCTGGTACGTTCCGCGTCCTGTGCGCGTCAACTGCCTGCCGGCACTATTTCAAATAACTTGTCAAAACCGGAGTAGCGGAAAATGTCATGGATGTGATGGTTGACATTGACCAGCTTTATGCCATCGCCTGAACCCATCAGACGCTTGTGCGTCTTCAACAAAACGCCCAGCCCGGCACTGGAGATGTATTCCAGTTTTGTCAGATCCAGAATACAGGGCCCATCGACCTGGTCGAGAAATACCTGGGCCCTGACCGCCTGGGCTGCATCCAGCCTTCCCTCAACAGCGATCAAACCTTTATCAGTGATACCAATTTCAAACATCGTTTATTTCCTGTCCACGACAAAGGTGATCCTGCTCTGTCGGTTCCGGTATTCATAATGTATGGAATCTACCATCTTTAGCACGAGGTACAAACCCAGCCCTCCCGGGGTACGTTCATCCAGCGGTGCGCCCGCATTAACAGGGCGGGAAGACGTCGGGTCGAACCTTTCGACATCATAATCTGTCAGGCTGACCTCGACGCCATGATCATGCGGCATCATCTGCACGCTTATGTCCTCGTCGGTTTCTGTGTTATAGGTCACCATGTTGACAAACAATTCCTCGGTTGCAAGGTCCACCACGTTTCGCAGGCCCTGTTCCACGCCGTGTTCCCGAAAAAACAATTCGGTCATTGAAACAATATGCCTGAGTTCGTCAAAACTGCGTTTAAATTTTTGTTGCATATGTTTCCATCCGGTTTTTTGTCACGGTGAACCCGGTTCCCGGCGCACCAGCACCAGCGTAATATCATCCGCTTGCGGTGCTTCACCGCCAAATTCCCTGACCGCCTTGATCAATTGCTCAGACAATTCCGCCATCGGCAGTTGGTGGTATGTCCTGAAAACCCCGGCCACGCGGTCCTCCCCAAACTCTTCGCCGTGCATATTGGTGTATTCGTAAACACCATCGGAGATCAGCGCAAGTATGTCACCCGCTTCCAGCTGCAGATCGGCGGATTCCTGCTGGTTATCGATCTCCATGATCCCGACCGGGAAATTTGTCGGCTTGTGCCAATCACATTTCTCTTCAGATGCACGAAAGTGCAATATGGGTCCCTGGCCACCCGAATGATAATTAACCGTGTGCGTCGCGGGGTCCAGAAAACCCATAAACGCGGTGATAAACCTGTCATCTGGCAAATCCTCTGACAACTGGTTGTTGACGTGCATATAGGCATTATCCAGATCGGCGCCGATCCTGAACGAGACCCGCAACATTGCCTGCATTTGCGTCGCTGAAAGCGCGGGGCCAAAGCCATGGCCGGTGGCATCCCCAAGCAACATGAACAGGCGGCCGTCAAGTACCACGAGATCGTAAAGATCGCCCCCGGTATGGTCTGTTGGCTGAAAATATCCGTGCAGGTCATAGCCTGAAACGACCGGCATGACGTCCGGCAGGGTACTCATCTGGATATCACGCGCGACAGCAACTTCCTGGCTCAAGACAGCGTTCGCGAGTAGTTCATCCGTCATGTAGGCGTGTTGAATGGCAACCGCTGCCTGCGCTGCCAGAGCTGGCCCGACCCATTCATCGTGTTCGTCGAATTGGCCGGTCTCGGCGCCCAGCCATTGCATCACGCCCAACAGGGAATCGTCCTGGCCCGTGATGGGTACATTCAAAAGCGAGCGGGTCTCGCCACCGGCAATATGTACTGGCTGGCTGCAAAACAACTCGTCCTCACGGCATTCATGTATGTTGCTGATTTCATGGCTGTGTGCACACCGCCCGGCCCAGCCTTCACCGATCTCGAGCCTTGGCGGTGGCTGGTTTGAAGGCACCACCATGACCAGTTGCCGGGAACTTTTTTCCAGCAGCCACAGGACGCCCGTTTCCGCTACGATGGCCACCTTTCCAACCTCGACGACCTCCCTCAAAAGCTCCGGCATGGCCTCGGGCGCAGCCAGCCGGTGCATGATCTCAAGGATGCTTACCAGCGACTCGCGGGTGATCTCATTCGGGTTGTCAAGGTAGTTCATTAGCCCTCTCTTTTCTTATTCTCCTGATAAATATAACAAATATTACGCAACCGTTGATAGTTTATCCTCCATTTCTATCGCCTTGCGTTGAAGTAGATCAAGCAGGTAATTAATCTGCTCAAGATGGGATCGAAAGTGCAACACGGCCAGTCTCAAGACGAAATTCCCGTCAATCTGAGTAGAGGAGATGATGACCTTGCCATCTTCCTGAACGGCTTCAACCAGACGCTGGTTGAACTCGTTCGCGTTGCCGTGTCGGGGTACATAACGAAAGGTTACCACCGATAACTCGGGCGCCGCGCCCATTTCCCAGCCAGCTGCCTTACCCAATTGCTGATAAAAATAACGAGCCAGCCAGATTTTTTCCTCTAGCGCCGCGCGAAACGGCGCCAGCCCGAACAGCTTTACCGGTAACCAGAATCGTAAACCCCTGAATGGCCGGCTCAACTCGAGAGACAGATCGGCAGGCGAATACTCGCCTTCGGCTTCGGTGGCCTTAATATCCTGCATATAGTCGGCGTCATAGGCCTGCGACCGCGCCAGCCAGGTAACATCCCTGACCAGAACGGCACCTGACCCGTAGGGCAGAAACATGCCTTTGTGGGGATCCAGGACAATGGAATGGGCTTTGTCCAGACCCTGAATCACTGCCCTCCCCTCCTCGCAAAGCATAAAAAAACCGCCATAGGCAGCGTCCACATGCAACCACATGGCATATTTTTCCGCCAGGCTTGCAAGGCTGGATACCGGGTCAACCGCGCCGGTATCCGTGGTGCCGGCCGAGGCAACGATCAACCAGGGTCGTAAACCGGATTGCCTGTCCCTGCAAACCATCCGTTCCAGCTCGGATACGTTCATCCTGAAACGTTCATCCATCGGCACGAGCCGTTTTTGGCACTCGCCCAGGCCTGCCGCCCGTAACGATTTAGCCACGCAATGGTGAGCCTGCGCGGTCATGTAAACGCAGCTGTCTTCAACCTCGCGGGCACGTATACCCATCGTGTCCCTGGCGGTTACGATGGCGGTCAGGTTGGCGATACTGCCGCCCGATGTCAGGTCACCACCTGCGGCTTCCGGGTAACCCACCAGTCCACACATCCAGCGGACCAGTTGCTGCTCCATTTTTACACCGCCGGGAGACCCGAAAGAAACTCCGGCATAGCGGTTGAACACATCCGCCAGGTAATCGCCCAGGGCAGACGGATAAATTCCGCCGCCAGGTATGTAGGCCATATGACCTCCGGAGGCCGGGTTAATGCCCTCCAGGTCAACGGCCGTGCGGAGGATTTCAAGCAGGCTGTTGAGATCCGAAGGCTGTTCACCAAAGGGCTGCTCCAACAGGTTGCTACGGCCCCTGTCGGGTTCAAAAGCGTTCATTTCAGCCAGCCCCAACAGGAAAGACTCGGCATAGGCCACCACCCGCTCGTTCAATGCTTTGCGCCCGCTTGCGGACGGTTCCAGACCGGCCGCGATTTTTTCAAGTTGTGCTATTTTCTTTAACATACCTAGTGCTCTGTAAGCCTTATAACTTAGGATCAGCGAGTTCACAAGCTATTAGCTGCAAGGCAGCAGTTCGAAGCCATAGTGGTTCTATGTCTAGAACGGCTAACGCAGCTGATGATAGCTTGCGGGCTCGCCCTGTGGGTAGACACCATTGTGAAAAACCTGTCCGGGGATATATCATCAGCGCATTATTTCAGACATTGGGCCAGGGCCTGGTATGAAGCACACCCTATCGGCAACCGCACCACATGAAGATTCACCGGGCAAAACCATTGCTATTGCCGGTAACATTGGTACCGGCAAGTCATCACTGGTCGAATTCCTGACCCGCACCTATGGGATCGCCCCATTCTATGAACCCAATGACGAAAACCCTTACCTGCCTGACTTCTATCAGGACATGCGTCGCTGGGCCTTTCATTCCCAACTGTATTTCCTCAGTAATAAATTCCGTATGCACCAGCAACTCGAAAAAATGAGTGGTGTGGTGGTACTGGACAGAACGATCTATGAAGACGCGGAAATATTCGCCACGGCATTGCACCGGATGCGCAAATTTACTGGCCGGGACTGGGATACCTATTGGAATTTTTACCAGGTGATCCTGCAGTCCATCCGTCCCCCCGACCTGGTGATTTATCTGCGCTGTTCAATGCGGACGCTGCGCAAACGGATTCGCCTGCGCGCCCGCGCCATGGAACAGGACATTCCGCTTTCCTATCTGAAAAGGCTGGAACAGCTGTACGAGGAATGGTTGACCGAACACCGGTTTGCCGAGGTCCTGGTACTCGAAACCGACAAGCTCGATTATATCAATGACATGGTGGATTGCCTTGATGTCATGGAACGCGTCGAGGCGCTCCTGCCGAGCACCTTAAAACGACCGGATTAATCCGGCCCGCATGGTACACCTGCCGGGCCAGGTGGCTACTTTGAAGTCCATCAACGTTGTTTACACCTGGCATCAGTGAACCGGATTCAGGACTGGGCGGGGGTGGGGGCATCGGGTGGCTGTACACAGGACACGCTCAAGCCATCCCTGGGCTCTCGCCAGCCGTTCCCTACGGCTGACGGTCCCGTATACAGCCACCCGACGCCCTCTGCCAACCTGAAACACCGCATAACTTAAAGCAACCTCGAACATTCGGTCACACGGTGGTCTGCCTGATTGGGTGACTTATAAGCGCCGAGCAGGCGAACCGTCAGGGGTGAAATGGGCGGGATGCCCATTTCAGGCCGCCCAGGGCAGGATGCCCTGTGAGGCCGGCCCCGTTAAGACGGTTCGAATGTGAGGGAAGCCCGAAGGGCCGCTGATCCTGGAACCCAATCTGGCAGACCGCCGGGTGGCCTCCTTCGGTTTTCAAGCTGCCGAATACAACTTTACGTAAACAACGTTGCTGGAATTCACAGTTAGCCCGGCGCCTGGTGGTAAAATACATTCAGCTTGTTGCCATCCAGATCCCGGAAATAACCAGCGTAAAACCCTTCCATACGCATACCGGGCGGACCTTCATCGGTTCCACCCAAGGCCAGGGCTTTTGCGTGGATTGCATCGACCTTTTGAGTCGAATCCACGACCAGGGCAATCATGACGCCGTTGCCGACGCTGGCAGGACTACCGTCGTAAGGCTCGTTCACCGACAGCGCGGGCTGGTCAGGCGCGGCCGCCCAGGCGATAAACCGGTCCTGTTCCATAAACCTCCCTGCACCCAGTTCGGCCAGCAACGCGTCATAAAAAGCAGCTGCCTTGTGCAAATCGTTGGTGCCCAATGTGACGTATCCAATCATGGTGTTTCTCCTTCAAAGACTGATGGCTTTCGAAATAAATATACCTTTTTTGGCTTCCAAAATCTCAAACATAAATAAATTTAATTATTATCTTATTGTTTTATATGAATATTATACAAACAATTCCGGCTATAGACACTTTGCCATTCTGGCTATAGACACTTTGCCAATCTGGCTATAGACACTTTACCAATTTGGCTATAGACACTTTGCCAATATGGCTATAGACAAATTGCCATCCTGGCTATAGACAATTCACACATCTGTTAATTGGCCGACACGACAGTTTCTGTAGCTCGAAACGCTGTTCAAAACATGACCGAATAGGCGAGGATCAGACTATCGAAATCAGCACCGACCGGTTTTTGCGAGCGGGCCGTTAATAAGGCGATCTTGACCCCCTGGGTGCGGTTGATCGGAAAACCAAAACTCAGGGCGTTGAGCCAGTTCCCGGATGGATTATTTTTGGCATCGCCATTCACGGTCGCTTCGCCGCCCCATCCATAACCGCTGCTTAACGATGCCCACAGACCGGGCCGGAAGCTATAAATGAGGTGTGCCTGCAATGCAAAAAGCGGATCGGTTTCCAGTCGGGATTGCTGCCAGAAATCATTGTTATCAGCGTAAATAAACACCGAGCCTGTCAACTCACCGGTCCATTTTCCACGGGTATGCGTAAGCCCCAACTGGGGCCGGATAATCCAGCGGTTATCACCCAGATTGATCAGGCGTTCGTCGCTGTACTTTCCCAGTGGCAGGGTAATCGCGACCGCCGCGCCAACGATCGTGTTGGACTTCTTGCTGCGGGCAAATTCCTGCGGCGTCTCCGCCGGCCCGCCGTAGAGCAGCATTGAGAATCGTATACGCGGATCACCGATACCCTTGCGGCGGAAATGGACAAACTCCCCGTCCACGGTTCCTTCCCAACGTCCGTGCTTGTACGGCAGCGTGAAATCCAAGCGGGCACTCTTACCAAAAAAGCTCATTGAGCGGATATAAACCGCCGCCACGTTCTCCATGTCGAATTTGGCGTCTTCGACCAGCAGTACGGGGTCAAAAAATATGTCACCGTCAACATGACCGTAACCAACCCCCCCAAAATTCACACCGGTAGGCAACTGCGACCAGCGACGGGGTTCCAGGTCCTGGGCAAAAGCTACATGTATCCCGGCCAGAAAGACCAGCAGAAAAGAGAATGACCGCAAAATGATCACCGTAAATCTGATATCGGGCATGGTGTGGTGTACCTTTGTTTACACCGCAGCATGGTAAGAAAGGATTTAGCCAATCGCAAGTTTCATTACCTGCATGTTTCCCCCGTCTGGCCTGCCTTGACCGGAATGGGCACATCATTGCTAACCAAATTCGTGAAAATGCGGCAACCCGGCGCTGCGGATGTGTTCAAAAATCAATTCGGTTTCAATGTGCGCGATCACCTTGCGCGCTGTCAGTTGTTTGCATAACTCCAGGCCGATACCACGATTGGAGCCCGTGACCAAAACTTTTTTCATTTTATAACCCCATGTTTCAACAGAATCCAGGCAACACCCTGATATACTACGTCAATGCCACCCAGCCCAATTGTAACGTCATGAAATCCCGCTTCAAAACCACCAATCTAATCGGCTGGCTGATCGCCCTGATCCTGATCGCCAGCGGTTTTGTGCTGGCCACCATTCACAAGCGGTCCGAACCGGCAAAGGCGTCAAAGCAGACCACTGCAAACCTCACCAAACGAGCCGGGGCGGCGTTCAGTGAAGTCACCCCGATCCATGACGAACCGGGTGACCCTGCCCCTGCTGGTGGTTTCGGCCCAAAACAGCTGGGCGGATGAGGAAACAACTGCCTTCCCGGGCTCATCTTCTCCGGCTACCCCTCGCGGAAGGTGTGCTGCGCCGTTGCTGGGTGTGTTGGGAATTGCGGCTGGATGACCGTGATCGCGAGTAGTTTTGACGGTCAAGGCTCGAAGACCGGTTATACCCGGAGACTGAAGACTTGTAGGCACTGCTCTGCCTGGTTGATGGCGACGTATTCTGCCCGTAGGCCGGAGTGCCCGCGGCCTGCCTGTTTGCCAGCGACCCCGTGGATGGTCTGTCTGCAAGAGAACCCGTTGATGGCCGTGTAGAAAGCTGGTTTTCTCTGTTGCCCGCGGCACCCTCGGTGTTTTTCCAGCCGCCTGCATCACGTGTTTGCCAGCCGTTTTCCGTATTGCGATACACATTGCCCTGTTTGTCGGTAAACACGTTGTTCTGTTTGTCGGAGCGGGACAGGTTGGCGCCATTGTCCCGGGCCGCAGGTTTGTCCGAACGCGCCATGCGGTTACCGGTCTGACCCGGGTCCGGCCGGCTGCGGTCAACGGCCCTGTCCTGGGCAACGACCCGCTCTCTTGTATCTCGGTTCATGGGTGTGTCGCGCGTATCCCGGACAGCGGCACGCTGACCTTTATCGCGGTAGAGGTTGTTATCCCGCAACGCCACTTTTGGATTGTTGACGTTGATATTGCCAATATTGATATTGTTGTTGCCGTAATGGACCGGTCTGGGCCGGTACCCACCGGCACCCCAGCCCCGGTGATAGTGGTGGTGGTGCCAGTGATGACGACGGTGCCAGTAACCACCGGAGTGGAAACCGATCCTGAACGGGCCCCAGCCCCAGCTCAGGCCAAAGCCCCAGCCGGTCCACGGGTTGTAGGTGATATGGAAACCCCAGGTAGCCTGGTGGGGGTAGTAATAATAGGGTGACACCCAGGGGCGGTAGTACCAGCCGGTGCCGTAAACGATGGTCGTGTGGTACACATAGCTGCCGGTGTAGCCGGGCGTATACCCGACATATACGACCTCCGGTGTGGTTTCATAAATGTAGACATACTTGACATTGTATACAGGGCTTTCCGGCGGAATGGATTCAACCCCTTCCGGCCGGGATTCTGCAACGTTCCACGGGCCGGTCGGTGACGGCCCGACATACCAGACTGCATCCTCTACGAGGAAGTATTGCGTACCTGATTTGAGCACCGTAGAGCCGGTGTTTTCGGCATATTCCAGCCCACTGCCCTTGATACCGTCAAAGCGGGGATCACCATCATAGCTGACATCGATATCAACCCTGCCCTTCTGGACCGCGGCAGTTTGCGGAATCTGCGCATCCATCACCGCTTCGCGGGCTTCATCGGTACCTGCAACATAAATCCTGGAATCGGCCTGGCTGGAATCTTCAGGGATGTTCTGAAATACGCCCGGCAATTCATCTGATTTTGTGAAAGTCCACGGGCCCTGCATCGACGAAGCCCGGTACCAGCGACCCGACAGCACGATGTAATATTCCTGTGCGCCGACATGCATAAACACGTCAGAGGCCGAGTTGGTCATGACCAGCAGATCGTCAACCAAGGGCTCAAACTGTGCTTCACCCTCGGTGACCACCAATTCTGCCGGAACGGTTGATGTTACTATTTCCGGTGCATTTTCAGCCGTAACAAGCTCATCACTGTCTTCCATTTCCGTCTGGTCAACCATTTTCGCGATCTCTGCAGGCGGGCTTGTCACATAGCGGAACGGCCCGGTTGCCTTGTCTGCCTGGTACCAGACATCTTTACCGGCATTGAGAAAGTAACGGTTTGTGCCGGGATCCACGATCAGGGGGTACGGGGTATTGATGACGGCTTTATAGGGCGAGTTTTCAATGTCTCTGAGTACCGGTTCGCCGTCAATCATGATCAGTAGCGCCGGATGGTTGCGGTAAATAATGTCGGGCGGATCCATCTTCAGATCATTGGCCGCCGCAATCTCCTCCTCGGAAGCCTCCAGCGAAGTCAGCAGTTCATCCAGTGAAAAATCAACACTCCAGTTTGGCAGTCCTTTTTTGATGGCCTGGTCAAATTCTGCCTTTACATGTTCAGAGCCTTCCGGAAATCGCGTGTCGGTGACCACCAGGCTGACCATGTGGACCATGCGTTCCTCACGGTCGATTTCGACCCGGGATTCAAACCAGGCGGCCCCGAACACTGGTTCAGCGCCCTGGCTTGCCTTGAAGGAGACCGCTGCCCGGTAGCTGAGAATGTCGTTGGCCAGATCATCAACCTGCGGTTGGTAAATGGTCAGGGTGCCGGACTCAAGTTTCATTTCACGTGGCCATTCCAACACTTGTGCCTGGATAAATCCTGAGTAAAAAATTAATACTAGTACATATAAAACATATATATATAAATTATTTCTAATGTAATTTATTAAATGCATTGTGTGAGTCTCCGAAATAAATCACACTGTCAATCCGACCGGTCGGATGGCCGGGGACAAATGATGACACGCTCGTAATGAATGATTCCAATCCAGATTATGAGACCATTTTCGTGTTTTCGATATATTGTCTGATCAAGTCTTCAAGTATGTCCAGCGGCACGGAGCCATTGGTCAGGATCACGTTATGAAATTCGCGTATATCAAACCGCTCGCCGAGTTCGGCACGGGCCAGGTCCCGCAACTCCAGTAACTTGGTCATGCCTACCTTGTAAGCCAGTGCCTGTCCCGGCATTACAAAATAACGCTCGATTTCAGCCACCACGTCACTTTCGGCCATACCGGTATGGGTGATCATGTACTCAATCGCCTGTTCACGGTTCCAGCGCTTGTAATGAATACCGGTGTCCACGACCAGCCGGACACCGCGGAACAGCTCAGCCTGCAAACGGCCGATGTTATCGTAGGGGTCTTGCTGAAAACCAAGTTCCCACGCCAGGCGCTCAGCATACAACGCCCAGCCCTCCGAATACGCAACACTGGGTATCATCCGTCTGAAAAACGGCAAGTCTTTTTGTTGTTGTTGTATCGCCAGTTGGAAATGGTGGCCAGGAACCGCTTCATGGTAGGCCAGCGTGCGCATGCTATAGCGGGGTGTTGCCTTGATGTCATACAGATTGGCGTAAAAAACACCCGGACGTGATCCATCCATGGCCGGTGGCTGATAATAGGCACCGGGTGATGTCTTCTCCTTGAACTCGGGAATACGCTGGACCTCAACGCCGGCCTCGGGCATTACATCAAAATAGGGTTCAAGACCGGCAGATACCTCGTCGATCAGGGTCTGGTAGTCGGCCAGAATCTGATCACGGCCTTCCACGCTGTCGGAATAATAGAACTTCGGATTCTCGGCCATTTCCGTGATGGCAACATGGAAACCCCCGGTAATATCCCAACCTTCATTTTCGAGGATCACCAGTATCTCTCCCTGGATACGTTCAACTTCCGACAAGCCGAAATCATGGATATATTCCGGTGTGTAATCAGTAGTGGTAAACAACCGCATTGCCAGGAGGTACAAATCGTCACCATCAGGCAATGCCCAGACACCGTGGTTCTCACTGACCTTGCCATCCAGAACCTCGAAATATGCGATCAGACGTTCATAGGCCGGATAGACAGTTGTCTGAATCTGTTCCCTGGCTGCGAGCGCAATTTTCTTCTGCGCGGCATCGCGCAGACCTGCTTCTTTCATCTTGTCACCAAGCGCGACCATCAGGATGCCCTCCTCCGCCGGTGTCGCAATGAAATTCCGCATTTCCTCCAGCACCTTGGTGACCACGAACTGTGGCGGCAAAATACCCAGGTCTTCACGGTGCCGTAGTCCATCGAGCACCTGGTCAAACTGGCGCCCGACCTGGGACAGGCGCGAAACATAATCTTCGGCATCACCCACGTCATCGATCTGGTGGGTGGATTCCATGAAGGTCGGAAAACCGTTTTGAATCCCGAACAACTGGTTGACCGGGTAGTTGTGAAAACGGAATTTCTCCACTTCAACCAGGGCATCCATCAGGTTCAGCGCGATACGTTTGGACATGATGTCGTCTTCGTCCAGGTCATCATCCTCATACGACAACAGAACTTCACGGCTTTGTTTTAAATGGGCAAACAGGCGGTCGCCCGCAGCCATGCTCTCATCGTCCAGTTCGGCGTTATGGCCGGAAATGCCAAATTGCTCCAGGACGTGGATTGAACTGAGCATTTCGGGGCTTTCCAGGGCGACTTGCAGAAACGCCCGCCCGAAGAACAGGTTGATATTGACCGGTTTGAAATACCAGGTGTGGGCGATAAACGCGCCACCCAGAACGAGTACGACGGCCAGTGTCAAACCGGTCCATTTTAAGATTTTTTTGAAGATGCGCATGTGGACTCTGTATTTTGTCTGTTGAACCGGTGGGTTCGCCTCAGGAGAATACAATGGTAGCAGATGTTTGGTGACGCCATGGGCCCAGTGCGGACACCGTGACCGCCGGCGGTAAAGCCCGGTAGTGTACTGTCAACCCTATAAAGCAGGATCAGCGAGCAAACAAGCTGTTAGCTGCAAGGCAACGGTTCGAAGGCATAGTGGTGCTACGCCGAGAAACGCTAACGCAGCAGATGGCAGCTTGTTTGCTCGCCCTGCGGGTGGTCACCAGAATGTCCATCACGGTGTTGCATGCACTTGACATAGCACCACTATGCCTGCGTGAATGCGCCTTGCGCTGAACATTCTGGTGACCACTGATCTTACTTTATAGGGTTGACAGTACACTAGCTGCCAGCCAGGCGCCTGTGACGGGACAGCGCGCGCGATGCCAGTAACATGGCAAGAATCAACAGGTAGATTGTCGGATCCAGGGTATCCAGCTTGACCTGCCAGTAAAAATGCCACACGCCCAGGACTGCGATCAGGTAGACCAGTCGGTGCAGTTTTTGCCAGCGTTTCCCGAGCCGGCGCATCATGCCACGGGTAGAGGTAACGGCCAATGGCACCAGCAATAGCAGCCCGGTCATTCCGAGGGTGATATAGGGGCGCTTGATGACGTCTTCGAAGATTGCGGCCGCATTCAGACCCTGGTCAAGTATGGCATAGACAAGAAAATGCAACACGATATGGAAAAAGGCAAACAAACCCAGCATCCGCCGGAACCGCAGCAACCAGTTCCAACCGGTCAGTTGTCGCAACGGTGTGACCGCGAGTGTCAGCAGCAGGAACTTGAGTCCCCAACGGCCAAGCCCGTGCAGCAGTTCTTCAATCGGATTGGCGCCCAGGCTAAAGCCGGCCAGGCTGAATGCCTGCAAGGCCAATATACCCACGGGTAACAGGCCAAGCAAAAACACCACCGGCTTGGTCAGCCGGAAAAAACCCTTCGAGCCCGGTTTCATGTGCCAACCCGCATATCGCCCCATCCGCCCGCTTCGGACTAATAGTTTTTTCGAAGGTTCAGCCCGGCATACAGGGACGCAACCTGCTCCGCATAACCATTGAACATCAACGTCGGCTTTTTACCAGCAAAAACACCCGCCCCGATGGGCCGCTCGCGGGCCTGGCTCCAGCGCGGGTGGTCTACTTCCGGGTTTACATTGGCATAGAAACCATACTCCGACGGTATGGCTCTTTCCCAGCTGCTGCGTGGACGTCTGCGGGTAAATTTGATCTCGTTTATCGCCTTGATGCTTTTAAAACCGTATTTCCACGGCACCACCAGACGCATGGGTGCACCGTTCTGGTTGGGTAGCTCCCGGCCATACAGACCGACCGCCATGATGGTCAGGGGGTGCACCGCCTCGGCAATGGTCAAGCCTTCTTCATAGGGCCAATCGAGCGTGCGCCTGCGCTGACCCGGCATCCGGGACGGATCATGCAAAGTCTTGAATCTGACATACTTTGCATCTGAATTCGGTTTCAGTATTTTGATGATACTGGCCAGCGGAATGCCCACCCAGGGGATGACCATCGACCAGGCTTCCACGCAACGGAGACGGTAAATCCTTTCTTCCAGCGTGTGCGCTGACACCAGGTCTTCATAGTCATAATTGCCGGGGCTGTCACATTCACCACTCACTTTTACGCTCCATGGAAGTGGTTCAAAACTCCCGGCGTGCTTTGAAGGATCCTCCTTGTCGGTGCCAAATTCATAGTAGTTGTTGTAACCGGTTACGTCGTCCCAGGAATTGGCTGTCTGCCCGGTACTCAACGGGCTTTTGATTACACCGGTCAGTTCCTTGCCGTTGGCGCCGGTCACCTCATTGCCCGCAAAAAGCGGACCATTGGAAAATACGCCTGCCGCGGCTATACCGGCCGTCTTTAGAAACTCCCGGCGTTTTAAATAGACTGTTTCAGCCGTAATTTCAGAAGGTAAAATATCGCTGGCTCGTTTAATCAACATCGCTTTTTGTCCCTGGTTACTAGTGCTCTGTCAGCCTTATAAATTAGGATCAGTGGTCACCAGAATGTTCAGCACAAGGCACATTCGCGCAGGCATGGTGGTTCCATGCCAAGCGAGTGTAACGCTGTGATGGGCATTCTGGTTTCCACCCGCAGGGCGAGCCCGCAAGCTATCATCTGCTGCGTTAGCCGTTCTCGACATAGAACCACTATGGCTTCGAACTGCTGCCTTGCAGCTAACAGCTTGTGAACTCGCTGATCCTGAGTTATAAGGCTGACAGAGCACTAGTTGTTTCATCAGCACAAATCTATTGACCGGCACGCGCATTGTTTTATTTCCATCAAAAGCAGAAAAAGCACAAATAAAATTAAACGCCACGCTGGACCGGGCTATTATACCGACTGTGAAATCACACCGGTCCTGAGCCATGCCTGCAGATGTTTCCAGCCACCGCAACCGACATCCGCACAAGACCATCATCGCGATCGCGTTTCCGGCCATCCTGGCAAACTCATCCGCACCCTTGGTGGGCCTGGTTGACACCTGGGCAATCGGCCATCTTCCCGATTCGAAATACCTGGCTGCGATCGGACTTGGCAGCGTGATTTTCAATTTCATGCTGTGGGCTTTCGGGTTCCTGCGCATGGGTACAACGGGCATCATTGCCCAGGCCCACGGCAAGCAAGATACCCAGCTGATCATCACCGGTGTCTGGCGCAGTATGGCCCTGGCACTGGCACTGGGTATTGTTTTACTCCTCCTGCAGGACTTCATACTGTTGCTGGCCTTAAAGGCACTGGCACCACCGGAAACCGTCATCGGACTGACCTCGGTGTATTTCCGTATCCGCATCTGGGCTGCGCCGGCAGCACTGCTCGTGTACGCCATTTCCGGTGTGTTTTTCGGACTGGGTAAAACCGGCGCCGTGTTGGTGCAGCAACTGGTACTGAATATTACAAATGCAATACTCAACCTGATTTTCGTGGTGGTGCTTGGCCTCGGTGTTGCCGGCGTTGCCTGGGGAACCCTGATCGCACAATGGCTCGCCGCCCTGCTGGGTCTGTGGTTGCTGGTGCAGATCTTCGGTCTCAGGGCATTGCGGGATGTGGTAAAAAGCACCAACACCTGGCTGTTGTCCGGTTTCAAAAAACTGATCGTCGTTAACGGCTATATCTTCGTCCGTACGATATTGTTGATGACAGCCCTGTCCCTGATCATGCGTGTCGCCGGAACCCTGGGTGTAGTGGAAATGGCGGCCAGCCACGTGGTGATGCAATACCTGTTGTTGATCTCGCTGGGTCTGGACGGGTTCGCCCATGCCACCGAGGCACTTGCAGGTTCGGCCTGGGGTGAGGGCAAGGCCGGTGCATTCAGGCGCTGGGTCTGGCTGACCGGACTCTGGGCGTTGGCCGCCAGCGTGGTCTATTCCCTGTTATTCTGGGTGGCCGGCAATACCATAACCGCCATCCTGACCGATATCGGTGCAGTCCGGCTCACGGTGGAAAAACTGATGCCGATCGTAATCGCATTACCGGTGGTGGCCGTAGCCTGTTATCAGTTCGACGGCGTATATATTGCCGCGACCGCGGCATCGGCCATGATGGTGACGATGGCCGTGGCGTTTTCGGTTTATCTGCTCCTGCTTGAGCCGCTTGCAACACGTTTCGGGCTCACGGGCTTATGGACGGCAGTGCTTGTTTTCATGGCCGTTCGCGGGCTGGCCCAGGCTGTCTGGTATCCCAGGTTGGATTCCAGCCTGAAGTGAAACAAAAAAACCCGGCAGGCGCACCTGCCGGGTCCGGTTAAAAACGCTAAGCCAGGCTTAACGTGCCAAGCCTATTCGTGCCTCAATTCAACACGCCGGTTGGCCGCACGACCTTCCTTGGTGCCATTATCCGCGACAGGCATGGTTTCACCATAACCCTTGACGGTAATGCCCGCTGATTTCGCGCCGTGCGCAGACAGGTAATCGGCGACCGCTTGTGCACGTCGTTCCGACAGGCCCTGGTTGTATTCATCATTACCCTGGCTATCGGTATGGCCTGCGATTTCTACTTCCAGGTCCGTAGCCCGTTTAAGGATCTCCACAGCCTGATCCAGGGTCGCCGTTGATGCGGCTGTCAGCTTGGCGGAGTCAAACTCAAAATTGACGTTTTCAAGTTTGTATGCCTTCGCCAATTCGCAACCATGGCTATCGACCGGTTTGCCCCTCGGTGTGTTCGGGCAACGATCCATGCTGTCGACAACTCCGTCACCATCGCTGTCCAACTCACAACCGTGCTCATCGACCCTGGCGCCGGCCGGTGTGCCGGGACAACGGTCCAGGCGGTTAACAACACCGTCACCGTCGCTGTCGAATTCACAGCCGCGGGAATCAACGGGTTCGCCAGCAGGCGTTCCGGGACATTCATCAAGCCGGTCAACGACGCCATCGCCATCACTGTCGATTTCACAGCCACGATCATCAACAATACCGCCGGCCGCGGTACCTGGACAATCGTCCCTGTGATTCTTTACGCCGTCGGCATCGGTGTCACCCATTGCACAAATTACGCCGCCGATCACGAAACCGCCGGCCGCGCCAGCCAGCGCTGTATCAAAATCTTCAGTCGCACCTCCAGCCACGCCGACTGCGGCGCCGGCGGCCGCACAACTTCCCCACTGGTCGTACCAGGCGGTTTTACCTGGTGTGCCCGCGCATGCACTGAGCAGCATTGCCAGTACGATTGATACCATGCCTAATTTGAAATATTTCACTGCATTCCTCCTGATAAGACAAAACTCATGATCTTCGTCCATTGATTAAGTTTATAGCAATGACAGACTGTTTCAAGTGAATTGTGAATCAGCCGACCGGTGGTGTTCAGACCGGTCTGCCGTTAACGACATAGTTTTGGATAAACCGCCGTGAAAACCGCCGCTGGGATACCAACCATGCAATCTTTGCAGCGGTCAGCTCATTCCGCCATTGGTATCCTTGCCACCGGGTAAAGCAGGTATTGCCGGTCATAAAACGGTGTCTGCTGATAAAACCACATCAAACGCTGGTCCCCGCTGTCTGCAAACGCTTCATCGGTGGCCAGTTTGCGCTCGAACCGGGCTTTCAGATCGGCATCGTTTTCCAGCATTTTCTGCGCCAGGGGTTCCAGTACGTAGGCTTCCGCATATTCCGTGCGGGTGAACATTTCCAGGAAAAAACCCCACTGCAAAAAGGAGTCCGGCGCTTGTGGCTCCAGTAACAGGAGCAGCAGTTCACCCAATGTCTGATCCGTGCTGATTCGAAAACTGCCAGCCGGGAAAGTGGTTTCTATGGTCTGTTTTACCGGTTTCCCCGGATCAATCCGCAAGTGGCCCTCGAACGGGTTCGGCGTCCAGGCTGAGGGCTCCGCAATGTGTGCGTCAGGTAGACGATAAACTTCGGCGCGGGTGCTCAGCGGCTCTGTCAGCCGCTCAATTGTGATTCCGTGCATGGCGATACGCTCGGCAACGTCCGCCCATTGAGCCGGAATGACATAAGCTGCCGGGCGCTCGACCACCACCCCCGGATCAGCGACATATATCTCCGCCAGCGACTGCGTGACCGGCTTACCGGTCCAGTCTTGGACGGGTGGCAACAGCGCCCCGGGTTTCGAAAAAACATCCGCTTGCTGCGCGCCACCGATGCCCGGCAGTGCGATCATCAGGAAAAACGCGAACAAGGCAGGCACGTTGTAAATTGTCAAAATCAATACACCTGGAAGCGACTCAACCGCGTCCCGCGATCAAGCTGCAGGTTAACCCGAACATTTCACCAAGGATCCGGGATTTGCACTGTAGCTGGCAAAACAGTTTGGAAAATCGTATGAAAAGTCATGGCCATAGCCATGGCTTGAGAAGGATTTGCCGAAATGTGAAGCCAGATGCAGCGCAAAACCGGATAGGACAAACTGTAACTGCCAGTAATAAGCAAAAACACTCTTATTTTCTTGATTAAGCCAAGAATTTATCACTTT
>Ga0255052_10000066_pt1 | contig 70354 bp, 62 predicted proteins | sample JV7_2_21_MG_FD_188632 | JGI IMG/M metagenome (GOLD analysis project Ga0255052, IMG submission 188632) | Seawater microbial communities from Jervis Inlet, British Columbia, Canada - JV7_2_21 | ecosystem: Environmental > Aquatic > Marine > Inlet | place: Canada: British Columbia | collected...
CGTCGATACAACGAAAGACGGCCGCATAGTTCACAGAACTACATTACGCCAGAGATGGCCTATTTTGGAGTACGTGAAAAACGGAAAGCCTAACAGGCCAGGTGGCCAAAGAATGGGGGCACTCCACATCGGTGAACTTCGTGGTCCGCCCGTGGGTCAAGACGGGCGACTACTGGGATACGTACTGGGACCTGACGAAGGCCGTGAAAATCAGGTTCGATCAGGAAGGTATTTCGATTCCGTTCCCGCAACGGGACGTTCACGTTATCGAAAAGAAGCCTGCGTAGTCAGAGCTGGCCCCTGATGGGCAGTATCCGCATGAATCCGGCGCTGAACCTTTGCCCCCAGGTTGTCTGCGGTTCCTTGTCGAGAATGACTTCCTGACCGTCTTCGAATCCGCGCCATCGAAGCTTGCCCTTGTCGTTCAGGAATACTTCAAAGGTCTGCTTGGCAAGAGCTGCTTCGATGTTGACTGCAAACTGTTCAGCAAGCTCCGGTGATCTGATGATGACACCCAGCTCCGTGTTGATGTTGGCGGAGCGGGGGTCGAAGTTGAATGAGCCGATGAACATCTCGCGGCGATCGACGATAAACGCTTTCGTGTGAAGCGTTGCCTTGGCACCGCTGCTAGCGACGATCTGGGAACCGGAAACGTCGGCATCGGCACGAACCTCAAAGATTTTGACACCGGCTTCGAGCAATGGTTTTCGGGAGGGCGCATAGCCTCCGTGCACGCTGGATTGATTATTGGCGGCGAGTGAGTTCGTAATAATAGTTACATTGACGCCGCTGCGTTGAAGGTCGGCAATAGCTTCGATCCCGGTTTTTCTAGGTACGAAATACGGAGAAATTATGATTGCTTCGGTCTTGGCGGATAGCAGCGATTCCCGAAGTGGCGTCTTTATCGATGCAGCCGTTTCAGCCTTCTTCTTGAAAGCCTTGTCTGGGGAGTCGACCGCCAGTGTATACGGCGCCCAGACAAAGCCGCTGGTGTCAGTTTCAACGTATTCGAGCAACTGGTCTCTAACCGCTGCCGCATACTTTGTTGTCGTGATCTTTTGGCGTGCAACCTCGAGATCAGCCCTGACACGCTCGAGTTCTGCCACGGGATCATCCGGCATGTCGGCGAATGTTTCGATCGGGGCGGCACGCTCGTGATTCCAGTAGCTGTCGAACATTTCTGATACGTCATTGACGACTGGGCCTATTCCCATCACATCGAGATCGCCGAACTTGGCGTCCTCTCTTGCACCGAAGTATTCGTCGGCAATATTGCGACCACCAATGATCGTTATCTGGTTGTCCGCAGTGAACGATTTGTTGTGCATTCGTCGATTAATGCGGCTGAAACTTGTAATTCCGTCCATGAATCGCGCCGAACGACGGGCAAAAGGATTAAAAATACGGATTTCGAAGTTCGGATGTGAGTCCAGGCCGGCCATGCCGGCATCGTAGCCGCCTGTAAATATGTCATCGACCAGTAGCCGTACACGCACGCCTCGGTCAGCTGCCCTCAGCAAGGAATGGATGAACGCATGACTGGAAGTGTCGCTTTTTACCAGATAGTACTGCGCATCTATCGTGCGCTCCGCTCTTTCTGCCAGCAATAGACGGGCGGCAAGTGCATCAATGCCATCAGACAGGGGGAAGAAACCCGACATACCCGAATGCTGCTCGGCCAGGCCTTCGAGCTGTTTGCCGAGGTAAGTATCCGCTGTGTCAGTTGGTGCATGAGTTACCGATTTCGGTGCATCAAAATCGACAGTTGCGCATCCGCATAGTGCCGCGACAAGCGCGACATGGCAGTAGCGTCGAAATAATGCCGTCATACCAGCGAGCCCCCAATTTTCGTTGTGTCTTTGCCGATCACAGTCGGTAGATAGTAAATTGAAGAACCATATTAGCGTCGTTCATCGGCCCACAGGTGCCGCTCGATGAGCAGCTACCGGTCGTCGCCGAGCATGTGAATCGGCACGGCAAAATGTGTGCCCGATTTCTCGACGATTTCGACAACGCCGAGGTTTAGTTCCTCGGCCACCTCGAGAAATTCCGCCCAATCTGACGTGCTGATATAGGCGTAGACATCCACCTCGAATCCTTCTCTTCCGAATCCGGTCAGGCGCACGCGTAGCGGGTCATCCACGACTCTTTCGTGCTTCTCGAGCATCTCGCGAATACCGACAAGTACCGCGTTCAGTTGTTTTGGTTTGCTGTCGTAACGCAGCGTGATGTTCGGGTGATACCAGATACGCTGGCGGACCGAATAATTATCCAGAATATCTCCGGCAATCTTTGCGTTGGGTATTGAGACGACCGTATTGCTCAGCGTTCGGATACGAGTCATGCGAAGTCCGATTTCTTCGATCGTTCCCGTGATTTCACCGAATTTGCAAAAGTCTCCGACCTTGGCGGGTTGCTGCGTGTACATGCTGACCGCACCGAACAAATCCTCAAGGGGCTTTTGTAAAGCCAGGGCAATCGCGATACCGCCGACGCCGAGCCCGGCAATCAAGGCTGTAATGTTGAAACCAAGGTTATTGAGCCAAAGTAAGACGGCAAAAATGACGAAGATAATTTTGAATGCATTGCCAATCGGGCCTAGCAGGACAATAGCGCCGGTCTTGCCCTGTCGTTCGAGACGGTTTCGATATACGGCGCGCATCAGATTTGTCGCGGATAGCAAAACCCAGGTGACGATTATGATATCGATCGTATGAGCACTTGCGAGCTTTTGTGCTTCGATGCCAAGACCCAGTGAGCTTGTTACGCGATTGATGATCATTATCAATAGCAGCCAAAGGAACGGCTTAGTAAAAAAACGCCGGACCATGTCGTAAACCGGTGACGATGCTTTGGCAACAAATCCGGACAGGAATCCGAGTAGTAAACGCAATATTGGATACGCAATCACGGCGGTACCAATTACGATTACCCATTTGAACAACTCAACGTTCAAAATTGTTATATCTGGGAGAGCCCTGAACAGATACTCTTCAATAGGCCCGTATCCGAATTCTTCGTATAGATCCGGGATCTCGCCAACGGTCTTGTTTGATATCTTCCAGATAAACTCGCCGTCGCCTCTGGGCACGCGCTGCAACAACAGCGCAATTAACTTGTCATGTGATTGAATCTCGGCGAACTTGTCACGATACCCGGGCAGTCCGTCGCCATCCACACCATCGGGATCATCACTGATTTCGTCAAAGTCGATCCAAAGTTCCTTGTTAATGACTATTGACAAGCCATGAGCGAGTCTGGATCCGTCCTTTATTGTCATCCGCTTTGGAAGATTTCGCAGGTCCAGATATTCCGCGGCAGTCTCGAAATCCCGGTTCTGAGCAGCGGTCAAAAAACCGAGCAGGCTTCGGCGGGGTGTGCCGCGGTCGAATTCGTCAGCGACGATATCGGCTTCAACAGCCGCGCTTTGTGCGGTCTGCTCGGCTGTAGGTTCCTGAGCGAAGCCAAGGTGTGCATGTAACGCCAGCACCAGCAAAAGTGCTGGTACTAGCGTCACTCTTTTTTTCGGACGGACCGTTCGCAAGATTGCGAACCTCAAAGTAATTGTCGTTTATTTTTCTTGTGTCGTTACCGGAATTGGATCGCCGGCGCGGTAAGGGTAAAGCGAGAAGAACTTGGGAACACCGTTCTTGACGCGTTCCTCCAGATTGGCAAGGGCCTCGTCCGTAACTTTTCCAACTGCGACTGCTTCCCAAACAAGCTGGTGCCTCTTGGCGTCTACGAGATCGATGTTGAATGTACCCTCCGTATACTGAGACACGTGGGTTTCCGTTCCGTATCCGTAGCCGCCCCAGGCGCCGTAAGATGCACCTCGATAACCGTAGTAGCCACCACCGTACATTGGAGGCGGCGCTGATGTTGTTCTGACCTTGGTCTTATCCTGCAAGATGGCATTGAAATTGACCAAGAGATCGGGATTATTCGACTTCGTGTAGCCGCGTTTCTCCATTTCGATCGTAATCGCATCGATCATGTACTGGGAAAAGAAACTCTGGTAGCTACTTTTTTCCGGGCCCGCATCCGAAAAAAAGTTGTAGGTCTCGTACGATCCGAAATCTGCGTTGCGGTCATGGTCCGATATGATACTGGGGCCTGAAGAAGCACACCCGGCCAATGTGTAGCCTATGAACAGAAGAACAATGAGATAGATCGATTTTACTTGTCGTAGTTGTTGCATCGTTTTGCTCCGATGATCAGTTTTCGCGGGGCCGTCACCGAACGGCCGAAAAGGGTGTTCATACTACTATCATGCGAGATTCAGTCCAACAGAAGGCATAAACTACTGATCTCGGGCGCTTTAATGCAGCGCCCGCCCGCATCCTGAGAGCTGCCGTTCTCCCAGTTCGACGGTAACCGTTACTGAGAACTGTTCCCCGCTCATTACATCTGTGCAGTCTTTCCCCTCGATACGAACGACAAAGTCCCCATCGCTAGTTACGTAGCGTGTCCTTCGCTGTTCGGGTTCTACTTCCGGTTCCACGTACGGATAGGCTGTTCGTGTCTCACCATAGTCAGTAACCAGTAATAGCTCCGTGCCCGTTGTTATCTCCAGCAACCAGCCCGGTTCCTGGCCGATGGCACGAAACGATACTCCTCTGAGTTTGGCCTTGTGCCAGACATTGTCAATTGACCACTCATCGAATGGCGCGGGTTCGCTATCAATGCGCTCGGTCGGAGAGCAACTGGCGATTGCAAGCGCAATCAGCGAGATGGATACAGCGGATCTCATGCGATGCTGTTCGCGACCGGCGGTGCTTCGGCTCACCAGGGATGGCCCATCTGTATATACCAGTAGTATTCCTCGGGACCTTTGGCGATATCGAGGCCTAGCCAGACGTTCTGGCTCTTGAGGGCCTGGAATCTTATGCCGCCGCCATATGCCTTGATGGTGTCCGCGGTCTCCTGGTTTGGCTCTTTGACGTCCGTAAAACCTGCGCCGGCAAAGGCAACGGCAGCCCATCTTGGAGAGATATTGAATCTTCCTTCCACCTCTGCCACGCCCGCCGTCTTTCCCTGGTATCGCAGCGCAGGAATTCCTCTGATTGACACGTAAGGCACCGCGAAAAACGGGGGTCTGCCGTCGACCGTGGCTACATCAAAACGCAGGCCGAGCACGAACTTCTCATGAAGTTCCTGAAACCAGAGGGCCTTGAAATCGAAATTGACGTAATTGAAGTCACCGCCCAGAGCCTCATCGAATGTCGACACCGTAAAGTCCACCAACATTCCGTCGCCGGGCATCATCGTGTCGTCCCGGGAGTCGTAGATTGCGCTGGCACCAATACCGACATTCTGAAAGTCAAAGTCGAGCAGGCCGAACGAAGCAGGGTCATTACCGCCCAGACCAAGGCCGAAATCGATCAAGGCATCCATGTAGGTCAGCGACATGCCCAGGAAAAAATTGCTCGTTCCCATGCGCCGCTTGAAATTTGCGTAGGCGAGCTCACCCTCCAGCGAGAATCCGAACGGGATATCCAAAAAGAACACCTTGGAATTGATGTCCGCGGTGGCGAGAACGCCAACCGTTCTGACCTTATCCTGGAAATAGGTCCCGGCATGGCCAATGCCAAAAGCCTTCGTGTCATTGTTTGTATAGGCGCCAAAAACGCCGGTGGCGGTGGGCGGCGGGTTTTGCTGTCGATTCGTCTGGCTTATTGAAGAGGCAGTGGATATTTGCGGGGTGTTGGGATCCTTCTTCTTGTGAAAATAGACGAGTCCCAGGCCTAAGCCCTCACCAATCGCAGGTTCGGTAATAAATATGGGCAACACCAGAAAGTTGCCCTTATTGATCTGTGCACTTTTCTCCTCTTCGGTACTTTCAGCCGCAGGTTCAGCTTCAGTGGCGGCCGTGCCAGCAGCGTCTTCCGGCGGGTCTTGCGCCAGAGCGTGGCTGCTGAAAAGCAGCACTGCAAACAGGCAGGTCAACTGGCGCAAGCTGTCTTTCTGCGGCATATGGCTCATTGTGGGCATCTGAATCTGTTTCATAGCATAGACGCGAAGCTAACATCGCAAGGGTAAACGTTTTCTGCGCGTCGACTACAGTCTTTTTCGGTTCTTCCGCATACGGGATAGGTTTTCGGGCAGCCGATGCCTGGCGGCTTGCGCCCGTCATGACCCTGCCGAATAATCAGCGAACTCATACCGGGAGCCTTCTCATGACGACCCGTCTGGCAGCTTCGATGCTGCTTTTGTGGACTATCCTTCAGTCCTGCCCGACTTACGCTGCTGAGACAGAAGTGGCGGTTCCTGTGAACGAACGGCCGAGTGTAGCCGTCGTTCTCGGCGGCGGTGGCGCACACGCCGTCGCACATCTGGGCGCGCTGCAGGAACTCGAGCGTCAGCGCGTACCGATCGACCTGATTGTCGGCACTGGAATCGGTGGTGTGATCGGCGGCTTATATGCCTCCGGGATGACGCTTCCGGAGATTCAGGAATTTTTATTCGATACGGATTGGCCTGACGTATTCGATCCCGACACGCAGCGTCAGGATCTTTCGTACAGACGGAAACGAGACGACGAGGATTTTCTGATCAAGTATCGGGTGGGTATCAAGGACGGGCAGGCGCAACTGCCCACGTCTTTGGTCCCAAACGAAAAACTCGCCCGACTTTTTCAGTCCACGGTAGCCAATACGAAGGGAATAAAGCACTTCGACGATTTACCTGTCCCGTTCCGAACGGTGACCATGGATCTGGTGACGGGTGATGAGGTGGTATTGGAGTCCGGTTCACTGGATCGTGCAATGCTGGCGACGCTCTCGTCTCCAGGCACCTTGCCGCCAGTCGAGATCGAAGGATAGCTCCTGATCACCGGAAGTCTCCTGAACAATATTCCTGTCGACGTTGCCCAGGCGTGGGGTGCCGACGTGATCATAGTCGCCGACATCGGTCCGTATACACGAACCGCAGAAGACTTGAATTCCGTCTTTAACATCGTCGACCAGGTAAGCCATCTTTTGCAACGGCATAACAGCGAGGCAAGCCTGTCGGCGCTGCGGAACTCCGATATTGTAATTACGCCCGCCGTTGGCCCCGCCAAGGAAACAGATTTTTCATCGATCGAAGAGCGCCTTTCACTTGGATCGCAGTCAGTTGTCGCAGTATCTGATCGTCTTGCCGCAATTCGATTGAACGATGCTGATTATGAGATCCTGGTGGAGGACCGTTCCGCGAAGCGCACGCTGGATCCACGCATAAGCGGTATCGAGATCAGCAACGATTCCAATGTCGACGATGCGTTGATCCTGGCCCAGATCAGCCAGCCATTGAATGCGCCACTGGACAAGGAGCAGCTCGAAGCAGACATGCGCAAGGTCTACGGCATTGGTGCGTTCAGCTCTGTTGATTTCGATCTGCGGCCACAGGGTGAGGCTGCGGTGCTCGAGCTCAACACCGTCGAAAACCGAACGGGTAATCGATTCTGGCGTTTCGGTATCTCATTACAGGACGATCTCGAAGGCAACAGCTCGTACACGGGCTCGGCAAGCCTTACCTGGACGCAGATCAATCGTCTAGGGGCAGAATGGCGAAACGTCGTGCGCATCGGCGAGCGCCAGCAGTTATCAACTGAGTTTTATCAACCTGTCGACAAACTGGGTCGCTACTTCCTATCGGCGAGTGGCGGATTCGCAGAACGCAACCTCAACATCTTTGAAAACGACGGTGATATCGTTGCTCAAACCAGGGTGCAGGAGCTCACCGGTGCTCTGAGCGTGGGTCGCGTATTTGGCAACTCTGGCGAAGTTCGAGTTGGGCTGAAGCGTGGTAGTGGTACTGCGCGTTCCAATATCGGCAGTGGTATCCCGTCAACAGACTTTGACCTGGGTAGTTTCTCTGCATCAGCGGCTTACGACACATTTGATAATGTTTACTTCCCCAAGAGCGGGGCCCGAGCTTCGTTAGCCTGGGCAGGAGAACGGGAATCACTGGGAAGCAGTTTAGAAGCAGATATTGTCGTTGGAAGTGTCGCTGCGGTCAGAACCTGGGACACACACAGCCTGCTTGGCGCACTGGACTTACAGACACAACTGGATGACGTGGCCGGTGCGCAGAATCTCCTGTCGACGGGCGGCCTCTTCAGGTTGTCCGGTTTTCAACGCGATGAGCTTAGCGGCCGGCACACCGCAGCCGGCAGGCTAATTTACTACAGACAGATACGTTCGAACCCGCTTCGTGGCCTACTCGAAGCATCTCTCTACGTCGGCGGATCACTGGAAGCAGGCAACGCCTGGCAGAACTCGGCCGATATTTCTTTCAGCAATACGCTGTTGGCAGGCTCCGTTTTCGTGGGTGCAGATACCTTCATAGGGCCGGTGTACCTTGCCGGTGGCCTTGCAGAAGGCGGTCATACGGCCCTCTATCTGTTCATTGGCCGGCCATATTAGATAAGCGGTATTGGGTCGGTAGCGCGTGCCGGTCAATATGTATAAGTATGTTCTACTAGGGTGCCTTAGATACGAGATTAGTGAGTAATACAATATAGAGCCAACTATGTTCGACTCAGCTATTCACAATACGACCAGGTTGATCGTCCTCATATTGGGATTGCTCTGCTGGTCGCATGGCTCGGCACAAACCGATGCTATCGACATGCCCGAAGTGCCGCTAGAAGAGATCTGGCCGGCGCTGTCCGACGAGCGCCTTGGGGACCTCGACGCCATGATTGAGCGCGGCGAGATTCGTATCCTGACGACGTTCAGTCTCGGCATGTATTTCATCGACAGAGGGCAGCAACGCGGCACGGTTTACGAGATGTCCCGAAATCTCGAGAAATATGTACGCGACAAACTCGGCAAAAAAGCGAGGCTCCTGAAAGTCACGATTATTCCGGTTCGAAGAGACCAGCTAATTCCACATCTCATTGCAGGACATGGGGACATTGCGTTCGCCAACCTGACCATTACGCCGACACGATTGAAGGTAGTCGATTTTTCCAGACCTTTTACGAGCAAGGTTCGAGAGTTGCTTGTCACCGGCCCGTCGGCACCGAAGATCACCTCGCAGACGGACCTGGCTGGCAAGGAAGTCGTGGTTGCGCGTGCCTCCAGCTACTACGAAAGCATCAGCGAAGTGAATGAGAAATTCGCCAAGGACGGTCTGGAGCCGATCAAGGTCACGATCTCTGATCCGCGACTCGAGGCCGAAGATATTCTCGAGATGATGAGTGCTGGCTTGTTACCGATGACTGTCGTTGACGAACACAGGGTGAACGTGTGGGCGAAAATTTTCGAGAATCTTGTGGTGCACGAAGACATAGTGTTCAGAAGTAACGCTGCGATTGCACTTGCCATGAGAAAGGAAAGTCCGCAACTCAAGGGATTGCTCGATGGCTTCGTTTACGAAAATCGTGTCGGCACACTGCTGACGAATATATTGGTAAATAAATATTATAAGAATACTGGCTGGGCACGGCCGGCGCTGGCCCGCGAGCCTTTTCGACGATTCGAACAGTTAGCCGGGCTTTTTCGGACCTATGGTGCACGTTACGATTTCGATTGGTTGATGCTGGCCAGTTTTGCGTTCCAGGAGTCGGGCTTCGATCAGAACGTGCGCAGCCCTGTCGGTGCCATCGGCGTCATGCAGGTCATGCCCGCAACTGCAGCAGATCGGGCAGTCGGTATTCCCGATATTGAAATCCTCGAAAACAATATTCACGCCGGCACCAAGTACCTGGACCTGTTGCGGGGTCACTATTTTGCGGACGAAGCACTCGATCCCACGGAGCGTATGTTGTTCACAATGGCCGGTTATAACGCGGGCCCGAATCGTATCAATAGGCTAAGACGGGTGGCAGCAGAGCGCGGGCTTGATCCGAATGTCTGGTTCAACAATGTCGAACTTGTTGTGGCGGCTCAGGTAGGCCGTGAACCAATAGGCTATGTGGGAAATATCTACAGGTACTACATCGCTTACAGTCGTGCGCTAAGCAGTCTGGAGAGCAAGGAGGAGATCCAGACCGCAAATTGATCAGCTTCGGTCCGTGTATCGGTGTAACATTATCTGCGGGAGGCGCTCTCGTTGATGCACCGCAGAAATTGGCAAGTCATTGTTTTTGGTTTATTTTTAGCGCTTTCGACGCTAAGCGCCTGTACCGCGTTGCCCGGTGGCAATGTCGTCGAGTCTGCGCTCGTTGTACATACGGCGGGATCGAAAAAACATACCGCTGCCGTCCAGGTACCGGTGACTGCATCAGAGGTATTTGCAACGATCATTCGCATCATTGAGGGCAACCAGGAATGGATGATCGAGAATCGCAACGATAAGGCGTTTCTGATCGAGATTGTGGAGGGAAGCCAGAGTCTGACAGCGCAGGTTTCGAGACTTGGACCTGAGCGATCACTTATGTACGTCTGGGCTGATGCCGGTGCAAGTGGAAGGACAGGTCAAGAGTTGGCACTTACTGCGGTGGCGCAGGTCTGCGATGAACTTGGAGTTCAATACGAACTCGTTAGTTACTAAACAATAACAAAAGCGCTGGCCGAAATTGGCCGGCGCATAGCACGATAAAAGAAAAATAATATGAATCGTAAAAAATTTCGTACTTTGCGTGCGCTACCCAAATTATCGATCCTCGGACGGCTCGTTCTCGTGACCGTCCTGATCTCTGCTTGTGCAGCAAACGGACAGCAGCCGGAACAGGTCGTCATTGCGCCACTAGGTTCCGGCAACACCGTCAGTTCTGGAATGACCCGGGAGGAACTCGAGGATCATGTCAGGCGATTCGCAGACAGGTATTTCACACGAATCGCTTTGGCAACCTCAATCATTAGAGACGAGACGGATTCGGCCGAGCTCAAACGGCTGATGCATGACTGGAAGACGGTATCCCACGCAGCGATCATTGAAGTTGCGATCGGTCCGAATGCTGTCACCAATCTACTGGACATGATGGTTTTGACCAGGCTATCGCGCCTGGTTGTCGAGAGTTACTGGGTTCCCGAGCATATCGGTGAAGAGCTTGGAGCCGATTTTCTTCGGACCTTCGTCGATCTTGAAGAGGATATCTGGACAATCGCCAATGACGTACTTACGCCGCAACACCAGGACGAACTAGGATACCTTGTCGATCGGTGGAATGCGGAAAATCCCGAGTAGCATTTTCCCTGGTATGTACGGCTCAGTAATTTCTCCGGTCAGCGGGCGGCAAGCCTCGCTGCTGTACAGCAATCTGGTGGGATGTTGAAGGAAGTCGCCAGGGCTCGGGAAGCAGCTGAGGAGATTCAGGCATTCGGCGAACGTGTGCTGTTTTACCTTCAGCGTGCGCCGGCGTTAACGACCAATGAATTCGAATCGAGCGTCGGCAGCGTCCTCAGCGGACCGGAGGTATCCCGGCTCATCAACGATACGGACCGCTTCGTCGCAACACTCGAACGCCTCGTTCAATTGGTCGCAGACCTTCCCGAGAGTCGCCTTGCAGTCGTTGATCAGTTCATGGATCGGGTTGGCGATGAGCGTCAGGAGTTATTGCAGGATCTGTCTGATGCGGAACCTGGTCTGCGTGCAGTACTGGCTGATCTTCAACCCGTGATTGAATCCCTCGAGAATTTAGTCGTCACAGCGAAGACGCCGAACCCGAACCCCGATGCCGTACCGTTCAATATCAACGAATATACGGCGCTGGTCTCGGAGGCCTCAGTTACCGCCGCCGAGTTGCGGCTGTTGATTCAGTCTGTGTCCGATCTTTTAGGTGGTGCCTCTGAAGCTTCACCATTGGTTAACGCCATCGTCGAGGCAGAAAGGGAAATCGGTGAACGCGTTTTCATACAAGCGATGGCCCTGATGGTCATATTCTTTATATTGTTGCTCGGCTACCGGTTCATCGCGGGCCGACTCTTCCGGGATCAATAATTCGCGACCCGGATGTCTATCGTTGTTCTGATCAGAAATACGCCATAAAATCGCGTTCATCCTCCCCCGCGTATCTCCGGATATGCCCTCAATCACTGGATAGAAACCTGAAATGAAGTACGCAACGCCCGTCTTCCTTGCGAAGACCCTGATCGCAACAATGCTGCTCCTAAGTCAGTCGGCGATTGCCGATCTTTTGGTGCTGAAAAACGGCGACCGGATTACCGGCGACATCAAGCGGATCTGGGACGCAGAGGTCACGATCGAGCCCGAGTACTCCGACGAGTTCAAAGTTGATGTATCGGCCATTGCGCATATCGATGCACGGCGTGATCTGGAAATCGAGCTCAATGATGGAACCAGTTTGATGGCTCGACTTTCTGGGGCGGACGAGGAAGGTAAGCAGCTCGTCAAGACTGCAGATAGGTCACTCTCAATATCTCTGGATCAAATATTTGAGTTGGACGAACCCGAGGATCCCTTCGAATGGGACAGCAACATCGAGCTATCTGCTGACTTCAATAGCGGTAATACGGAGAGCTATAACACCAAATTGAAAGCCGATACGACGGTCAAGATCAGGGATCACAGACACATCGCAGAAATGACGTTTTTGGAGGAGGAGATATTGAACGAACTTACCCAGGATCAGGACCTGTTTCTCTATAATTACAATTGGCTTTTCAAGGATCCCTGGTTCTTCAGTACTCGGTTGAGTTTCGAGCAGGACCCGATCATCGAGTTGGATAACCGGATAATTCTCAGCCTCGGTTTGGGCCGGGACGTCTGGCTGACGCCACGTCGCGAACTAAACGTGCAATTGGGCGCTGGAGCGCAGACAGAGGAGATCAGCCTGGTAACGTCGCAGAATGCTGTACTGACCTGGGCGCTTCGTTATCGGCAGGATTTTTTCAGCGACGATCTCGAGCTGTATCACAACCATTCGATCACTGCGAACGTCAGCGGTCGTAGCAACACCAGCTACAAGACTACGACCGGGATTCGCTACGAAATCACTGATTTGCTATATGCCAATCTTTCCCTCGACTTTGACTACGAAACGCACCCTGCGGACGTTGCCGTCAGCGAAGACATCAGGATGTTATTCGGGCTAGGCGCCGAATTTTGAGTCTGAAATTTACTGGCCGAATCCGTCGAGGCCTTCACGTAGCCGCCTCGCCCAAAAGCGAATGATCCGCCTGATTTCTGAAGGGTTGGTCACGTTGTTCGTCCGTGGAGTGTTGACACCTCGATTTTCGGCGGCACGCCGATCGACGGATCGTGCGAGTATCTTGCCGGTCAACGAGTCTCGGAGTTCCAGAAGGAGAGTGGCCTCGCCGAGCAGACTGATGAGGATGACAGTGTTGCTACCTACGGATCCTCGCGGCACGTAAGAGACGACGTCTAGCAAGCCGCCTCGAATCATTAACACGTCGGGTCCTGCTTTATCCACGATTTCGAATCGCTGAATGTTCGACAATTCTTCCCTGAATACTTCCGCAACCAAAGACTCAAAATTCTCTCGCGTGGCTTCGTTTATGTATTGTGCCTGGCCAGAGGTCTGTCCCACATTTGATCGGCCGGTGTCCTCTACCTCCCGGTATTCGAAACCGGCGCGGACAAACATGATTTTGGAGTATCCGGAAATATCAAAATCGGGCCTCGCCCAGGCGGCGTCGGCCTGGGCATTAATGACCCTGTGCAGTCCATCAAATGAGAGCTCGGCGTCCGGACCCGATTGAATCGTCGGTGGCGCTGTTTCGCATCCGATTAGAGCCGTGGATATAATGGCAGCTGCGATAAGCCGATAGACTGAGTTGATATTTCTCATTAATGCTTCCCGCGGATATCGTTGACGTTGTTCCTCCGCTGAACCCGCTTAGAAACGGACACTTACCCTAACATGCACTACGCAGGGATCGCGATCCGTACGGCTTGAAACCGGCTAGTCCAGAGGATATGCGGGTACTGGAAAAGCGATACCAGAGTCCCCGATTTTGCGGGGCATTTGCTCTCAATGTCGTCGATTTGGTGCTAAAGTTCCCCCGGTTCTCTGATGGAACTTTTGTCGTCCTGACGGACTCTTATTGACAGCACTTTCTGAAAGCTGTGTGGGCTGGAAACGCATCCTTTCGGCGGTGCAACAAAAGGTGATTGATAGAAGTCTCTTGTGAACATTCGGGATCGTATTTTAATTGCTCTGATTGCGCTCCTGATGGCAGGTGTCGCATCGTCGCAAACCTACCCTTCCTTTCCGGGGGGAGTATCAGACCAGGCGACGCTTCGTACCCAGGAACGCGTGGAGGAACTCTATACCTCCGGCGCCTACGACCGCGCGTATTTCATCTATCGCAACGAGCTCGCTCCTAAGGGTGACAAATACGCACAGTACATGATCGGTTACATGCACTTTTCGGGCACCGGCGTGCCCGAAGATCCGGCCGTCGCGCTGGCATGGTACCGCCTGGCGGCCGAGCGTGGTGAGCCGTCAATCGAAATGGCCCGGGACGAGCTCCTGAAGACCCTGTCTCCAACGCAAATTGCGACAGCCGATGGCCTGTTCGCCGAGCTGAAGAGCGAACTGAGTGATCGCGTATTGATCTATGAGCTCGTGCAGCAGGACCTGCAGATCTTGCGAGACAGTGTCGGGCACGGTCCCATGACGGTCATCGACCGGCGCTACGGTTACATCAGCGGGGCCCAGTACTACGAGTTCATCAGGAAAAGGCTCTCGGTGCGGCTAAGCTACCTCAAGAGTCACGTCGATGTGGTCGACGTAGCCGATACCGGGACGCTGGAGTTGGCGCAGATTGAATCGGAGATCAAGGAGCTGATCGCCGAGATCGAGCGCCGTCAATAGGGCGATGTTCCTCAGACCCGGTCGCTCTCAGACCGCTGGTCAGGATCCCCGGAAACTCGACTTGTACTTTTTTCGCGAGCGCCTTGTCGCCGTGAAACCATTTGGGTATCCAGTTAATGGAGCCCATGATGGCATTTCCTGTCATACGCACATCGCAATCGATAATGCTGCCGTCCCTGATTCCGGCTGACAGTATCTCTTCGAAGCCGGCACTGTGCTGGCGCGATACCTTCAGGATTTCGTTGCGGTGAGCGGTCTTTAGCGACGGGATCTCACTCATGATCGCGACTGGTCCGAGATCGCCGACGAAGATATCCACGTGGTAGCGTATATAAAGGAATGCCTGTTCAAATCCGGTTTCACCATCGACCCGCGCACGGTCCATTGCCTCCCTGCCGAGCTCCGCAGCACGTAGGTAACACTGATACACGAGTTCCTCTTTATTGCGCACGTAATAATAGAGTGCGGCGTCGGTAAGTCCAAGGTGCTTGGCGACGTCCTTGAGGGAGGTTCCGCTGAATCCTTTCGCGTTAAAACAGCTCGCGGCGGCTTTCAGCATCCTGTCCCGCTGCAGCTCGAATCGTGTCTCTTCGGCTATTCTGACCATAAATGACTGTTTCCTGACGTCGGCACTTGTATTCTGTGCTGGCGTGAATTATTTTAATCTATATTAAAATTATTGCAAGACTTTATATAATTGATTTATATAATATTTTCTCTATTATTTTAATCTGATTAAGAATATTTTTGCGGACATTATCTGCCAATGAGTACTGCTGAAAGCAATCTGCCAGGTGTCTCCGGCGAAACCGATACCACCCCGTTACGTTTCGTCACGGCGGCTTCCCTGTTCGATGGCCACGACGCCGCCATCAACATCATGCGCCGCCTGATCCAGGCGCAGGGCGCCGAAGTCATACATCTCGGCCACAATCGCAGCGTCGATGACATTGTTCGTGCGGCTATCCAGGAAGATGCCGACGGCATTGCGGTCAGTTCCTATCAGGGTGGTCACAACGAGTTCTTTCGTTACATGATCGACAGGCTTGCCGAGTTTGGCGCATCTCACATTCGGGTGTTTGGCGGCGGTGGCGGCACGATAACGCCCGAGGAAATCGAGGCGCTGATGGAATATGGGGTCGAGCGTATTTATCATCCGCACGACGGCATGGCCATGGGCCTGCTGGAGATGATTCAGGACCTCGTGGCACGAACAAGAGACGCGCGACGGGAGACGATTGCGCCGGCCAAAGTGTCCCCCGACAACACGGTCGATATTGCCGCGACGATGTCTGCGATCGAGGAGGGACATTTCGACGAAGCAAGGCTCGTGAGCCTGCGCAAGGAGTGGCAGGTACAGGCCGGCAAGGTACCTGTGGTCGGCATCACAGGCACGGGCGGCGCCGGCAAGAGCAGCGTGACGGACGAGATCCTGAACCGTTTTCTTGCCTGCTACCCGGACATGCGCATCGCGGTACTCGCTGTTGACCCAACCCGTAGAAGAACGGGCGGCGCATTGCTCGGTGACCGCATTCGCATGAATTCACTGCGATCGGATCGAGTCTATATGCGGTCGATCGCGACCCGCCGTCAACACCTCGCGACCAGTGAGATGCTGGGCGACCATATTCTGTTTCTCAAGTCTCTGGGCTTCGATCTGGTACTGGTCGAGACGGCCGGCATCGGCCAGAGCGACAGCGAGATCGTCGACATGGTGGATTTCTCCGTCTATGTCATGACGAGTGACTACGGCGCCGCCAGCCAGCTCGAGAAAATCGATATGCTGGACTTTGCAGACCTGATCGTCCTGAACAAGTACGACAAGCGCGGAGCAGAAGATGCATTGCGGGACATCCGCAAGCAATGGCAGCGCAACCACGTCCAGTTCGAGACGGCGGCCGACGACATCCCCGTCTATCCGACGATCGCAAGCCAGTTCAACGATCCGGGCATCAGCCATATGTTCTATCAGCTGTGCCGGCGCATCGCCGCCAAGACAGGCCTCGACGTGGACAAGTGGACACCCGACATCGACATCTCGCAAAAGGAGCCGCGCACGATGGCCGTGATTCCGGGCAAGCGCATTCGTTACCTGGCCGAGATCAGCGAGCAGGGCAGGGAGATCAACAACTCGGTCCAGTCGCGGGCGGAGACCGCCAGCCAGGTACAGCATTTGTACGAAGCTTTGAAAGCGCTGGAAGACCCTTATTTGCCAGGAAAACTGGACGCATATCCATCTGAATCACTGATGGACAAGTCAGACAAATCGATCCTCGTATTGCGGCAGCGGTACCAGGAGGCCCTGCAGGAGCTGGGCAGTGAGGCGGTAGCCTTGTTAAAGGAGTGGCCAGCGCGCCGCGAAGCAGTACGTACCGAGAAATACAGCTATAAGGTGCGGGGCAAGGAAGTCACGGGCCGGAATTACCGTGAGTCCTTGAGTCATCAGAAGATTCACAAGATTGCAGTACCGAGTTACCGGGACTGGGGAGAGTTGCTGACTTTCCTGGTGAAGGAAAATCTACCGGGCGCGTATCCCTACACGGGTGGCGTCTATCCCTATCGTCGGCTCGGCGAGGATCCGACCCGCATGTTTGCCGGCGAGGGTACACCCGAGAGAACCAACCGCCGCTTTCACTATTTGTCACAGGGTCAGGATGCCGCACGGCTTTCGACGGCATTCGATTCGGTCACACTCTACGGCGAGAACCCGCATGAGCGACCGGATATCTACGGCAAGGTCGGCAACTCGGGGGTCTCTATCGCCTCTGTTGACGACATCAAGAAACTGTATTCCGGCTTCGATCTCTGCAATCCAACGACCTCGGTATCGATGACGATCAACGGACCGGCACCTATGATTCTGGCCTTCTTCATGAATGCGGCCATCGATCAACAGGTTGAACGACACCTCAGGGAATCGGGTGAGTGGGATGCTGCACAGAAAAAGATCGATGCGTACTTCAAGGACAAGCACCGTCCGCAATATGTTGGCGAGTTGCCGCCGGGCAATGACGGCTTAGGGCTGGGCCTGCTCGGCATTTCGGGAGACAAGCTCGTCTCGAAAGAGATCTACGAGAAGATCCGCGTAAGAACGCTGTCCTCGGTTCGCGGTACGGTACAGGCGGATATTCTCAAGGAAGACCAGGCACAGAACACCTGTATTTTCTCGACCGAGTTCGCGATGAAAATGATGGGGGACGTGCAGCAATACTTCATCGAGAACGAGGTACGCAACTACTACAGCATCTCGATCAGCGGTTATCACATCGCGGAAGCCGGCGCGAACCCGATCAGCCAGCTGGCTTTCACCTTGTCGAACGGTTTCACGATTGTCGAGTATTACCTCGCGCGTGGCATGAGCATCGACGATTTCGCGCCGAACCTGAGTTTCTTTTTCTCGAACGGCATGGATCCCGAGTACTCGGTTATTGGCAGGGTCGCACGACGCATCTGGGCCCGCGCGATGCGCGAGCGCTACGGTGCGAGTGCGAGAAGCCAGATGCTGAAATACCACGTGCAGACATCAGGCCGCAGCCTGCACGCGCAGGAAATCAGCTTCAACGATATCCGCACAACACTGCAGGCGCTGTACGCGTTGTTCGACAACTGCAACAGCCTGCATACCAATGCCTTCGACGAGGCGATCACGACGCCGACCGAACAATCGGTTCGTCGCGCCGTCGCTATCCAGATGATCATCTCCCGAGAGCTCGGCCTGAATTACTGTGAAAACCCCTGGCAAGGCTCCTTCATCATCGAGGAACTGACCGACCTCGTGGAAGAAGCTGTATACAAGGAGTTCGATCGCATCTCCGAGCGGGGCGGTGTACTGGGCGCAATGGATACGATGTATCAGCGCGGCAAGATTCAGGAAGAGAGCCTGTACTACGAGAGCAAGAAACATGATGGCACATACCCGCTTATCGGCGTGAACACCTTCCTGCCGAAAGCCGGCCAAGAGGACGAAGTCCATGATCTCGAACTCATCCGATCGTCCGAGGATGAGAAGCAGGACCAGATCCGCCATGTCAGGGAATTCCAGGACAATCACGGCAACGAAAGCCCGGCGGCGATCGCCGAGTTGCAAAATGTCGCAAGATCCCGTGGCAATGTATTCGCGGAGCTAATGGAAACCGTCAAGTCCAGCTCACTTGGACAAATCTCTGGCGCGCTCTACGAGGTTGGCGGCGAATATCGCCGCAACATGTAGACCAAAAAAAAAGGGGTCGAACCGCATTTATTCGGTGCATTGCCCCAAAAAAATGCGGTTCGACCCCTTTTCCTTTCTTGATGATTCCCCGAAATTCATTATTGACGCCAAATCAGTCTGGGGCGTAGAGTTCCGCAATGGTCAAAAAGTTCTCCGAAATTGAAGCCGCAGCTCGGCGCCTGTCAACGAAAGAAAGAGCACGATTGATACGGCGACTTATCATAACGCTCGAAAGTGAAAACGACGGCGACGTCGAACAGCTTTGGCTGGACGAAGCTGAAAAGCGCCTGGCCGCGTATCGGAACGGCGAAACGTCGACTCATCCTGGCGAGGAAGTGTTTGAAGCGATACTGAACCGCCGCTGATGTCGACCTATCGCCTTGTCTCGCGGGCGAGAGATGATCTTGAGTCTGGCGTCTCCTATTACGATTCTGAATATCCAGGACTTGGCTATGATTTCGCGCTTGAAGTTCGACGACTTTGTCGTCGTATCGCTGAAGCTCCGGCTGCAGGATTCGAAGTAAGACCTGATGTCCGGCGAAGATTACTTCGGCGTTTCCCTTACTCGATCCTTTATACTCAGAGCAACGGCGAAATTCTGATCATCGCCATTACTCACCAAAGCAGGCGTCCGGAGTATTGGAGCCGTCGCGTCCAAGATGGAGGTATTAGTGGAAAATACTGGCTTGGAAACCTTTCTGGCGAACCCGACACACTACGAGGGAACCTATCTCGCGTTTCTGGGATTTCGGCTGACTGCCTGGAAAGAAGGGTTCGCAAGGCTCGAGATGTCAGTGCGGCCGGATCATCGCAATACCGTCGGTTATCTTCACGGCGGCGTCATCGCCTCTTTGCTCGATATCGCCGGGGCGGTAGCAGGCAGCTACGCCATAGCGGATGAGTTCGTCTCTTTAACCATTAATCAAAACTGTACCTATATGGCGCCTCACCGTAGCGATCTGGTAATTGCCGAGGGCGAGTTAGTGCGAACGACGAGCTCGCTGTTTTTCACTCAGTCAAAGCTGATGGATCCGCGACACAATCTGCTTTGTGCCACTGCGACGGGAACGTACAAGCCGAAACCGCGGGAGAGGGGCGAATGACGGAAGCGGATCTTTTCAGGCTGGACGACAAGGTTGCGTTGATCACCGGCGCAGGCAGCGGATTCGGCCGCCATTTTGCCGAGACGCTGGCAGAAGCTGGTGCAAAAACGATTCTTGCCGCACGGCGGCGCGAGAAACTGGAAGAGACTGCAAAGTCCATAACCGATAATGGCGGCGAGGCGACTTGTATCGAACTCGATGTCACCGACGCTGAATCTGTACGAAACTGTTTTTCAGAAGCCGAAAATTCGGTCGGAACTCTGGATATTCTGGTCAACAATGCCGGAATTGCAAGAGGAGGACTTGTTCTCGATTCCAGCGAAGACGATTGGGACGCAGTCGTCGATACAAATCTGAAAGGCGTATATCTTGTTGCACAGGGAGCTGCGCAATCGATGATAAGGGCGAAGAAACCAGGCAGCATTATCAATATCGCATCGATTGCCGGATTGTTCGGTGCAAAAGGACTTGCAGTTTATGGTGCAGCCAAGAGCGGTGTCGTTAGTCTGACCAAGAGCATGGCGCTCGAATGGGTCAAATACGGGATCCGCGTCAACGCCCTCGCACCCGGCTACTTCGTAACGGATCTGAACAGGGAGTGGTTCGAGTCGGAAGCTGGCGAATACCTGATCAAAGCAATTCCGATGCGGCGTACCGGAGAGCTCGAGGAATTGACTGTACCGCTCCTCCTGCTTGCATCCGATGCGGGCGGGTTCATGACGGGCAGCATCGTTGTCGTGGATGGCGGTCAAACGTCAGGCCCAATCTGAGGTTCTGAGTTATCTGAAGTAAAGATATGGGACCGTTGCAGGGATTCAAAATCGTCGAGATCGCTGGAATCGGTCCGGGCCAGCTTTGCGGCATGTTGCTTGCCGACATGGGCGCCCAACTCATTCGCATCGACCGCCTGTCCGACTCCGGTCTTGGCGTCTCGATGCCCGCGAAATACAACCTGATGAACCGGAGCCGGCCGGCAATTGCCGTCGATCTGAAGCAGGTGGAGGGCGTGGAACTCGTGCTTCGTTTGTGCGAATCGGCTGACGCCCTGTTCGAAGGATACCGTCCCGGTGTCATGGAACGCATTGGGCTGGGACCCGATACCTGCATCGGTCGAAACAAGCGGCTTGTTTACGGACGCATGACCGGTTGGGGTCAGGACGGACCGCTGGCTGACGCGGTCGGACACGATGGTAATTACCTCGGCCTTGCCGGGGCATTGTCAGCGATCGGAGAAAAGGACGGGCTGCCTGTTATCCCACTGAATCTGGTCGCAGACTTCGGCGGCGGCGCACTTTATCTCTCGATGGGAATGCTTGCCGCAATGCTTCATGCCGGCAAGACTGGCGAGGGGCAGGTTGTAGACGCGGCGATGGTTGACGGTGTGGCATCCATGATGACCATGTTTTATGGACTGCGCGCAGCTGGTATGTGGCACGATGATCGAGGAACCAACCTCCTCGATGGAGGCGCGCCTTTCTATCGAAGCTATGCCACCAAAGACGATAAGAGCATTGTTATCTGTGCACTCGAAAGTAGATTTTTTCGTGCACTCCTGGAGGTACTCGGCACAGAGAAAATCGATCCACGAGATCAGTTCGATGCTGAGAAATGGCCGGAACACCAAAAAATATTCGAAGATCTGTTTCGCACCAAATCCCGGGATGAATGGAACGCTTTTCTGGAAGGCACGGACGCCTGCTTTGCTCCCGTTCTGTCGCTTACGGAAGCGCCACAGCATCCTCACAACAAAGCACGCAAGACGTTTGTGACATTAGATGATGTCCTGCAACCTGGACCTGCGCCAAGGTTCTCGCGAAGCAAGTCCGAAATCAGTCGTCCGCCGGAAGAAGCCGGGCAAAATGTAGTGCAAGTTCTGGCCGACTGGGGTATCAGGGAATCAGAATCGTCTGAACTGATCGAGTGCGGCGTCGTTGGTGATCAGACAGATCGACTATAGCTTGTGCCCGGATCCTCCGCCAACATGCCTCAATATTGCATCGACCGCCGGTGAAGTATTCGTCGTTCGAATAACGATATCGGGATTTGCGGAGGCGAAAACACGAAAGATCTCGTCCGCGAAACCTTGTCCCACATGCCCTACGTCACGCAGATCCAGCTCGATTTCAGAGAACTTGTCGAGATTGTGCAGGAGTCGCTTCGCCTCAGATCGAGATACGTAGTCTCGTTGTAGTAATTTCACGAGGACTCGTGTTTTCTGAAACTGGAAGTCGTATTTCTCGGGAGCGTATTCGGCGAATACCTCTTTGAGGCGAGTGCGCGAATCCTTGCGAATCTCAAAGTGCACCGTCGTGCCCTTGGAAAATCGAGGATCGGATACGAAGACATCGTCGCGATCGCGATCCCATTCAATCTGCAATCGATGCGACCGCAGAACAAATCGATCAGCCGATCGGGACACGAAAAAGATGCCCTCGCCGGAATGGGCCTTAGGCATCGTTGTTGTCTTGCCCTTGATCAGTTCTATCATCGCCACCTGTTCGTCGGGAAGATCAAATTTGTCGGCGATTGACTTAAACACACCGATGCCGCTATCCCTGACACTGAAACTGATTTTTGTGGCGTCGAGCCGGACCTCGACCGTGCACTGATCAGACATCGAATGGTCGATGGCATTGTTCAATATCTCCGTAAACGCGTAGTGCAGAATGGCCTCGGTGTTTTCGGGAAGTCGGGAAAGATTCAGAGTAATCGCGACGTCATCGTAGACGACAGATTCATCGAGTCCCGCGAGTGAGAGAGCACGTTTGACACGACGCGCCTCCGGTGCTGCATCTCCTGGAAAGTACCGCGCTGCCCGCGTAGATCCCGTCTTGAATACGTCACCGGAGGCGATTAGTTTGCGCAAATGCAGGCTTACCGCCTGGTTGCTGACGCCCAGGTGTTCTGCCAGTTCCGGACCGGTCGCAGATCCATGTTTGTCAATAAAGAGACGTATCTCGTCTCGTGTTGAGCCTTGTTTACTCATGTCACAATCACCAATTAATTAGCAAGTTTTCAAAATATCAATTATCAAGCTAATTGCGGCCATTATCGGTAATTATCAATTTATTAACAAGTATTAATAATAATAATAATCAAGTTTTTGAGGCTTAAAACCTCGATGAATAAGCCGGATTCGCGGCGATGATCTCATCTGCCCCTCCGTTCAGTCTCTCGTCTCTGGCTGCGCATCCGCCCCACGACAAGTGGGCAGTCGGACCCGAAAATATCTCCCAATTGACGGCATACTCTGTTCTCGCCTTTGAGGGCAATTAATGTTTTCGAATTTTCGGGCATTTCGATCGCAGCATCCGTTCCGGCTCATCAGCTTACTGCTGGTGGCCTGCATGGCGCCACATTTCGCCGATGCAGAAGAGGATGCCGTCGATAACATAGTTGTTACCGGCGCCAGGACGGCGAATGTCCTGTCAGAGATTCCAAATACCACCACCGTCATCGATCTGATCGAGATCGAGGCTCGCAACGACATCAGCGTTGCAGATCTTCTTCGACATGTTCCGGGTATTCATGTGACTCAGCCATCGGGGCAGGGCGGTGTCGCGCGTGTATTCGTACGGGGCGGCGATCTCGAAATGACGATGGTCTTGCTGGACGGGATCCGCGTAAATGATCCGAACGATTCACGCGGCGCGGCGTTCGACTTCTCGACGATCAACCCGAGCGATGTTGAACGAATCGAAATCGTTCGTGGGCCGCAGTCGGCTGTCTACGGTTCCGATGCCCTTGCCGGCGTGATCAATGTGATCAGCAAGGCGCCGGCAGAAAAATTTGGTGTTTCGCTTTTCGCCGAGACGGGAACAGATGACTACTATCGCGGTGCGCTGGATATTAGTGGTCCTGTTGGTAGTAACAGTGGCTTCTCGCTGCGAGCGACGACGACGGATGACGGCGAGCCTGTAACCGGCACCACATTCACAAGTGACGCTGTCAGCGGCCGGTTTTCCGTTGAACGTGGTGACAGCTGGGATCTGCGCGTGTTCGGGGGGTATACGGACAGTGATGGCACCGCATTTCCCGAAGACAGCGGCGGAGCCACGCTGGCCGTATTGAGGGAGGTAGACAAAAGGAGTGCCGAGGATTTGAGGCTGGGCGCGAATGGAAGTGTGGCACTCTCAAACAAGTGGCGGCTCAAGGTCTTCGCAGGATGGTATGACCATGACGCGACGTTCATATCACCCGGTGTAGCACCCGGTGTTCGTCCTCCGGTGCCACCAAACGGCGCCGACTCGAATCTCGAGCGCGTCGACGTTGCCGTCAATGCCGTCGTCGAATTGAGCGATGCGTTCTCGGCGACATTCGGCGTGGACTATTACGATGAAGATGGCATCTCGATTGGCTTTGTCGAATTTGCGCCGGGTTTTGCAGTGCCGGCCGGATTTGAATTCAGCCGAAGCGTTACTGGCGGCTTCGGCGAATTACACTACAAGTCGGAGATTGGTCCGATTTTCCTTGCCAGCGTGCGACACGACGATCCCAACGAAGAGCGCGGCGAAACGACGAGCAAACTGGGATTCATCTACGACTTCAGGAATGGCCTGACCAGCATCAGGGGAAACTGGGGCCAGGGCTTCAGCTTGCCGGGCTTCTTTGCGCTGGCAAGCCCGCTGGTCGGTAATCCGGATCTTCGGCCCGAAACGAGCAAGAGTTTCGATATCGGAATTACACATTGGTCCGCGGACAGGACGATCGGTGTCACGGTAACGTTGTTCCACAATGAATTCACCGACCTCATCGATTTCGACACCGCGACGTTCAGCATGGTGAATCGCGATCGTCTCGATACCGAGGGTGTCGAGATGCAATTCGATTACGCAGTGAATGACGAACTTAGCTTGCATGTCCAGGCGACTTACATGGACCTCGAGTTTCAGAATGTCAGTACGCCGGTATTGCTACGACCCGAGTGGCGGGGAGGCGTGAATCTGCGCTGGGCGCCGAGTGACAAATGGCTGCTCGATGCTTCGTGGCTGAATGTCGGGGAAACCAATGACTCTTCGATCCCGGCTGGCGATATGGTGTTGAGCGGCTACGACCGGGTCGATGTAACCGCGACGTTCAGGCCCTCGAGCAGGCTGAATATCCTGCTATCGGTCGATAATCTCCTGGATGCGGACTACTTCGAAGCGATCGGATTCCCGTCGCCGGGCACCAGGGCCAGACTCGGACTTCGATACAAGTTCTAGATTTCCCCCCGGGGCTTGCAAGGCCTCTTGCTGCGCAGTAGAATCACTTGCTTGTTGACAACAAGTTTATAAGCTGATTGATGTAACTTGTTGATTATTATTTTCTTTCTGGTATTTCAAGGCCCCCAGTTTGTCCACCGATCCCCAAACAGCAGCGCAGAATGGCCAGTCCCTGACCCAGGCTGAGCGCACGGCGATATCCGACAAAGCCATGATCGATGCCGCTATCGACCTGATCCTCGAGCATGGAACGGATAAAACGACGCTGCAGGCGATCGGTGAAAAAGCCGGCTACAGTCGCGGTCTCGCGACCTATCGCTTCGGATCCAAGGCCGGCTTGTTTGACGAGGTCTGCAAGTCGATTTCGCGGCACTGGCTCGGGTACCTGAACGAATGGGTCGGAGACAAGATCGGAATCGACGCCATGTGCACGGCACTCGATTCTTTTTTTCAGTTCGTCTCCGATTCCCCACGCGAGGCGCGTGTCCTGCAGATTCTGTATTGCGGGGCTGCGAGCCCCAAATCCGAATACCGCCAGACCTCGGCCAACATTCATCAGCGACAGCAGGACGATGTCGCTGAGTGGGTACGGGTCGGCATCGAGAGCGGCGAAATACGTAAAGATGCGGATCCAAAAAGTATAGCGGCGCAGTACATTGCCTACATATCAGGAATGACTTATCTCTGGCTGATTAACCCGAATTCGATCGACTTCAAGAAAGCTAACGATGACATGAAAGAGCACTTGAGGTTCTCACTCAAAGACAGGACAGTAAAATGACAGACGCTTATATATATGACCATGTAAGAAGCCCGCGCGGTAAAGGCAGGTCGAACGGGTCTCTGCACGAAGTAACCCCGATCGAGTTATCGACACAGGTGCTCGAATCACTCCGCGATCGCAACGATCTGGACACGAGCAAGATCGATGACGTTGTATTCGGTTGCGCCACGCCAGTCGGTGAACAGGGTGCCTGTATTCCACGGGTCGCAGTCCTGAATGCCGGATATGACGAGAGCGTGCCGGGTAAACAGCTGAATCGTTTTTGCGCGTCCGGACTGGAGGCAGTCAATACGGTGGCGTCGCAGATCATGGCCGGCCAGTCCGATATAGGTATAGGCGGTGGTGTCGAATGTATGTCGCGAGTGGCGATGGGTTCTGACTCGGGTGCCTGGGCGGCCGATCCGGCGATTGCCTACAAAACCTATTTCGCACCACAGGGCATTGGCGCCGACCTGATTGCCAGCATTCATGGTTTCTCGCGCGAGGACGTCGATAGTTACGCCGTCGAGAGTCAGAAACGGGCGGCAAATGCCTGGGAGAACGGCTATTTCAATAACTCGGTGACGCCGATCAAGGATCAACTGGGCATGACTTTGCTCGATAAGGACGAGCACCTTCGGCCCGGTACGTCTATGGAAGACCTGGCCGGCCTCAAAGCAGCATTCGAAGTGCCGGGCGAGCAGGCCGGCTTCGATGCGGTCGTGTTACAGAAGTACCCCGAGGTGGAGCATATCAATCATGTGCATACGGGCGGCAATTCGAGCGGTATCGTCGATGGCGCGGCCGCCGTCCTCGTCGGCAACAAGGAAACGGGCGGCGCACTGGGTCTGAAGCCGCGCGCAAGAATAAAAGGCTTTTCATCGGTCGGAACTGACCCGACGATCATGTTAACGGGTCCTGCGCCGTCTGCAGAAAAAGTCTTGAAGCGCTGCGGCTTGGTGACGGATGACATCGACCTCTTCGAATTGAATGAGGCGTTTGCATCGGTCGTCATGCTCTTCATGCAGAAGCTCGGCATCGAGCACGACAAGATCAATGTAAACGGAGGCGCGATCGCGATGGGCCATCCGCTTGGTGCGACTGGCGCGATGATACTCGGCACGGTACTCGACGAGCTCGAGCGCCGGGATTTGAATACAGCTCTTATTAATCTGTGCGTCGGTGGCGGCATGGGTACGGCCACCATTATCGAACGCGTTTAGTTTTTCAGGAACAAGAAAATGAAAACAATTGATTACAAAGTAGACAAAGATGGCGTCGCCATCCTGACGCTCGATGTCAAAGACAAGCCGATGAACGTCATGACCCCGGAATTCATGTCCGACATCGTGCAACTCGGCGCGAAAATTGCGGGCGATGGAAAGGTCAAAGGCGCCGTGCTCACCTCTGGCAAGAGTTCCTTCATGGCGGGCGCCGATCTCAAGGCGATCGTCGCGGAATTCGGCCCGGATGCGGATGTCGAAAAAGTCTATGGCTGGTGCAGGACTTTGCAGCAGGCCTACAGAGATCTGGAGACCTGTGGCAAGCCGGTCGCCGTCGCGATTAACGGTACGGCACTGGGTGGCGGGCTGGAGCTTTGTCTCGCCTGCCACTATCGCGTCGTAGCAAATAATCCGAAAACAATTCTGGGCTTGCCCGAAGTCACCGTAGGGCTGCTGCCCGGTGCCGGTGGCACACAGCGCCTGCCGAGATTGATCGGTATTGAACCGGCGCTGCAGCTCATCACGCAGGGCAAGCATTTAAAGCCTGCCGAGGCTGTCGAAGCCGGTATTGGCCATGAACTGGTGGAGCCAGGTAAGGAGATCGAGGCCGCCAAAGCCTGGGTCGTCGAATGCGGTGATCCGGAACAGCCATGGGACAAGAAAGGCTTCAAGGTGCCGGGTGGCGCGGGCCTCATGCATCCGAAGGCCGTTCAGACCTTCATGTTCGGCACGTCCTTGCTGCAAAAGATGACCAATCATAACTATCCGGCGCCGATCGCAATCATGTCGGCCGTGTACGAGGGCACCGTGCTGCCGATGGACAAGGCGCTCGACATCGAGACCAAGTACTTCGTCTCCCTGCTGTTGAATCCGGTATCGAGGAATATGACGCGGACACTCTTTATTAATAAGGGTGCGGCAGACAAGCTCATCCGCAGGCCACAGGAGCCGGAAAAAAGGCCGGTCACGAAGCTGGGCATCCTCGGCGCCGGCATGATGGGTGCGGGAATCGCATTCGTTTCCGCGCGGGCCGGCATGCAGGTCGTGTTACTCGATACGACAAAAGAAAAGGCCGAATTCGGCAAGGACTATTCACGCAATCTGTTGCAAAAGAGAATCGACAAGGGTCGAACGACGTCGGACAAGGCGGCCGATATTCTCGAGCGGATACATACGACGACTGAGTATGCCGACCTCGAAGGCTGTGAACTGGTCATCGAGGCCGTGTTCGAAGACAGGAAGATCAAAGCCGATGTCACGGCGAAAACCGAGGCGGTCATTGCCGGCGATGCAATCTTTGCATCGAATACCTCGACGTTGCCGATTACTGGACTTGCCGAAGCATCGAAGCGGCCGGATCAGTTCATCGGCATTCACTTTTTCTCGCCGGTGGACAAGATGCCGCTGGTCGAGGTCATCGTCGGCGAGAAAACCAACGATGTCGCGATCGCGCAGGCATTGGATTACATACAGCAGATTCGCAAGACGCCGATCGTTGTCAACGACAGTCGGGGTTTTTACACGAGCCGCGTATTCAGCGTATTTAGCCGCGAAGGCATCAGCATGCTGGCCGAGGGCATCAATCCGGCGCTGATCGAAAACGTTGCGAAACATGCAGGCATGCCGGTGGGGCCGTTGGCGGTAACCGATGAAGTCACACTCGAGTTGAGTTACCACATCACAGAGCAAACCAAGGCGGACCTGGGCGATAACTACGTAACATCGCCAGCCGATGCCGTCATCGACAAGTTTGTGAATGAGTTGGACCGCAAGGGCAAGCGTTTCGGCAAGGGCTTTTACGACTATCCCGAAGGTGGCAAGAAACGCCTTTGGACGGGTCTGAAAGACGTCTATCCGCTGGCTGAGACGCAACCAACGGCAGACGAGGTCAGGAAACGGATCCTGTACTCGCAGGCGATAGAGACAGTGCGCTGCATGGACGAGGGTGTCGTCACGCATCCGGCGGATGCCGACATCGGATCGATCTTCGGCTGGGGTTTCCCGCCATACAGTGGCGGCACGATCTCCTTCATCGAGACCGAGGGCCTGAAAAACTTCGTCGCCGAAGCCGATCGCCTGGCCGAAACCTACGGCGAGCGATTCGCTGTGCCGCACAGCCTCCGCGCGATGGCCGAAAGCGGAGAAACGTTTTATGGCTTGGCCGATGCGAAAGAGCATCGTCCGGCAGCCTGAGGAAAATCGATGAGCGATTTCGAGACAGTCAAGTACGGCCAGGACGGCGCGGTAGCGATCATTACGATTCATCGGCCTGACGCGATGAATTCCTTCAACACCCAACTCCGGGCGGATCTGCTCGCCGCATTCGAAAGGGCGGCAGGCGACGATTCAGTCAGGGTGGTCGTATTTACCGGGGAAGGGCGCTCATTCAGTGCGGGCGCCGATCTGAGAGACATAGATTCAGCAGAGAGATCGGTCGATGAAATGCTGCAACTGGAGTATCGCCCCGTCCTCGAGTGCATCGCGAATATGAAGCAACCTGTCATCGCTGCCGTCGGCGGATCTGCGGCCGGCATCGGGTTGTCGCATGCATTGACCTGCGACCTGCTCGTGATGGCGGACAACGCGTTTCTGTTGTCGCCGTTTACGACGATCTCGCTCGTACCCGACGGCGGTCTCAACTGGTTGCTCGTGCGCCAGCTCGGTTACCGCAGGGCGTTTCAGCTGAGCATCGAGTCCGAGCGTATTGCAGCGGATCGTTGCGTCGAGCTCGGCCTGGCCAACAAGGCTGTGCCAGCGGATTCTCTGATGGAAGAGACACTGAAATGGGCGCATGTGCTGGCAGATCGCGCGCCTTTGTCGCTTGCTGCGACGAAAAAAGCCATGCGGCATGCAATGGACAACGACTGGACAAGCACATACGACGTGGAAGCGCCGCTTCAGAAAGTGCTACGCAACAGCGAGGACTTTGAAGAAGGCGTCACGGCATTTTTTGAAAAGCGTAAAGCTAACTTTGAAGGCAAATAGGACAAGACAGATGAGCCGCAGAATATTCAATGAAGAACACGAGATGTTTCGTGATTCGGTACGTACTTTCCTTACGAAGGAAATTCAGCCGCATATCGGAAAATGGCAGAAGCAGGAAATTGTCGATCGCGAAGCGTTCCAAAAGGCCGGTGAAATGGGGCTGCTGCTCATGTGGGCCGATGAGAAATACGGCGGTGCCGGTATCCCTGATTTCCGTTACGAGCAAATTCTCATGGAAGAAAACGCAAAGTACGGTGACCAGGGTATGTTCATGTTCCTGCATAGCCGCCTGGTCGGACCCTATATCGGCCAACTCGGCACGGAGGAGCAGAAGGAACGCTGGCTGCCGAAATGCGTGTCCGGCGAGAATATTCTGGCCGTTGCCATTACCGAGCCCGGTGCCGGAAGCGATGTTTCCGGTCTGCGGACGAAAGCCGAAGACAAAGGCGACCACTTTCTGCTTAATGGCTCCAAGACCTATATCTCGAACGGTATCCTGGCGGATCTCGTCATTGTCGTTGCGAGGACTGATCCGAACAGTGCGCGGGCTTTTAGTCTTTTCGTCGTCGAACGTGGCATGGAGGGATTTGAACGTGGGCGGAATCTCGACAAGATGGGACTGAAAAGCCAGGACACGGCAGAGCTGTTCTTTAACAACGTCAAAGTGCCGAAAGAAAACCTGCTCGGTGAATTACATCGCGGCTTCTATCATTTAATGCATTTCCTCGAGGAAGAGCGCCTGCTGTGTGCCATCGGTAGCCTGGCGAATGCAAATGCCGCTTTTGATGTAACGATGGATTACATCACGGAAAGAAAGGCCTTCGGCCAGACGATTGCCGATTTTCAGAACACGCGTTTCAAGATGGCCAGCGTGCGGACGGAAATCGATGTCGCACAGGCGTTCGTCGACCAATGTGTCGAAGAACACAATCAGGGCGAATTGACCGCGGAGAACGCAGCGAAGGCAAAACTCTTCGCGACGGAACTCGAGGGCAGGGTCACGGACGATTGCGTGCAGCTGCACGGTGGTGCGGGATACATGCAAGAGTACCCGATCTGTCGCATGTATCTGGATGCTCGGGTATCGAGGATCTACGCGGGCAGCTCGGAAATTATGCGCGAACTGATTGCACGTTCCTTGGGGTTGGATCCGCGCAAGAAGCATGCGCAGGCCGTTGAGAAAAAGGCCAGCGCAGCATAGGATTGCCCGGTTCTCATAGCGGGGCTGAACAATGCGCGTAGCATTCGTTGGTTTGGGCGTCATGGGTTATCCCATGGCCGGGTTTCTCGCGGCAGCCGGGCACGACGTCACGGTCTATAACAGGACAAAGGCTAAAGCCGAAGCCTGGCAGGAGGCGCATGGCGGCGCTGTGGCGGACACCCCGGCCGCTGCCGCATCGGGTGCTGAAATCGTATTTTGCTGTGTCGGCGACGATCCCGATGTCAGAACCGTCATTCTTGGTGACGATGGAATTCTCGAAGGTATTGCTGACGGTGGAATCATTATCGATCACACGACGGCATCGGCGACCGTAGCGCGCGAAGTCTATGAGGCTGCCAAAAGCAAAGGTGTTGGTTTTCTCGACGCACCCCTGTCCGGTGGTCAGGCCGGCGCGGAAGCCGGCCAGTTGACGATTATGCTGGGCGGGGATGCCGAAGATTATGAGCGTGTGCTGCCCGTCATGGATTGCTACGCCAAAGCATGTACGCACATCGGCCCGGTCGGATCGGGCCAGCTGGCCAAGATGGCGAATCAGATCTGCATTGCCGGTGTCGTACAGGGATTATCCGAAGCCCTGCATTTCGTTAAACGATCCGGCCTCGACCCCGCGAAGGTAATTGGCGCAATCTCCAAGGGCGCGGCGCAGTCCTGGCAGATGGAGAACCGCTGGCAAACGATGGTCGCCAACGAGTTCGAATTCGGATTTGCGGTCGAATGGATGCGCAAGGATCTGAGAATTACACTCGACGAGGCCAAGTCGAATGGGTCCAGACTGGAGATGACTGAGCTCGTCGATGGCTTTTACAAGGAAGTTCAGGCGCTTGGAGGAAATCGCTGGGATACGTCGAGTTTGATTGCCCGCCTGGAAAAATAGTGGGGACAGACCCCGGGTCTGTCCCGGGGTCTGTCCCCAATGGGTTATACTTGCCAGCATCACAGGGGTGGCCGGTCCGGCCTGAGATCCATGGCACTGCATGAGGCGGTGCCGATACGGGAACCCTTAGAACCTGACCCGGGTAATACCGGCGTAGGAAGAGGATTCTCGGATGCCCTCAATCACAATCTTCCAGCGATGCGCTTCTGGCGCTCTTGTCGTTTTATCCCTGGTCGCGACGCCGCAAACAATATTTGCCGATGATGTTATCGACGAGATTGTTGTAACGGCGGATTTTCGTGGCCGCAGTTCGTCGAAAATACCGGCCAGCATTACTGTTCTCGACAGTGAAGCGATACAGCAAGCCGCAGTTCAGCATTTCGAGGAGCTGGTTTTCATCGTGCCCAACTTCAACTGGTCAGGTGACGGCAACCGGGCGCGGTACTTTCAGATTCGTGGTGTTGGAGAGCTCGAACAATACGAGGGAGCCCCGAACCCGTCGGTTGGTTTCCTGATAGACGATATCGACTTCAGCGGCATTGGAACCGTTGCGACCCTGTTCGATGTGCAACAGATAGAAGTCCTGAAAGGACCGCAGGGCACACGCTACGGCGCGAATGCGCTGGCGGGCCTCGTCTATGTGCAGAGTGCGGAGCCGACTGACGAGTGGTCCGGAGATCTGCGCCTCGGCGCCGCCGACGACAACGCATTTTCGGGGGGCATCGCGCTCGGCGGGCCGATCGGCTCTGCCGGCACCACCAGTTTCAGAGTGAGTGCCCACCATTTTCAATCCGACGGCTTCCGGCGAAATGCTTTCCTCGGGCGGGACGACACGAACGATCGAAATGAAACGACGGTCCGGGGAAAACTGCTCTGGCAGCCGGACAATGACTGGACATTCAAGCTGACCGGCATGTTTACCGAAATCGACGATGGTTACGATGCATTCGCCATCGACAACAGTTTCACCGTGCTCTCGGATCGGCCGGGCAAAGATGCGCAGGAAAGTGCTGGAACATCCTTCAGAGCGGAGTGGGAAGGGTCGGATCGATTCAGCCTGACTTCGATTTCTTCATACGCGAAATCCGATATCGATTTCAGTTTCGATGCTGACTGGGGAAATCCCGATGCATGGGCGCCGTTTACCTATGACTTCATCTCGGCCAACGACAGAGAGCGCAGCACGCTGAGCCAGGAAGTCCGCCTGACTTCGGAAAACTGGCTGGTCGGCGTGTACATCATGAAACTGACTGACGATCTGAGTACGCTGAACCAGGGGATTTACTTTGACCCGATTTCCGACTTCGCATTCGATCTGGATGACAGCTTTGCAAGCGCTTATGAGGCGACCAACATTGCGCTGTTTGGCCAGCTCGATTTCGACGTCGGGGCCGCCGGCAGAATCTCGTTCGGCCTGCGAATCGAAGATCGATCGACAGACTATGTGGACTCCTCCGGTATGTCTTTGAGCCCGGGCGAGACGATGCTTGGCGGCGAGCTGGCATACCTTCATGATTTCTCTGACGGGGTAAGCGGATTCATCAGCCTGTCCAGGGGATACAAGGCCGGTGGCTTTAATCTGGGTCTGGTGCCGGATGAACGGCGTCAATTTGAGCAGGAATCGCTCTGGAATTTCGAGGCCGGCATCAAGTCCTCGCTATTGAACAATACCGTCGTATTGAATGCCTCGGTGTTCTACAGCGAGCGCAACGATCAGCAGGTCAGAACCTCATTTCAAATGGTGCCGAACGACCCGGCATCATTTGTCTTTTTCACAGACAATGCGGCGAAGGGGCGGACTGTTGGTTTTGAGACAGATATCAGCTGGCAGCCGAACGAAGCCTGGCGATTCTATGCAAACCTGGGATTGCTCCAGGCCGAATTCGATGAATTCGTGACACCGCAGGTCTCCTTGAGCGGCCGCCGCCAGGCACATGCGCCGGACTACACCGTCGCGCTAGGTGGGCTCTATCGCCACGCTAGCGGCTATTTTGTACGCCTGGACTTTACGGCTCGCGACGAGTTCTATTTCGACGTCAGCCATGATCAAAAGTCATTCGCAAGCGAGCTTGTCAACGCCCGCATCGGCTACGACACCGATCGATGGTCCGCGCAACTCTGGGCCCGTAACCTGTTTGACGAGCACTATGCGGTGCGCGGCTTCTACTTCGGCAACGAGCCGCCGAATTTTCCGGACGAGCTTTACTTGCGATTCGGCGATCCCCGCCAAATCGGTATTACCTTCGACATGAGGTTCTGACATGCAAGTTGCCGTCGATATCAGCCTTTATCCGATCGCGGACGATTTCATTCCACCGATTGACGACGTCATCGAACGACTGAATTCTCACAAATCCCTGAAGGTAACTACCAATGCGATGAGCACCCAGGTAGTTGGCGAATATGGCGAAGTCATGGATGCCCTGAAACTCGAGATCGGGACGACCTTCGAGGCTTCGCCAAGAGCCGTTTTCGCAATCAAGATCCTGAACAACCCGATTGCGGGATAGCCTTCGGGAGTGCAATCAATTACATCCCTTGTAGTCGATCAATTGCAGGCTTTGTCGCCGCTGGAGCTGGCCGCGGTGCTGCTCGCGATAGCCTATCTGATACTGGCGATTCGACAGAACATCTGGTGCTGGTCCAGTGCAGCGATCAGCACAGCAATTTATGTCTATCTGTTTCTCGACGCCAAGCTCTACATGGAGTCGCTCCTCAACGTCTTTTATTTCGCCATGGCGATCTACGGATGGTACGTCTGGTATCACGGCAAAACCGGAGATGCCGAACTGCCGGTGTCAGTCTGGGGACGATCCGTTCATGGCATTGCATTAGTCGTGATCGTAGCAGTCAGTCTTGCCACCGGCTTTATGCTCGAGCGTTACACGGATGCGGCATTTCCCTACATTGATTCGATGACCACGTGGAGCGCGATCTGGGCAACGTTTCTGGTGGCCAGAAAAGTACTCGAGAACTGGTGGTACTGGCTGATCATCGATGCCGTATCGATATTCATTTACTGGTCCCGCGATCTGCAGCTAACATCGCTGTTGTTTGTGATTTACGTAATTATGGTGCCGATCGGTCTCCTGAGCTGGACGCGATCCTACCGGGAGCAGGCAATAGCATGAGCAATACAATGACCCCCATCGAAGCGCTGTCGGGTATTCCGGGCTGGGATATCGATGACGTGAGCTGTACCGAGATCAAAGGTGGGCTGACCAACAAAAGCTATCTTGTCGAACGCGGTACCGAGACATTCGTACTTCGGCTCAATGCGGAACATACGATGGTATTCAATCTTGATCGTGTCTCCGAGATCGAGATAGTAAAGCGGGCCGCAGACGCGGGACTGGCGCCGGAGGTGCTCTTTGCCGACGTGCAGTCCGGAGTGTTATTTTGCCGTTACATTCCAGGCCAGGCGTGGGACGCCTCGGATCTGGATGAGGACGAAAACCTGGAGGCCCTGGCAACGCTATTGCGTAAAGTGCATAACCTGCTGCCGTCGGGCGTCGAATTCGATCCAAACAGTGTGGCCAGCCGTTATGCGAATAACCTCGAAACGCGGCCCGGACTGCATGCCTTCGCTTCCCGGTGTGAACAGATCATTTCGAATATGCCAGCAATCCCCGAATATCGCTGTTGCCATAACGACGTTGTGGCTGCCAATATTATCGCCGACCCGGATCTCAAGTTACTGGACTGGGAATATGCCTGCGATAATGATCCGATGTTCGATCTCGCCTCCCTTATTGGATATCACAATCTCGGGGATGACCGGCAGTCAGTCCTGCTGAGTGCTTATGCCGGCGGCAAGGATCCCGAGCTGGAAGAGCGACTGAGTATTCAGATCCGTTTGTATGACGCCATTCAATGGCTGTGGCTTGCCAATCGGCAAATGATCACGCGGAGTTCGGCACAGGCAGCACGACTCGAGGACCTGCAGCAGCGGATCAGATGATTACCACTTGTTCCTCAGTTTACGTAACTTCAGGAACACCGTTTTCGGGTCGGGGTCATCGTCGATATCGGAAAAAGATTCTCTTAGCCGCGCAATGACGGACGGACTCTGCAGTCGAAAGAAGGTGTTGAATTCGCGTTCCTGTGCCAGTGTTGTGACAAGTGCATCGTCGGGGTCCTGACTTTCATATTTGCTGATCATGTCTGCCGCAACGCTGTTGTCGGGTTCCCGGTCCAGCGTGAACTTCAGATTGTTGATCAGGTAGTCGTGCCCGGGATAAATAAGCGTATCGTCCGACAATCTGTCGAGCTGTTTCGAAAATGTCTCGTACAGCTCGTTCGGGTGGCCGCCGTTGTGGCAATTGCCTGCTCCTGCGTTGAACAGCGTGTCGCCACTGAAAAGAGCAGGCTGATCCGTGTGTGACAGCAGGCAGATATGACTCATCGTGTGCCCGGGCGTGTCGAGACACTCGAGCTCGACGGAGGAGCCTACCCTGACAACATCGCCCGCGCCCACGCCGCGATCCATGTTCGGAATACGACTGCCTGCATTCTCGTGCGCGATGATTTTTGCGCCGGTCGATTTGACCATCGCCTTGTTGCCGCCGGTATGATCGCCATGCTCGTGCGTGTTAAGGACTTGCGTAATCGTCCAGCCCTTGTCCTTCGCCGCCACCAGGCACTTCTCGTAATCCAGCGGATCGATCGCCAGCGCATCGCCTGTCTCCGGGCAGGCGATCAGGTAATTAAAATTCCGGTAAGCGTTGCCGGTCCAGATTTGTTCGACAATCATTGCTTACAGTCCGCCCGATTCTCATCTGCACATTTCTCGAAAACGAGATCGCCGCCAACCCAGGTCTGAAGAACCTGAATGTCGTCTATCTCACTCTCGGGGATCTCGAAGTAGTCGCGGTCGACGACGATAAAGTCGGCCCACTTGCCTGGCTCGAGGCTACCCAGGCGGTCCTCCTGGTGCGCGGCATAAGCGGCTGCCCAGGTAAACGAATGCAAGGTTTCCTCGCGCGTCAGCGCTTCACCGGTATACCAGCCTTCCTCGGGAAGCCCGGCCCGGCTCCGTCGAGTCACCGACGCGTACAGTCCGTGCATCGGGTTGGCGAGTTCAACGGGAAAGTCCGAGCCATTTGCGATGATCCCACCGGTGTCGAGAATCTTGCGCCAGGCATATGCGCCCTTGATCCGCTCAGGGCCGACGCGGTCTTCGGCCATATTCATATCGCTCGTTGCGTGAGTTGCCTGCATCGATGCGATGACGCCGAGTTCTCCGAAGCGGGGAATATCCTCGAGTCGAACGACCTGTGCATGTTCGATGCGATTACGCATCGTCGATGGGTTACCACCCTGGGCCTTCTCGATGGCATCGAATGCCTGTTTGTTGCCGAGGTCGCCGATCGCATGGATGCCGACGGGAAATCCCATGTCGTTCGATTTCCTGACATAGCCATCCAATTCTTTTTGCGTATAAAACGGCAAGCCACGATTCTCGACATCGTCCTCATAAGGGTCAATCATTGCGGCGCCACGGCTACCGATCGCGCCGTCGACCATAAGCTTGACAGACGAAATTGCCAGGCGGTCATTGCCATGGGAAGGAATCGGCTTGCCAATTGCGTCGAGGTTTTCGCCGGCCTCCTTGATCATGGCGTAAATGCGCATCGACATCTCGTTGTTGTCGCCCATCGACAAATAGGCCTCGGCTTCGGTGAAATTGATTCCCGCATCGTGGACGCTCGTCAGGCCAAGTGCTGTCAGGTGTTTGAACGCTGCGAGAAAGGCCCTTCGGTAGTCTTCCTTGGTCGGCGGGGGCACCTTGCCTGAAACCAGGGCCGTCGCTTTATCGATTAACGTTCCCGTCGCGTGTCCATCGGAATCACGATGAATTTTGCCGCCAACCGGGTCCGGCGTATCGTCATCGATACCCGCGATCTCCAATGCCATGCTATTCACCCATGCCGCGTGACCATCGATACGCCGCAGGTACACCGGCCGATCCGGGACGGCAGCGTCGATATGGGCAGCGGTCGGGAATTCCTTTACTGGCCACAGCACCTGGTTCCAGCCGCGGCCCTCTATCCAGCTTGAGCCCGGATTTTCTTTTGCATAATCGGCGATCTGCTGCACGGCATCGTCGACGCTTGGCGTACCGGTCAGGTTCAGCTGCACGGTGAGGAAACCCAGGTTGGACACATGTCCATGTGAATCGACAAGCCCGGGCAATACGAATTTGCCGCCGCCATCGATCTGCCTGGCGTCTGCATGCTCTTCTATCAAATCATCCGAGCCTGCCGCGACGATTCGACCGTCGTCGTTGAACACGAGCACGCTGAATTGTCGAATATCGCCGCTTGCCGTAGACGTGTAGCCGCTTATTGTGTGTAAGAGCGTATCGGCGAGAGCCGATGAAGCAAGCGAAACGCTGAGCGAAACGCCGAATATGAGTTTTGTGATCGACTCCAAGAGAGTCTCTCCCGATGTTGTTCTTCTGGCCGATATTGTATGCAGTCATGGACCCGAATAGCTAATATTGAGCGATGAGTACACTACTGCTGGTACGGCACGGCCAGGCCAGGCTCTTCACCGATAACTATGACCGGCTTTCCGATCTGGGCTTTAGCCAGGCCGAGGCGCTTGGCCGGTTCTGGCTGGAGCGCGGCATTCGCCCGGATTTCGTTTTTGCGGGTTCCATGACCCGGCAGCAGCAGACGGCAAACAAAATCGGCGAGGTATTCGCGGATTCGGGTGAAGACTGGCCGTCGCTGCAGGAACATGTCGGTCTGGACGAGTATCCGGCCAAAGAGATCACGGAATCGCTATTGCCGGCAATGCGCGCGGCCGATTCTTCCTTCGATCAACTCGCGAGCGACCTCGAAACGTCCAATAGTCGTGCCGACAAGTACCGGTCCCTGCATCGCATACTCGAGGCCGTCGTCGCCCGTTGGGTAATTGGTGATTACGGTGATGTGGACGTACCCCTTAGCTGGAGTACATTCAGCGAAAGCGTGCGATCGGCATTACGCGATGTCATGTCAAATTCGGGAAGCGGCAAGACGATTGCATTGTTCACTTCGGGTGGCCCGGTTGCGGTCAGCGTTCAAACGATTCTGCAGGCGCCCGACATCAAGGCGGCAGATTTGAACTGGCGCGTGCATAACTGCTCGGTAACCCGTTACACATTCAGCGGCGAACGGGTCTCGCTTGATGCTTTTAACGATGTCGCTCACCTGCCTGTAGCTATGCACACCTATCGCTGAATGACGCGCAAATTCACTGTGGATCGGTATTCTGGCCACGCTTTTTACTGCACCAATCTGGAACCGGTATAAAGCTGGTTTTTAGGATTTTTACCCAAGTCCTTGATTCCGCGCTACCCGGCCCTGTATTGGTGCGAGTTATTGTTGCCAATTCACAACAACAATCATTTCGAATAAGCGCCTGTCGAATCAATGCGCCTAAGGAATTGACATCAAGTAATATTTCTGCGAACTTCTGACCCTGAAAAAAGTAGTCTTTCAGCAACAGAAAGATTACGAACAGATTTCGACGACACCTTCAGGTACGACTTGGCGGGGGACCACAGGCCAAGACCCACGTACTTACGATGGTAAAGCGGCTCCCGGCGGGAGCCGCTTTTTTTTAGGGACTTGATCCAGGGACTGTCCCCGAAATACGCAATTTATTTTTGCAACAGCTGCCAGATTTTATGCGGAGTGGCAGGCATGTCGATATGCCTGATTCCGCGCACCGACAATGCGTCCAGAACTGCGCTTACGAGCGTTGGCGCCGCGCCGATTGTACCGGCCTCACCGGCGCCTTTGATGCCAAGTGGATTGCGAGGTGACTCGATTTCCTGGTACTCAAACTCGACATCCGGCATCCAGTCGGCGCGCGGCATCGTGTAGTCCATAAACGTCGCGGTCTGCAACTGTGCGCTTTCCGGGTCATAGATCGCTTCCTCGCACAGCGCCTGTCCCAAGCCTTGCGCGACGCCGCCCACTATCTGACCCTCGAGAATGAGCGGATTGACGACCGTGCCGACATCGTCTTCGATTGTGTAGCGAAGGATCTCCACGATGCCCGTCTCGGGATCGATCTCGACCTCGCAAATATGGCAGCCGTTCGGAAACGTTCCTTCCTCCGGCGCGAATCGCTCCGTGCTGAAAAGACCGGGCTCGACACCGTCGGGTCTTAACGCATCGTTGAAAGAGGCAACTGCGACTTCCGTTAAGGAGGCCGTCCTGTCTGTTCCTGCGATGCGAAATTGTCCGTCATCGAATTCGATGTCGGCTTCGGCAGCCTCGAGCATTTCCGCTGCCATTTTGCCACCGCTTGAAATCAGACTGTCTACAGTTCGGTAGAGTGATGAACCGCCCATGACCATCGAACGCGAGCCACCCGTTCCTTCGCCGGTCGGAATGCGCTGGCTGTCACCCTGAATTACATCAATATGATCCATATCTACGCCTAAGCCCGCCGCCACCATCTGGGCGAAGCTTGTCTCATGACCCTGTCCGGTAGCCTGCGTGCCCATCAGCACCGTGACCCTCCCGTCTTTCTCGAAATTCACATAGGTGTTTTCACCACCCAGTCCGGCGCAGATCTCGACGTAGTAAGTCAAACCGATACCGCGAAGTTTGCCGCCTTTGGCACTTTGTTCGCGTCGGTTTTCGAAACCTGACCAGTCTGAGCGGGCGAGCGCTTTTTCCAGGAGCCGCTCATACTCGCCCGAGTCATAGTCACGGCCTGTAAATGTCTTGTACGGAAACCTGTCGGGCGAAATGAAATTACGGCGTCGAATTTCGGCCCGGTCCATATCGAGTTCTCTGGCCGTTTTGTCGACCAGCCGCTCGATCAGGTAAGTTGCCTCGGGACGGCCGGCACCGCGATAGGCATCGAGCGGCACGGTATTGCTCATCGCCACGCTTATTTCGAGATATCCGGTTTCAATATCGTAGCAACCGGGCATCATGCTGGCGCCGAACCACGGAATGATCGGTCCGATCTGAGAACAATACGCGCCGGCGTTCCCGGTAATTTGTGCCCTTAGCGCGAGAAATTTTCCGTCATCATCGACGGCGAATTCGGCATGACTCAGGTGGTCCCGGCCATGCAGATCGCTCAGGAAACTCTCGGTGCGTTCGGCGATCCACTTGACCGGCCGGCCCAGCGTCCTGGCCGCGTGCATGGCGACAACGGTTTCGCACTGCAAGAATGTCTTGAGGCCGAACGCGCCGCCGACATCCGGTGAAATGACGTGCAACATCTCCGGCGCGATGTCGATCGTCTGAAGAATCCAGGCCTTCAAACTGTGCACACCCTGGCAACCCTGATAAAGGGTGACTTTTCCGCTTGCCGGGTCGATGTCCACGACGCAGCCACGCGCTTCCATCGCAGTCGGCGCCAGCCGGTTGTTGACGACATCGATCGACACGACGTGAGCAGCCTTGTCGAATATCGTGTTGGTTGCAGCCTTGTCTCCGTGGGACAGAATGCCAAGCAGGTTTCCCGGCACGGCGGCGTGAATTTGCTCCGCACCATCTGCAAGTGCCGCTGCAATATTTGCGGCAGCTCCTGTCTCGTCGACGTCGAATTCGATCAAATCCGCCGCGTCCTTTGCCGCGGCGAGCGAGCTGGCGACGACGCCCGCGACAGGTTCGCCGACATAGCGCACGCGGTCCCTTGCCAGCGGTGGTTGCTTAAGCGCTTCCTTACCCTCCGACAACGGGCCTGGTGGCATGTCAAAACCTGGCAGATCCCGGATGCCGGCATCGCCGAGTTCTGCTGATGTGTAAACCGCGAGTACGCCAGGCGCCTGACGGGCTTCGCTGACATCGAGATGCGTGATCGCCCCATGCGCATACGGCGATCGGAACAGATATAAATGCGCCTGTCCCTCAATTGAAATATCGCCGGTGTACTGGCCCTGACCCGTCAGAAATCGCTGGTCTTCAACACGTCTGATGGCCTGGCCTGTTCCAAATTTCCCCACTTGGTGATTCTTTATTATTAAGCAGAAATTTGCTGGCGCCACTCGGCAATCGCGGTGCCGATTTCGTCCGGAGAATCTTCCTGCAGAAAATGATTGCCACTCACGGTCACTTCCGTCTGGCGCTTGAACGTCCTGCAATACTCGCGTTGTTCTCCGATCAGAATCGCGCCCGGTTCTGCGTTGACGAACAGCTTTGGAATATCCGTATCGGCCAGCCAGGTCGAATAGGAGTCCACGATGTCGTGAACATCCTTCGGTTCACCCTCGATCGGAATCTGACGAGGCCAGGTTAGGGTAGGGCGGCGGTCTTCGCCTGGGTTCAGGAATGGTCGGCGATAGATACTCATCTCGTCTTCAGTCAACTTACGCAGAATCGAACCGGGAAGGACTCTATCGACGAATATATTGTTTTCGAGAACCATGGCTTCGCCCGCCTCGGAACGAAAGCCCTGAAACACAGCTCGAGCTGCTTCCGGCCAGTCATCCCAGGTGATCGGTTTTACGATGGCTTCCATGTAGGCGATGCCAAGCACCGAATCCGGGTTTTGCCGGGCCCAGTCAAAACCGAGGGCGGAGCCCCAGTCATGAATAACCAGCGTGACGCGGTCATTGAGACCCAGCGCTTTCCAGGCCGCGAACAAATACTCACGATGTTCACGGTATCGGTAACTATCCGGCCCCGAATGATCCAGCTTGTCCGAATCGCCCATGCCGATCAGATCGACAGCGATACAGCGACCCTGGTCGGCGAGGTGGGGCATGATATTGCGCCAGAGATAGGACGATGTCGGATTGCCGTGTTGAAACACGATGAGATCGCCTTCGCCCATTTCGACATAGGCCATTTTTCTGCCATCGACTTCGACAAACTTCTTCGCTGGTTCTTCGGCACTCAACATAGGGTGTTTCTCTCGGGCTTCAGTCGTGAATAATGGATTATGCTCTGTTAGATTGTCCTGTCACAAATAAGAAGTATCGGGGACCCCATGACACAAGAGAACCGCTCGGCCTATTGGCGCGCCAACCTGCGGCTCGTCGTCGGCTGTCTCGTCGTCTGGTTCGTTTGCTCCTACGGATTTGGCATCCTGCTGGTCGAGCAGCTCAATAGCATTCGCGTCGGCGGCTTCCAGCTGGGCTTCTGGTTTGCGCAACAGGGCTCCATTTACATCTTCGTATTGCTGATTTTTTTCTACGCCTGGCGGATGAACAAAATCGATCAGAAATACGACGTTCACGAAGACTGAAGCGCTCTAATGGAACTCAAGGCACTGACCTATCTCGTCGTTGGCGCAAGCTTCGCGCTCTATATCGGCATTGCAATCTGGTCCCGCGCGCACAACACGGGTGACTTTTACATCGCCGGCAAAGGTGTCTCGCCGATAGCCAATGGCATGGCCACAGCCGCTGACTGGATGAGCGCAGCCTCTTTCATATCGATGGCAGGCCTGATCGCCTTCCTGGGCTATGACGGTTCCGTTTATCTAATGGGCTGGACCGGCGGTTACGTTCTGCTCGCCCTTTTTCTTGCCCCGTATCTTCGCAAGTTCGGCAAGTTCACGGTGCCGGAGTTCATCGCCGAACGTTACTACTCGAGAACGGCGCGCGTCGTCGCCGTCATCTGCCTGATTTTCGTTTCCTTTACCTATGTCGCCGGGCAGATGCGCGGAGTCGGCATCGTTTTTTCCCGCTTTCTCGAGGTCGACGTGACCGTCGGGCTGATCATCGGCATGGGCATCGTATTTACTTATGCAGTATTGGGCGGCATGAAAGGAATTACCTATACCCAGGTTGCGCAGTATTGTGTGTTGATTTTTGCCTACACAGTGCCGGCAATTTTCATTGCGATTCAGATTACGGGTAACGCGATTCCACAGATCGCGTTCGGCAGCGAGATTACAGGCGCCGGCGTCAGTTTGCTCGACAAGCTGGATGACATCGTCACATCGCTCGGATTCAATCAATACACGAGCGGAACCAAGAGCAGGATCGACGTCTTCTGCATCACGCTGGCATTAATGGTCGGCACGGCGGGTCTGCCGCATGTCATCGTCAGGTTCTTTACGGTGCCCAAAGTACGCGATGCGCGAATTTCGGCCGGGTATGCACTACTGTTTATCGCGATCCTGTACACGACGGCGCCGGCGGTGGGCGCGATGGCCAGGTATAACCTGATCAACACTATACAGCCTGGCGAGGTCGGCGCCGAGAACGGAAATCTTGCGTACGAGGACCGGCCGGCCTGGTTCGATACCTGGCAGCAAACCGGGCTCGTCACCTTCGAGGACAAGAACGGCGACGGCCGCATTCAGTACTACAACGACGCGAATGCGGCGTACGCGAGCACGGCTAAAAGATATGGCTGGCAGGGCAACGAACTCAAAGTCGACCGCGACATCATGGTGCTCGCGAATCCCGAGATCGCAGGGCTGCCGTCCTGGGTCATCGCGCTCGTGGCTGCGGGCGGCATAGCGGCGGCACTGTCGACTGCAGCAGGATTGTTGCTTGTCATATCCGCGGCTGTGTCGCACGACCTGATCAAAGGCATATTCATGCCGCACATCTCCGAGAAGAAGGAACTGCTGGCGGGCCGTATTGCGGCGGCGTTTGCGATCCTGGTGGCCGGCTATCTCGGCTTCGACCCGCCGGGCTGGGTCGCGCAAGTCGTCGCGTTTGCCTTCGGCCTTGCTGCCGCATCGTTATTTCCCGTTATTTTGCTCGGCATCTTTTTTAAACGTGCGAACAAGCAAGGCGCGATCGCCGGCATGCTGACCGGACTGTTTTTTACCTATGGTTACATCGAGTACTTCAAAGGCCTGTTTCTCAAATGGGCCGGTGCGCCGTGGGGCGAGAACATTGCGGATCAGTGGCTTTTCGGCATCTCACCGGAAGGTATCGGTGTCATCGGCATGCTGCTGAATTTCACCGTTACGATTACTGTCAGTTACATGACATCCGCGCCACCCGAACGGATTCAGCACATGGTCGAGCACATACGTGTACCCCGATCGATGGAAATATAGATGCACTCCTTTATTAAGCCGCAGTACCTGACGGTCATACTTTTCGCATGGCTGGCCAATACTGCGCTTGCCGTCGGCCTGAGTGTCGAAGAACAAAAGATGGTCGACTGGATAGACGAGAATGCCGAGGACTCAATCGGCCTCCTGGAAGAACTCGTCAATATCGGCAGTGGCACGATGAATCACGAGGGCGTCAGGAAAGTCGGCATGGCATTGCGCGCTGAGTTGGACGACCTCGGCCTCGAGACAGAATGGATAACACTGCCGGCCGAAACTCAGCGCGCCGGCCACCTGGTCGGAAGACTGGATGGCACGCGCGGCAAAAAAATGGTGTTGATCGGCCATCTTGATACCGTGTTCGAGGCGACTGACGATTTCCGGGCTTTCTCGCGCGAGGGCAATATCGGCAGGGGGCCCGGTATCGAAGACATGAAATCCGGCGACGTCGTTATTGTCTATGCACTCAAAGCGCTGAAAGCGATCGGCGCGCTCAATGGCGCTCAGATCGTCGTCTTCTACACAGGGGACGAAGAAAAGACGGGCAAGCCCTTGTCTGTTACACGAAAGGACCTGATCGAGGCCGGAAAATGGGCCGATGTCGGGCTTGGCTTCGAATCGGCGATGCGTTTCGACGACACCGACTGGGCCACGATTGCAAGGAGAAGTTCCAGCGAATGGCGTCTGGTAGTCACTGGCAAGCAAGCCCATTCGTCCGGCATTTTCCAGGACGAGTATGGCGCCGGAGCTATCTTCGAGGCGGCAAGAATTATTTTTGGCTTCTATGATGAGGTGCGTGGCGAGGAGCACCTGTCATTCAATGCCGGAACCATTCTCGGCGGTACCGACGTCGAATACGACTTCGAACAGAACAGTGGCTCGACGTTCGGCAAGACCAATGTCATTCCGCGCCAGGCAATCGTGCACGGCGGCTTGCGAACAATTTCAGCCGATCAGCTGGAACGCGCCAAGGCCGCAATGAGCGCCGTCGTTGCGCGCAACCTTCCGCATACCGACGCCTCGATTTCGTTTACCGACAGTTATCCGCCGATGTCACCGACTGCGGGCAACGAGCGCCTGCAGGAGCAATTTTCTAAGATTAATGAAGCACTTGGCCGGGGACCGATGCCCGCGCTCGATCCCTCGAGGCGCGGCGCCGCCGATGTGTCATTCGTTGCGCCCTATACGGATGCACTGGCCGGGCTGGGGGCGCTTGGCGAGGGCGGTCATACGCCGAACGAAAGCCTCGAGCTCGACTCGATGCCGCTCGCGATCAAACGCGCCGCGATTCTGATTTACCGACTGAGCCGTGAATCCACGTAACAGGAGCGTATTCGATGTTTGCCGAAGTCCTGATCAACGTATTCGCGTCTACGATTCTGCTGGCATTCGGTTATCTTGGTGGTCAATATCGCTAGCGAAAATTCAATCTCGGCAAGAATCTCGAAGATGAGGTCCGAAACAACAAGGCAAACCTCGATGCATTTATCGATGCTTTGTGCAAGACGGATATGACTCTTGACGAAAATATACTCAGCAAGGATGAGTATGAAAAAGCTATTGCCGGCAAGCGGCACTTTCGTGACTTCGCGGCTGCCGCCGGGTAAACCGCGATTGTTCTGACGGGCGACATGAGCACAGAGCACATAAATAACAAAGGCGACATCAAACGCGTCCTGATCGCTCTGGTACTGACCGGCGCATTTATGATCGTCGAGGTGATCGGTGGCATATTGTCCGGATCACTGGCTTTGCTGGCGGATGCCGGCCATATGCTGACCGACACCATGGCATTGGGACTGGCTGCATTCGCGTTCCGCGTAAGTTCCCGGCCTGCAGACTCGAGAAGAAGTTACGGCTATCAGCGATTTCAGATCCTGGCCGCTTTCGTCAACGGGCTGAGCCTGTTACTGATCGTCGGCTGGATCTTATTCGAGGCAATTAGGCGTCTGATGTCGCCGCCGGAAGTCATGGGTCCGATGATGCTGGCGGTGGCTGGCGCCGGACTGCTTGTTAATATCTTTGCATTCATCGTTTTGCACGGCGGTGACAAGGAAAACCTCAATATCCGCGGTGCTGCGCTTCACGTCGCAAGCGATCTACTGGGATCTGTCGCTGCGATTGCCGCTGCAATCGTGATTATCTACACCGCCTGGATGCCGATCGACCCGATTCTCTCCATACTGGTTGCATTGCTCATCCTGCGCAGCGCCTGGCATCTCGTCAAACGAAGTGCGCATATCCTGCTCGAAGGGGCGCCCGAATGGCTAGATCAGGACAGGATGCAGGCTCGCCTGGTCGAACGAGTTCCCGCGATCAACAGTATTCACCATGTCCATGTCTGGGGACTGACTCAGCAACACCTGATGCTGACCATGCATGTCGCGTTGAAAGGCAACCCGCCCGACGCGACCGCCGTAGTGCGCCGCGTAAAAGGCGTTCTGCGTGAGGACTTCGGGATCAATCACTCGACGATCGAGATCGAGACGGACGACTGTGCAGACGAATAGCGCTACGGCTTGACAACGCCGATATACGGAAGGGTCCTACCCTGTTCGGCGTAGTCGAGCCCGTAACCAACGACCCATTCATCGCCAATCTTGAATCCGAGGTAGTCAATCTCGACGTCGACTTCTGTGCTGTGTTCCTTGTGAAGCATGACGCAGGTCTTGATCGATGCCGGCCCCCGCGATTTCAGCATCTCGATCAGGTAGTGCAAGGTCTGTCCGGTATCAACGATGTCCTCGACGACAAGTACGTGCTTGCCCTCGATACTACTTCGAACGTCCATCACCAGCCGGACGGCACCACTGGGCACGTTGCCGTCCTCATAGCTGGAGACCGCGATGAATTCGACGGATCTGGGGACAGTCAGGCGGCGGGAGAGATCGGCAAGCAGGATGAAGGCGCCTTTCAGTACACCGAGCAGCACGATCTCGCCCTTGTCTGCATAGTCAGCCGATATTTGTTCGGCCAGCTCATCGACGCGACGCGATATATCGTCTTCGCTAATCAGTACTTCCGGCGATTCTTCACTCACGTTTTGATCCTTTCCCCATGGCCGAATGAGGGGCAGCCGTATGCTAGGCTCATACGCCGTGCTCGTGCAAGGGCGTTCGCATCAAGAACGGGGACAGACCCCGGGTCTGTCCCCAATTCTTAATTCCGGTTTTTTGTGATTGCCGGTGCGATTGTCCAGGCAAAGAGAATCGCGGCGGCGGCCAGGCACCAGACGATGACGGCGCCGGCAGGCAGGTCCATGCGTGTCGAGAGTACGAGTCCTGCCAGGTAGCCGATGATACCAACGCCATATGCGCAGCCCAGTCGCGGGCCGCGAGTTTCAATCTTGCGTGTCGCGAGTGCGGGAATGATGAGGCTCGCGAATACAAGATAGACACCCACGAGTTGCATCGAAGCGGTCACCGCAAATGCAAACAGGGCATAAAAGCCGAGTCCCTGCAGCCGACCCCGGAACAAGTACCACAAAGCAAGTATCAAGGCGCTGACAATCGCAACCGGCAGCAGACTTCCAATTGTCACCCACAAGATTTGCCCGACAAGTAATTCTTTCAGGTGTTCACCGCCATGTGGATTGCCGGCAAGCACGAGGATGCCGGCAGTTGCCGCCAAAATGAAACAGACGCCGATCAGGGCTTCCTGTATTACGGGCCAGCGTTTGTCGGTCCAGTTCAGTACCAATGCAGCGATGAGGGCAGCGGAAACTGCTGCGACCTGAACCATATAGCCATGTTGATCCCACCCCATCGTGTCGGCAGCGATCACGCCGAGGCCTGCGACTTGTGCAATGGCAAGATCAATAAAGATGATTCCGCGGCGGAGCACTTCTGCGCCCAACGGGACATGTGTCGCGAGCACAAGTAGCCCGGCGAGTAACGCCGGCCCGATAATGCTTAACTCAAATGTGCTCACTGGGCCAACTCCTCGAGAACGGTGAGTGTCGTGTCCATCAGGTCGAACAAATTCGTCGAACCATCGGAATCGTGGACCGTATAAGGCAATAGGACTGCCGGTACTTCAAGCCGTTCCGACATCCATGCGGATGGTTTTTCATTGCCATAGGGGGTGCGGATTACGGCCGCCGGCGGATTGGGCGAGAGCCTTTCGAGTAACTCGGCGAGATGCGCGGCGCTCGGCGGAATACCGGGCTTGGACTCCAGGGTGGCGACGATATCCAGGTCGAGCCAGTCCGCGAGATAACTGAAACTGCGATGGTGAGCCGCTAGTCGAAGCCCGCGAAGCCTCTCGCCGCGCAGCTCCCAGCCCTCCATCGCCTTTTCCCAGCGATCCTGAAATCCCTGCAGCCGGCCCGTGTAATCGGCCGCATTGGTGGGGTCGAGCGTTGCCAGTCGCTCTGCCAGATTTTCCGAGATACGGTAAATGTTGTGCGGGTTCAGGTGAACATGGGGATTGCCCTGCGGGTGAATGTCTCCCTGCGAACGATCGATCTGCTTCGGGATCTCGAGTTTTCGTACATGATCTGCTGCCATGAAGTGTCCGGGAGTCCCGGGTTTGATGCCGGGATTTCCGGCCCGACGCAGCAGCAAGGGTAGCCAGCCGATCTCGAGATCGGCGCCGGTGCAGACCAGCAGATCGGCCTGGCGGGTCGCCGCGATCAGGCTCGGTTTCGCCTGCAAGCGGTGCGGATCCTGCGCCGCCGTTGTTGCGATTGTAATGTTGGCATGGTCGCCAGCGATTTCCCTGACCAGCGAGGCCCATTCCGGCTCGCAGGCAAACACCTCGATTGCATTGGCCGCTATCGGCGTGAACAGCAGCATCAATGACGCAATACATGTCTTCACGAATTCATTCCTAGAACTGATGTGCGCCATGGGCGCCCAGGCTCATGATGTATTGCAGCAGGACCTGACTGTCGCTGATCGGCAGGACGCGATCTTCGATGAGCTGTAATCGAAAACGACTGAATTCACTCGGCGACCAGTCGAGCATTAGCGAGTCTCTGGAAGAACTGCGTCCCGGGTCTTCCAGCATCGTCCCGGCGAACAAGGGTCCATTGTCAGCATCGACGACATCATGCCGGTAGCCTACACGCCAGCCCTGCCGGAACTGCCAGATGCCCTGAAGATACCAGCCGTCCTGATCGCCGTCATATGGAAGGGCCGCGAATATTCCGGATTCATCGCGGCTGAAGTATTCGCCTTGCACCTTTATGTTTTGTACCGTCGAGTTGCCATCGGGCGCCCACTTCCACACAAAGTCGATACCGATCAGGTCGCTGTCGCCGGTGAAAATCTCTGTTGGCGGTGAGCCAACGCTGTCACTACCTCTTCCGACAACATCGGCGGACAGGAATGAAAGTCCCAACTGCCAGCTATGGCTCACACCGACGTCTCCGCCAATTTTGCTAAACAAAGTCCAGGCATCCGGCGACGAAGTGCCGCTTCTCGTCGACGGGAAACTGTTTCCCCAGTTGAGTTCTGCGCCGAACTCGAGCAGCAGGGCGCTGGGTGCTATCCACCTGACCTGAGCACCGTCCGGGATGTACTGTCCGCCCAGGAACGCCTGGTAGGGCAATGGTCGATCGCCGAAGTCGTCGGCATGACGGTGGAAGGAGTTCAGATAGCCGATACCGGAGAAGTAGCGCCCACCGTGTAATGTCAGGCCGTTTGAAAGACCGGTGGTCTGTATCCAGGCTTCTTCCACCACGACCCCGGTCTCGCCGCCATCATCTTCGAGCGCCAGCGTGAGGTTACCGAAAAATCGCGAGTCGATGTTCGCGTTCAGATTCAGCTCGGACTCGCCGAGCGAGAATCCGGAACCGCCCGGGCCAAGCTCACCGCCCGGAATGAAACCTGGAATGCTATCCCAGGCTGTGTCGACATCGGCGTATCGGGCAACGAGCACCGCGCCGATCGCCGGGTTGAAAGTATTCGCTGAAGACGATCCGGCAGTTACGTCGATCGCCGTTTGCTCCGCAATCTCCATTGCTTCATCGGCGTCTCTGCTTGCGCTGCGAGCCGATCGCTCTGCAAGATCCAGCCTGTTTTCCAGTTCTGCGATCCGACTTGCATAGTCGGTCTTCATCTCTGTCAACATTTGACGAAGTTCTTCAACTTCGCCTGACAAGTCCTGTGCATGCAGCGGTTCTGTTAACATCGATATCAACAAAAACGCAAACGCCAATTTCTGCTTGTGCATGATTCTTACCACTCTTGCTGTGTTCCGGCGCTCAACGCGAGGTGACCCACAAATTGGCGGGCCAGGTACGCGTGATCGCCGATCTATCGATTAAGCATGGCCCGAAGGCGCCGGTACTGCTTAGAGTGGTGTGGGGGGTGCCCGCTGGCGGGCGAGGGGGACATGAATGCATTTGCGCGCCGACACCTGTTCCGGGCCGGTGGCAGACTTATGGGGGGGTGCCCCGAAGTGTGGCGTCGAATCAACACAAACGGATCCGAGTGCTTGTCCGACAATACAGGTTGAGCAGATCTGGTCCTGAGGGCTGGCGGCATCATGCTCATACGCATGCGCCAGTAAACCGGTCTGTGCGATCAGGAATACGACCGCCAGCAAGATACTCACAGGTCTTATCGATATCACACGTCTTATAGTCATCGTGGTCTATAGGTCATTTTTCTTTAGGCATTTTACGCTATTTGTTGATTTAATTCGATTTTCTGCGAACTTCCTGTTTGACCTGATGTCGGAACTTCCGTTCCTCGCCTATTCTGGCAAATTAGCGGAAAATACGGCATTCACCGAAGAGCACTGCTCAATATGAGAGAAGGTTCAGGACAGCTGCTGTTGACAGCCAGCGTGGTCACATTTGCGATGATCGCGCTCGGCGCTTGTGTGACGACGACGCGAACAGAACTGGTTTCGGTTGATGTTAGCAGCGAATGCGTGGTTTTATTACACGGACTGAATCGCAGTTACCGTGCCATGTCGAAAATGGCGACCGGACTGCAGGAAGCCGGCTACACGACGGCGAATGTCGACTATCCGTCGCAATCTTCGACAGTCGAAGAATTGGCCACGATGGCAGTCAACGAAGGTCTTGATAGGTGTCGCGAGACTAATGCTGAACAGATTCACTTCGTAACACATTCCATTGGCGGAATTCTGCTTCGTTATGCACACAGCGAATCGCCGATCCCCGAACTCGGCAGGGTTGTCATGCTTGCGCCGCCGAATCAGGGCAGCGAAATTGTAGATATCACCAGGGAGTGGCCCGGTGCCGAATTGATATCAGGGAAGGCGGGGCTGCAACTGGGAACAGATGAAGACAGTATTCCGGCTAAATTGGGACCGGTGGAATTCGAACTCGGCATCGTCGCCGGTACCGGAACAATAAGCTTTTTCTCCGCAATGTTGCCGAATCCGGATGATGGCAAGGTCTCTGTCGAGCGCACAAAAATCGCTGGAATGACGGATTTTCTGGTCGTGGACAATTCTCACCATTACATCATGACAAGCGACATCGTCATCGCAAATACGAAAGAATTCCTGCGTGTCGGCAAGTTTCTGGATTCGACTGATCCAGCCAGCGGCGACTTGATGCCCTAGTCTTCAGATTGACTGTTTGCGATGGGCATAGGTCCGGGCGCAATTCCTTGCGCTTCCTTTGCGGCACGTACCATTTCCCGCACCTGAGCCCGGAGTTTGCGTGCGTCGTAAACGATACCGTCCTTGATGGTCCACTTGACGCCGCCGATTCGTTCTACTTCACCGCTATCGTCGTTCAAACGAATCGAGCCCGTGCCGAACAGCAGCTTCAGGTTCTCGACCGGATTGTGCTCGACGATTGCGAAATCTGCTTTCTTGCCGACCTGGATGCTGCCGACCTCGTCTTCCTTGCCCATGATCTGTGCGCCCACAAGCGTCGCGGAATGGATAACCTCCAGCGGATGGAAGCCGGCTTCGCGCATGAGCTCCATCTCCTGCACGTAGCCGAAGCCATACAGGTTGTACAGATATCCGGTATCGCTGCCGAGCCCGACCTTTCCGCCCCGGTTCTTGTATTCGTTGACGAATGTCATCCACAGCCGGAAGTTTCCCCGCCAGGCCACCTCGTTTTCTGTCGTCCAGTAAAACCAGAAGGAGCCGTGCGCATTACGGTTGGGCCTGTAGAAGTTCCACAAAGCGGGCAGGGTATAGGTGTCGTGCCATATCGCCCGGCTCATGCGCATGAAATCCCGGCTGGTGAGGTACGCTGTAAAAGTCGGTATCAGGGCGAAGTCACGCTCGAGCAACGTGTTCATTACCTCGTTCCATTTATCGCTGTAAGGCGGAGCTGTGTCCTTCCACAGCCGCCCGGCTTCGCCGAAGCGGTCCTGCTCGTTGTGATAGATGTAGTCGACGGGATAGTTCTGAATCTTCTTGTCCGTAAACATGGCTTCGGGGAGTCCGTACCAGTGCTCCATGGAACCGAGGCCGTGTGAGGAAGTATCGAGTACATTTGCGTGCACGACGTCGAGTTGTGCATGGTGCATCGTCGTTCGCAGATTGAGCTTGCGTGCTTCGTCCAGTGCCGCCCACAGGATCTCTGCCGGCGCACCGAAAAACTTGACGCCCTCGGCTCCGCCTTTGGCGAGGCGCCGCATTTCAGTTCTTGCAGCCTGCGGAGATTCGATCGGATTGTCGTTCGTGATCCTGAACCAGGGATAAGGTGTGATACGTGGCGCCACGATCTCGTTGGATTCACTGCGGCGACTCAGGTCGGCGATCCATTCCACCGGTTTGAAGTTACCCAACTCCCGGATGCTCGTCGTGCCATGCCCCATCTGCAGCTTGAAGATGTATTCGGGCGGAACATTCTGATCGGACCCCAGTGCATGTATGTGTGAGTGGAGATCGATGAAGCCCGGCAGGATGTAATGACCTTCAAGGTCGATTTCATAATCTCCGGCTGCGGGCCGATCGTCCGGCGGGATGGGCACACCGGGCACGCCGACGATCTTGATCTCGGCAATGCGGTCCTTCAACACGACGATATCGACCGGCCCCTGTGGTGGTGCGCCGGTCCCGTCGATCAGGTAAGCGCCTCTAAGTACGAGTCGCTCGAAGTGTCCCAGGCCCTCATCATCACCACGATCCGCTACGTCTTCACTTTGTGCGAACACGAGCGTGCTGCAAACAAGAATGAAGACCGTGATCGTTCGTCTCATGTCATTGCGCTCCGTTAATCAGTTTGCGACGGGAACACCGCGACCGGGCGTCCATGGAACACCTGCGGCGTTCAGCTTTTCCTTGAGCGCACGAAACTCAATATCGATCAGCCGGTCGAGGCTGCGGCCGACTTCGGCAAACTCTTCTTCGGCGATCTCGAGGCTGAGCTTGTGTGTTGCCGTCGGTCCATAAGCCGTCGATCTCGAGCCGCTGTTCGCGGCGCCAACGCGCCGGGATATTGGTACGGGTGCCGTCGTATCGCCCATGTATTCTCGTGCCTGGCTGCCCGCAAGCCGGACTCTGAGTTTTTGCGAGCGCTGCGAGATGGAATTCGCTTCCTCGTACAGCAAGGCGTTTGCCGTTGAGTTGATCGTGCTCTCCTTGATTGCAGTCAGAGCAATAAGCAACTCGTCGATTGCCGATACCGAGCCTGCGACCGCGCGCCGCAACTCGTCGGCCCGGCGGTTGAAGGCCACCCGAACATCCTGTGACGATCCTTCAAGGCTTGGTTCGCGAATCGACTCGACCTTGAATGTTTGAGATTGATTCAGGTCCTGCAATTGCCCATCGACTCGCTGCGCCAGACTAACGGTATAGCTACCCGGCTCCGCCAGAACGCCGCCAGGACTCCAGCGCGACTGTTCACGTTGGTCTTCGGGCTTCCAGGGATCGACCGGCGGATAGCGAAGGTCCCAGGCGACCCGGTGAAAACCGGCCGTGACCGGGCCCTCGATATGCCGGACGACCTTTCCGTCGGCATCGCTGACGGTCAGAACCATAGCAGGGGCGTCCTCCAGCGCTTCACCCTCGAGCGCGTCCCAGCCGGGGTAGGGCGTGTCCTTACCCGCCTCCTCCAGTGGCTTCTCCCGTTCGCGCCGCTGTTCCTGTTGCGTGCGGATTTGCTCAGACAGGTAATAGGTAAATGTTGCGCCGAACGGGGGATTCGGGGCGAGAAAATACGCAGCACCCTGAGACGACTTGCAGCCATCTGATCCACAACCCAGCGAGCGTTTCGGCACGTACCATCTCGCATCACGTACGGGGAAGAGGACTGTATCGTTCTCGAGCATGTCGGCAGTAATATCGCGCAGTGGCGCATAGTTATCCAGAACAAAGAAGCCCCGCCCGAACGTCGCGCCCACGAGATCGTCTTCACGTTTTTGAATGACGAGATCGCGGAACGGTATGTTCGGACTGCCGCCGGACAACTTGACCCACTGGTTGCCGCCCTGGACGCTGAAGAAAACGCCGAACTCGGTACCGACGAACAACAGATTCGGATTGACATGGTCCTGCACGAGGCGCCAGGCGACATGTCGTTCGGGCAAGTCGCCCGCTATGCTGCGCCACGAGCGCCCCCGGTTCGTACTCTTCAGTACATACGGGCTGAAGTCACCGCTCTTGTGATCATCCACGACGACATACACGGTATCCGGATCGAACAGATCGGCCTTGATGTCATTGACGAAAAACATGTCGGGTACGTCAGGCAGTTTGTCGGTGCTGCGCCAGTTCTGGCCACCGTCTTCACTGACCTGGATCAGGCCATCGTCGGTGCCTGCGTATAGAAGACCTTCGACGAGCGGCGACTCCGACAACGACGTAACGTTGCCGTAATTCGACATCGCGTAAAGGTCCCAGGGCTCGTCGAAACTCCACACACGGCCCATCATGGGTTCGGTAATCCGGTTGATTCCTCGCGACAGATCGCCGCTGATCGTCCGCCAGGAGTCGCCGCGATCGTCGCTGCGCCAGAGCCGCTGGCTGGCGAAATACAATCGCGCCGGATCGTGCGGGCTGATCAGGATGGGCGAGTCCCAGTTCCAGCGCTCGGCCGATTCGTCTTTCCCGGGCTGCGGCTGAATATAGACGGTTTCTTCCACGCGCCGGTCGAACCGGTGCAGGACTCCCTGTTGAGACTGTGCATAGACGATGTCCGGGTTTGTCGGATCGGCAGCGGGTTGATGGCCATCGCCCCCGAGTGCGATAAACCAGTCCGAGTTGGCAATGCCATGAATGTTTTGCGTTCGCGACGGCCCGCCCTGGCTGCTGTTGTCCTGCGTACCGCCGTACACATTATAAAAAGGCTCGTCATAATCGACGGTTACTTTGTAAAACTGCGTGACAGGAAGATTCGCTATAAAGCGCCAGTTCTCGCCCTTGTCGTGGCTCTCGTAGACGCCACCGTCGTTGCCGACGAGCAGGTAATTCGGATCATTGGGATCGAAGGCCACGGCATGATGGTCGACGTGCTTGTCCTGGTATTCGGTCTTAATGAAATTCTTGCCGCCGTCGACCGAGTAATGCAGATAGACGTCCGCGTGATACAGGCGGTCGAACTCGTGCGGGCTGGCCCAGATCTCCTGGTAGTAATGCGGGCCCGTGCCGACAGCCACATACTCGCTTTGTTGTTCCCAGGTCTCGCCGCCGTCTTCAGATTTCCAGACTCCGCCGGTACGTTGCTTGAGTTCGATCGTCGCGTAAAGAACATCCGGGTTGATCGGCGAGACGGCCAGACCGGTCTTACCCATGTTCTCCTCCGGCAGGCCTTTCGTTAGCTCCCGCCAGGTGTAGCCGCCGTCTGTCGATTTATGGATACCGGTTTCCGGACCGCCATCCATCAGGCTGGCAACATTGCGGAATCTCTGCCAGGTCACGGCGTACATGACATCCGGATTTCGGGGATCAAGGTGCACTTCGTTGGCACCGGTATAGTCGCCACCACCGAGGATTTTTTCCCAGCTTTCGCCGCCGTCGACCGTCCCGTACAGGCCGCGTTCGCCGCCGGCCGACCACAGAGGCCCCTGCGCGGCAACAAAGACGACCCGGGAGTCTCGCGGATCGACCCGGATCATGCTGATGTGTTCCGAGTCTTCGAGCCCCATTCGGTTCCATGACGCGCCGCCGTCGAGACTCTTATATATACCGTCGCCATAGCCGACATGGCGGCCGCTGACATTTTCGCCGGTACCGACCCAGACGGTGTCCGGCCGCTTGGGATCGATCGTGACGGCGCCGATCGAATACGAGCCCTCGGATTCGAATACGGGCGTCCAGGTCGTACCGGCGTTTTCGGTCTTCCAGACGCCACCGCTACCGACGCCCACATACCAGTGACTCCGGTTTTCCGGGTGAATCGCGATATCGGCAATACGCCCGGACATGAATGCGGGCCCGATATTTCTGAAGGCCAGGCCTTCGAAAGTCTCGGCATTGAATCCGGGTGCGACATCGGCTGCATCGTCTTCGGCCGCAAGGATCACGGCCGGAAACAGGAGAATTACAGGCCACATCGTGCGAAAGCGCTTCATGTTGTTTCCTTCAGGATTCGGCTCGCGTTACTTGTTGTTGTGGGCCGGGTGCTCAATGGCAGCTCACACATCCTGCCACAGGCCGCCAATGTCAGCCAGACTGTTCTGGCGCGTATTCGGATCTCACCGCATCGTTGATTGCCATCCAGTCGTGATAGCGATCCGTGAGAATTCGGAAGTCGTTTTCGTCGTCCACGTCAAGGCTCAGGCCGCCGTAAGGTGAGATGACGAGACGCAGGGGCCCGCCCAGCACCTTCCCGGTGCGCGCCTCCACTTTTTCCCGGGTATTCCATTGGCGTAGCCGGCGGTACAGGCGGCCCCCCCGCCGTCTGGCTAGGAGCGTGGCCTGCAATCGCAGTGTCATCCAGGCGGCCTGAAAGCCGCCATCCTGACCGAGGAAGCTGAACGCGAGGCCAACGACGTTCCGCCAGTTAATGGCTTTGCGAAAACCGAAGCCGGTCTGCAGAAATCCCTGATTCGTCAGGAGCCAGGGTCGTATAATATTTATGTTCGAGAGACGGATACGGGCGAATTCCAGTTCCACGAAAGGCCTGACGATGCCGTCCCGGGCATAGGGTTCCAGCGCTTGTTCGTCTGCAACGCCGACTATGAGCCCATACGCCTGCTCCGATGCCCGCTCGTCATCAGCACATCGGGCGACGAAGTCGTCCAGCGCGGCCGGAGAGATGATTGGCAGGTCACTGGAAATGACCAGAAACGGCCGCATCGAGTCGTGCTCATGGCCGTCCTCCGCCTGCTTTGCTTCGCTGGCATGCACACCGGCCCAGCCATTGGCCAGCATATTGCCTTTCTGCGCAATCAAATGAACCTTTTCAGGCTCGCCCTGAAGCGCATCGCGCACCTCCTCGACGGGCCCGATTACATATATGTCCGCGATGGATTTCGCCGCCACCAGGGCATCGACGACGTGTCGCACCAGCGGCCGACCATCCATGTCGAGGAATGCCTTGTTTTGCCCGAGTATCCAGCGCGCCGGATCACTATGCGTTCCGGCGAGGACGATCGCATCGACAGGCTCTGAAAAGGACGACGAGTGCTTGTTCTTGTTCATTTCATGCGCTCGGCCAGGCCGGCGGTCCGTCTGGACTTGGACCTGATCGTGTTAGACCATACGCGGTTTCCCCGGGGCGACAATCTAACAAAAATTGTTCGCTCGTGTTGCAAAGGAGAGTTCTGTGCCAGGCTTGCTTCCCAATGTTGATCCGGACGGTTTGCTCGAATACTCCGTCGTTTATACGGACCGGGCCGTCAATCATATGTCCGCCGTATTCCAGTCTGTCATGGCGGATATTTCCGCGACCCTGAAGAAAGTCTACGTGGCGGACGCGGTCGCGATCGTGCCGGGGAGCGGAACATTCGGTATGGAAGCCGTGGCCAGACAACTGGCAACGGACAGGAAGTGCCTGGCAATCCGGAACGGATGGTTCAGCTACCGCTGGACGCAGATATTCGAGATGGGCGACATCCCGTCGAGTTCAATTGTCCTGAAAGCGCGCCAGCCCGAAAGCGGTGCGCAGCAACCCTTCGCACCGGCACCGATCGAAGAGGTCGTCAGAACCATCGAGACCGAAAAGCCGGATATCGTTTTCGCGCCGCATGTCGAAACCTCATCGGGCATGTTGCTGCCCGACGACTATCTGAGAAAAGTTGCAGATGCGATTCATGCCTGCGGCGGTCTATTCGTGCTCGACTGCATTGCCTCCGGAACGATTTGGGTCGATATGAAGGAAATCGGCGTGGATGTGTTGATCAGCGCGCCGCAGAAAGGCTGGAGTGGGTCCCCCTGCTGCGGCCTGGTGATGTTAAGCGATGCGGCCCGCGAGCGGGTCAAGGCGACAACGAGTACGAGCTTCGCTGCCGACTTGAGGAAATGGCTCGAGATCATGGAAGCCTACGAGAACGGTGGCCATGCCTATCACGCAACGATGCCGACGGATTCCCTGACCGTGTTCCGCGATGTCATGAACGAGACAGCCGCCCTAGGTTTCGAAAAAGTCCGGGAGCAACAAGAGGAGTTGGGCGATCGAGTTCGCAAGCTCCTCTCGGACAAGGGTATAAAAAGTGTTGCCGCGCCCGGCTTCGAAGCGCCCGGTGTCGTTGTCTGTTATACGGACGATCCGGATATCAAGTCAGGCGGCAAATTCGCAGCGTCAGGGTTGCAGATTGCCGCCGGTGTGCCGTTGCAGTGTGACGAAGCGGATGACTTTCAGACATTTCGCCTCGGCCTTTTCGGTTTGGACAAGCTAAACAATATCGAGCGCACGGTGGAATCTCTGGACGCAGCGTTGAGCAAGATACTGTAGCCTGATCAGCGGAAACGGTGTTTTTGCAGGCCGATTACTGTATACATCGACTGAATTGGTGATTTGCACAGCAGGTTGTGGGGAAGAATGGGCACGGTGCGGAACTCGCAAGCAACCATTGAATCGTTGGAAAGACGCCCCGGTGTGCAGCCGGCTCTCGGCATCCTGCCAATCTCATCCTTTCCCGTCGCGAACGACGGCGATGACCTGATCCTCCTTATCACGAGTGCACTGTCAGCGAGTCATTTGTCTCTGCAGGATGGCGACGTGCTCGTCGTCGCCCAGAAGATCGTCTCCCTTTGTGAGGGGAGGCTCGTTCGCCTGGATGAAATTGATGTATCGACCGCCGCCGAGGCGCTGGCACGTGAGACCGGAAAAGATCCGCGACTCGTCGAACTGATCGTGAGGGAGGCGTCCGAAATCATCCGAAAAAAACCCGGCGTCATGATCGTTCGGCATCGTCTGGGGTTTGTCGGAGCCAATGCCGGTATCGACCAGTCGAATATCGATCACGCCAACGGTGAATGTGCGCTGTTGTTGCCCGTGGATCCGGATATGTCAGCCAGGAAACTGAAGGCGGCGTTGCAGGTTGCAACCGGCAGCAATGTCGGCGTCGTTATCAGCGACAGTATGAATCGTCCCTGGAGACTCGGCACCGTTGGCACGGCTATCGGCAGCGCCGGCATCGACGTGCTGGACGATCGTCGCGGACAGCCCGATATCTTCGGGCGCGAGCTGAAGGTAACGATGACAAACCGGGCAGATGCGATTGCGGCCGCAGCGGTTCTCGTAATGGGTGAGACGACAGAACGCATACCTGCAGCAATCGTCCGTGGACTGCCGGTCGAAAATAGTGCGCAGATGGCGCGAGATTGTATCCGACCATTGGACGAAGACCTTTTTCTCTGACATGACGATGAATCGCTACCTGGCATTTACCGGCGGCATCGGCGGCGCCAAACTCGCGCTCGGCCTTTCCCGAATTCTGGGTCCCGATGAGCTGGCCTTCGTCGTCAACACGGGGGACGACTTCGAGCATCTTGGTCTGCATATTTCGCCGGACATCGATACTTTGGTTTATACGTTGGCAGGCGTGAACAATCCCGAGACCGGTTGGGGTCGCCGTGACGAAAGCTGGCAATTCATGTCAGCGCTTGCCGATCTGGGCGGAGAGACCTGGTTCAAGCTGGGTGACAGGGATCTTGCCACGAACATCGAGCGGAGCAGTCGTCTTGGCCGCGGCATGTCGCTTCATGACGTTACTGCGCAGCTCGCGGGGTCGCTCGGCGTCCTGTATCCAGTCCTGCCGATGAGCAATGACACCATCAGAACACGGGTTCACACAGAACACGGCCCGCTGGACTTTCAACATTACTTCGTGAGAGAGGAATGTCAGCCTGTCGCAATCCGCTTTGAATATACAGGGGCAGAGACTGCGCGGGTCAATCCTCATATTGAAACATGGCTTGGTTCCGAGAATCTCGCTGGAATAATCCTGTGCCCATCGAGTCCGTTCACTAGCATTGGCCCGATTCTGTCTATGCCTGTCCTGCACAAGGCCCTGCAGAAGTGCGCTGCACCAGTTGTTGCAATATCTCCCGTTGTCGGCGGGGAGTCCTTGAAGGGCCCGTTGGCGAAGATCATGCGAGAGATGAATGTCCCAGCTACCGCCAGCTGGATTGCTGAACAATACAGTGACTTTCTGGACGGCATCATCATCGACTCCACAGATTCGGAATTGGCGAGCGGGATCGAAGCATTGGGCATGTCGACGATGTGTACGAATATCGTAATGAAATCAGTGGGTGATCGTGTCCAACTTGCAGCCGTCAGTCTTGAGTTCATTGCCTCTTTGAGCCAAAGTGATCAGGCGAAAGCCGTTTGCGGGGAATGACAATGTTGTGGGCACTGGTGCCAGTTAAGGATATCGTTCATTCGAAGCAGCGCCTCGCTAGAATACTTGACCCGCACGAACGTCAGGGACTCGTACTCGCCATGCTTCGCGACGTACTAGGTGCCATTCGTGGCGTCGAGGAGTTCGACGGCGTTCTTTTGGTGTCCCGGTCGCAGGAAGCACAAGAGCTGTTTCGGGATTTCGTGACTGATATCTTCGTGGAGTCTGCCGGTTCAGATCATTCACGAGCTGTAATCGAAGGAAACCGCTATCTCAAAGATCGATATCGAGTCGGGTGCAGCATGGCTATTTCGGGCGACATACCGCGAGTGACGTCAGACGATATTCGACAAATTATAATGCAGCACGACCGCGTAACACTGGCGCCGAATGCAAGCGGTGAGGGAACAAATGCCGTCCTGACCTCACCGCCGAACCTGATTCAATGTCAATTTGGCGGCTCAAGTCTCGAGCGACACATTGCGTCGGCTGATGCAGCCGGGTTTACAGCGCAGATTGTACGATGCGAAAACATTGGGCATGACATCGATAACCCGGGCGACCTTGAGCGGGCGATTATCGAATTAGGGCCCTCACATACAGGCGATTTTCTTCAGAGCAATGGCATTGCTGCGCGCTTGAATCATCGGGGCGCCGGACAAGCAACCGGACTTGAACAAGTGCGATCTACGGCAAGCAGATGGACGTAAGCAGTAACATGAATGAGCAGCAGGTGGCAGCTTTGCTTGCCGACGACGTAGAGTTCAATGTGCTGCTCGATATCGCTGCAGTGCTGCGCGATGAAGGACATGGAAACCTGATTACCTATTCTAAAAAGGTATTTATTCCGCTGACGCATTTATGTCGCGACGTTTGTCATTACTGCACTTTTGCACAGACGCCGAAGCGTGTTGCATCCCCGTACCTGTCGATCGATCAGGTGCTCGACACTGCACGACGCGGCGCTGAATTGGGTTGCAAAGAAGCACTTTTTACACTGGGCGAGAAACCGGAGCTTCGCTACCAGGCAGCACGAACAGCACTCGCGGAAATGGGCCATGAGTCGACACTGGAGTACCTGTCCGAGGTGGCGCGACTCGTGTATCGGGAAACCGGGATGCTGCCGCATTTGAATCCCGGCACAATGAGCGAAGACGAAATTATGATGCTTCGCCCCGTGGCACCTTCCATGGGCATCATGCTGGAATCCGCCTCTCCGCGGCTGGCCGAAAAGGGTATGCCGCATTACGGTTCGCCCGACAAAGATCCGCAACTGCGGCTGGCGACGATAGAAGCGGCCGGTAAGGCAAGCGTACCGCTGACTTCGGGGGTACTAATCGGCATCGGAGAGACACGACGGGAACGAATCGAATCATTGCTGGCGTTGCGCGAATTGCATTGTGCATATGGCCACATACAGGAAATCATCATTCAGAATTTCCGTGCCAAGCCCGGAACGAAGATGGCAAATGCGGCGGAACCGGATCTCGATGAGTTGCTTTGGAGCATAGCAATCGCCCGAATCCTGTTCGGCCCGGCGATGAATATTCAGGCGCCGCCCAATCTCAACCCGGGTGTGCTGGTAAAGCTCATTTCTGCAGGAATCAATGACTTGGGAGGCATCTCTCCATTGACGCCTGATTTTGTGAACCCCGAAGCACCCTGGCCACACCTGGATGAACTGGTAAGAGAAACCGCTGAAGCCGGAAAATACCTGCAAGAGCGACTAACGATCTATCCGGAATTCGCATCCAAGGCTGATGTCTGGACCGACACAGGCTGGCACACACCGCTAATCCGGCTCATCGATGCCGAGGGTTTGCCGCGCACCGATGACTGGTCGCCAGGGATCAGTATTGCTCCACCGACGGAGAGTCTTGCAGCAATGACCAACGGATTGGCAGCAGACGACATTGCAATCGTGATTGACAAAGCGAAGCAGGGTGAGCGTCTGACAGAATCCGAAATCGTGCGTATGTTTCGTGCGCGCGGTGACGACTATTCAGCGGTTATCAATGCCGCGGACGATGTGCGTAAACAAGTCAACGGCGACACCGTTACGTATGTCGTCAACAGAAATATCAATTACACCAACGTTTGCTATTTTCACTGCAAATTTTGCGCTTTCTCGAAAGGCAAGGCGTCGGACGACCTTCGAGGGGCTCCGTATGACCTGGATCTTGAAGAGATTCAAAGGCGCACAACGGAAGCAAGGGATTGCGGCGCTACCGAAGTCTGCATGCAGGGTGGTATTCATCCAAATTACACCGGTGAGACCTATCTCCAAATCGTTCGCGCGGTGAAGGTTGTGGCGCCACAAATCCACGTGCATGCCTTCTCACCGTTGGAGGTGTCGCAGGGTGCAGCGACGCTAGGCATGAATCTGGAAAATTACCTTTGTGAGCTCAAGGATGCCGGGCTGGCCACGCTGCCGGGCACGGCCGCCGAGATCCTGGATGACGAGGTTCGCAGAATAATCTGCCCCGACAAGATTTCGACAAACGAGTGGCTCGAGGTGATGGAAACCGCACATGGTGTTGGACTCCGGTCAACCGCGACCATCATGTTCGGACATATTGACAGGCCGCGCAATTGGGCGAAGCATCTCCTGTGTATTCGCGACCTGCAGTCGCGCACTGGGGGATTTACGGAATTCGTACCGCTGCCATTCGTGCACATGGAAGCGCCGATGTATCTGCGAGGTTATGCGCGAAAGGGGCCGACATGGCGAGAGGCAATTCTGATGCATGCGGTATCGCGCCTGGCCTTGCATCCACAAATTAGCAATATTCAAACTTCGTGGGTGAAGATGGGACATGCTGGCGCAATCGCATGCCTCAACAGCGGTTGCAATGACCTCGGCGGAACGCTGATGAATGAAAGCATCTCGCGTGCAGCAGGCGCCGCGCACGGACAGGAAACGACACCCAAGATAATGATTGAGCTGATCGCATCTGCGGGTCGCAGAGCAAAGCAAAGAAGCACACTTTACGGTGATGTAACGTCTGAACGCATCGAAGCAGGTATTTCTGCCGGCCAGCGGAAAGATGTTTTCAATACACCGATTGCGCGACGCGCGCTCAAAAGTCAACAACGCGCACCGGCGTAGCTGGAATTACGCGGTCTTACTTTCGCTGGTCGAACCGACGGCCGACCACTGCAGCAGCGATATTCACTTTCTGAATGTCGATTGTGCCGCCGGCGATGCCCCAACCCCATGCATCGCGCATTCGCCGTTCCGCGGGATACTCTTTCGAATAGCCATAGGCCCCCATGAGCTGAACCGCATTGCCTGTGACAGTGCGAGCAATTTCATTGGCGAAGCACTTGGCGACCGATGACTGAAGTATGTCGGGCAAACCATGCTCGGCGTTGCTGGCTGCGCAATAAATGAGGAGTCTGGCAGCATCCACCTGCATTTGCATTTCAGCGAGCCTGATTTGAACTGCCTGGAAATCAATAATGGGTTTGCCGAACTGCTTGCGCTCCTGAACGTATTCGACAACATCTTCGAGTGCGCCCGATGCCTGACCGAGAGCCATCGTCGCGTTTCCGCAACGCTCCAGATCGAATGCTTCCATGAGTTTTCGAAATCCGCCGGCAGAGACAACCACCTGATGCGCCGGAACGGTGACGTCATCAAGGAAAATGTCGGAGGACGGTATCCCGCGAAAGCCCATCAGACTTTCCTGCTCGCCAAAACTGAGCCCCGGCGTGTCTTTTTCCACGTAAACAGCGCCGATGCCTCGAGCCCCGGGATCGTCTGACATGCGGCAGTAAACCACATAACCGTCGGCATGGCCGCCGCCAGAACACCACCGTTTGCTGCCGTTGAGTACGACCTCGCCACCCTTTATCTCGGCGCGCGTTTTCAGGTCGGTTAACGCTGTCCCGGCCTCGGGTTCGGACATCGCCACAGCCACGATCTTCTCGCCTCGACATACGGCGGGAAGTACTTGGTTTGTGAGTTTCTCGTCTGCAAATTTCTCAATGGCGCGTACCGGCCCGACACAGGACTCGAATATCGGAAACGCCACTGCCGAAGAAATGTTTGCAAACTGTTCGAGAACGACGAGCGCATCCAGATTGCCCAATCCTAAGCCCCCGAATCGTTCCGGGACATTAATGCCGAGAAATCCCATTTCAGCGTAACGTTGAAGCAATTTGCGGCTCGGCGGCTCGCCGGTTCGCTCTATTTTCTCTGCGACCTCGGGCAACTGCTCGCGCGAAAATCGCCGAGCTGTTTCACGAAGCTGTTCCTGTTGTTCAGTGAGTTGAAAGTCCATAACGTTTGAGCTGCCGGGTAGCGGATCTCTTGGCTGGGGGAATTATTGCATACCGATCAACGCCATTTGCCGTTTTCACCTGTCCAGTCTGTAAACACGTACAGCAGTATCGCGGAACAGCGCGGAACGCTCAGTCGGCGAGTAGGCTTGCGTCAGGCGTTTGAATGCGTTCCATTGAATCGTATAGCTGCAAGCGGTCCGGTCAATAGGGAAGTTGCTCTCGAACATGCAGCGCTCCGCACCGAAGCACTCGATACAGGTTTGATAGTACGGGCGCATGGCTTGAGCCAGTTCGATGGAACCCGGGGGCTCACTGCGCCTATGCCAGCCGAAGCCGCTCATCGTCATAGTAAGCCCGCCCAGTTTGACGACTACATTCTCACATTGCGCAAGCTCGGTGATGTTCCTCCGCCACAATGTAAACACCTCATCGCGCTTGCCGGCATAGGGGCCGATTCCCAGGGGACCGCCAATGTGATCCAGCACGATAGTTATCTCGGGAAATGCCCGGGCCAGGTCGGCTAGCTCGGGAATCTGCGGATGGTATACCCAGGCGTCAAACGACAGGCCGAATTTGCTCAAACAGGCAAATCCTGCACGGAATTCCTGACTTCGAAGCAGATCTTTTGGCGGATTCGTGTAAGTGTTGTGAATCCGGTCGCTGGCGTCCCATGCACTCGCGTAGCGAAGACCACGAAACCGATCGCTTTCGTTCAGGTGAGCCTCAATCACCGGCTGTACAGCCGCGCCCGATGTCAAGTCGGCGAATCCCACAATTCCGGCGGCCACACGCAGGTCGCCGGCCCGGTTCTCACCGGCACTGGTGATCCGCTCCACGAACTCCGTCTCACCAACCGGTCGCAATTCCTGCGGGCCGTCCGTCCGATACATCTGCAAACATTCGACGAACACCGTCTCGGTCACGCGGTGTCCGCCGCTGATGTCGTCCATGAACTCATCGATAAGATAGCGGCTATCGGGCAAGTCCCATAAATGGTGATGTGGATCGCAGATCGGGAGTTCCGGCTCGACTGCTTCCTCTATTGTGCGTTCCAGCCACGGGATTTGATCAGTCATTTACCAAGCTGGCCGGAATTTGCGAGATTCATTATCGAGGCGCGGAACAAACAGCGTGCCTGGGGTAGCCCGATGCGCTCGTCAAAGTAAACGGCCGTGCGCAATCCGATGAGTGTTGCGTAAGCTACCTCGGCTGAGTCCCGGGCATTGGCCGCACCGCAAGGAGATTCAATAAACAGTTCCTCCAGGTAAGTCTTGCAGAAACGGTCAAGCGCCGTCTTCTCGCTGTGGAGCTGCGTGTCGTGCACGGCCACACCGAAGCACTCGAGCATGAATCCGATCTCGGACATCGTGATGCCTTTTCCTGCGAAGAACAGATCCACGAGGAGATCGATCCGACGCTCCGCAGTCTCGGTTCGAAAGCCTTCCATACGGTCGACGATTCGCCGCGCTACATTCTCGAAGAAGTCTTCGAGAATGGCATCCTTGCCGCTGAAGTAATAGAGCAGATGGCTGGGCGTCATCCCGGCAGTTCGTGCCACGTCCGCCAGTGTTGTTTTTGCGTAGCCTTTTTCGATGATGCAATCGTGCAGCGCCTCAAATATGCGTTTCCGCCGTTTGCTGCCACGCATCGACGACTCGATTTTCGCGTTCTCTTTTACTGGAGATTCCGTTAATGACATTGTCAGATGCCCTATAGCCTGCAGGATTCACCACCGTCGATGACGTAAACGGCCCCGGTTACGAAATTCGACTTAGGCGATGCGAGGTAACAGATCAGCGGTCCGATCTCGTCTGCCTCGCCCATACGTTTGACGGGAATTTTCCGCAGTCGACGTTCGAGAATATCCGGCGAGTCGAGCACGGCACGCTGTGCATCGGTTACAAATGCTCCCGGTGCAATCGCGTTTACCTGGATCCCCTTGCTGGCCCATTCAGCCGCGAGTGCCTTGGTGAACTGGACCAATGCGCCCTTCGATGCCGAATAGCTAGCCAACATTGCCTTACCGAGAATGCCGGATGTCGAGGCGATGTTGATGATTTTTCCGTAGCCCTGATCGACCAGATGCTTGCCGGCCGCGCGGGTCAATACTGCGGGCGCCGTGACGTTGACCGCCATGACCTCGTCCCAGACATTGTCTCCCTGTTCGAGAAAAGGCCCGGCCGGTGCAATACCTGCGTTATTAACGATGATGTCGAGGCTCCCAAAGGCATCGATCGCCTCGCCCGGCAGCTTGGCAAGGTCTGCGCTGTCACGCATGTCGCATTGCCTGGCCTGAGCGTTGTCTGGTGAAAGGGATGCCAGTTCCTGCAGATCATCGAGAGATCGTGCTACAGCCAGAACACGGACTCCCTGTTCGATCAGTGCAGTTGCCGCGGCACGTCCAAGCCCCCGGCTCGCGCCAGTAACAATCGCGACTTTTCCTTCGAGTTCGAAATCGATCACTGGACTTCCTCGGTGAGTTGACGGGCTATCCCCAGTCGAAGGACCTCGGATGCTCCTTCGTAAATCCGCATCGGCCGGGCCTGGCGATAGAGCCGCTCGATTTTCGATTGTCGAATCAGCCCGAACCTGCCCATCATCTGTACACAGCGATCGACGACACGCGACGCCATCTCGCTGGCGGCGAGTTTTGCCATCGATGAGTGATGTAGTGCGGCGGCCGGGTCTTCGATTGCCAGTGTTGCCGCCCGATAGGTGAGCAGCCTGGCCATTTCGATCTCGGTCCAACAGTCGGCGAGCATCTGAGCCACCGGACCCAGTCGCGCAAGCGGGCGCCCGAACTGAACCCGGGTGCGGGTGTGGCGAACCGCCTCATCGAGAGCGGCTTGTGCCAGTCCCACGGCGGCGCCTGCTACGGAGACGCGAAATACCCCCAGGGTTGCCAGCACCAGGTCAAGGCCTGCGCCCGGCTGGCCGAGCCGCGAGTCCTCCGGCAGCGAAACGCCTTCGAAGTTGATTTCACCGAGTACGTGAGGGGCGATGATCTCCGGCGTTGGGGTTACCGATACACCCCGGGTATTCGCCGGGACGAGTACCATTGTGAATCCCGCGTCTTCTTTCGCAAAGACGACATAGAAAGACGCAGCGCCGCCGTTGGAGATGAAGGATTTCATGCCGTTCAGTTCGAATCCGTCATTCGTAGCCACAATTTCGGTCGATACTGCCTTCAGATCCGACCCGGCATCCGCTTCTGTTAATGCAAGGGCTGCAAGTGCCTCGCCTGATGCGACCTTTGGCAACCATGCGGCGCATTGCCCGGGCGAACCAGCAACGGTAATGGCGTAGCTGCCGATACCCTGAAGAGCAAACAAGGAGTCGGCATGGGAAGACGTTGCCATCAGTACTTCCCGTACGAGGCAAATCGCGAGGGGGTCGAGCCTCTCGAATCGGCCGCCGTACTGGGTAGTGACCATCAGCTCACTGAGTCCACTCGCTTGCAGCGCGGCAAGCACGCCAGCATGGATTTGGCTGGAGTCGTCGGCTTCGACGGCCAAGGGTTCGAGCGACCGGGCGAGATTCCGGGCCTCGTCCTGAATGTCGAGGTATTTCTGGTCGAGCTCAAAGTTCATGCGTTGAAACTCCGCACCTTATTTTTTCGCCCGTCCCTCGAACTGAGGCGGCCGTTTTTCCATGAAAGCCGTCGCACCTTCGATCATGTCCTTCGAGCCGATTGCCTGGACCAGCATACCCAGTCCGCTAAGGTAAGCATCGCGGCTTTGGTTCCACCAGACATTCGAGCTGATCTTCGCGATCTCGAGGTATCGGGGACTCATTTTGAGCAGCTCGTCGGCCCACTGGGTCACTTCATCTTCGAGCTGATCGCCGGGAACGACTGCGTTGATCCAGCCCATGTCCAGCGCCTCTTTCGCGGGATAGCGCCGGCACATGAAAGCCACTTCCTTGGCGCGTTTCTCGCCGATATTCATCGTCAGGAAATTCGTGCCGCCGAGCACCGGCGCGCTGCCGACCCGTACGCCTGTCTGACCGAAAGTCGCCTTCTCGGCAGCTATTGCCAGATCACAGGCAACCACCAGTTCATTGCCTCCACCGGCGGCCGCACCATTGACTGCCGCGATC
>Ga0255052_10000067_pt1 | contig 70322 bp, 61 predicted proteins | sample JV7_2_21_MG_FD_188632 | JGI IMG/M metagenome (GOLD analysis project Ga0255052, IMG submission 188632) | Seawater microbial communities from Jervis Inlet, British Columbia, Canada - JV7_2_21 | ecosystem: Environmental > Aquatic > Marine > Inlet | place: Canada: British Columbia | collected...
TTGGCGTGGTCAGCGCATTGGTGGCTTCCTCATAGCGGCCTGTCTGGTCAGCGCAACGTGGAGCGTTGTGCTCGCCATACAAACAGCGTGGAGCCCGTTTCATCCGCTGACCCCTTTCATTGTGGAAATCCTCAGGGGCGGCGCCTGGATCACGTTTCTCGCAGTTTTGTTGGCGGAAATCGGCGTCAGCCGAATAATCCGCTATGCAGCACATGTGGTTTGGGCGGGAGTCCTGGTGGCCGGCGTGTACCTCTGGTCAGCACACGTCATTGTTGGCGGGGACGACCAAGTCGGAGCATTACTAAGTCGCGGCAACCTGGCCATCGCGTTGACCGGATTACTGCTGGTCGAGCAACTCTATAGAAATTCGCCGCATGATCTGCGATGGAGCCTCAAATTCCTCGCCCTGGGCGTTGGCGGCATGTTTGCCTATGACCTGATTCTCTTTTCACAGGCGATACTCTTGGGTGCGGTTGATTCGACCGCCTGGATCGCAAGAGGGCCGGTCAACCTGTTCTTCGTTCCGTTGATCGCGCTCGCCGCTCGTCGCAATCCGACCTGGGACCTTAGAATTTCCGTGTCACGCCAAGTCGTCTTCTATTCGTCGACACTCGTCGGTGTTGGACTTTATCTTTTGTTCATGGTCGTCGGGGATCAGCTGATCGTTCAGTATGGTGGCAGCTGGGGTGGTGTAGCGCGGATAGTGTTCCTGGTGGGTGCGGCCGTATTGTTGGCAATGTTGCTGGTGTCAAACACACTTCGTGCGCGGGCAAAGGTATTTCTTACCAAGCATTTCTTTCACAACAAGTACGACTATCGGGAAGAATGGCTCAGACTTGTTGCGACATTATCAAAATTCGACGACAAGTCGACGCGGCGGGTCGTCATCGAGGCCATGGCACAGATCGTCGAAAGCCCGTCCGGTTTACTCTGGGTGCTCGATGAGAATGGCAAGACGTACCAACTGGCAGCGAGTTACAACTCGGATGAACAAGCGCCCGATATTCCTGTCGATGACGAAGTCGTCACCTTCATGAAAGACCAGGGTTGGCTGATCGATCTGGGTGAGTATTCTCGTGAGCCGGGTCTTTACAAGGACTTTCGACCGCCAGAGTGGCTCTGCCGCATTGAACTCGCCTGGTTGATCGTGCCATTGATGTTGGGGCAGGAATTGCTCGGATTCGTAATCTTGTACCGGGCGCCCGGAGTGCCGCGGTTGAATTATGAAGACCGGGACCTCCTCAAGACCGTGGGCAACCACATCGCGGTCCATCTCGGACAGGAGAAATCAGACAATCTCCTGGCTGAAGCACAGCAATTCGAAACCTATAATCGTTTGACTGCATTCCTGATGCACGACCTCAACAACTTGATTGCGCAGCAATCGCTCATTGTTTCCAATGCGGAGAATCATCGGCGCAATCCCGAATTTGTTGATGATGCAATTCAGACGATCGCTAATTCGGTTGATCGAATGAAGCGCGTCATGGCGCAATTGAAACGCGGCGAAGCCGATAGTGATGCCAGGCCCACGGAGCTCAAGGTCGCGGTATCGGCGGCCGTTAATCGTTGCGCCGGCAAGAAACCGGCGCCGACACTACGCATGGTTGCTGGTGACATTCAGCTGTCAATCAATCCGGAGGAATTCACGATGGTGCTTACCCATCTGATCCGCAATGCGCAGGATGCGACGCCGCCCGGCGGCAGCATTGAAGTCAGCGTTGATTCGAGCGCACAAAACGTCCTGATCGTGATCGACGACACGGGACCCGGAATGTCCCAACAGTTCATTCGAGAGCGGCTGTTTCGACCATTCGATTCAACAAAAGGCTCTCAGGGGATGGGCATTGGTGCTTATCAGGCCCGGGAGTTTGCGAGGAAATATTCCGGCGACCTGCATGTCGACAGCGAGGTCGGCAAGGGTACCAAGATCACCCTGATCTTGCCGCACTCATGACTACTCGATGCCATCGCTAAGTACATCTCCGAATTGACGCGTTTTTCCTGCCGGCGTATGAGCAGGAATATTTCGATAAAGGCAAACCTGACTAAAATCAGGGACGCAAAGCCACGGGTCCTCGCCGCCTTCGAAGAGTAATCGACGGGCCCCAAGACAGCCGGGCTACCGATGTGTACCAGAGATGCGTAACACTGGAGGTAACCGACAATGTGCAAATCAAGAATTATTCTCGCAGGCCTGCTGTTTATTTTATCAACTGGGGCTATTGCACAGCGGGAGTTTGTCGTTGACAACCAAGATGAGAACGTCTCCAAGGTTGGCGATTGGCGCGTATCGAGTGGCCCAGATCCGTATCTCGGCGAATCTCTCTATAGCGGAAATCGGGAAAGTGTATTTATCTGGTGGCCTAATCTTTCAGGGCACGGCGAGTACGACGTCTACGCGTGGTGGACATATCACCCGAATCGCTCGCGCCACGTGCCCTATCGAGTTTGGGACGGCCAGGCAATGGACGTAACGATGATAGTGAATCAGAGAGATCCAGCAATGGGAGGCGGCTGGAACTGGCTCGGCAGGTTTACATTCGTCGACGGCACTATTCCGCGTGTCGTCGTTTCGAGCTCTAATGGTCAGGCAAGTGCTGACGCGGTCAAATTTGTTGAAGTAACAGGCGCCGTTCCCGTTACCACCGCGTGTTGGGATGACGAGAATCGTTACATTGACTGCGGCAACGGCACTGTGACCGATACAGTGACGGGACTGGTTTGGACCAAAGACGCGGGCAGTGGAACGAGTTCCTACGCGGGCACGAGTTGGTGGGCACCTGAGATCATGCACGGTCAGGGTGGATTGACTGATGGATCCGAAAATGGCGACTGGCGTTTACCGACGCAGGCGGAGTGGGCCGCGACTATTGAGCAGGCGGTAAACCTGGGCTGCACTTCTGAAAACGGGTATACAGTGAGTCTCACAGACGTGACAGGTACGCGCTGCTTCGAGGACGGCGAGCAGCCATTCGAGAACATCAATAAGTTTGGCTACGGAACGTACTGGTCCAGCACTGCTGTCGCGGAAGATCCCAACTACGCCTATGTCTGGAACATCAGAGGAGACGCAGCTGAGATGCGGCTAAAATCCGAGTCCACACAGGGCTGGTTTGTTAGGACTGCTCCGCCGTAGTCATTGCGATGCGTGTCTTCCGGGAGCTGCGTTTGCTAAACTCGCGGCGCATTTTCCTGTCTCTGTGTGACCAATGACCGTCAGAACCCGATTTGCTCCAAGCCCTACCGGTGTGCTCCATCTCGGCAGCGTGCGGACGGCGCTCTTTTGCTGGCTGTATGCCAGCCATCACGATGGCCAGTTCATCCTGCGCATCGAGGACACGGATCGTGAGCGTTCGACGAAGGAGAATGTCGATGCCATTCTCGAGGGCATGGCCTGGCTTGGGCTGGACGCTGATGAGGGGCCTTTCTTCCAGACCAAGCGCTATGACCGCTACCGTGAAGTCATCGACCAGTGGCTCGGGGATGGCACGGCCTATCACTGCTATTGCACCAAGGATGAGCTCGATGCGTTGCGCGAGAAGCAAATGGCCTCAGGAGGGCATGTCCGCTATGACGGCCGCTGTCGCGATCGCACCGAGCCGAGAGACGGCGTCGATCCGGTCGTGCGTTTCCGCAACCCGCTGGAGGGCGAGGTCGTTGTCGAGGACTCGGTGCGGGGCAGGGTAGTATTCGAGAATGCCCAGCTCGATGACCTGATCATTGCCAGGCCCGATGGCTCACCGACCTATAATTTCTCCGTCATCATCGACGACTACGACATGCAGATCACGCATGTCATCCGCGGTGACGACCACTTGAACAACACGCCGCGGCAGATGAACATGCTGGCCGCACTGGGCGCCGAACCGCCGATTTATGCCCATTTGCCGATGATCCTGGGCCCGGATGGCGCCAAGCTCTCGAAGCGTCACGGTGCAGTAGACATTCGCGAGTACGAGGAGCAGGGCTACTTGCCCGAGGCCATGCTCAACTACCTCGTTCGCCTGGGCTGGTCGCACGGTGACCAGGAGATCTTCAGCGTTGAGGAAATGATCAAGCTGTTCGATATCGCCGATGTTAATCAGTCGGCTTCGTCGTTCAACCCGGAAAAACTCCTCTGGATAAGCCAGCAGCACATTATCGCCAAGCCGGCCGAGGAGCTCGGTGCAGAGTTGATGCCATTTCTCGTCAAGGCGGGCCTCGACCCGGCGGAAGGCCCTGATCCGGTGCACATTGCAGAAGGCTTCCACGAGCGCGCTGAAACACTGCTACACATGGCGGCCAGTGCCCGGTATTGCTACGAAGATTTCGAAGTTATCGACGAAAAGTCGGCCAAGAAACACCTGCGCCCCGTAATCCTCGAGCCCATGAAAACGGCAAGAAACCGGCTCGCCGGCCTGGATCACTGGGGCCAAACGGCAATCGCCGAGGCCATCGAAGAGGTAGCGGCTGATTACGAGATTAATATGGGCAAACTCGGCCAGCCCATTCGGGTCGCGGTCACCGGTGGACCGGTGTCACCGCCGATCGATGTCACGCTCTGGCTCGTTGGCCAGGAGCGTACAATCAGCCGGCTGGACCATGCGATTTCGCTAATCGAGGCCAGGGCTGCGGCCAGTTGACAGCCTCTGCCCGCATCCGTAAAGTGCGCGGCTCCGTGGGGCTATAGCTCAGCTGGGAGAGCGCTTGCATGGCATGCAAGAGGTCGGCGGTTCGATCCCGCCTAGCTCCACCAATACAAGTGACATGAAAGTCCTGTGTCCCCATCGTCTAGTGGCCTAGGACTCCGCCCTTTCACGGCGGCAACGGGGGTTCGAACCCCCCTGGGGACGCCATACAAAACAAGGGCTAGCGCACTTCGGCGCTAGTCCTTGATAATCCGACTCTGGTAATAACCAATCGTCCTGAGAGTCCGTTATGTCAGCAACAGCGCGCATCAAGAGATTTCTCTATCCGGTTCCGCCGGAGTTAATCAGAAACCAACGTGCAGGCGACATGGAGTTGGTCGAAAGAGCAGTTCGGCAGCACTATCATCGTGGCTGGCGATCTAAAGAGAAACAGCCCGCTGACAAGTACGAAAAGGACCTTGCGGACCATGTCTATGGACGTTTGGCTCATGACCGTTCTGTATTTATCCCTTGGTTGCACTCGGTTCGGCCGCTGAACGGCGCCAAGATTCTTGAAATTGGGTGCGGTACTGGCTCGTCATCAATCGCATTGGCGGAGCAAGGTGCTGATGTAATCGGTATTGATATTGACGACGATGCGCTGCTCGTAGCTCAGGAACGATGTCTGGCGTATGGAGTTACCTGCGAGTTTCAGTCCATTAACGCTGCAGATTTTCGGTTCGATGGAGATCTTGATTTTGTAATCTTTTATGCATGCCTTGAGCATATGACAATATCTGAGCGCCTGACAACGCTTGATCATGTCTGGGCACGAATGAAACCTGGCTCGTTTCTAGCGATAGTTAAAACGCCAAATCGACTGTGGCACACAGACAGACATACATCTGGTCTTCCTTTTTTTGATTGGTTGCCGGACGAATTAGCGTTTCGGTATGCGAGCAAAAGTCCGCACCTCGCTAATTCGAAAGAATACGATACGCTCTGCGATGCAAGCCTAGAGCATTTTCGGCGTAGAGGTCGAGGCGTGAGCTTTCATGAATTTGAGCTAGCCTGTGAAGATCCGAAAACGCTCAATGTCGTCAGTAGCCTTCTGACAGCGATGCGGTTTCAGGTTATCGGGAGACCTAAGGATTGGGCCTATAAGTTTCTGTTGCGCAAAATATATCCGGGTCTTCATTCCGGTTGGTTCGATGCCGGTCTGAACATTGTAATCCAGAGGTAGGGATTCTAGAGACGCAATGCAATACTCAGTTCAAAAAGGCCCGCTTCATGCGGGCCTTTTTCTTTGGGCCGTTCTGCGGAGGTACAGAAGTAAGACCATCAGCAGCAACGGATCAGTGCTGCCCCCCCCGCGTTTTTTCTTCTTGGGCACAGCCGTGGCTGTGACTGTGACCGTGAGCATATAGATCTCACTGTCGAGATTTCCATCACTGACCAGGATTTCAACCAGCAAATCTCCGATGACACCCTCGTCCGGCGTAATGGTGTTGTCGATTCGCGAGTAGCCGGCGCCGTCCTGGACGACGATCGTCATATCCGCCAGGTCATTGTCCGGATCATCAATGACGACGTCCTGTACAGTGATTGTGAGGGGCGATCTTTCCGGAGTCGCGAGTGGGTTCTGTCCCGTAACGACGGGTGCATCATTGACCGGTATGACATCAACCTGCAGCTCGAAGATCTGGCTATCAGCTGCGCCGTCGTTGGCCGTAACAGGCACGCTAAGCAGCCCCGAATAGTTCAGTGCAGGCGTAACCCGTCGGCCGCTGCGTGTGTAGTCATCTCCACCGTACAGAGTAATTTCGTAGGCGACGTGGAAGCGTTGATCAACATCGGGGTCCGTAATTTCAAGGGAGTCCGCACAGATCGTTATGGCCTCATCCTCGAGCGTCGTTACTGGTTGCTGTGCGACGATGACCGGCGCATCGTTGGTATCAAGCCAGTTACCGACACCATAGCTGCGGTTTGGATCCAGGTGAAAAAGCTGGTACGGCGCCCAGGATCTTACATCCCGGAACTCGGCCTCTGGCGGCCGCAGCTCGCTCCAAACGCCATCGTGATAGAGCAAAGAATCCTCATACCCTAATTCTGCAATCTGTGGATACGGAACGTCGCCGAAGGTTTCGATGCCCGGTCCCCACCACCCGCAGCCGGAACCAGCAACTGAGCAGTCCACCTTTTCTTCGCGGTATACGTGCTCCCAGGTCAGGTCCCAGGCCTCGTCGCAATAGTTCCAAAGATACACCGCGCTCTTCCACTGCGGTGGGTTACCCTCGTCCAGTTTGTCGGTATGGTTGGCGTAATACAGCAGCTTTTGCGCGTGCCCGCCCTGATCGACGCCATGGGTTATATTGCACGTCAATGACGATAACTCTCTGAACCATTGCCATGGATTGTCGGGGATGGGCCAGGCAAACAGCCAAAGTCGGCCACCGTCGACATTTTTCTGCGCATAACTGATCAGGATTTCGAGGCCATGATGTACACGCGATGTAGCCGTTGTGTACAACGCCGCTGGCAGAACCCCGTCGGCTTTCAGGCCGTCGGGTTGAACGAACATCTTGGTGTGCAAGCGTCCACTGTTCAGTGCTACAAGTTGATCCGCGCCATATATTATGCCGACCGCGAGACCGCCTGGCACGGGCAAGCCTTCGCTCTCTTCTTCAAATCTGGATGATTGGTGGGCGCCCGAGGACTGGGCCGGTGGCGGCATGAACTCATCACGCAGGTCACGAACGTCGGCACAAACCTCGGTATAGGGCTCCCATAATGTCCCTGCGAGGCAGTCGTCCTGCGTTTCAGCGGCCAGTCCCGGCGCAAGCTGGGCTACCGTCAAAACCAGGGCGCTGAAAAACAGCCGACCCTGCACGCATCCTTTATGCGGATTAGCTGAGACTTCTTAAATAGGTAGATGCACCTACGGGATCAGGTCTGGGACTGGATGTAGTTTTCTATGCCAACCTTGTCGATGAGCCCAAGCTGCGTCTCGAGCCAGTCAACGTGGCCTTCTTCCGACTGCAGGATCGAGTCGAACAGGTCGCGGCTCACGTAGTCCTTGTGATTTTCGCAGTAAGCAATAGCGGCCCTGAGGTCGGGAATAGCATCGAGTTCCAGGTCGAGGTCGCACTGCAACATCTCCTGCACATTCTCACCGATGCGCAGTTTGCCGAGATCCTGGAGATTGGGAAGACCCTCGAGAAAAAGAACACGCTCGATGATCGCATCGGCGTGTTTCATTTCGTCAACCGACTCTTCGTATTCGTGGTCGCCCAGCTTCGTTATGCCCCAGTCCTTGTATATTCTCGAATGCAGGAAGTACTGGTTGATTGCGGTGAGTTCGTTTTTGAGCACCTTGTTCAGGTGCTCGATGACTGTGGCATCGCCCTTCATTTGGGTATCCCCTGAGGAGAATGAATTATTGTGGTTGTCGGAGGGAGGGGATTATACAGAAGAGGCGCGCTGCCTGGATCGCTGCGTGCTGCTCTGGTCAGGCGCGTGCTCTCGCAGAATGTCGACTGCGGTTGTGCGGCACTTGCCGCAATTCGAGGCTACGCCCAGCTCTTTTTGCAATTCCCACAAACTCGTCACGCCGGACTCAGCTGCCTGGCGGATCTGTTTGTCGGTTATCGCGTTGCAAATGCAGACGTACATACGATTCAATAGCTTATGAGCAGAAACAACATTGAGCCCCAAATGAGAATGATTGTCAATAGCATTAAGTATAAACCGAGACACGGGTCATGAAGGACCTCTTTGACGTATCAGGGAAGGTGGCCCTGATCACCGGCGGTTCACGCGGCATTGGCGAAATGATCGCTGAAGGCTTCGTAACACACGGCGTAAAGACCTATATCTCATCGCGCAAGGCCGAGGCTTGTGACGCAACAGCGGCCCGTTTGTCGGAAATTGGTGAATGCATCTCAATCCCGGCCGATCTCTCGGCGGCCGACGGCATTGGCTCGCTGGTCGATGCTCTAAGGAGCCGGGAGGACAAGCTCGACATTCTCGTCAATAATGCCGGCGCGACCTGGGGTGAGCCCATCGAAGACTTTCCCGAGAGTGCCTGGGACAAAATCATGACGATTAACGTCAAGTCACCGTTCTTTCTCACCCAATCGCTATTGCCGCTACTCGAAAATGCGGCCAGCGCCGAGGATCCGGCACGCATTATTATGATCGGTTCCATCGACGGCCTGAACGTCAGTGCCTTGCCGACTTTTTCCTATGGACCGAGCAAGGCAGCCGTGCATCACCTGGCCCGGACGCTGGCAGCACACCTGGCAGACCGGCACATTACGGCCAATGCCATTGCACCCGGACTTTTCCCCAGCCATATGACGGCCCACGTCATCGATACCATGGGTGACAATATCGTCGCGGGTACGCCACTCAAACGCCTCGGCAGGCCCGAGGACATGGCCGGCGTCGCGATCTACCTGGCTTCCAAAGCGGCCAGCTTCGTGACCGGTGCTGTTATTCCTGTGGATGGCGGCCTCACGGGGGCAAAAGGGACCTTATAGCAGGGTTATATTAAACATAATCTGCAAGTTACTAATTTGTTAGTAGTTTTTCCTACCAGATTAGTGCTATGTTCTATTCCAGATACTGAAAACAGGGCAAACCAATCGAAAGATTGGGACGCAAAGCTACCGGTCTACGGGCATCAGCCTACGACAGCGGAGTTGCCAGTTAAGCTGCTTCTTCATAGTGCAATCGCACCCGGTAATTTGCCTCTCTTGAACACTTTGGGTTTGCCCGCCATCAAGGCAGGAGCCCGACTGTGTATAGAAAGGAACTCTATGAGGCGCGTCGCAACGCGCTGATCTTACCCATCATCTTTATTGGCCTGAGTGGATGTCTCGATCAAGAGAAATCCGAGGCAGGGTTTTACGACCCGTCGGGTCCATCCGACCCGAGCGGCAACAGCGCCCCGGCGATTGGCGGAAGCCCGGCCAGAGCGATCATCGTTGGCGATCGCTACGAATTTACGCCCGATGCGTCGGATGCCGACGGCGACAAGCTGACTTTCTCCATCGATAACAAACCGTCGTGGGCGGGCTTCGACGACGTGACGGGTGAGCTCTCGGGTCAACCGACGTTAGGCAATGTCGGCATGTTCTCCAACATCAAGATTTCGGTCAGTGATGGCTCTGCCAGTGATTCACTGCCGAATTTCTCAATCAGTGTCGATCAGATGGGCAACCTCTCGACGACGCTGAGCTGGACGCCACCGACCGAGAACGAAGATGGCTCTGCCCTGATGGATCTTGCCGGATACAAAATCTACTGGGGCACAGCACCGGGGGATTACACACACTCGGTCGAGATCAACAACGCAGGCGTTTCTTCGTATGTGGTCAGCAACCTGTCGCCTGGCACCTATGAGTTCGTCGCGACGTCGTTCAATTCAGACGGCATCGAGAGCGCGTACTCGAATCCGGCGACCAGGGTGTTGAATTAGCCGCTACAGGCGGTATGTCAGCCCAAGGTACGCCGTGCGCGGTAGTCCCGGACGTACGCCCGATGGCCGGCGCGCCGCGATGTAGGTTTCATCAAGCAGGTTGTCAATCTTCACATAGGTCGACAGTCTAGGCGTGAAACTCCAGCTGGCGAGTACATCCCAAACAACATGTGAGTCGATCGACTCGGACGGGTCGAATGCGCCCTGGCCAGCATGCGTGCGTAACCGGCTGAGATAACTGGCTGCCAGATTCACGCGCCAGCTCTCGGTAGCAAGCCCTACGGTCGCGCGCAGCTGGTGCTCCGGGATGTACGGCAATTCATCGCCGGCCTGCACATCGCCCCAGGGTTCGAAGTTGCTTTCGAATGCGCTGCGGAATTCAGCTTCCGTCGTCCACGTGTACTTGATTCCCAGCGGCACACCAACGCTGCCAATACTCCAGTCATAATCGGCGCTGAATTCAAGCCCTGCAACCGCAACCTCGCCGCCATCAAACTGATCGCCAATGTCGCCACCGCCACCGGTCGAATCGGTCACTGTGCCGACAAGGTTGTCGTAATCATTGATGAAGTAAATGGCTTCGAAGCTCAAGGCGTCATTGTCGTAGCGCGTGCCCATTTCGATGTTGCGGCTCGACTCTTCACCCGCTGAACTGCCGGGAGCAGGGGGGTTGAATCCTTTGTGCACACCCGCGAGGAGGCGCCACTCGTTGTTCAGTCGATACAGCGCGCCGATCCCCGGGATTGGCATCGACACTGAGTTACTACGCACTCGAGTCGGTCCCTGTTCCCGCGACGGGTCCGCCGTCGAATAATCAAAACGCGTCAGCTCGACATCCTCGAAGCGGACGCCCGGTGTCAGAATCCAGTCTCCCGCACGAATCTCCGCATTGACGAAGTAGGACTGTGCACTCGCATCCGAAACGCGGTTTGTCGTCGAGCCACCGGCGCCTGCCGTCGTCATGACCAGCATGCCGTCTTCCATGCGGTAGCCGTTCTCATGTTGAAAACGGTCTTCCTCGTCTTCGTGTACCCGGATGCCCGCCGTCAGTGCGACCTCGGTATCACCAAAGCCGAAATCCCATTGCAGCTCGGCCTGAATACCCTGCGAGTAGTAGCTGCGATTGTTCGCGCGTTTGAAGATCGCATCATCGGGACTTGTCGTGCCTTGCAACCAGGATAATTCGGCTGCGTAGGTATCCGGGTCGTCCAGCACGCTGCTCATGCCGGTGCCGTTGACCGACTGCAGTTTGTACCAGTTGCGCTTGAATTCGTTGCGGTAGGCAGTCACCTTGCCACGCCAGCTGTTGCCGGGATCAAGTACATAGCTGAGCTGGTACTGCTCGTGCTCGCTGTCGAATACATCCCCTTCCGTTGCTGCGTAGCGCATCAGCGGATCCGTTGCGAAGTCTGCATCCGTCAGCCCGAGGTAGGTTTGCTTCGATGTCTGGTCTGTGTGACCGAGTTTTATACGCAGACTCTGGTACACATCGGCTGACGGGTCGCTGTCGAACTGGAACTTGGTAATGTAGTCCGCGATTTCGAAACCCGTGTCCCCATCGAGCGGACTGTCGACATGCATGAACCCATCGCTCTGGCTTTGCACTGTCTCGAGCAGCCATGAAAATCGCTCGCCGCGGTTACCCAGGTTTGCGTGCAAGTCGATCGTATTGTATTCGCCAAAACGGACATCGGCCTTCGCGCCAAGCGCATCCGGGATCGGCGTTGAGATCATATTGAGCGCGCCACCGGTCGTTCGCGGCCCGACGACCACCGAAGCAGGCCCCTTGAGCACCTCGAGCGAATCCATGCGGCGCTGCGTCGGGAAGTAATAGGCCGACGGAGCGGAGTAGGGTGCCGGGGCGATCAGGACGCCGTCCTCGAGAAGCGCAATGCGAGCGCTGCGATCGAGGCCCGAGCCGCGAATGCCGATGTTTGGCCGCAGGCCAAACCCTTCTTCTTCCTGTATATAGACGCCGGGCACCGTGCGCAGCACGCGCAGGATATCCGTGTCGTTGAATAACTCGAGCGCTTCGCTGTCGACGACGTGGGCCGATCCGGGAACATCTGCTACATCGCTTCTGCGCCCGATTATGGTGACTGTGTCGATCGGCTTGAGGGAGTCGTCACGGACCACTTCCTGGCCCTGGGCGGGTGCCGAAATTACAGCAATGGCCACGCAAAGCGCCGCGTAGCCTGTCGTTTTCCTTAACATCTTCAATCTCTTGAGCGGTTATCCGCTAATGGCTACAGACAATAATGTAAATGCGAATGATTCGCAATAGCGGTAAATACGTATGTTAACTGCGTCGCGGCTCAAGCCGCTCCCACGTCACAGAATGGCCTGTGAAGCAAAGCCTCTACAGGGCACCGCGAACGTGGCACCATTGCGCCCTTATGAGCGAACAAAGCCGCAAGTTGCTGATTGTTGAGGACGACCCGGGTCTGCTGAGTCAGCTGCGATGGTGCTTCGAGAGCTACGAGGTTTTCAGCGCCGAGGATCGCGAATCTGCGATCGCCGAACTGCGCCGTCATGAACCGACGGTCGTCCTGCAGGATCTTGGATTGCCGCCGAAACCCGAAGGGGTTGAAGAGGGCTTGCTGACGCTGGCAGAGATACTGAAGCTGGCACCGCACACGAAGGTCATCGTCGTCACGGGCAATGGTGACCAGGAGAATGCGTTGACCGCGGTCGCGCAAGGTGCTTACGATTTCTATGAGAAACCCGTCGACACCGACACACTCAAGTTGCTCGTCGATCGCGCCTTCAATATTTCCAAGCTCGAAACCGAAAACCGAAAACTACATAGTCGCGTTAATGAATCACCGCTCGATGGCATCGTCGCTGCTTCTGAGGGCATGCTTGCTGTTTGCCGCATGATCGAGAAGGTGGCGCCGACCGATGTCACTGCCTTGTTACTGGGTGAGAGTGGAACGGGTAAGGAACTACTTGCTCGCGCGTTGCATCGCCTGAGCCCGCGCGCGGAAAACAAATTTATCGCGATCAACTGCGCAGCAATCCCTGAAAACCTGCTCGAGTCAGAGCTGTTCGGGCACGAGAAGGGCGCATTCACCGGCGCACACAAGCAAACACTGGGCAAAGTCGAGCTGGCCAATGGCGGCACCCTGTTCCTCGACGAGATCGGTGACATGCCGCTGGCACTGCAAGGTAAGTTGTTGCGCTTCCTGCAGGAGCGTGTCATCGAGCGTGTTGGCGGTCGCGAAGAAATCTCGGTCGATGTTCGCGTTGTTTGCGCAACCAATCGGAACCCCGAAGAGCTGATTCGGGATGGCGCGTTTCGAGAAGATCTTTACTACCGTGTCAGCGAAATAACGATCAACATTCCACCGTTGCGTGATCGAGAAGAGGGCCGCCTGATCCTCGCCCGCAACCTCTTGCATAAGTACTGCAAGTCCCAGGGCAGGGCGATCAACGGATTCTCTGACGACGCTGTGCAGGCCGTTGAGAGCTACTCATGGCCGGGCAATGTGCGCGAACTCGAAAACAAGATCAAAGGCGCCGTCATTATGGCCGACGGCAAGATGGTGACGGCCGCCGATCTCGGTATTGCGGCTGGCGACGTCGAAGAAGAGTCGCTGAACCTGCGTGCCGTGCGGCAACGCGCCGAGTCAAAGGCGATCAGGGTTGCCCTGACCAAGAGCTACGGCAATATCTCCAAGGCTGCCGAAATGCTTGGCATCACAAGACCGACGCTGTACGACCTTCTCAACAAGTACGGTATGTCGGCCGAGGGATATTCGAAGAAGGCGGCGGGTCAGTAGTCGCTGACGCTATCGCGTCTTGAACTGGTCCGGGTTGAGGTCGTGACGCGCCAGCAACTTATAGAAGTCCGTGCGATTGCGTTTTGCAAGCCGCGCCGCCTGGCTGACGTTGCCCGTCGTGATTTGCAGGATCTGAGACAGGTAGTTACGCGTAAACTCGTCGCGCGCGTCGCTGAATGAAGCCAGTTTGCCGGCGTGTTCGCCGAGCGACTGCTGCACGAGTTCGCCGCTGATAACCGGTGAACGAGACAGCGCGACGTTCTGACGCACGATGTTGTACAGCTGGCGAATATTGCCAGGCCACTCGGCGGTTACGAGCATCTCGACAGCTTCCGGCGCATAGACCTTGCGTTCCTGGCCAGCTTCGCGCGCGATGATCTGCAGGAAGTTGGCAACGAGCAACGGGATGTCTTCACGCCGCTCATCGAGTGTCGGCAAGCGGATATTGACGACATTGAGGCGGTAATACAGATCTTCGCGGAAATGGCCTTCGTTGAGCAAGCTCTGCAGGTCGCGGTGAGTAGCAGAAACCACTCTGACATCGACATCGAGCGCCTCGGTACTGCCGACTGGGCGGACCTGGTTCTCCTGCAATACACGTAGCAACTTGACCTGCAAACGCATCGGCATGTCGCCGATCTCATCGAGCAGCAGGGTGCCACCCTCAGCTGCCTGGAACAGGCCCTTGTGCTGTCGCGTTGCCCCGGTGAACGCGCCTTTTTCGTGACCGAACAACTCGGACTCGAGCAGGTTTTCAGCCATCGCGGAACAGTTGATTGCCGTGAACGGCTGATTATGCCGCGGACTCGCGTTGTGAATGGCCCTTGCCAGTAATTCCTTGCCGGTGCCGCTTTCGCCTGTGATCAGTACGCGCGCGTCGGTGGCCGCAACCATCTTGGCTTGTTGCAGCACTTCTTTCACGCCCTGGTTGCGGCTGATGATCTCAGATGCCCAGCCTTCCTCCACGTCGATCGATCCGGACACACGCAACGCCTTTTCGACGGTGACCATGAGCTCGTCCTTATCGATCGGTTTCGTCAGGAAACCGAAAGCGCCGCTTTGCGTGGCGACGACCGCGTCGGGAATCGTGCCGTGCGCCGTAATGATGACGACGCGCAGGCCTGGCGACCGGGTTTGCAATTCCTTCAGCAGTCCGATGCCATCCATCTTGTCCATGCGCAGGTCCGTAATGACAAGGTCCGGCGTGAACCGATTCAGTGTCGCAAGCGCCTTGTGTGCGCTTTCGACCGCCTCGACGTCATAGCCCTCGGCTCGCAGTCGAATACTCAGAAGTCGGAGCAACCCCGGATCGTCATCAACGAGCAGTATTTTGCCTTTGGACTGGGCGGAGGGAGCGGGCATTGCGCTAGATTAAGTTGAATTCACAGGGCGAGCAAGGAAATGGCGCTACTCTTGTTCTCTTATTGACCGTTCGATCGAGGTAATGGCCTCGAGCTTTTCTTCGGCCTCTGCGAGATCGCGCCGCAAACGGCGATTCTCGGCCTCTACCGCGGCCAGGCGCTGGGTCGTCGCATTCTCCTGCGACTGTGTCGCGCGTGACAGGATCGACCTCAGTCGTTGAACTTCCGATTCGGCCGTCGCCAGTCTCTCGGCTGACTTGAGGTGAATAGTCGCCAACGCAATCTCGGCCTGCGTAAGAAGCTCGGGTGCGGCCAGGACTTCGCGCAACATCGACGATGCCTGAAGTGAATTGGTCTCGGGATGGCCTGGGGTCGCGAGTACCAGCGCGAAACGCAGATTTGTCTGCGGTCCCGGCGTCACCTGCGAGCCAGTCTGGGAGTCAGCGAATATCTCGGCCTGCGATGCCGGGTCGCCCGACGCCAGCAATTCCAGTTCGCTGAGGTAATAGTCAATTTCGGGTGCGCCGAGAATGCCGGTGTCAGCGGATGACGAATCCGATCGCGACGCGCCAGTAAAAAAGTCCTTCGTCTGGGCACAACCACCCAGCAGCACGACGGCGATCACCGTTGCTGCCACAGGGATTGCACGCTTTGTCAGACATCTGTCACGCATTGGCTGCTATCTTTTGTTGTTCCACGGCGTGTTTTTGCGGGATGACCACCCGGAAATGCGCGCCCGAAAATTCGTCCGAATCGACCAGTTCTACCGACCCCTCGTGTGCCTGGATGCACTCGAGGACAACTGACAATCCGATACCTGTGCCAGCGACCTGGCCACCTTGTTCGGTCGCGCCCTGGAAGAACGCCTCGAATATTCTCGGGCTTTCCTCATCGGGTATGCCAGGTCCAGTGTCACCAAACTCTAACGCGAGCCCTGACGGCAACGGTTGTGCACGAATCGTTATGAACCCACCCTTCGGCGTAAACTTGATTGCGTTGGACAACAGATTATCAAGCACTGTGCGAATCTTTTCGCGATCGGCGTTCACAATTATGTCCTCGACCTCAAGCTTTAGCTGAATATTGGCAGCTTTCAACGTCAGGCGTTGTGCCTTTGCGACCGAAATGGCCAGCGCTCGAATCGGGAAATCGGAAAGAGTCAGGACTTCTGTTTTGGTCTGCCAGGCACTGAAGCTCAGCAAATTCTCGATCAGTTGCTGCAACTTTAGCCCATTGATACGCAAGATGTCGGTGACTTCACGTTGCGGCTTGTCGAGATCGCCAACGGTGCCGTCCAGGAGCAGTTCGGTGCCTTCGCGAATATTTGCCAGCGGCGTCTTGAGTTCGTGCGACATGTGGCGCAGGAATTTGTTCTTTTCCTGGGCGAGGTCGAGCAGGCGCTGGCGCAGCCATTCGAGTTGGCGGCCGAGGCGCTCGAGGTCGGTCGGGCCTTTGACTTCTATCGGCCTGGAAAAACCGCTTCGCCCAAGCTGGTGGATCGCACCGTCAAGCTGTCGAATCGGGCGGGCGACAAGGACAATGAAAAACACCACGAGAATCAGCGTGCCGGGCAACAGCGCGGCAACCTGCCAAGCCGACACGCGCTGCGCGCGGCGGGTGCTCGCCTGCAGATTTTTGAGTTCGGTGTCGACGTATAAGGTTAGCGTTGACGTCAATTCCGAAACCCGTTGGCGCAGCAGGGCAAACTCCGCGATCGCTCGCGCCTGGTCGTCTTCGCTGAGGTTTTGCTGTTTAAGGGTATTGACGATGCGCCGCGCTCCGGCCCCGATCGAAGCAGCCAGAGCTGTCGTCTTGGCTTGCTTGGACAGTGGCTCCATCGCCTGCAGTTGGGTTGTGACCGTGTCGAGGTCCTGGTACAGCAATTGCAGCGAGTCCGGGTTGCCTAAAACCTGGTACTGGCGCGCCACGCGTTCGAGGGAACCGATGTTTTCTACCAACAAGCGATTATTATCGGCAGCTGCAACGCCCGTAAAGACCAGCTTTTCACTCTGTTCGGCGAGCCGGTCGAGATTGACGAGTGCCCAGATAACGGCGATTAGTAGTGGTAGCCCGACGAGCCCGAAACCCACCAGGATCAGGCCGTTAAGTGATCGTGGGCGATAGAATTTCATGGTCGCAGTGTAGCACCGGCGGGGGCGACATCAGGCCGCCCAGTAGGCGCTCGGATCCTGGTCGGCGATCTTGCGTTCCCACTCGAGGCTGGTGCGCACGATCGTGTCGAGGTCGTCGAATTTCGGCTGCCAGCCAAGTACTTTCTGAATTTTCCTGGCCTCGGCGATCAACGTGGGCGGATCGCCATCGCGGCGTGGTTCCTCGGTGATATTCAGAGCTGCCCCATTAACCCGCTCAACGGCGGAGAGCACTTCGCGGACGCTATAACCGTGGCCGTAGCCACAGTTCAGAGTCGAGGACTTGCCACCGTCACGCAAGTAACTGAGCGCATCGAGGTGGGCAGTCGCCAGGTCCTCGACGTGGATGTAGTCGCGCAGGCCCGTGCCATCCGGCGTGGGGTAGTCGGTGCCAAACACGCTGATGCCCGGTCGCAGCCCGACCGCGGCCTCGCAGGCCACTTTGACGAGCAAGGTGGCTTTCGGCGTCGACTGGCCAATAGTGCCGCTGGGCTCGCAACCTGCGACATTGAAGTAGCGCAATGCGACGTAACTGGGCCCGCCGGCACTAGCGAGGTCACGCAGCATCCACTCGGTCATGAGTTTTGAGCTGCCGTATGGGTTGATCGGTCGCGTCGCCGTCGCCTCGGACGCCTTGCCGTCCGGCGGAATGCCGTAGACCGCGGCTGATGACGAGAAAACCACGTGTTTGACGCCATGAGCGTGCGATCGCTCAAGCAACGTACGGCTGCTGGCCGTGTTATTGCCATAGTACTTGAGGGGGTCGGCAACGGATTCCGGCACGATCGTATGGGCAGCAAAGTGCATCACGGTATCAATCGCATGGTCATCGAATATGCGGTCGAGCAGGGCGGCGTCGCCGGTATCGCCGATTACGAGCTCGCCCGAGGTGACCGCCGCCTCGAATCCCGTACACAGGTTATCGAGAGTGATGACGTTTTCGCCGTTAGCGCCTAATTGACGCACGACGTGGCTACCGATGTAGCCAGCGCCGCCCGTGACGAGAATCTTGCCGTTTTCCATGAAATTACCTGTTCTGCGCCAGGAACTGTGACGCCAACGCTCGTTCAAAGAACAAAGTTTATCAATACTTGCAGGCTGAATACGGACCTGTTTCGCACAATATTATGTGAGAATCAGCTGTTTGGTGAGCACGTTCGAGGACGATTCTTGGCTGTATTGGATTTGGCAAGATTGCTGCTGCTGTTGGGGCTGACATTGGGTGTCAGCGCTTGCGGCGGTGGAAGCGGTGGCGGAAAGGGACCGAAGACGGTCACGATATCCGGCATCGTCAGCTATGAGTATGTACCCGCCAATGCCACCTGCGGCCTGGATTTCGGTGCTGTCGAGAATCGGCCAATCCGTGGCGCTACAGTACAGCTTCTCGATGCGAATTCGGGGACAGAGGTTGCCAGGACGACGTCGAGCGCGACGGGCAGCTACTCGATTGCCGGAATCACGCGCAACATCATGGTTCAATTGCGCGTGCGCGCCGAGCTCAAGGATTCGGCTGTGCCCGGGTGGGACGTGGATGTGCGCGACAATTTCATTGCGGGTGCAAGCGACTTCGACATGCCAGCACCTCCTGCATACGCCAGCCGAGCGTTATATGCGCTCGACGGTATTGCCTTTGACACGGGTACGAGCAATGTCACTCGCGACCTGACGGCCACAACAGGTTGGAATGGTGCGAGCTATGTCGGGGCCAGGGCCGCCGCACCGTTTGCGATTCTGGATACAGCCTATACGGCGATGCAGTTCGTTCGATCGCTGGATCCGAATGTTGATTTCGCGCCGCTCGACATGTTCTGGAGCGTCAACAATGTTTCCGGCGGTAGTTTCTTCGATATCACCGCGGGTGAAATCGGCACATCGGGTTACATTGGGCAGATTGACTCCATGGTCATCCTTGGCGACGCCTCCACCGACACCGATGAGTTTGATAGCCATGTAGTTGCGCACGAATGGGCGCATTTTTTCGAGGATGTCCTGTCGCGCTCAAATTCTGAAGGTGGTGCGCATTTCCTCGGTGAGAGCCTCGATGCTTCCATCGCATTCAGCGAGGGTTTTGCGGAAGCGCTTGGTTCGATGATCCTGGGCGACCCGGTTAACTGCGACACATTCGCGCCAGGCAGCGGCGTGGGCGGTCGCTTTAGTGTGGAAAGCAGCAGCTTCGGCGTGCGCGGCTGGTTCAACGAGGTATCGGTTGCCAACCTGATCTGGGACCTATGGGACCTGGCTGACGACGACGCCGATACCGGTTCAATCGGTTTCGGGCCGATCTATGACACGATGATCGGGCCCCATGCAATGAGCGACGCGTTCGCCACGCTGTTCTCGTTTGCGACCGAATTGCGATCTTCCCTGAATGCCCAGGACGCTGCACTACTCGATGCACTGCTTGTGCGCGAACAGGTCGTCTCGGGGGCGGCGCTGGATATCTGGGCGACGAACGAAACAAATGATGCCGGCGTTGCACAAGATGTATTTCCGTTGTACGTGCCGTATACGGCGGACGGCACGATCGTCAACGTGTGCGTCAACAACCAGCTCGATGGATTTCCCCCGCACGGCAATAACGTGGCCGAGAATCGCTACCTGCGAATTACTGTTCCAGCTGATGACGAATACGACGTCAGCGTCGTGACGACGACGCCCACGCCACCCACGGCGGATCCTAACGACCGCGACCATAGCGATCCGGACATCATCATCTTTCACGGTTCCGTTCCTGAGGAAGTAGCGCGCGCAGAAACCGATACTGTGCCAAACATGGAACCAACATTCCGAACACCCATGATGTTCGCTAGCGATCCGTACGTCGCATTCATCGAGGAATGGCGCTTCCACGACAGCATCGCTGCTACGACATTCCCGCAACGAATCTGTTTCGACGTATCATTGACGCCGACCCCGTGACGGCCGGTAACAGGTAAACGCATGAACCGAACGACAACGATGATTACAATACTGGCGCTGCTGGCAGGCTGCGGCTCCGATGACGCCGCGGCTCCGGCAACGGCAACCAAGGCGGGTACAGATGCGCCAGCATCATTCACCGCAAAACCGCAGGGACCGGTGACTATTGACTACAGGATCATCGGCGCCCCGATTGTCGGGCAGCCGCTGGCCATCGACATCGAAGTCACATCGTTGCTGGGACCGCAGGCCATCACGTTGAGTTATCGCATCAACGATTCGACAGCGATGGAGTTCAGCGACGCGCAGCCGGCACAGGTTTCGATCGCACCCAGCAGTAGCGAAACGCCGAGCCTGCAGCAAATACGCCTGGTGCCTCTGCGTGAGGGACGGTTGTTTCTCAATGTAACGGCGAGCGTGGATGTTGACGGCGAGACCTATTCGACGGCCATGGCGGTCCCCATCCAGGTCGGCTCCGCACCGCGCCAGATTGAAGACAACGGTACGCTGACGACAGACGAATCGGGCGAAGCGATTCGCTCGTTACCGGCGTCAGAGAACTAAATCCGTCTTACGACACGCCAGTTGATATTGCGCACGGCACGCCGCTCGGGGTGTTTATCGACCTCATGGCTCGCTTCGCTGCGCTTTACTTCGGTCGCTAATCACCCCGTCACGGCGGCCCCACGGAATTCACTGGAGGCCGAGGGCGGGATCCTTATTGCCGGTAGTAAAGCGGACCGTAGGGAGCCATATCGGCAATAAGGATGCCGTTCTCGAGCCTGTGCAATGATGTCGAGTGGCGTGTCGTTCATGGTTATGTTCAGTCGCATAGGGTGGACGCCCAGAAATCTCGATAGGTACGAGGAATTTGCCATAACTCGTTGATCAATAAAGGGAATTATTTCCCAAAAAAAATCTCAGAATCTGATTTGGTTCACAGACGGCATTGCCAACTGTCCCTAAAGTGTGGTGGTAATGCCAGAGCTCTTTTTCGGGTTCTGGCCGCAAAGTGCAAACGTTTTCACGGAATGAGTAGGTCGATCGATGCACAAGGAGCTTCGCGACAGGATTAAAAAAGCGACGGAGGAGTCGGGAATCGAAAAACCCGACTTCCTCGAGTTGTTGCACCTGATCGATCAGCACTACGACCAGATGGAAGCGACGATTACTCAGTCGCTCACCAATACCACTCCCCTGGAAGCCATTTTCGACAGCGTGACCGAGGCGCTGCTGACCGTCAGCGAGAGCGGCATCGTCTGCAACTGCAACAAGGTCTGCGCACACTATTTCGGGCTGACTCGCGACCAACTCATCGGCTCGAAAATTGAGCACGTCTTGCCTGCCGTCAAGAACCGGTCGGTCGAGAAGTTCCTTGAACCATTCATGTCCAAACTCGATACCTCGCAAGTCGATGTCCAGGGCGGGCAGGTCGATGCTTTGCACGCCAACGGTGACAAATTCGTTGCCGAGATCAGCGCTAGCCGCTTGCAGGCCGGCGACGGGCATATCTACGTGATCAGCTTGCGCGACGTTACGGGCCGCCAGGCGGCCGAGACGGAGCTCAAAGAAAACGAAGAGCGTTATCGGGCGCTGATCGAAAATGCACCGGAGGCGATCGTCGTCTACGACCTCGATGCAGGTTGTTTCACCGATGCCAATGATCAGGCCTGCGGGCTATTCAATCTGTCGCGCAAGCGCCTGTTGTCCATTGGGCCCGAGGACGTCAGTCCCGAAACACAGCCCGATGGAACGCCGTCGTTCGGTGTCGCCCGCGGCTATATCGAACGCGCGCTCAATGGGGAGCATCCGACATTCGAGTGGATGCACCTGGATTCAGCCGGGCAGGAAATTCCCTGCGAAGTTCGCATGAGTCGATTACCTGCCGGCAAGAAAAAACTGATTCGTGCCTCGATTACCGACATCACCGAGCGCAAGAACAATGAGATGCTGGCTTTCGCACAAAACAAGATTCTCGAGATGATTGCGGCCAGTGTTCCACACTCACGCACGTTGCGAACAGTGTGTCGCAGTGTCGAGAAGATCAGTGACGAATTTCGCGCCGCAGTCATGCAGCTTGGGCCGCGCGGTCAGACGCTGAGCGTCTCGGAAGCGCCAAGTCTCCCCGAGCCGTTCAAAGTGCTGCTGAATTTTGTCGATGTGGGGGACGACAGCATCAACTGTGGTGCTGCAGTGCGCGTTGGCGAAGACCGGTTTACGGCCGACATCTCGACTGACAAGGCCTGGGCGCCGTTGCAGAAGCAGGCGGCGATGCACGACATCGCTGCAGTGTGGTCATTCCTCGTACATGGCGCCAAAGGTCGCGTCATCGGCACATTGGATGTTTATGTCAACGAAGCCAGGGCGCCAACGACGGATGAACTCGACAAGCTGAGTCGCCTGGCGCGACTCGCCGGCATCGCCATCAAACGCCAGCTCGATGAAGACAAGCTGCGCAGCTCCGAAATGCGGTATCGCGGCCTGTTCGAGAACGTCGTTGATGGCGTTTACATCTCGTCACGCGATGGCGACCTGATTGCTGCCAATCCGGCGCTGGTCGATATGCTCGGTTATGACAGCGCCGAGGAACTCAAGGCGGCGGGCCGAACACCGATGTTGTACGTCAATCCGATTGATCGCGAGCGCGTGTTCGCGCGGCTCGAGGCTGAGGGCATCGTCAAGAACTTCGAGTATCGCCTGCGGCGCAAGGATGGGCGCGAGATCGTCGTTCTCGAGAATGCGCGTGCTGTTTGCGACGACGACGGCAATATCGTGGCGCACGAAGGAACGATCACCGATATTACCGACCGTAAACGGGCTGAGACGCGGGTCTTCGAAGAGAAGGAACGTGCCCAGGTAACTCTGCAGTCGATCGGTGACGGCGTCATCACGACCGACGCCGATGGCAACATCGATTACATCAATCCGGTCGCCCAGGACCTGACCGGCTGGGACATGCGCAATGCCCGCAACACGCCGATAACCGAGATCATGACGATCATTAACGAGCACACGCGCGCCACGGTGGAAAACCCGGTCATGCGTTGTCTGAAGGAAGGCCGTGTTATTACGCTCGAGGAGAACTCGATCCTGATCTCCAAGGGCAGCGAAGAGGTCCCTATCCAGGACTCGGCGGCGCCGATTCGAGACCGTATCGGCAACGTCATCGGCTCGGTCATGGTGTTTCATGACGTCAGCAAGGAATCCCGGCTGTTCCGCCAGCTGAGCTACCAGGCATCTCATGACGCATTGACCGACCTGATCAACCGACGTGAATTCGAGAACCGCATGATTACAGCGCTCGATACGATTCGCGGCAAACCTGATGACACGCATGCGCTGCTGTACCTGGACCTTGATCAGTTCAAGGTCGTCAACGATACGTTCGGTCACTCGGCCGGTGACGCGCTGTTGCTACAATTGTCGGAAATTGTGCACGCGAATATTCGTTCGACAGACCTATTGGCACGCCTCGGCGGTGACGAATTCGGGATATTGCTGGAGCGTTGTAACGAGGAGCGGGCGATTGAAGTCGCTGAAAAGATTCGCGGCGCCGTTGAAGGCTACCGCTTCGAATGGCAGGACTCGTTTACAACGATCCGTTGCTCGATCGGCGTCGTCATGGTCACGAGTGAGAATGCTGACGTTGCCGGGCTCATGAGTTCAGCTGATGTTGCTTGTTACTCGGCGAAGGACATGGGTCGTAACCAGGTTCACTTGTACAAAGACAGTGACGCCTCGCTTCGCCACGAGGAGATGAAGTGGGTGTCGCGCATCTCGAGCGCCGTCGAAGAGGATCGGCTTGAGCTGTTCTTCCAACCGATTATTGGAATCGGCAGCAACAACGGCCACTCACGTGGCCATTATGAGCTGCTATTGCGTATGCGCGATGAAGACGGTGCACTGGTTAGCCCCGATCAGTTTATTCCCGCTGCCGAACGCTACAACCTGATGTCGACGCTGGATCGCTGGGTGGTTCGTACGGCCCTGGCCGAACTTGCTGATCGCGAGGCCGAGGGTGAGGCGCGCTATACGATTGCGATCAACCTTTCAGGTACGTCATTAAGCGAAGATCGATTCCTCGAGGATGTCATCAAGGAACTCGAGAAACAAAATCTGCCGAACGGTGCCGTGTGTTTCGAGATTACCGAGACTGCTGCAATTTCGAATCTGTCACGCGTCGTCCATTTCATGCAGACCCTCAAGAAGCTCGGGTGCATGTTTTCGTTGGATGACTTCGGCAGTGGCCTGTCGTCATTCACATACCTCAAGAATCTGCCAGTGGATTTCCTGAAGATTGACGGACAATTCATTCGCAATGTCGTTGATGACACGGTGGACGAGAGCATGGTCAAGGCGATCTGGGAGGTCGGGCATGCCATGGGTATCCAGACGATCGCGGAGCGAGTTGAGACCAAACAGGTCCTCGAGAAACTTGGTTCACTGGGCATCGAATTCGCACAGGGTTATTACATCGCGCGGCCGGCGTCGGTGCAATCGTTCGAGCCCTGGGGGAGCAACCGCTTTTCCGAACTGTCGGCCTGACTTCCGTCATCGCGAGGAGGCCGCGTCATTGCTTCACTGCGCTCGCAATGACAGAATCGATAGCCATGTCGGACGGCTCAAACAACACTGCCCCATCTTTGCTGACTGCCAGCGAGCCCTCGCCATTCTATGTTGTTAATCCCCTGGCTGAATCCCCGGTTCTGCTCGTGTGTGACCATGCCAGTTGCCGGTTTCCACAGGCACTGGGGGATATGGGCCTCGATCCATTTGCGCGACGCTGTCACCTGGCAATCGATATTGGTGCCGGCAAGCTAACAGAGACCATCGCCAAGAGCCTTGGAGTGACCGCGGTCATTGCCCAGTACTCGCGGCTCGTTGTTGATTGCAATCGGCAACTCATGGACCCCGGTGCGTATCTTGAGTACGGCGACGGCATCCTTGTGCCAGGCAACCGCAACCTGACACAGGAACAAAAGGACGCGCGTGCCGATACCATCTACTGGCCTTATCACACTGCGATTGACGAACAGGTCACGCGCCTGCGCGCTATCGGGCCGAAACCGGCGTTCATATCGATACACAGTTTTACGCCAGTACTGAATGGTATTGCGAGGGACATACAGATGGGTGTGCTGTGGGACAAGGACGCAAGTCTGTCAGACATTTTCCTCGAGGAATTTCCTGCCGCCGGCTTCCTGACTGGTGACAATGAACCGTATTCGGGGCGGGCTCCGCAAGACTTCACGATCGATCACCACGCTGAGGAGATCGACTTGCCGCATGTCGGCATTGAAGTGCGGCAAGATTTTATTGACGACATCGCCGGAGTAGAGGAGATTGCGCCAATGATGCACCAGATCATTGCAACGATCCCGGAGAGAATCGGGCTACAGCAGGATAAGATTCCGGCGTAACCCGGAACAGGCGGCCTGCCGAAGGGGAGATCTGATGAACGACATTGGTCCGCAATTGACCCTCGGGGTCGAAGAAGAGTACCTGCTCGTCGACAAAGACTCGCGCGCGCTCGTTATCGATCCTCCTGATGGGCTCATGAAAGATTGCGAAGAGCGCCTCGGCATCCAGGTGTCCACAGAATTGCTGCGATCACAGATCGAGATTGGCACCACGGTGTGCGCCAATGTACAGGATGTTCGCGAGGAGCTCGTGCGCCTCCGCGGTAGTATCAAGGAGGTCGCGAATAAGTACGGTCTCGAACCGATCGCAGCCTCGACACATCCGTTCAGCAGCTGGCAGGATCAAAAAGCAACTCCCAAGGAACGGTATGACAAATTGACCGTGGAGATGCAGGGCGCGGCAAGGCGCTTGCTCATCTGTGGTACGCATGTTCACGTCGGAGTCGAGAACGACGAATTGCGGATCGACCTGATGAATCAGATGTCGTACTTCCTGCCGCACCTGTTGGCGATGTCTTGCTCGTCACCTTTTTGGGAAGGCCAGGACACGGGCCTCAAGAGTTACCGGCTGACGGTTTTTGATGCGCTGCCGCGAACAGGTTTGCCGGAGCGATTCGCCAGCTATGCCGAGTATGAACGCCATGTGCGAGTACTCATCGATGCCGGGCTGATTGAAGACACGACTCGTATCTGGTGGGATCTGCGTCCAAGCGCCAAGTTCCCAACACTCGAGACGCGCATCATGGATGTCTGCACGCGTCTCGACGATACAGTGTCACTGGTGGCACTGACGGTATGCATCTTCCGCATGCTGTACCGCCTTCGTACCCGTAATCAGCGTTGGCGGATCTACGCGTCGATGCTGATCAGGGAGAATCGCTGGCGCGCGATGCGTTATAGCTTCGATGAAGGCATGCTCGACCTTGCCAAGGGCCGCGTCGTGCCGTTCGAGGATTTGCTCAATGAGATGCTATGCCTGGTGGCCGAGGACGCCGAGGCTCTGGGTTGCACGGGGGAGATTAATAACCTGCAGCACATTCTGCAACGCGGCACGAGCGCGCATCGGCAGCTCAAGAAATACGAGCTCGAGAGGGCGGGTGGAGCCAGTGATGAGGACGCGCTCAATGCTGTCGTCGACACGCTGATCAAGGACTCGGCCGAGGGTCTCTGATAAGCGCCCTGTAGGAGCGGCTTTTCCCCACGTGGGGGGACAATGAGCCGCGACAATCGCGGCCAAAGCCGCCCCCACAAACGGTTTCAGGAATGCGACCTGTGCCGCATTATGTAGTCTTGAATGCCGCTAGCATGGCCGTATGAAACGTTATGTTGACAGCATTGCGCCCGGAGTACGGCCATGATGTATTGGGTCGAATTGCTCTTGCGCCCGGCGTTCGCGATCGCGGCCGTCATCTACATCTTACTGGCCGTCCGCGTGGCGCGTTCGTCGCCACAGCACGCCAACAACGTTATTGGATTCTTGCTGCTTCTGATCGGTACGCTGGTTGCGGGATCGGCTTTTTCCTACGGTACGGATGACGCCACCATCTATGGCATCGGCCGAGTGCTGGCTTTCTTTGCCTCGGGATTTCTACCGGTTGCGTTCTACATCGTTTACCGCGAGTACACGGACGGTCAGCCGAGCCCGATTCTCATCGCGATGCTGTCGGTGATTCCCATTGCGACCACATCGCTCGCCCTGACGAATTCAATGCACGAATTAATCTGGACGGCGGTTGAGACCGAGGCTGGTTTGGTGTTCACGGATGTCAGTGATAAGTCCTGGTTCAATCGCGTACAAGCGCCGTTCATGTACGGTTTATTCATTTACTCGGCAATTGCGCTTACCGGGCGCCTGCCGACAATAGCCCCGGCGCATCGCAAGACCGTTTTGCTCCTGCTGGGCTGCGCGATACTGCCGTTCGTCGTTAGCGTAAGCAATATCTACCTCGGTATGGGCCCAAAAGACTTTCCGTTCTCGTCCTTATCGTTTGTGATCATGCTGCCGCTGTATGGTTATGCAGCGGTCTCGATGCGATTTTATGAATTCAGTCCAATCGCCTACCAGACTCTGTTTGATCATGTGCGTGATCCAATTTTTGTGCTCGACCACGAGGAGCGCATTGTCTGTGCCAACAAGAGTGCGCAAGACTTGCTCGGTGGGGCAGAGCGTGAGTTGATTGGACGAATGCTCTGGGATGATTTTCCCGAAGCCCGTGAAATTGTGCGCCAGGCCAGTGAACTTGACCTGACACAGACGCTCAAGCTGCACAAAGACCGCATTTACGAACTCAGTGTCGGGCCACTCATGGGACCCAAGGGGCAAAACCTCGGCATGGTCGTCGTATGCCGCAATGTCACTGAGCGGCGCCAGGCGCAGAGTCAACTCGCCGACAGCGAACACCTGATCCGAACGCTTATCGAGACCTCGTCCAACGGTATCTTGCGATTCGCACAGGATCGTAACAGCAAGGAATTGCGGTTCCGCTGCGTGTTCGCGAATCGTGCTTCAGAGACTTACCTGAGCTGTGGGAACGGGACACTCGTGGGCATGCCTCTCGACAAGCTGTCAAAACTCAAACCGGAGCGGCTAATTGCGCACTTCACGGACGACTCTGCGAGTCGTTCTGCCGTCAGTTTCGAAACGTCGGCCGAACTGGTGGACGGAGAAAACTGGCTGCGTATCGTCGGCGAGCCGGTTGGTGATGATTTCTCCGTTACATTGATCGACATTACGCAGCGCAAGCGTAACGAGAACAAGATGCTCGCCGACGCACTGCGGGATCCATTGACCAGCGTACTCAATCGTCGCGGTTTCGAGAAAGAGGGCAACATTCTGGTACGTGCAAACGATGTGGGTGCCGTGCTGTACCTCGACCTTAATCATTTCAAGAGCATCAACGACCGCTTCGGCCACCAGGCAGGCGATGCCTTGCTCAAAGCGTTTGGCCATCGTCTCGAATTCTGCCTGCGACCCGAAGACATCCTTGGACGCCTTGGCGGTGACGAATTTGCAATCGTCTTGCCCGGCATCAGCGTCGACGATGCGCGCCATATCGCGGATCGCCTGGTGCAGACAGCATCCGAGGCTTATATCATTCAGGGGCAGGAGATCAAATGTACGGCCAGTGTCGGAATCGCACTGATGCCGGAGCATGGAGAAGATCTCTGGCACCTGATCAGTGTCGCTGACCAGGCCATGTATGACGCCAAGACCGAGGCCGCCGCCAATGACGGCACCGCGTACATGGGCCACACCCGCCGCGACACCTGAGTACTTTCCGATTAGCTCCAGGTTCGATTTGCATTGATCTTATATATCGATTATTCTCGATATATGGATATTTATGACGCAGTCAGCGAGCTCGAAGCGCTCGCGCATGAAACCCGGCTCAGCGTATTCCGCCTGCTCGTGCAGGCCGGCCCGGCCGGCCTGACAGCAGGGGCGATCGCGGACCGGCTCGGAGCGCGGCAAAACACGATGTCCAGCCACCTGGCGAAGCTGCATCGTGCGGGCATCGTGACGAGTGAGCGTGATGGCCGCAACATCATCTATCGCGCTGACTTTGATGCGGTCAGTAACCTGATTGTCTATCTGATGGAGGACTGCTGCGGCGGAAGTGCAGAAGTGTGCAATCCCGTCGCGGCATCGATGAAATGCTAAGGAGAACGAAATGAAACGGTTCCACGTCGCCGTCTCGGTTGCCGATCTTGCGCAATCGATCGAGTTCTACAACACCTTGTTCGGGCAGGAGCCCAGTGTCCGGAAAGATGACTACGCAAAGTGGATGCTCGACGATCCACGAGTCAATTTTGCCATCAGCAGATCCTGCGGCTCGCGTGGTATCAATCACGTCGGGTTGCAGGCCGACACAATGCAGGAACTGGGCGAGATTCAACAGCGACTGCGGGCCGCCGGCAAACAGACATTCGACCAGCCAACGGCCGAGTGCTGCTACGCAAGTTCAAGCAAAACCTGGGTGAGAGATCCCGATGCGGTCAGTTGGGAGACCTTCGTCACTCACGGCCAGATCACGCACTATGGCAACGATGACGTGCCGGACGGGATAGGTCACGAGCAATCGCGTTGCTGTGCCTGATGCGAACGGCGGGCAGGCTTAAGGTATGAACCTGTTCGAACGCTATCTCACTGTCTGGGTAGGCCTGTGTATCGTGGTCGGCATTGGCCTGGGTCAATTATTTCCGGAACTATTCCAGTTTGTCGGCAGCATCGAAGCCGCACACATCAACCTGCCGGTTGCCGTACTCGTGTGGCTGATGATCATTCCGATGCTCATCAAGATCGATCTCGGACAACTCAAGGGCGTCCGGGAACATTGGCGCGGTGTTGCCGTGACCGTGTTCGTCAACTGGGGCGTCAAGCCATTTTCCATGGCCTTGCTGGCCTGGTTTTTCATTGGCTACCTGTTTCGGGATCTTCTTCCAGCCGAGCAGATTGATTCCTATATCGCTGGTCTCGTCATTCTCGCGGCGGCGCCTTGTACCGCAATGGTGTTCGTGTGGAGTCACCTGATGCGTGGCGAACCGCACTTCACGCTTTCCCAGGTTGCATTGAACGATGTGATCATGGTGTTCGCATTTGCGCCGATCGTCGCTCTCTTGCTTGGCTTGTCGGAAATCGCGGTGCCATGGGACACGCTGTTGCTGTCTGTCTTGTTATATATCGTCGTGCCGCTGATCATCGCGAGCCTGTGGCGTCGCCAGATCTTGTCGCAGGCCGATGGAGAGACGCGCCTGCAACAGGTAATCGCGAGACTCGGCCCCGTTTCGCTTGTCGCATTGCTGGCAACCCTGGTATTGCTGTTCGGATTCCAGGGACAACAGATTATTGCGGCACCAATGATCATTGCGTTGCTGGCAGTGCCGATCCTGATCCAGGTGTTTTTCAATTCCGGCCTGGCCTATTTGCTCAATCGCCAGGTTCGGTCTCCTCACTGTGTCGCCGGGCCATCCGCGCTAATTGGCGCCAGCAACTTCTTCGAATTGGCCGTCGCTACTGCTATTGCGTTGTTCGGCTTCGAATCTGGCGCCGCACTGGCGACCGTCGTCGGAGTATTGATAGAAGTCCCGGTGATGCTGGTGGCGGTTCGGGTTGTCAACAAATCCCGACGCTGGTACGAGCGCCGGGAAGGTGTTGCTACGGCGGCGGGATAATGACGAAATCAACGACCGCAGGGTCCACGTTTTCGTAGATTATAGTCTCGACAAAGTCGCCAAGAGCCAGGCTAAGCGCAATTGGGCCGGCCAGCACGGTTTCCCCTCCGGTCTCGGTTACATAGAAGTCGTAGTCGCCCACAGGCATCGCCACCTGAAGCGGACTAATGCCAAGCGGGAGCCCCGGAAACAGAGGCAAGTCTATATCGATCAATTCGCCGGTCGGGACGGCATAAATAACTACAATGTCATGGCTGGTGGCCGTGTTCAAAAAGCGCACTCGGGTCTGGGTCACGATCGGACGTCGGTCGGCTCGGTCAGCAATTCGGATGTCCTCACCGTCGGCATTCGTCATTACATAAAAGTCGGTGCGCGTACCAGCGAAAACTTCTTGATCGAAATCAAGCAGAATTGAGCCCATGTTGCCAGCGGCGGTGTAGGTGATTGGCACTGTGCCGGTTGGCATATCCAGGAATGCCGTAATGTCCTTGAACACATGACCGCTGACGAACGGCGCGGTCAGCGGGTCGTCGATGTAGATATCAGCGTCGCCGAAATTCATGGATGTGTGGAAGAACCGCGTCTGCGGCGGGAAACGCGAATCCGGAATAGTGCCGATTCCACCGATGGTGAGATTAAACAGTTTCGCCACCAGCGGGGCGACATCGTTTGCGCTGCCATCAAAAATGCTCATCAGGTACTGGGATTGAGCGAGCGGCGACAACTCGCTCGATGTGAACAGGATCGTCGTATCGTCGCCGGCCGGCGTCACTGTCAAAACGTACGCGCCGCCCTCCAGATCGACGGGATCGGAGATCTCACCGAAGACGAGCGTCGCGATTTGTGATCCGAGAGTGGGCGGAACCGCGGCATCGGCGAGGTAAATGTCGACACTGCCGAGCGATGCGGCTGTGTGCGCAAGCCGCACTTCAAACGTCGTTTCCGTTCCAGTCCACTCGCGTTGGTCGGCCTCCCAGATCGTAATATCGGGTGATTCCAACGCGCCGGAAATCAAGAACGTGTAGTCCTTATCGGCCTCGACGTCGAGGAACTGGCTGGCGACACGAGTCGTGGTAATGTCGCCGGCGAGTCTGGCATCAAAATTGAACGTGTAATCCAGGTCATCGTATTCGGAGATAATGCTCATGTCCTGGTATGCGATTGCGCCAATAAGACGCTCTTCAATCAAGAAGGCAACCTCAGGTGACCCCCAAATCACGTTTAGGGCACGCATCGTACCCGTGCCGGTCGCGTTGGGAAGGCTCGACTCTTTTGCACAGCCGCCAAGTAAGATGGCAGCCGCAATCAGGCCCAGTGTCAGGTATCGCTTCATTTTCTCTCTTCGTAGCCGTAGATCGACTTGACCTCAAGGAATTCGTCGATGCCATGGGCACCCCACTCGCGGCCATTGCCAGACTGCTTGTAGCCGCCAAACGGCGAGGCAGAATCGGCCCATGCACCATTGATATGGACCATTCCGGTGCGCATTCGTGCCGCCACTTTCCTGGCGCGGTCGAGATTCGACGAGGACACATAACCAGAGAGCCCATACGGTGTGTCATTCGCAATGCGTACGGCGTCATCCTCGTCTTCGTACGGAATGATCGACAGTACTGGCCCAAATATTTCCTCGCGTGCGATCGTCATGTCATTGCTGACATCGGCAAACACGGTTGGACGGGCAAAATACCCTTTGTCGATTCCGTCAGGTTTGCCGGTACCGCCGGCGGCCAGCGTGGCGCCTTCGTCGATGCCCTTCTGAATCAGGGCCTGTACCTTGCCCCATTGCACGTCTGACACGAGTGGGCCGACTTCGGTTTGCTCATCCCTCGGGTCTCCAACGACGGTCGCTTCTGCAACAGCAGCTGCAAATGCGGCCGCTTCTTCCATGCGGTCCCTGGGAACGAGCATTCGCGACGGGGCGTCGCAGGACTGTCCCGTGTTTTCAAATACGTCACCGGCACCGTTCTTCACGACTTTCTCGAGGTCAGCGTCGTCGAGCACGATATTGGCCGACTTACCGCCGAGTTCCTGCGCGACTCGCTTCACGGTCGGTGCGGCATTCTGGGCAACGAGCACACCCGCACGCGTCGAACCGGTGAACGACATCATGTCGACGTCAGGATGCTGCGACAATGCGGTGCCGACACCAGGGCCATCTCCGTTGACGAGATTGAATACGCCGGCAGGCACACCGGCAGCATCGAGAATCTCTGCGAAGATCATGGCATCGAACGGCGCTATCTCACTGGGTTTCAGCACCATCGTGCAACCGGCCGCCAGCGCAGGAGCGACTTTCACGGCAACCTGGTTCATTGGCCAGTTCCAGGGTGTGATGAGGCCACAAACGCCGATCGGCTCTTTCCTGACCAATGTCGTGCGGTTGAATTCTTCGAATTCGTAACTCTTGAGCGCCCTGATCGCAGCCTTGAAATGTTGCGGTCCACTGGCCGCCTGCGAGTCTTTCGCGAGCCCCCAGGGTGCGCCCATTTCTTCCATAATCGCTTCGGCCACTTCTTCGTGACGGTTGTCGAACTCGGCGAGAATCGCCTCGAGCAGTTCGATGCGCTCCTCGCGTGTTGTTTGTGAGTAAGATTCGAACGCACGTTTTGCAGCTGCAACCGCGAGATCGACATCGGCAGCCGAGCCGAGACTGATTCGCCCGCATACTTCTTCAGTGGCGGGATTGATGACGTCCAGCGAATTGGGCGTGGCCGGATCGACCCACTTGCCGTCAATGTAAAATTTGAGCATTTCGCGCATTGCTGTCCTCCTCGGCGAGCCGCGAATGATATCCTAAAAAGCTTCGTGTGGCCTGCTGTCGAAAGCTATTGGAGACAATCTGTGACAACGAATAAGGAACTCCTCGATATCCGCGAAAACGTGATACGGTTTTTGCCGCCACCGACCATCGAGACCGAATTGATGGCCGAGGCGCTCGAAGTCACGGGTAATGCGATAAGAAGACTCGCCGAGGAGATTCGCAAGGCGAGTTAAGTGGCGCGTTGGGCGCCATACAACAATAAGAACAGGGGAGCAGATTGCTACCGCTGAACGACGTCGTTCATCTCGCAGTGACAGGAATCGCACAAGGCTGTGCGTACGGCCTGATTGCGCTCGGCTTTGTCCTTATTTATAAGGCGACCGAGGTGGTCAACTTCGCGCACGGCGAGTTCATGATGCTCGGCGCGTTTGCCGTGCTGGCGTTCTCGGAAGCACTGGGATGGGGTTTCTGGCCGGCTTTCGTCCTTGGCTGCCTGTCGATCGCCGTCGTCGGCTATCTCGTCGATTCGCAAATCATGCGCCGCATCATTGGTGAGTCGCAGGCCAGCGTTTTCATACTCACGGTCGCATTCGGTTTCATATTCCGTGCCCTGGCCGGCATGATTTTTGGCTGGAATACGCGCTCGCTCGACACGCCGTTCGACGGCAAGCTGGCAATCGGCAGCCTGGTCGAGATCAGTTACGACCGCCTGTCGATTATTGTCGCGACCATCATCTTCGTTGCCGCGATCTACCTGTTCTTCAGTCGCACGCGTTTCGGCATCGCCATGCAGGCGGCGTCGCAAAACCAGCTGGCCGCCTATTACATGGGAATTCCGGTGAAACGGCTTGTTTCCATGACCTGGGCTATCGGTGCGTTTATCGCAGCGGCGGCAGGCGCGCTGCTGGCGCCGGTAACACAAATCGACACAACGATCGGGCTGCTCGGCATCAAGGCCCTGGCAGGAGCAATTGTCGGCGGGTTCGGTTCAATACCGGGAGCACTATTCGGCTGCATATTGATTGGCGTGATCGAGCCATTTGCAGACTACTACCTGCCCGGGATCAAAGGTGTCTCCGCCTATGTGGTCATGCTGGTCGTGCTATTCGTGCGGCCGGAGGGATTGATCGTCCAGACATACCAGAAGAAGGTCTGAGTCATGCAGTTCCTGTTCAAAACGGCTTACAACGACGATATTCGCTTTCTTGCCCGAACCGGCGAAAAGGTGCGCGTAGCGTTGGTGATGATTCTCCTGCTGTCGGCGCCACTCGTACTGCAGGACTATTACCTGGCCGAACTGGGCCTGATGATGGTGTACGTCATAGCGGGTGTCGGGCTGATGGTTCTGACCGGGCACACGGGCCAGGTTAGTTTTGGTCACGCCAGCTTCCTCGGCATTGGTGCCTACACACATTCGATTCTACTGTCCTACGGTGTGCCATTCACCGTATCGATCATTATTACGCCGTTGCTGGCGGGCCTCATTGGCATGGCGCTCGGTCGGTCGGCGTCGAAGATGCACGGTTTTTACCTGGCGATAGCCACGTTGGCATTCGGCATCCTGATCGAAACCGTATTCGGAGAATGGGCCTCACTGACGGGCGGCTACATGGGGTTGGCCGTGCCCTCGCTAAAAGTATTTGGCGTCCCGCTGACGCAGGTGTGGCAGCAGTATTACCTCGACCTGCTACTCGCGCTGATCGTCATATGGGGCGCCGCAAATCTGTTCCGCAGTCCGACCGGCCGATCGTTTTTAGCAGTGCGCGACTCAGAATTGTCAGCGCGCTGCCTCGGTGTCAACGTCGAGTGGGTGAAAATTCAGTCCTTTGGCGTCAGCGCCGCAATAACGGGTCTTGCGGGTGCGTTACTTGCGCATCACCTGACGTATCTGGCTCCTGATGTTTTCGGTGTTCTCGAGTCCCTCAAGCTAATGCTGATGATAGTCGTTGGTGGGCTCGGAACAATACTCGGCGCGATATTTGGGGCAATCGTTGTCTCGATCCTCCCGGTCGGGCTGAGCTTTCTCAAGGACATATTGCCACCCTCCATTGGACAGACGGCGGGCATCGAGCCGCTGCTTTTCGGGCTGATCATCGTGTTGGTCATTGTGTTCGAGCCGGGCGGCATGTACGGGCGCTGGATGAAGATCCGCTTTTTCTTCGAGACATTTCCGTACTATCGCAAGTCGTCTTTCGTGCGACAGAAGTCCTACCTCAAGACGGAGCGCATGCGATGAGCGGGCCGCAGCGATTGTCGGTCAGGAACCTGTCGATCGAGTTTGGCGGTGTGCATGCTGTCGAGGATGTGTCGTTCGACGTCGAGCCTGGCGAGACGTTTGCGATCATCGGTCCGAATGGCGCGGGCAAGAGCACGATCTTCAACCTGATCAGCCGCCTGTATGAACCCAGCGCCGGCTCCATTCGCTACGGCGAACAAGACCTGCTCGAGTTGCCGGCGCACAAAATCGTCCATGTCGGGATTGGGCGCACGTTTCAGAACATCGAGTTATTCGAGCAAGCCACGGTGCTGCAAAATCTGCTTGTTGGGCGCCACGCGCACATGCGCAAGAACCCGGTCAGTGACTTCCTGTTTTTTCCCGGTGTCCGCAGACGCGAAATCGCGCATCGCGAGAAGGTCGAGGATGTTATCGATCTGCTCGAGATTGCGCAGTATCGGGACGAACGCATTGCTGACCTGCCGTACGGCGCACGCAAGAATGTCGAACTTGCCCGCGCCTTGTGCGCGGAGCCGAAGCTGCTGTTACTCGACGAGCCTGCGTCGGGTCTGAACAACGAAGAGACCGACGATATCTCTTTTTATCTCGAAGACGTCAAGCACGACCTCGGGGTGACGCTGGTCATGGTCGAGCATGACATGAAACTGGTTGGGCAAGTCGCAGACCGTGTCATGGCGATCAATGACGGCAGATTATTGGCAATCGGTACAGCCGACGAAGTACGGGAAAACCCGGACGTGCAGCGTGCGTACCTGGGAGTGGCCGAATGACCGCGCCGTTGCTGGAACTGCGAAATATCGAGACCTACTACGGTCCGATCATGGCAATTCGCGGTGTGAGCCTGACGGTCGACGATGGCGAGATCGTAGCGGTACTTGGCGCCAATGGGGCGGGCAAAACAACCCTGCTCAAGACGGCGACCGGGGCGCTCAACAGCAACAAAGGCAAGGTGCTGCTCGATGGTGAGGAGATCCAGTGCCGCGATCCCGACTGGGTGGCACGAAAGGGCATTGCTCATGTTCCGGAAGGCCGTGAGGTTTTCCCTTTCCTCACAGTCGCAGAGAATCTCGCGATGGGTGCTTACACCCGCAATGACACCGATGCAGTCGAGAATGACACTGCGACCGTGTACGGCTATTTTCCAGCACTGCTGGAGTTCAAGGACAAAATGGCTGCATACCTGTCAGGCGGTCAACAACAAATGCTGGCGATCGGACGCGGCTTCATGGCGCGGCCGCGTCTGTTGATGCTCGACGAGCCGTCACTGGGGTTGTCTCCGGCCCTTATGCAGGAGATCTTCGGCATCATCACACGCCTCAACGAGGAGCAGGGCCTGACGATCCTGCTCGTGGAGCAAAACGCGAATGTCGCATTGCGGGTATCGGACCGCGGCTACGTCATGGAAGTCGGGGGCATGGTCATGGACGGTCCCAGCGATCATCTGCTCGAGAGTGAAGACATCAAGGAGTTCTACCTCGGCAAGAAGGAAGAAGGCGTACGTGGGCGGCGGCGCTGGAAGAAACGGAAGACCTGGCGATGAGCGATACCACGGTCACAGTTGACGGTTGCGACACACTGCCAAAGCTGTTTCTCAAGAAGACGGCTGAGCGAGGCGATCGTATCGCCATGCGTGAAAAAGATTTCGGAATCTGGCAGAGCTACTCCTGGAGCGACTACCGCGATCGGGCGTTCGAGATAGCGTGGGGCTTGCTGGCACTCGGATTGCAGCGCGGCGATGTTGTCTCGATCCAGAGTGAGGACTGCCGGGAGTGGCTCTGGGCTGACGTCGGGATACTGCTGGCCGGCGGCGTGGTCAACGGTATCTACCCGACGTACCAGTCGAGGCAGGTGGAACACACGCTAATCGATTCAAGCTGCCGGTTCTTGTTCGCCGAGGATGAGGAACAGCTCGACAAATACCTCGAGATGGAACAGCAACTCCCCAATATCGAGCGAGTGTTTGTATTCGACTGGACCGGACTGCGAGACTTTGAACATGACAAGGTCGAGCCCCTCGACAAGCTGTTCGAGATCGGCCAGGAGTTCGGCCGCGACAATGCAGGCATGATCGAGAAAATCGCCGAAGAAGGTAGTGGCGACGACCTCGCGGCGCTCGTGTATACATCGGGTACAACCGGCATGCCGAAAGGCGCAATGTTGTCGCAGCGCTACATCGTTTTTCAGATGACGATTGCGCCGGACTACCTGCGACAGCAACCGGATGATGAGTTGCTAACGTATCTGCCACTTTGCCATATCGCCGAGCGTGTGTTCTCGGGCTGGTTGCCACTCGCGCATGGCGCGACAATCAATTTCGCCGAGAGTCCTGAAACGGTGCTGAAGAATCTGCAGGAGGTATCGCCGACCTACATGTTTGCCGTGCCGAGAGTGTGGGAAAAATTCTATTCGCGTGTAACGACGGCAATGTCCGAGGCGACCTGGGTCGGGCGTTGGGCGTACGAACTGGCAATGCGTGTCGGGTTGCGGCGCGCAGACAAACTGGTCGCAGGTCAGCCGCTGTCGACAATCGATCGGTTCATATACGCACTGGCAGATCTCGTTGTATTTCGAAACATCAAGAAAGTTCTGGGCCTTGATCGGACCCGCAATGCCTGCTCGGGAGCTGCCCCGATCTCACCGGCGCTGCTCAAGTGGTTTCTCGCAATGGATATCGTGATCGACGAGGCCTGGGGACAGACTGAACTCGGGATTATTACGAGTACCCGCAAGGGCAAGTTCCGGTTTGGCACGGTTGGGCCGGCCATGCGAGGCGCCGAAGTACGCATCGATGACAACGGCGAAATCGTCGCTCGCTCGGACGGGCAGTTCTCGGGTTATCTCAACCTGCCGGAGAAGACTGCCGAGACCATCGTTGATGGCTGGATTCACACGGGTGATGTCGGCGAACTCGACGAAGAGGGCAACCTGTCGATAACCGACCGCCTCAAGGACATCATCATTACGGCCGGCGGCAAGAACATTACCCCGTCGGTGATGGAAAACGAGCTCAAGTTCTCGCCGTATATTTCCGATGCTGTGATTATCGGCGACAAGCGAAAATACCTGACGTGCCTCGTCATGATCGATCAGGAAAACGTGGAGCATTATGCGCAGACGCATGCGGTGCCATTTACGGACTATCGGTCGCTGTGCGCGCGCGCCGAGATCGTGGAACTGATCGACACGGAAATATCGAGAGTCAACAGTGGCTTCTCGAGCGTTGAACAAGTCAAGAAATTCCGCTTGATTGACGTACTGCTAACGGCTGAGGATGAAGAGCTGACACCAACGATGAAGCTAAAACGCAGCTTCGTCAGCGAAAAATACGGTGATTTGATTGATAGTATGTACGCTGGCAAGTCGTAGAACGACGCGAGGGTAGGGGAATGAAGAAGTTTGTTGTAATGATTCCATTGTTACTGCTGGGCTGCGGCGATGGTGAACAAACTGAGTCGACATCAAATCTGCCTCGGGGCGTGAGCGACGACACCATCGTCATTGGGTCGCACACCGACCTGTCGGGCGGGCTGGCGATATGGGGCGTGCCGTCCACCAACGGCATGAGAATGCGCTTCAATGAAGCAAACGAAGCGGGCGGCATCCACGGGCGCATGATCGAGTTTGTCGTTGAGGACTCGCAGTACCAGATGCCGATAGCCGTCAAGGCAACGAACAAGCTTCTCAACGTCGATAAGATTTTTTTGATGCTGGGTGCGATGGGCACACCGATGAATATTGCGCTGATGCCTCGCATGTTTGAGGCCGATGTCCCGAGTATTTTTCCGCTCACCGCGGGCGTGCAGATGCACGAGCCTCTGCATCCGATGAAGTTTAACTATTTTGTCAGTTACCGTGACCAGATCCGTGGCGGTATGATGCACATGATCGAGAAGCACGGATTTACCAAGGTATGCGCACAAACGGTCGCAAGCGACTATGGCCATGAGAATGCCGTTGGCTTCGAGCAGGCCGTCGAGGAACTCGGTCTTGAGGTCGTCTATACGGGCACGCACAAGACGACCGAAATCGATTTCGTCGGCACAATTACTGCGATCAAGAATTCAGGATGCGAGATGCTCGTTCTTGGACCCCTGGTGAAAGACACAATCCTGATCTATAGCGCCGCCCGAGACGCTGGCTGGGACGCGCCGATAATCAGCAACATGGTGTCGTACGTGCCGCAGGTTGCCGCCGCGGCCGATGGGGTGACTGAAGGACTCTACGCGTCCGCCTCGTTTTACGTGCCGGACTTCGAAATCGAGCTGGCGGCTGGTAGCTGGGCTGGTCAATGGGGCCACGCGTACTCGCGGGGTTTTGGCGAGGAGCCCGCACCCCAGGCGATCATTGGCTACGTCATGGCGGATCTCGTCGTCAGGGCACTTGAGGCGGCGGGGCCAGATTTGACGATCGACAAAGTGCTTGCGGCCCTCGAGGGCATCTCGAAATATGAAGACCCATTCGGTGGACCGTCACTGTCGTTTAGTCCGACCAAACATCAGGGTGGAGACTACCTGCGTTTCTACCAGGTGCGGGACGGCAGGTGGGAAGTCGCCGTGGAGAATATTCCGTACTAGGCAGCTAGGAATTTTTGCCGGTACTCGGCCGGCGGCATGTCGTACCAGGACTTGAACGCTGTTGTAAACGAGCTGATGCTCGAGTAACCGAGCAGCATGGCGACCTCGAGAGCCTTAAGGCGCTCATCGCTCAGGTAATTGACCGCCAGTACGGCCCGAACCTCATTGAGTACCTTTTGGAAACTCGTTTTCTCGGCGCGCAAACGACGCTGCAACGTACGGCGGCTCAGCATCAGGCGCCGGCATGCGGCATCCGCATTGGTTTCCCCGGCCGCCAGCAATTCCGCCAGCAAGCGCTTGAGCTGTTCGGCGATATTGTCCTGGGCATACAAGGAGCGCAGGTATTTCTCGGCTTGTTCTATGAGCTGACCGTACATGGTGGCAAGATGCTACCAGAATTCGAATGCGGGAACTCAAATGAGTGACAGGGTGAGTTATGTAACTGACGGCAACATTGGTGTCATCACCGTCAACAATCCACCGGTAAACGCCCTGTCTCAAGCGGTCCGACAGGGGTTGCTCGATGCCATTCGCACGGCGGCCTCGGACGATACAGAGGCCGTCATCATTCACTGTGAAGGCCGTACCTTCATCGCCGGCGCTGATATCAAGGAGTTCGGCAAACCGCGCGCAGAGCCGTTCCTCCCGGACCTGCTCAACGAGATCGAAGCCAGCGAGAAAATCGTCTTGGCCGCCATTCACGGTACTGCGCTGGGCGGTGGATTCGAGATGGCGCTTGCGTGTCACTACCGAATTGCGCAGGCCAACGCCAAAATTGGTTTACCAGAGGTGAAGCTTGGGTTGTTGCCGGGCGCAGGCGGCACGCAACGGGTACCGCGACTGGCCGGTGTCGAGGCGAGCCTCGATTTGATGTTAAGCGGGAATCCGATTCCTGCACCGAGAGCAGCAGAACTCGGACTTGTCGACCGGATCGTTGAGGATAATCTTCTGGCTGCGGCCAGGAATTACGCAGGCGAGTTGCTGGAGTCCGGCGTGGCCGTCAGGCGCACGAGTGAGTTGTCAGTCGCCAGCATTGAAAAGGATGTATTCGAGGCCGCCGCTGCGCGCGCGGGCAAACGAGTTAGAGGCCAGACGGCGCCGCCGAGGATCATCGAGTGTGTTCGCATTGCGGTCTCCACGCCATTTGCCGAGGGGCAGAAGCGTGAGCGAGAACTGTTTACAGAGAGCATGCAGGACCCGCAGTCCGCCGCCCTGCGGCATATGTTCTTTGCTGAAAGAGAGGCCGCGAAGATCATCGGCCTGGACCGCGACACCGAGACCAGGGACGTGAAATCTGTCGGGATCATCGGTGGCGGCACGATGGGTGGAGGTATTGCGATGAGCTTCGCCAATGCCGGAATATCCGTCACGCTGGTTGAAATCAACACAGAAGCACTCACGCGCGGACTCTCAATCATCGATCGCAATTACGACGGTAGCGTCAAGCGAGGAAAAGTGTCGACGGACATCGCCGCAGAATGTCGCGGCCGGATTAGTGGCGCAACCGATTATGCGGCGCTGGCCGATGTCGACCTGGTAATAGAGGCTGTATTCGAAGACCCCGAACTCAAGAAAGATATCTTTGCGAGGCTCGACAAGGCCTGCAAGCCCGGTGTGATTCTCGCCACCAATACGTCGTACCAGGATGTTGACGTGATTGCCGCTGCGACGACACGTCCACAAGATGTGCTTGGCATGCATTTCTTCAGCCCCGCCCACATCATGAAACTGCTTGAAGTCGTGAGAGCGGACAAAACAACCGACGACGTACTTGCCACGGTGATGTCCCTGGCGAAACGCATCCGCAAGGTCGCGGTCGTATCCGGCGTCTGTTATGGCTTTATCGGCAATCGCATGTTGCAGGGTTACTTTCGGGAGGCGCAGCTGTGCCTGATTGAAGGGGGTACGCCCGAACGCGTGGATTCGGCAATGTCCGACTGGGGTATGGCCATGGGGCCTGTCAGCGTTGCTGATCTTGCCGGCCTCGATGTGGGTTTCAAGGCGCGCCAGGTGCTGGCCGAGGACGAACGCGGCGACCCGGCGGCCAATCGCGTGCCTGATGCGCTGGTGGAAATGGGCCGGCTCGGGCAAAAGAGTGGCAAGGGTTTCTATTTGTATGATGCCGAGACGCGCAAGCAACACCCTGACACTGACGTGCACGACATCATTGAGCGCGAGGCGGCTGCACTGGGGATAGAGCGCCGGCCGATTGAAGCGGAAGAGATCGTCGACCGTTTGATTTATGCGCTGGTTAACGAGGGTATTCAGGTTCTTGCCGACGGCATTGCGCAGCGTCCCGGCGATATCGACGTGGTTTACGTCTACGGCTACGGATTCCCCGCCTGGCGCGGCGGGCCCATGCACTACGCGGACTCTGTCGGCCTGGACAATGTCCTTGCGCGCATCGAGGAGTTCCGGGAACGCTTTGGCGAAGAAAACTGGGTGCCTGCGCCGCTACTCGAAAAGCTTGTTGGTGAGGGCAGGACGCTCGCCGAGTGGGCGGAGAGGTAAGTGCGTGGCATTCGTTGCTGAACTCAAACGGCGTAATAGAGTCAATGCGACGATTCGGCAGCAGCGCGCATCATTAAAGCGTGTGATAACAAACAGGGGTTAAAGACGACATGACATTATCCAAAATTGTAATGAGTTTGGCTGTAATCGGCCTGTTCGGCGCAGCCATTGCCGATGATGAAGCACACGTCAAGATCGAGTACACGACCGAGGCAGACAGTCATGATGCGATTCGTATCGAACTCGACAGTGACGATCTCGGCTTCAATCTGCATGACATGCAGGAAGGTGAGAACCGGTCAATCGTCGACAAGGAGGGCCGCGCGATTCTCGTGACACGTGAAGCGGATGGCTTTAGCTTTGATGTCGAGGGCAAAACGATTCGCATGCCGATGTTACATGGCGAGCATGGCATGATCGCCATGGCGGAAGGCGAACATGACGAGAATGTCGACGTTCGGGTCTTGCATCATGCCGGCGATATGACGACCGACGTTATGGGCGGCACGATGATCATCACGGCCGAGCCGGTCGACGAGGCAACACAGCAAGCCATTCGCTCGTTGCTGGAATCAGCGGGCCATGGCAGTGAAGCGCACTTTATCGATCGCGACAGCGCACATAACGGTATGCAGAAGATCAAGGTCGTTAAGAAAGTTGAGGTCGTAGAGTAGATCGCCAACCGCGTCCCTTCCGGACATCAAGGAAACGAGCAGACATTGGGCTAAACTTGTCCTGAAGGGCCGCTTATGACCCAAAGCAGACATCGACCATCCTCTATTGCAGGTGACCTGTAGAGAGTGCGATTAACACCCAATGGCTAATCTTTATGGCCGGTGTTAGTTTCCTCTTCGCGCACGGAATTGGATGGGCCGACAGGCAGGATGGCCATCGGGAAGACTCTTCTCGCAAGAATCTGGCATTTGATTCTTATCGGCCCGGCGCAAACATGAATCGCGACACCTGGCCTCACGGTGACAACGGTCCAGCTATTCCGCACGGGGTAGTCTTTTCAAGACCGAATTGACGTGATTTTCCTATCGGCGCATAAATTCTGATTACATCCGATCAGGGCAAGGCTGGCCGAAAAGTATCGATTCCAATCAGCGACATCGAGCCAGTCACGCTCTACACGAAAGAAGGCCACGATGTTGAACAAACGATTGAAGCTCTTTCATATCTCCTGATTTTATGGCTATTTTTTCTTTAGCCGGTCTAATGTCGGTGGCGCGTAGGGATTCGGTGGCATCAAGTCGGGCAGGATCGCCATACGTCGCCGGTCATCCTGCGGCGGGTAGTTGTCCGCAAGGTAGCTGACGATCTTGTCCTCGATTTCCGCGTCGAACTGCCATAGATTCTGTTTCGCCTGCATCCAACGGATCATATTCAGCCATTGATCGGCACTGCCTCGCTGCTGCGTGATCAGTTTCGGCGAATGACAGGCAATGCAGTTTGCGCGCACGATTTCCCAGTCACCTGTCATCTTTAACCCGGACATCGGGTCGAGTTCGACTTCCTGGGTATGCGCAACACCGGCCAGCACGAGAAGCGCAATAGCGAAACAGTGCCGCATTACGCGACCTGCACGGCGATGCGATGACACGCATTGTTGAGGTAGCCCTTCGGGTTCCAGCCAGGCAATACCATCGGTTGTGCACGGCCCTGGTCGTCAGTCGCGCGGGCCCAGACTTCGAAGTAGCCAAGCTCTGGAAACTCGACCTCGGCATTCCAGTGCTGCCAGGCAAAGCGGTTTGCCGGCGCATTGAGTTGGGCCTTGTGCCAGGTCGCGCCGAAGTCATTTGATATATGCATTGCCGTGACCTCATTATCGCCAGCCCAGGCATGCCCACGCACCGCGAGCGTCTCGCCAATCGGATGCTCGATACCGGAACGCGGGAACGTAATCAGTGATTTGACGGGCATCGATTCAATGATGCACATCTCGTCTTCGGGAACCTCGCTGCCCGGCGCGATCGACTTGCACGGTACGCGATACGACGTGCCGGTCATTTTGGGTCCGTCGTGAACCTGGTTGCGGATAACGATTTTGTTCAGCCACTTGCCACAAACGGAGCCCGGCCAGCCGGCGCACATGAGGCGCAACGGATAGCCGTTCAAATCCGGGATTTGTTCACCGTTCATGGCCCACGCGAGCAGAGTTTCCGGTTCGAGCGCCTTTTGGACAGGCGCACCGCGAGAAATGGGCACCTTGCTCAGGTCGCCGCTGAGGTGAGTGTCGGCGCCGTAGTAGGCGACATAGACGGCATCGTCCTTCAAGCCGACTTCCTCGAGCACATCTTTCAGGCGCACGCCGGTCCATTCCGCACAGCCGACCGCGCCGATAGACCACTGGTTGCCTGACGCTGGCGGCACGAACTCGCTGCGCCCGTTGCCGCCACACTCGAGTTGCAGTTGGTAAGTATAGTGTTTGAACTTCTTCTTAAGCTCGGCGACTGTGAATGTCATTGGCCGCGCCGCTGATTCACCGCCAAATTCGAGTGTCCAGGCCTCCGGGTCAACGTTGGTTGTGACCGGGGGCCGGCCGTTGTTGCGAACGAACAGGTACTTGGCCGGTGTAATGTCGTCATCCAGCAGGTGTGCCGGCGTCTCAGCATTGACCGGGCGATCGTTCAGGACGATCAGTCCTTCCTTGCCGGGAATTGCGAACGGCTGATCCGATTGCGCTATGGCGGCCGGAATTAGCCCGCCAGGCATCAGGTGGGCAAATGGAATCGAGGCGCCGACTGCCGCCGACATCGCGACGAGGCTGCCATTGGACAGGAAGCCACGCCGCGTCATCGGGTCGGTTTGGCGGCCCCAGACGAGATTGTCTGCTGCTACCGGGTTTTCCGCATAGAGCTCATGAATGCCACGTTCTCTGGCGCTCATGACAAATGATGTCAGGCCGCTGTGTGCTTGATAAGGAAACGGTATACGTCGTCATCGACCGAATGCTCGACGAGTTCGTTACCCGTCGCCCGGCAAAAAGCCTCGAAGTCGGCAACGGCACCCGGGTCCGTTGCCAGGATTTCCAGCGTACCGCCTGACGGCACTTCCTTGAGCGCTTTCCGCGCCTTGAGAATGGGCAATGGACAGTTGAGCCCTTTCGCGTCGAGTGTGTGGTCAGCCATTTGCTAAAGCTCCGCTAGATAAACAAGTTGATATGCGCTTTCGTGGCGCATTCGATATACGTTGCGGCTCCGCCGATGTCGATACCGTCGATCATGTCGTCTTTGTCATACTCGAACAGGTCCATCGTCATCTGACAGCCGATCATGCGTACGTCGGCCTCAATCGCCAATTCGCGCAGTTCCTCAATCGAAGCAACGCCTTTCTTTTTGATCAGATTCTTCATCATGACTGAGCATGCAGCGTCGACACCTGGAATTGCGGTCAACAGATTTGGCAGGCCCATGTGCGCACCCATCATTGGCATCTTCATGGCCGGGTTACCGGCAGCAGTGACCTGCAGGTCGAGTTTCTTCGACAACAGCGGTAGGCCATAGAATGTAAAAAACATGGTGACCGGCATGCCCATCGCAGCCGCTGTGGTGGCCAGGATAAATGGCGGGTAGGCCCAGTCGAGACTACCTTTGGTCACAATAATGGACATGCTCTTTGCTTCGGGAGCTGCGACAGGTGCCGCGCTCACGGCGTCTTGTATGGCTTGAGCTTCACTGGACATTGTCTGTTTCCTCGTCTGAATCGGAGTTCGCGCCCCAAAGGGCATATTAGAATATCAGAATTGTCTTTATTAGGGGGATAGAATACTCTCTCCCGGCCCTGAGATTCCCCTGGTCGAGCCTGTATGCACAACTTACAGCCGGAAACGACGTTACAGCAAACCCCGCTGTATGTTGGCAGCGAGGTTTTCCGGCGGGCGGCATTCGGCAGCAATCATCCGCTCAAGATCATGCGCCACTCGGCGGTGCTCGATCTGGTACGCATACTCGGCTGGCTGCCCGAATCGGAATTTCGCACGCCAGCACCGGCTACCATGGAACAACTCACCAAGTTTCATGATCGAGCCTATGTCGAGGCGCTTCAATGCGCAGATTCCACGGGCACGGTCGACCCGGCTGTGCGCGAGCGATACCACCTCGGCACGCTCGAGAACCCACTGTTCGACGGACTGTTTGAACGCGCCGCCACGACGGTCGCAGGTTCGATCCTCTCAGCCGAACTGGCCTGTGCGGGGCATGTGGTGTTTCATCCGTCGGGCGGAACTCATCACGGTCGTCGCGACCGTGCCAGTGGATTCTGCTACTTCAACGACCCGGTCTTTGCGATCAGGGCCTTGCTCGAGAACCGGCGAGGGCGGGTTCTGTACCTCGACCTGGATGCCCATCATGGCGATGGGGTTGAGGAGGCCTTCGTCGATGATCCGCGCGTCCTGACCGTCTCCATACACGAGCAGGATCGCTGGCCATACAGTGGCGCGGTGGATGACCGTCGCAATGGTGGCGCACGAAACCTGCCGGTGCCGAAGGGATTCAACGACAGCGAACTTGCCTACCTTGTCGATAATGCTGTGTTGCCGATCACGGAGAAATTCGCACCGCAAGCGATCGTCCTGTGCTGTGGCGCCGACAGCCTGGCGGGCGATCCGCTGTCGGGCATGCAACTCAGTAACGTCGCGCTATGGGATGCCGTCGACCTGATGCTCGAGTTCCGCATGCCAACCGTAGTGCTGGGCGGTGGTGGTTATAATCCGTGGACTGTCGGCCGCTATTGGGCCGGCATGTGGGGCCGTCTGTCGGGACAACAGTTCCCGCAGCGCTTGCCGGAGGAAGCACAGAATTTGCTGAGCGAGCTGTCTTGCGATTTGATTGACGAGGAAGACATGCAGCAAGACTGGTTGATCAGCTTGGTGGATAGACCCTATAACGGCCCGATTCGCAGCGAGATAAGGTCCCTGGCTGCCCAGATTGTTAAGGACTGATGCAATGGCGTGGATAGATAATCTGGCGGAGATCGAAGACCTCGAGGACGCGGAATTCGATGCTGACCTGGTCGCGACATTCGAACGCGCGGCTAGCGATGGTGAGCCGCGCCCGATCCGCTTTTCCACACCGACTTTTAAGGAATACGAGACTTCCGAGCTCAGCGGTTGCGGCCAGAACAGTTTTCCCGCGTTCTCAATAACGGCAGGCGCGTGCGGCCTCAATTGCGACCATTGTCAGAAGAAAATCCTCGAACCGATGATTGCGGCGACCAACCCCGAGATGCTCGATACGCGGGTACGCCAGCTAATCGAGACTGAAGGACTCAACGGTTTTCTGCTCTCCGGTGGTTCCAATAAGCGCAACGAGATCAACTACATGCGCTACCTGCCGGTTGTCGAAGGACTGAAATCTGACTTTCCGGAGCTGAAAATTGCCGTACACAGCGCGTTGATGAAGGATGCGCAGGCGAAGGCGATGGAATCGGCTGGCGTCGATACAGTCATGATGGATGTCATCGGTGCTAACGAAACGATCGAACAGGTGTACAAGCTAAAGCGGCCGGTCGAAGACTTCGAGGAAACACTGGCCGCATTGTGCTCGACCTCTATGGAAGTGTCGCCGCACATTGTCATCGGCTTGCACTACGGCCAGATAATGGGCGAGGCAAATGCCCTCGACATCGTCAGTCGTTACCCGGTGACAGCCCTGGTTCTCGTTGTCATCATGCCGTTCTATGCGAAACCTGGCACCTTTGTAACCCCATCAACGACAGATGTTGGCAAGGTTTTTCTCGATGCGCGTGAGCGTTTGCCCGCCAAGCAGGTCCTGCTGGGGTGTGCGCGCCCGCCCGGCTTGCACAAGCGAGTCACCGATGCATACGCCATCATGGCCGGCCTTGACGGCATTGCGTTTCCGGCAGAAGGAGCGGTTTCCGTCGCGCACTCGATCGGGCGTCCGTTTGAACAAGCTCATTCATGCTGTTCGATAAAGCTCGGTGCCGATCTTAAGACTTCATTAACGCGTTCTTGCGCTGCCTGAGACGAGGATATCGACCATGAGCTGTTTCGAACACAAGTCGAACGTTGAAATGAAGCCGCGGGCGCCGCTGAAGACGCCGGTCGATCGCAGGAACGGCAAGCACGTCAAAGCGAACGATATTCCGCCACAAGGTATGTACCTGCCGAACAATAACTACATGGCGCCGCATATGGTATCGCCCGAGTTTGTGCAGCTTTCCAATGCGGCCGCGATCACGCTCGGCATCATGGGCGGCCGTATGTACGGCTGTGAATGCACACGTTGCCTGAATTTGCTGCTGACTTACCCCGAAGGATGTCGCGCTAATTGCGCCTACTGCGGGCTGGCGCGTCATCGCGAAGCCGAGCGCGATTATGCCGACCGCAATTTTATTCGTGTCGACTGGCCGGCCGTACCGATGGCCGAGATCATCGACATCGTTACCCGGGACCCCGACAGCAGCCCATTTCATCGAATGTGCATATCGATGATTACGCATCCGCGTTCCGAGGAGGACACGTTCACAGTCCTGAAGCAGTGGACTGACAAGATCGATCCCGAGGCAATCCCGGTATCGATCCTGTCGAATCCAACGACGATGAATCGTGAGGATGTGCAAAAGACCAAAGACCTCGGCGCGGATATCTTCACGGTGGCGCTGGACGCCGCAACGCCCGATGTTTTCGACCGCACGCGCGGCAAAGGAGTGCAGTCGCCGCACAAGTGGTCCAAGTACTGGGAGATCATGCTCGATGCCAGGGATATCTTCGGTCCGCAGAAATTCGGCGCGCATATCATCGTTGGCATGGGCGAAACCGAGCACGAGGTGCTGAATCTCGTTCAGGAACTCGTCGACCTCGGCGGACACAGTCACATGTTCTGCTTCTTCCCGGAAAAGGGTTCACTGATGGATCATCTTCCTGCGACTCCGCGTGACCAGTGGCGGCGGGTACAGCTCGCGCGTTACCTGATCGACTATCGCAGTGTTCGCGTCGAGCAGATGAAATTCAATGAGCTCGGCCAGGTTGAGTACTACGGTGTACCGGATGCAGAACTCGCCGACGTGATCGATGCCGGCATCGCATTCCGTACGTCGGGCTGCCCTGGCAAGTTCCAGGAAGATATCTCGGCCTGCGACCGTCCGTACGGCGATTCTCCGCCAAGCGATATCGCCAGTTACCCGTTTCAGCCGATAAAGAAAGACCTCAAGAAGATTCGCAAGCAGCTCGATATTCCGGTTCACGTGGAATAAGGTCGGTTATGGGTGACCCGTTTCGTATCATTGATACCGGTGTGCGCGAAGGCCGCGCCAATATCGCATTCGATGCGGCGTTGATCGAGGAACGCCAGGCCGACCGTGTGCCCGATACCATTCGCTTCCTGCGCTTCCCACCGACCGCATTGATCGGCCGCCACCAGGACCTGAGTCGTGAAATCGACCTCGATTACTGCCGGGCCAACGGGGTTGGCACCGTGCGGCGTATTACGGGCGGTGGCGCAATTTATCTCGACGAGGGCCAGCTCGGGTGGGAATTGGTCTTTAACCGTACGTCGCTCGGTATCGCTGCGCTTCCCGATCTTGCCGAGGCGATTTGCAATGCCGCGGCTGCGGGATTCAAGGAATTCGGTGTCGACGCGAAATTCCGACCACGCAACGACATCGAGGTGGACGGTCGCAAGATCAGTGGCACGGGCGGGTTCTTCGACGGCGATGTGCTGATCTACCAGGGCACCGTGCTGGTCGACATGAATTCGCAGCAGATGGTCAATGCGCTAAATATCCCGCAGAGCAAACTGGCAAAACGCAAACTCGATTCCGCTGCGCAACGCGTCGTGACGCTCAAGGAATTGCTAGGCGATGATTTGCCCGACCTCGAGACCATCAAGCAGGCCCTGATCAGGGGATTTACCGAAGGACTGGGGATATCAGCCGAACCCGGCGACATCACCGAGAATGAGGAGGCGCTGGCCAGTCGTTATTTCATCGAGGAAATCGGCACCGACGAATTCGTGGCCGAGATCGATAACCCGGGCGACGACAACGAAGTCCTCGCAGGCAGTCATACGGGCCCAGGTGGCACCATCGACACCTTTGTCAAACTCGATGGCCCAACGAAGCGCATCTTGCAACGCGCTTTGATCACGGGCGATTTTTTTGTCACCCCGCCGCGCATCGTATTCGACCTCGAAGCCCATCTCGCGGGCACTCGCCTCGATGAAATCGATGGCGAGATTGATCGATTTTTTGTCGATAACGATTTCGACATGCTCAGCGTCGCACCGGATGACTTCAAGGCGGCAATTGGCAACGCGTTTGAAGAGGGGCGAGCCGATGTCTGAATGCAGTCCTGACGCATTTGCAATGGCGGATCGCACCGAAACACCAATGAACGTGGTGTCGGTCATTCAGCACACGGCGGGTGAGTATCTCGGCCTGATGGAAGACCATCTCGAAGGTCGGGGTATTCGTTTCCAGTATTTTCGGCCGTTCGCGGGAGGGCGCACATTGCCGTCGGCGGATCTGCCGGCCGATGCCATGATCCTGCTCGGCGGCGGCCCATGGGGCAGCGCCGGTAAGCGCGACCTGCCAACGCTGGCCGGGGAGATCGAGCTTACGAAGATGATGCTGGCGCAGGACACACCGGTGATCGGCATTGGGCTCGGGGCGCAGATTCTGGCTATCGCCGCGGGTGGTACGTCGGAGCCGGCCGACCTCGTGTTCGAGTGTGATACCGCGACCAGGATTGCTGACGACGCGCTCAACGGCTTCATGCCCGAGACGTTTCCGCAGGTTGTCTACACGCGCGACCGGCCGGTACCACCTGAAGATGCGGAAATCCTGGCCACCTTTGATACCGGCCGGCCGGCTGTTTTCAAGGTCGGTAGCAATGCTTTTGGTTTCGCCGGTCACCCCGGGATTAAGCTCGGCATGGTCGAAGACCTGATCATGGAATTCGAAGAGGTGCCCGACGCCGCGACAGCCAGACTTGAGGAATTGCGAGGCCTGCAAGCCCGCATCGAGGATGCCCTGGTGCCGATCATGACCGGGCTCGTGCAATGTACTAAATTAATGACATCACCGAAGGCCGCGGCAAGGGCCGCGGAGAGTTTGGATAAGCAAGTAATTTAGGATATGCTAATGTGCTGTTGGACGAGTGTACCTCGATGCCGAGCCAACGCCAGGGGACAAGAAAATGGCTGCAAAACTCATTATCGTCATGGCGAACACCGACCCTCGTAACAGCGAAGAACTCGGCGCTCCCATTTTCCAGGCAACGGTTGCAGCGGCAATGGACTATGACGTCGATGTCATTTGCACGGCCACATCGGGCCGTCTGATGAAGAAAGGCGTTGCCGAAAAGCTGTTCGTCAAGGAAGGATCGCCGAAGTCGGTTTACAGCTTTATCCAGGACGCCCACGAAGCCGGCGCCAAGTTCTTTTGCTGCTCACCGAACCTGGAACTCTTCGACATGACCAAAGATGACCTGATTCCCGAATGTGAAGGTATTGTCGGCGGCGCGCACCTGATCGAAGAAGTGATGGAAGAGGACGTCCGGGTCCTGACTTACTAGGACCTGCTCATGTCTCATTCGTCGACATCGCGAATTCAGGAGCACATCGGCGATCCGGTGTCCGATCAGGACGTCGTCGGCCGCGAGAAACTCGAAGAGATTTTTCAGGATATCCAGGGAGACCTGCGTTACGACCACGAGCTGAACGGCTGTCTCAACTGCGGAATTTGCACAGCGACATGCCCGTCCGCGCATTATTACGACTTCAGTCCGCGCGAAATCGTGCAGTTATTGTGGACCGAAAACCTCGAAGGCATCTACGATGCCATGCAGGAAAAGATCTGGTCCTGTGCGCAGTGCTACACCTGTGCTGCACGTTGTCCGTTCGGCAACTCGCCGGGTGGACTCGTTATGATCATGCGCGAGACGGCAATCAAGCACGGTATGGAATCGGCGAAAAGCGTATTGCGCCCATTCAGCCGTGTGATGCTGAAACTGATTTCGACAGGCAACCAGTTATCACCCGACATGATCACTCCCGAAGGCTTTGCCGACTGGGGGCCCAATGTTTCCAAAGTCGATGCGCCGCTGGATATATTGCGTAAAGCGATTCCGATGCCAACGCTGCACACGACCAAGACGGCATGGGAAGTCAATCTGAAGACTTCGGTCGAGCTGTACACGATCTGGGAAGAAACCGGCGTACTCAACAGCCTGGAAATTATTGATGAAAACCTGTTCGACGTCATCTGCGACATCATGGATGAGAAACGTGACGACTATGAGGACTTTCTCGACGAGCAGGACGAGGATTAGGAGAGCAAAATGGCGACAGATAATGGTGGGGACCGTTTTACTGGGCATGGCTCCGAATGGACTGATGCTAACCTGAGCAAAGAAGACGCTCACGTTGCGACCGTTTGGGTTGACCAGATTGTTAACCGGCGTTCGATGCTGACCAACAAGGATCGCGTCGAAGATGTGCGCGATGTCATGTGGGAGCTCGAGAAAGACGGCGAGATAGCGGTACACCGGATTCAAGAGGAGCACAAGCCGGTGATTGTGCAGACTCTCTATGGCTGGGACAAGCGTATCCCGACCACGCAACTGTGGCATCACAAGTCCTGCGGCCAGTGCGGCAATATTCCGGGCTACCCGGCGTCATTGCTATGGCTCATGAATGAAATGAACATCGAATACCTCGACGAAACTGATCAGACGTCGTGTACGGCCTGGAATTATCACGGTTCCGGCATCGGCAACATTGAGAGTCTCGCGGCCGTGTTCCTGCGTAATTTTCATCAGGCCTACGTTTCAGCCAAGGCGCAGGGCTTGCCCGACGGTCACTTCTATCCGCTGGTTCACTGCGGCACCTCGTTTGGCAACTACAAAGAGGTTCGCGGTTATCTTATGCAGTCCGCCAAGCTGCGCGAGAGCGTCAAGAGGATTCTCGGCAAACTGGGCCGATTGGTTGATGGCAAGATTTTGATTCCGGAAGAGGTTGTGCATTACTCCGAGTGGCTGCACGTCATGCGCGACGAGATTGCAAAGCGCCAGGTCATCGATGCCAGCCACATTCGTGCGACGGTGCATCCAGCATGCCACGTGTACAAGATGGTTCCTGAAGATGCGATCTACGACGACAAAATCCTGGGTGGCAATCGTGTCGCGGTTACGACGGGCGTTCTTGAGGCACTGGGTACCCAGGTCATCGACTACCGCACCTGGTATGACTGTTGCGGCTTCGGATTCCGGCACATTATTTCCGAGCGCGAGTTCACGCGCTCGTTCGCGATCGACCGCAAGTTACGCGTAGCGCAGGAAGAGGCGCGCGCGGACATGATGGTAGGTCACGACACTGGCTGTATCACGACGCTCGACAAGAACCAGTGGATTGGCGCGGCGGCAGGCAAGCCTGTGGATCTCCCGGTCCTGGCGGACTGTCAGTTCGCCGCGCTGGTATGCGGAGCGCATCCGTACAAGATCGTGCAGTCGCATTGGCACGCGTCTTCAACCGAATCACTAATGGAAAAACTGGGCATCGACTGGCAGGCAAAGAAAGCTGAGTTCGAGGCCTATCTCAAAGATGTGGAAGCAGGTAAAGGCGAAACCCTCTACGACCCACGGAAGATGATCACGTCGGGCCCGGGGTTCAAGAGACTAAGTAATGACTAAACCAATTCTGATTGTAGGCGGCGGGCCGGCTGGCCTTGCTGCGGCGCATAGCCTCGGCACCGTGGGTCGTCCGAGTATCCTGGTCGAAAAAGAAGACAAGCTCGGCGGTGCGCCGATCCTGTCGGGCTACGCGAAGTTGGTGCCCTCAGGCGAGTGGGCCAAGGACGCGATAGGCGGCATGGTCGATCGGGTGGAGGGCGATTCCAACGTCAAAGTCATGACAGGAACGACGGTCACTAATTTTGATGGGACACCCGGCGACTTTACCGCAGAGCTGTCCAGCGGCGACAAGGTCGAGGCGGAAGCAGCGGTACTTTGTAGTGGATTTACCCATTTCGATTCAGTCAACAAGCCCGAGTGGGGTTTTGGAACTTTCGAAGACGTTGTGACAACGACGCAGGTCGAGCAAATGATTTCATCGGGTGACGGTGTGCGCTGTCCATCCGACGGCCGCAAGCCAAAGCGTGTCGCGATCCTGTTGTGCGTTGGTTCGCGTGACAGGCAGATCGGCCGTGAATGGTGCTCGAAGATTTGCTGCACGGTATCGTCCAATCTCGCGATGGAGATTCGCGAAGAATTGCCGGATTGCCATGTCTACATCTACTACATGGACATTCGTACCTACGGACTGTACGAGACCAAGTACTACTGGCGCAGCCAGGAAGAATTTAAGGTCAAGTACATCAAGGCGCGTATTGCCGAGGTGACATCAGACGGTGAGAAGCTGATCGTCAAGGGGGAGGATACGCTCGTAAAACGACCGATTACGATTCCATTCGACATGGTCGTGCATGCGATCGGCATGGATCCGAATGTCGATAACCCGCAGCTCTCGGATATTTTCGGCGTTGACCTCGAAGAACATGGCCATATCGAGGCGGCAAATCGCTACGGTGCGATGGGGCACACCTCGCGTCCCGGTGTGTTCGTTGCAGGCGCGGCAATGGGCCCGGAAACGATCGACGATTCGATCGCTCAGGGCCATGCCGCCGCGATGTCGGTGCTGTCAGAATTGCACCAACCGGTCGACAAAAGCGCTTAAGGCACGGATCGATGTTTCGCATCACCGCATTGCAGACGGTCGACATCGAGCGCCCTGTGCTCGACCTGTCGGGCGAGGGTTTGCGGACGATTCTGCAGATCATGATTGCGGGCACAGAAAATCAGGGCGGCGTGGAACGCTATGTCGATGCAGTCAAGCTCAAGAGCCAGATGTTCCAGCAGGCTTTAGCCGAGGATGCGATCGACAACCTTGATCTCGAGACTTTCAAAGGTCTTTGCACGTTTATGGCGACCGTGCGCCGACGTATCGGCGACTGGCTGACCGGGGATGCGTTTGCCGACCTGCACGAGGGCATTAAGGAGCTGTTCGCAACAGATGACAATGTTGATGCCCGCATCGGTGCATTCTGCGCACGATTTCCTGATGACAAAGAGCATCGCTGGGTGCGAGATCTCGCCGCCGAGCTTTTGCACAACGCCGATCCCGAGCGTATTCCCTTGATGAATCGCTGGGTATGGGACGCCCAGGCCAATACCGGCGTCATTCGCGAGATCTGGCATGGTGATGATGTCGATCACATCACGATCCCTGTTAGCGGTGGTTACGGCACTTACCTGATGCTGCGCGAGGAGCTGAGCCAATTCCTGAGCGATGAGGGTTTTTTCCGCGATGTTCTGCAATATGTGGACATCCTCTGTGCCCAGGTGTACGCGCAATACATCTGCGAACAGGGCGGCAGTTACTTGCGCGCCGACTTTTCTGCACCCGAGGATCCCATGCAGCATACGCGGCGCCTGTTGGGCCTTGATGGTGTGCGTCCGGGCAGCGGCAAGACCAGGCTCAAGTCGATTGATGGTGAGGCGTTCGTTCTCGACAACTCCAGGACTATTAACTAGGCCCGTTTCCCATGCCCATTCATGAAAAATCATTGATCCGTCCAGAAAACCTCAAGACGCACGACGAACTCGTTATCGATGGTGTCGATGTTTCAGGTCATTGGAGCACGTTCATCGAGTCGCGCGTCGTGACGGATTACAACGAAGATCTCGAAGAAGAGATTGCTGCGCTGCCCGGTGGCGAGCAGATTCACCGTTGCTTTCAATGCGGCTCGTGTACGAATTCCTGCACGGTCAATGCGGTCAATCCTGATTTCAACCCGCGCTACTGGATCTACCTGATTCGGACGGGCATGGAATCCGAACTGTTGCGCGACAAAGACATCATCTGGCAGTGCGTGTCATGCAACCAGTGTACCTATGCCTGTCCGCGCGACGTGTTCCCCGAAGGTGTTATGAAGGCGACGGCGCACTGGCTAGAGCGCAAAGGGCACACCGAGAAATCGCCGTCGATGCATTTTGATGAGGTGTTTACCGAGCAGGTCCTGAAGACCGGCAAGATCGAGGAAGGTCGTACGATCCGGCGTTTCTTCAAGCGCACGAAACAGGGACTCATGCAGCCATGGATGATCGAGATCGTCAAGCGTCTGCTCAGCCACCTGCCGGTCGGGCTTTTGACCCGAATGGGTTTGGCGACGTTCGTAGCACCTCGCACACGGGACTGGTCGGGCGCGGCGGCGGCCATGCAGGAGTACATCGACGAGCAGCACGAAAAGCAGGAAAAGGCACTGAAGTCATGACGACGAAAGACAAATACAAGAAAGTTGCCTATTACCCCGGCTGCGCACTCGAGGGTTCTGGCCATGCCTATAATCGTTCGACCAAGGCGGTTGGCAAGGCGCTTGGGCTCGACCTCGTCGAGGTCAAGAACTGGAACTGTTGCGGGGCGATGGAAGTCAAGAACGTCGACCCGAAGCTTCAGACCTATCTGTCCTCGCGTGTCATGTCCGTTGCAGCAAATGAAATGGACATGAACGTCGTCATGGCGCCCTGCAATGGCTGCTACCACAACCTCAAAAAAGCCGAGTACGACCTCAAGCATGATCCCGAGTCGGTCGAGGTCGTCGACAGGCTATCAAAAAAGGCCGGTCACAGAACTTACCAGTCCGGCCAGGTCGAGACGATTCACGCACTGGACTGGATCAAGGATACAATCGGCGAAGACGGTCTGGCCGAGCGCGTCAAGAATTCCCTGAGCGGAATTAAAATCGCCAATTATTACGGCTGCATGTACACGCGGCCGCGCCACATCTTCCCCGAGAAAGATGCGGGCCCAGGATCAGAGTCAACATCGAAGCCACACTTCATGGACGACCTGCTGGAGGCGGCGGGCGCGGAGAATGTAGAGTTTCCGCTCAAGACAGCTTGTTGCGGTGGTGCCCATACGCTCTCCGACAGCGACATGTCGACAAAGTTGGTGCTCAATATTCTCAAGGCTGCCAAGCTGGCCGGAGCCGACGTGATCGCGACCGAATGCCCGACCTGTCATTCGGGCCTGGAAATGCACCAGATCCGGGCCGAGAAGACACTCGGTGAATCCGTCGATATCAAAATCCTGTACTTCACGCAGTTACTCGGCATGGCGCTCGGCCTGAAGCCGAAAAAAGTGGGCGTGCACGAGAATATTTCGGATTCCATCAAGTTTCTCAAGGAGAAGGGGCTGGCATGAGGCCGCTCAACGACATCGAATCGGCAATTGCCGCGGTTGCACCTGAGTCCGATGCCCAAGCGGGCGCAGATGATCTGCTGCAACTTAGCGAAGAAGTGATCGAGCATTGGATCGTGGCGCGTGAGGAAGAGCCGACAAGCAACACGCGCGAAGGGTTTCGCTTGCTTGCGCTGCATCGGCAAGGCGCCAAAGGCGACCCGAGCTTCAATGCCTGCCGTGAGACCTGCCGGGAAATCGCCTATCACTATAACCTCATTCATATGCAGCCCGGGCATGCGGAAATTACGAATCGCCTGGAAATGATGAAGATGATATCCAGTCATCTGTATTTGTTTACTAGCGGCAAAATGCAGGTCGCCGAACTGGGGGAGTTTTGTTGTTCCGCAAAGCCGATCCGGACATCGACACAACTTTGATCAGTAACGCCAAAGGAGGCATGCAATGCCAGTAGTACGCGGATGTAACCTGCCCGACGAGTTGCTCTATGACGTTGACAATCACATCTGGTTCCAGGACCAGGGTGATGGCACGGTCAAACTGGGCATGACAGCTGTGGCCACAGCGATGGCCGGCAAACTCGTTGCCTACACGCCGAAGCGGGTCGGACGGTCTGTGCGTGCCGGCAAATCCTGCGGCACACTCGAGTCCGGCAAATGGGTCGGGCCAGCCAAGTCAGCGGCTGCTGGTGAGGTCGTTGCCGTCAACGATGCACTTGTCGAAAACCCGAGTCTTGCGAATGACGATCCGTACGAAGCCTGGCTTGCCGTGCTGAAGCCGGAGGATTGGGACAGTGTCGTCGGCACTCTGGTCGTTGGGTCCGATGTCACATCGGCGTACGAAGCGAAAATGGACTCAGAAGGATTTGGCGGCTGCGCGTAGCGGTGTCCAACTAGGAGACGAATCATGAACGAATCAAGTGAGCCAGTCATGCCAGAAGATTTCGCCAAGATGTCTGAGCTACATAATATGGCGTCCAATGCCTGTGTTCTGCTCAAGGCAATGGCAAACGAATGGCGCCTGATGATTCTTTGCCATTTGTCCGAGGGCGAGAAAACAGTCAGTGAACTACAGAGCATACTGGGCCTGAGCCAGTCTGCATTATCACAGCATCTCGCGATATTACGGCGCGAGAAAATTGTTCGATCCAGAAAACATGCCCAGTCAGTGAGCTATTCGCTGACCGGTGATGAAGCCACAAAAGTAATGGAATCGCTGCACGAAGTTTTCTGTGGCGCAGCGACCACAGAGGAGTAATGCAATGAATATCAGAATCAGGAATGCAGCGGCCACACTTTCAGCGTTAAGTCTGTTCGCGCTCAGTGGCGCCGCGATGGCGACCAACGGCTACTTTACGCACGGCGTCGGCACCGAGTCGAAAGGCATGGCCGGTACCGGGATCGGCTCGGATGGATTCAACGGCCCGATCATTGGCGCATCAAATCCGGCGCTGGCCGTGTTCGCCAGTGATAGCTGGGAAGTCGGTTTGAGCGCATTTAGTCCACGGCGCAGTTACGAGGCCGGACCAAGCCTGGCGATGGGCAGCGGTGGCGCCTTCACAATCGGTCCCGGCAAGTTCGATAGCAGCAGCGACTGGTTCCCGATTCCATATATCGCCAAGAATTGGCGGTTAAGTGGCGGCAGTGTCATCAACCTGTCGTTCTATGGTCGCGGCGGAATGAACACGGATTGGGATGATTCGAATGCCTTTGCGTTGTTTGATCCGACGGGAGCGGGAGGAGCTCCGCCGGTTCCGCCACCTTCGGGTGTATTCGGTGATGGCGATGCCGGCGTCGATCTTTCGCAAGCATTCCTGGCGGTTAACTGGGCTGGGAAGGCCGGCGACAATTTTGCGTGGGGCCTGGGCCCTGTGTTCGCTGTACAAATGTTTGAAGCCAAGGGGCTCATGAGTTTCATGCCCTATACGGAAACCTTCAACCAGTGTTTCTTCTTTCAAGCACCGGGCAGTTGCGACCCGACTCCCGACTCGTTATCTGATAACAGCCATGACACATCGACGGGCTTTGGCTTTGCAGGCGGTGTCTGGTGGGCGATGAGTGAATCGTTCAGCATGGGCCTGTCCTACCAGTCGGAAATGTCGATGAGCGAATTCAGCGACTACTCAGACCTCTTTGCCGAGGGCGGTGGCTTCGATATTCCGTCTACCGCCAAACTCGGGTTCTCGTTCAAGGGCAGCAATGACGTTCGCCTGAACCTCGATATCGAGCACATTGGATACAGTGATATCACGTCTGTCGGTAACCCGATGGCCAATATCTTCAGTTGCCCGTACGCAGTCTTTGGCGGGGTATTGAGGGCGACGGGTGACCCCGCAGCCGCCCTGGCCGCAGCCCAGGCATCACCACCGCAAAACTGTCTCGGCGGCGGCAACGGCGCCGGTTTTGGTTGGGAAGACATGACCGTGTTCAAGCTCGGTATGGAGTGGACCCACAACGACACGACGACATGGCGTTTTGGCTACAGTTATGGCGAGCAGCCGATTCCTGATTCCGAGGTTCTGTTCAATATCCTGGCACCTGGCGTCATGGAGCAGCACTTTACGATCGGCATGACCAAAGCCCGCTCGAATGGAGGGGCGTGGAATTTCTCGCTGATGTACGCACCGACAAAGAAAGTTAAAGGTGTTAACCCGTTTGATCCGACGCAGGAGATTACGATCAAGATGAACCAGTTCGAGCTCGAGGTCTCCTATCTCTGGTAACAGACTCGTCATTGAGGGGGTATTATCCAGGGCATGAGCAATGACAATCTGAGCCCGGACTATCTCCGGCAACAAATCGTCGGCGTTGATTCGACCTTCAAGACGCCGTTCGGTGAACGGCTGATGGTGTATTGCGACTACACAGCGTCGGGCCGTTGCCTGCGCTTCGTGGAGTCGTACCTGCAAAGCCTGCAGCGCGTGTATGCGAATACCCACACCGAGGATGACATTACCGGGCGCAGCATGTCGCAGTTACTGCACGAGGCCGAGGAGGCGATCAAAAACTCCGTCAACGCCGGGCCATCGGGCCGCATTGTTGCCTGTGGAACCGGTGCGACTGGTGCCATCGACAAGCTGCAACAAATCGTCGGTGTCTCGCTGGCTCCGGCAACGCGCCAGAATATCAATCGCATGCTCGATGAAGCATATGGCTCATTCGATGCCTCTGCATTCCAGGCGGTCCTCGAAAAACACCGTCCCGTAGTATTCGTTGGTCCTTACGAGCATCACTCGAACGAGATTTCCTGGCGGGAATCACTGGCGACCTCGGTTGAAGTGAGGCTCACAGCGGACGGCAATATCGACCTCGTGCACCTCGAGGAGTTGCTACAAGCCCCTGAGTACCAGGGCCGGCTACGCATCGGTTCGTTCTCGGCAGCATCCAATGTCACGGGTATTCGCAGCAATGTTCGCGACATTTCCAGCCTGTTGCACAAATACGGTGCCATCGCCTGCTTTGACTACGCCGCCTGTGCGCCTTATGTCGAGATCGACATGAATCCTGAGCCGCAAGGCGATGAGGATCCATCAATTGATGCGATATTCATTTCGCCGCACAAGTTCCTTGGCGGTCCCGGATCCAGTGGCGTACTCGTGTTCAACGAGCGCATTTATCACCGTGATCTTCCGCCCAGCATGAGTGCAGGTGGCACGGTTGACTATGTCGGACCACAGGACCAGGACTTCATCAGCCGCATCGAGGAGCGCGAGAAGGCAGGCACACCAGGCGTGCTGCAGACTCTCAAGGCGGGGCTTGTATTCGAAATCAAGGATCGTGTCGGTGTTGACGTTATCGAAAAACGCGAGCATGAACTTACGAGCAGGGCACTGGCTAGCTGGGGAGACAACGACAACATCGAGATTCTCGGTAACCCGGATGCTGCGCGACGCGTCGGCATCATGTCGTTCAATATTCGCGACGACCAGGGTTGTTACTTGCACCACAAATTTGCGACTGCGTTGCTCAATGACCTGTTCGGCATCCAGTCGAGGGCAGGGTGCTCCTGCGCCGGTCCTTACGGTCACCGGCTGCTGAACATCGATCTCGATACCTCGGAACGTTATCGCAATGTCGTGCAGGAAGGGCATTGCGGCATGAAGCCAGGTTGGTGTCGCGTTGGCCTGCACTGGGTCATGGATGATGCTGAAGCGAATTACGTCATCGATACCATCCATTTCATCGCGGAGCATGGCCACCGTTTCCTGAGACTTTATGATTTTGACCTCTCCACAGGAACGTGGTCGCACAAGCAAGACACTGGCGAGCTGACAAGATTCGAACTCGATGCAGCGTTGGCAGGCGACGACGGTGAACCGGCGACCCTGACACTTGCACTACGCAAGCAGCTCTATGACCACTACATGACGGATGCTATGCGCTGGGTCGAGCGCCTCCGGGAAGAGGGTGCAGATTCCCTCGAGTCGCTCGACGGCGAACTCGGTGAGTTGCAATTCTTCGCGCTACCCGAAAGCGCGAGTCGCAAGCACTAGTCGTCTTCGACGAGATTGTCGGCGACAAGCTCGAGCAGGCTCTCCATGTTCTTGTCCCACTGGAAATGCTCTTTGGCGTCGTTGTAGCTTTTTCGACAGTTGGAACACGTTGACAGGACCGTGTCCGCACCGGTCGCCTCGACCTGTTCCATCTTGAGCTCGAAGACCTTGTAGCGCAGTTTGTCGGCGCGATTGATCGTCACGACGCCGCCACCGCCTCCGCAACACCAATTATAGTCGCCAGTGGGATGCATCTCTTTGAGATTCAGCCCAAGAGCATTCATTACCACGCGTGGAGCTTCGGTCGCACCACCGCGGCGAGACACCTGACACGGGTCATGAAATGTCACGGTGTCATCGACCTTGTTGACCTTCAGACGTCCCGAGCTGATGACATCCGCCAGGAACTCGGAGATATGCTGCACTTTGAATGGCAATGGCTTGCCATACATGGCTGCGCCCTGCCAGCGCAATGCGCCGTAGGCATGGCCACACTCGGGCAACACGACGAGCTTGGCGCCGCAGATGATCGCGGCATCGATCAGTTTCATCGTGGAGTGTTTCTGCCACTCGACATTGCCGGCCATCATGCCGAAATTGGTCGCTTCGTAGCCTTCGGTACGAAATGTCCATTTTTCGCCCAAGGCGTTGAGGATTTTCGCGGTTGCACCGATCGCGTTCGGATATTTCATGATCTCGACCGAAGACATTGCGACCAGGATGTCGGCTTCGTCCTCGTCAACGAACACATCCGTATCATGTTCGTCGGCCATCCAGTTGGCGCGATCTTGGAAAACTGAAGCAGTGGCTCCGAGCGGGCTGCCTTCTTCCTTGGCGCGTTGCGCGACGGCATGCAGTTCATGGGGTACGAGGCCAGCCTTGAACATACCGTGGCGTGCCTGGCCGACCAGCGTCGCAATATCGATGCCCATGGGGCACACCAGTGAACAGCGGCCGCACATCGTGCAGGAGTCGTAGATCAACTCCTGCCATTCACCGAGTTGCTCGGTCGTAACCTTACGTTTCAGGCCGAGCAGGCGATAGAACAACGCAAACGGGCTGTTCTCGCGCTTGTAGGCTTGTTTGAAGACCTCGAGTTTCCAGATTGGTGTGTATTTCGGGTCCTCGGTCCGTACGTAATAGTGACAGGCTTCGGCGCACTGCCCGCAATGTACGCAGGCTTCCATGTACGTCGCGGTGGTGCGGTTAATGTCTTTGGCGAAATTCGCCATGGCTTTCCTGAGCCGCTCGTCCTCACCCATGTCGCCCTGTGTGTCATGGCGTAGCTCTACTGCTTGACTCATACCTTGGCCCCCCTACGCGTGAATGTGACACCCGTCGTGTAGCGCGAACCGATGGCGATGAAGGAATGCATCAGCTTGCCGAATGGGAACCAGATCAGGAACACATTGAAACTTAGTATGTGAAGGGCCAGCAGTAGTTCATAGCGTGCGCCGACGTGAGCAACGGCCATCAGTCCGGTCAATACAGGCAGTGTCGTAACAAGCCAGGTGAAGTAATCGTCGAAATTCGACAACATCCTGAGCACGGGGTGACTCATGCGCCGTCCCAGCGATGTGAGCAGGGCGGCGAGCGTCAGTGCGGCTGCGATGTGAATGACAATAGTGGGCATTGGAGTCCATGACAGCCCGGAAAAACTCTCGACGAACAGGATATGTGGGGCGCTACCGAGGAATACGATGGCAAGGCCTATGTGAATCGTATAGGCGAGCATCGTCCCGTTGCGTGTTCTTTCCCGGAACGGTTCATGGTGGATGAAACGCGAGAATATCGTACGTATGCCGCCAACTCTTTCGCCGCTGAAGCGAGCCTCCGACAGATCCGACTTCTTTTGCGTCAGGAAAAGATGAAACAGGCGCCAGATCAGGCCGGCGACAAAAATGAGCGTGGCTACCTGCAGCGCGGGCCCACGGGCAAAGTCGAGGAGATCCATGGTCTTAGTCCTCTGTCGCGTTTGGTTACAGAACTCCTGTAGGCACACGAGTCCTGAATATTAGTATTATCTAATGAACCGGGTTTTTGCATAAGGGAATTTGCCTACCTCAACTACAGTAGAATCGCGCTATGACGCGCCAGAAATTGCCAATACTTGCGGCGCTGTTTGTCCTGGCAGGCTGCGGAGCTGATGAGGCGCCGCAAGAACAGAGCTTGGAGCAGCAATCCGATGCGGTAGCTGATTCTGCGGAAGAACTGCCGGCCGTGGATGATCCGCCGGCCGCGGATGAGCCGCCGGTCAACCCGTCGACCGGTGAATTGTTGCCAATGCCGTTTGCGGTGATCTGGTCGCCCGCCCTGGTCGATTACGAAGCAATGATTGAACGGCGTGCGATCCGCGTTCTCGTTCCCTATGGCGGCTACCAGTTCTACTACGATCGTGGCGCGCCGAAGGGTGCCGTATATGAACTCGTGCAGCGCTTTGAAACGTACATCAACGAGCAACTGGGACGCCGCAACATCAAGGTGTATGTCGTTGTGATTCCGGTCAGTCGCGACGAGCTCCTTCCAGCGCTGCAGAAGGGCCATGCCGACTTCGTCGCGGCTGATCTGACCATCACCGAACAACGCGCCGCCGAGTTCAGTTTCAGTCGTCCGCTAAGGACCGGGGTCAATGAGGTAGTCGTCACGGGACCTGCGGCGACCGAGCTCGCTTCGCTCGATGACCTGGCGGCGCAGGAAATCGTCGTGCGTGAATCGAGCAGTTACTTTGAGCATTTGCAGCGCATCGCTGCATCGATGCAGAATTCGGGTCTCGAAGCGCCGATTATCAAAAAAGCAGATGAGCTGTTCGAGGCCGAAGACCTGCTCGAGATTCTCAATGCCGGCATGATCGGCATCACGGTTCTCGATGAGTACAAGGCCCGTTTTTGGGCCGACGTGTTTCCGGAGATCGTCGTACGCGATGATCTCATCATCAACGAGGGCGGCTCGATCGCGTGGGCGACACGCAAGGACACACCGGGACTGACAAACGTCATTAACCAGTTCTTGCGCAAGTACGGCAAGGGCACGCTGGTCGGCAATGACACGTTTAACCGCTATCTCAAGGATGCCAGCCGGGTTCGCTGCGCACATGCAGGAGAAAACGCTGACAAGGTCCAGGAGTTGGCTACCTTGTTCCAGACCTACGGCGAACAGTACGACTTTGACTGGCTGATGCTCGCGGCCCAGGGTTTCCAGGAGTCGGGCCTGCGCCAGGATCGACGGAGTCCGGCTGGCGCCGTAGGGATCATGCAGATCAAACCGTCCACAGCGGCAGATCGTAATGTTGGAATCGGCGACATCTCGACAGCTGGCGACAATATCCATGCGGGCGCGAAATATATGCGCTTCCTTGCGGATCGCTATTTCGATGACGAGGGGATCAACGATCTAAACCAGTGGTTGCTGAGCCTGGCCGCCTACAACGCCGGTCCGGCGAAGGCTGCGCGTCTGCGGCGCGAAGCACGTGAAAACGGCTATGACCCGAATATCTGGTTCGACAATGTCGAAATTATCGCGGCGCGTAGAATCGGAAGAGAAACAGTGACTTACGTGAGTAATATCTTTAAATACTTCGTTGGCTACCAGATTATTCGGGAACGTGGCGACATCCGGTCGCAACGACACGGTGACACTCTAAAAGGCTGTTTATAACCACAGGTTATAAGCGTATAGCGACTCCGTCGTAGCAAAGCATTGCTTACGCTCGTGCTGGCCATAGACTTTGGCTCATGAGTGTCGCAGTCGAATTCTTGCCACAAATTTCTCTCTCTCCGTCGGGGGACCGGGTCTATGACAGCATCGTAGACCTGGCCCCGAACCCGGAGAACCCGACTCCGATGGTGCGGCTCAGCCAGCGCATCAACACTAATCCGGACCTCGATGTATTGCTCAAACTCGAAGGCATGAACGCGTTTGGGTCGATCAAGGACCGCACAGCGCTGTACATGTTGCGCGGCTTGAGAATCAGGCCAGGCCAGGCGCTTGTCGAGCCATCCGCCGGAAATACCGGAATTGCCCTGGCGGCGATGGCGAATGCGCAGGATACGCCGATCGAGATCGCTGTACCTGATGGCACGCCCGAAGAGAAAAAAGCGATGTTGCGATTCCTCGGCGCTGAATTGATCGAGGTCGACGATGAGCTGTGCCCGTTGTTTCCATCGGAAGGCGCGCGTGGCGTCGTCAAGAGTATGGTTGAGAGCGAGGCCTACAACGGCAAATACGTCAGTCCCAATCAGTACGAGAGTGAGCTTAATGTCGAGGCCCACTACCAGACAACGGGTCCGGAGATCTGGAAACAGACCAGTGGTGAGATCGACTATTTCTTCGCGGGCATCGGTACCGGCGGCACGATCAGTGGCGTCGGACGTTTCCTGAAAGAAAAGAACCCGGACATTCAGATCGTCGGCGTCGAGCCGGCAACACGCCACCACCAACTATCCGGCTTGAAACGTATTACCGGGCTGCCGGACGAACACTTTCCAAGCATCCTGGATCGTGACCTGCTGGACGACCTCGTATCGGTGACCGATGAAGAGGCTTACAGGGCCGGCATCGAAGTTGCTCGCAAGGACGGCATCATGGTGGGTCCGACAACAGGTGCGGTGCTTCACGCGGCGTTGAGCTCGGGCGTTGCCGCGACTGGCCGGGCGGTATTGATCTCGGCCGATAATTCGGCCAAGTACATCAGCAGCTACGCCAAATACCTCTAGTCGCAAACAAAGCTGTCGCCGTCGGGCCTGCAATAGTCCGACCAGCCCCACTTGCGCCAGTAATCGAGCAAGGCCGACTCGATGACGAGGTTCCGGAAATACGCTGTCTGACGCAGAATTCCGGAGTCGGCCTGGAAGAAAATCATGAATTTTGCTTCCGTCGGGACGTCCCCGGCGTCCTCCAGCATGTCGATGACAATGTCAGGTTCGCCGATCCAGGTAGCGCATCTCAGGATATGCAAGGGGCGAGGGTCATAAGGATCAAATTGCAGTTCGTCATTCTGAAACCGCGTGAGTGTCGCTCTGACCCTGGCCGTCAGCCCCTCCGCCGTGTCCTGACCAACTGAGGCCCGTACACATTGCGGGTACCAGTCACCAATGTATTCTCCCCCTTCACTCCAGAACCACAGTGCTCGCTCCGCGTCACCCAGCAGCCGGTGTCCTTCGGCGAGTTCGTCCCAGCCGTTGTAGCGGCGGCCAGCTCGCAACTCTCTGTAAATCTTGGCGTGCTTTATGAGAGTCTCAGCATCGCCAAGATACCTGGCCACAAGGGTGACTTTCCAGTTGACGCCGTGTGCGGCCGGTTCGTAGCGATAGGCCTCCAATACGTAGTGCAGTGCGTCCTGCACGCGGCCACGAGCGAGCAACGCCTCGCCGTAGGCCATGTTGGTATAGGCGTCCGTCGGGTCGACATAGAGTGCGCGCAGGAACAGCTCTTCGGATTCGCCCCAGCGTTGTTCCTCTTCGGCGATCTCGGCCAGCACGGCCCAGGCTCTTGGCAGGGATTCGTTGAGTTCGAGCGCGCGGCGCGCGGCCGCACCTGCTTTGGCGAAGTCCGCCTTCGACCACATACCGAGCGAAGCAGTCGCAAGGGCTTCCCAGGCGAGAGCACATTTGGGAGCGACTCGTACGGCTTCTCCCAGAAGCTCCAGGCCACGGTCCCAGTTCTTCGACCGCCTCAATTGATTGCCGCGCAAATACAACTCGTAGCCGTCACGGCACGCGTCTGCCCCGATTCGAGGCGCATGAGTCGTATGCGCGCTGGCGGCCGGGAGTATCGCGTCGATGACCGCCTGCACGATGCTGCGTTGTAATTCGGCGCCGTCACGCACATCACTCTGCTGTTCGGTCTGCCAGACGATGTTACCGGCAGGCAAGGCAATAAGCTGCGTGTTTATCTCGAGCTTGCCGTCGTCCAGGCTGACGGCACCCGTCAAAATCGAGGTTACGCCGAGCTCTGCCGCCACTTCATCCCGGGTGTCGCCGGCCAGCTGTATGACTCGGCTGGACTCGGGGCCGAGAACCTTGAGCCCGGCGATGCGCCTGAGCTCTTCACGCAAGTCTCCGGCAACGGCATCACCGATTGGATCCTTGTCATCCTGCAGCCCGACGTCGTCAAACGGCACCACGACCAGCGTGCGCTGCTCGGGAACAGCCTTGCTGTCTTCGGAGGCCGGAGACGGGAAGCTCAGCACGTAGATGTTTAGTGCCACGACGGCGATGATGCCGGCCATCAGGGCATGATCGCCGAGATTCAGGTCCGGCAACTCGCTGGCGGAGGCGAGCGCGGGTGTTTTCCTGATCCCGTCACTCGAGATGTCGTAGAACCAGGCGCCAATCAGGACGAGCGGAAATCCAATGGACATCAGAGTGAGCAGCCGGCGCATCGTGCCAGGCGGCAAGCCGGCATCGGACAATACCTCGACAACCTGCAGAGCCACCCAGCAGCCGACCACATACAGGGATAGCGTGTGCAGTACCTTGCGTCGTTTTAGTTCTCGAAAAAGCGTCATACCCATCAATATGTTACAGCTCCTGTCCTACGGCGATATCCGGAATAACCGCATGTAGGTGGAATCCAGAACAGCGGGGGCGAGCGAAATGCTCTACAAGGTAGAGTGCAGGAGGCTTGGTATGGTCGAACTGGAGTCGCAACACGCAGAGGAACTTCTCGCGGTGCATCCTGAGCTGCAGGACAGCGCGAAAAACCTCGTCAGCCATGTCGCTACGCGGCAGGCAGAGTCTGGTGCACCCGAGCCTCGGAATCCGGCAGCCGACAGGCACAAGTCAGCGCTGTTGGGCGAGTGTCCGAAGGACCGTGACGTTAGCATCATGGTAACGATGCCGATCGAAGCGGCAACCAATAAGTCACTCGTTGCCGAGATGCTCGATGCAGGCATGAACGTCGCCAGAATCAACTGCGCGCGTGAGGACGAAGAAACCTGGGAGGCGATGATTCGCAATGTCCGGCAGGCAAGCCAGATTTCCCACAAACCGTGCAAGCTGGTGATGGATCTCGCGGGGCCGAAAATCCGCACCGGCGACTTACAGCCAGGTCCTCGCGTTATGCACCTTCGGCCACGACGTGACCCTAAAGGCTGCATCATCGCGCCTCGTCGAATTCGACTGATTCCGAAAGATGTCATCTGGCAGGGAACGAAAGTAGCCGTTATCCCGGTTCCGCGCGAGTGTGTCGAGTACGCTCATCCGGGTGATGACATTCGCTTCAAGGATACGCGCGGCAAGAAACGCCGCTTTAAAGTTGTCGATAAGGATGACAAGGGTCTTGTCGTCGAGCTCTACAAGGGCGCCTATATTGCCACCGGCACAAAGTTACGCCTGCGTCGAGACAAGGAAGGCGAGAAGCTGCGCTACCGCGTGGGTGAGCTGCCGACAATTGAGCAGCCGCTGCTACTACGGCCTGGCGATACGCTCGTTCTGCATCGAGACCCCATTCCCGGCGCGCCGGCTATTGAGGGCGATGACGGGCAGGTCATCGAACCGGCACACATTTCTTGCAGGCAGCCCGAAGTATTCGAGTTCGTTTCTGTGGAAGACCGCATTTCGCTCAACGATGGCAAGATTTCGGGTGTCGTTCGGGGCATTCAACCCGAGCACCTCGATGTCGAGATTAGCAAGGCG
>Ga0255052_10000068_pt1 | contig 69709 bp, 58 predicted proteins | sample JV7_2_21_MG_FD_188632 | JGI IMG/M metagenome (GOLD analysis project Ga0255052, IMG submission 188632) | Seawater microbial communities from Jervis Inlet, British Columbia, Canada - JV7_2_21 | ecosystem: Environmental > Aquatic > Marine > Inlet | place: Canada: British Columbia | collected...
CAAATCAATGGTTTCAATTTTTCAACAACCTCCCGTTCGCCTTTCCCCCGTAAATCTTTCAGCGCCGGATGGATCTCCTTCTCTAGAACTTGAAATGCCGAGCGTGCTGTCAATGGCAGAATTAAAAGAAGTCCAAACATATCCCCGGACATTAAAAACGACTGGGCTACCATTGAAAAGTACTCGAGCAGGTGTCGATTTTATTGCTGAAGTCCAGTCCATTCCCACCATCGAGTTTCCTTCCATTCCGGATCATGGAAAAATGGTCTTGGCAGTGACCGGTGATTACCCATTTGAAGCGGTTGCAGGAGTCGTAACAAAGGTAAGATACAAATCAATCCTTTTGCCGGATGTTCGGGTAGCCCTTAAAAAGGAATTGACCGAAGACCTCAAACCGATCGTCCCCGTCAATGAACCGGCCCCCCTTAACTTGAAAATTCTTTCATTTTTTTCATTCCTCGGTTCAACAGAGGGTGCGGCCTATTTGTTTGTTGTAGATACCAGCGGTTCTATAAAGGGCGCTCCCCTGGAAGGTATTAAAAAATCAGCCAGGGAGTTCGTAACCCTAATGGGAGAAAACGATCGCGCGGGGATCATGACGTTTGATGACAGCTCCGTGCTGGTCGCCCCCTTTACTTCGATAAAGGAACCTTTGAGAGAAGAGATCGACAAGCTTCGGATCGCTGGAAATCAAACTGTAATGTTTGATGCACTGATGAAGGCAAACAGAATCATCTCCAAAGAGGATCGCCAAAACCGGTTCATCATTCTATTTTCTGATGGAAAAGATGAAGGAAGCCGATTCACCCTTGACAAGATAATAAAAGAGGCTCGTCGATCGGGCGTGCCTATTCTCTCTGTAGCGTATTCCAGGGTGGAAAGAGAATATCTATCGATCATGAGAAAGTTAGCAGAAAAAACCGGGGGCGCCTTTGTTAATGCTCCCCAGTTTAACGATATACTCACCTTGTACAGGGCGTCCCGGGATACCCTTACTGATGGCTCAAAGGCCAAAACAGCCGTACATGCCCTGCTTAAAATAAAAAGTCATCCAATCGGGGCTCAGATCTTCGTAGACGGCGAATCAAAAGGAAAAACCCCCCTTGACCTGGCGCTTCCCTTAGGGACGTATGAGGTTCATCTGACTTTGCCCGATTATTACGATTGGGAGGCTCAAATTGAACTGCGTAAAGAGGGCGAGACCCCTATTCGCGTTCGCCTGGTTCCTGTCGAAGAGAAGATCGGGCCTAAAAAGTCGCTTAAGAAAGAAACATAAAAGACCTCTAAGATCATCCAAAGCGCTATCAATCGAATCGAAAAAAAAGCAGCATGAAAAGTAGAAGGAGAAGATATGAAAATCGAGACAACTTTCAAGCTTGGCGACGATCCCAGCGAAAAATTACAACACGCGACAAAATACGCGGTGGAACTCAGCTCCGTGGAGTGCTCGTGGCATAACCGTCGTGCCCGGGTCGTGGTCTCCATGGATGACAAGGGGGAGTTGAAATGGTCGATCAACAACGCCTGTTGCGATGACCTGAAGCAGGAACTTGCCAAGGTGATCCAGGAAGTGTCACCCAAGGGGTGAGCGCATTGCGGCAAGCCACTTTCGGCACAAAGGGTGAAAGGTCCACAGACAGGACAGTTCGTGAACTGTATGACCGACTACCCTATCCTGCCGGTCCCAAACCCTTCAGCCATCCGGATCGGTTGGCCACCATCGCAGTCCTGTACGGCATGGATCCCCCTCGGATTGACTGCTGTCGGGTCCTGGAGCTCGGCTGTTCAGACGGGGGCAACATCATTCCCATGGCTTTGAATCTGCCGTCGAGCTCTTTTTTGGGTATCGATCTGTCATCGCGCCAGATCGAGATGGGCGCACGACTAATCGGGAAATTGGATCTGAGCAACATCGAGTTAAGGGAGATGAACATTCTCGATGTGAACGCTAAACTTGGCCAGTTCGACTACATCCTCGCCCACGGCGTGTTTTCTTGGGTCACCCAACCTGTTCAGGATAAACTTCTGGAGATCATTCAAGAACGCCTGTCGCCAACCGGTGTTGCTTTTGTGAGCTACAACACTTTTCCCGGCTGGCACTCAAATCAAGTAATGCGGGATATGATGCTCTATCACTGCAGGGCTACTTCAGACCCGCGAAAGCGCGCCGAGCGCTCTGTTGAACTGGTCCGTTTTCTGGATGACAGCATTGGAAAAGAAGAGACTGCCTATGCCATGTTCCTCCGTACTTTTAGAAGTGAAATAGAGAGGCTTCCTCATCGTTTGTCGTACTTTTTCCACGAGTACCTGGCGGAATCCAACATGCCATGCTATTTTTCCGAGTTTGTCGAGCGGATCGAAGGCGTTGGGCTCGAGTACCTCTCGGACGCGGACCCGGCAGTCTACTATGGAAACCACCTGCCTCGACCCATGGCAGAGAAGCTGAAGAGTTGGGCTGCGGATAGAATTGAGTTCGAGCAATACATTGATTTTGTTCGCAATTCGGCGTTTCGTCGATCCCTGCTATGCCACCGTGGTGTTGTCCCAGATCAAGAACGCCGTTTCACCTGCATGCAAAGGCTCCACGCTTCCACCCAGACCGTGCCCATGGATTCGGACAATGATAACCCGTCTGAAGGTACTCAGAAGTTTAAAACAAGTGACAATCGGACGTTTACTTGTGACCAGCCGTTGTCCCGGGCACTGTTGCTTCGACTCGTCCGGGTGTGGCCAAACACAGTAACCTTTGACGACCTATTGAGTTTGTCCCAGCGCACTTCCGCATCAGACGATACTTTGGATTCATCTCCTCCGTTCGGAGTATTTGATGAATCTCTGACGGCTACCCTGCGGTCGCTCTTCTTTTCAGGAGTAATCGAGCTGCACGCTTCTGAAGTTCAATGCGCCCGCAAGCCAGGTGAACGTCCGTGTACCACTTCTTTGGTCAGACATCAGGCCACAGTAGGGCCTGGGGTTACTGATCAGTTGCATAGAACGGTTAACGTTGATGATGATGCTGCCAGGCTCCTGCTGCGTCATCTGGACGGAACACGTGATCGCATTGCATTGTCGGACATACTTGAAAATGCCGTCAGCAGCGGTCGTCTCAACATCAAATACAAAAATAAGCCAATTCTAGAGGCCAATAACCTGAAAGATGTCCTGCGGCGGATCGTGGACAGCCACCTTCAAAAATTGACCGAATGCGCTCTTCTGATCCGCTGAGAGGGAAACAGCAGTGAGACATGGGATGTCGTGTTGTATATTGCTTAAATACATTGGCAAAAACACTCAATCTGCATATGCTTTGTCCGTTTGGAATATACGTATGTCACCACCTAATCTACGGTGTAGATCATCAATGTTATTTACAGAAAGTCCGCATCTTGACTGAATGCATGTTGACCGCGTTAGAGAGATCTTTATGATCCAAAAAGGAAGGAGCAGGCTATGGCATTATCCGGTTTTAATCACAGTGTACAATGGAATGAATTTCGAACCGTCAATCAGCGCCCGGCAGGGGTACAGGAGGATGCACAGATCAAGACGCGCACGGTAGCGTTCACCTTTCGCACGCATCAACCCAGTGGGCAGAACTGCCGGGTTACGAGCGCGACGGTGTCGATCGCGGTGGATCGGAGCCGTACCTGGGTCGTGAGAGGGCGACAGAGCGCGGACCTGCTGCAACACGAGCAGGGGCATTACGACATTGCCGCACTCGCCACGCGCGACTTGTACAATCAGGTGCTGGGCCTGACCGCGGCGCGCTGCGCGGACATCAACACGCAAGCTGGTCGCCTGCAGCAGCAGATACAAACGCAAATCACTCAGACTGACCGCCGATACGACACTCAGACCAGCCACGGGACCACCCCCGCGTCCCAGCGGACCTGGAACACCCGCATCCAGTCCGCCAAGCAGAACCCAAACGGCACGCTCACCGATCTGCCGCAGTAAAAAAGGAACTAGTGAGCAACCCCCATTATTTTAAGGTACTGCAGATATACCACTTCCCCATCTTGCGAAACCTTTGCAAAACCCCCCTTTTTGCCCAATTGAGCGCTATGGTTGCGCCTAACGGCTTGAGGGCATCACACTAACGTGTCTGTGTCAGACTCAAATTTCAATCCTCGAAACACTCAATCTTGGCATGTATTTTATGCAACAATGGGGTAGATGTAGAGAAATGAAATACTACGACTAAATTTCTTGTCCTGTCCTGGAATCAATGGTCGGTCCATCCACACCCCTCCGGTATGTAGACCCGCTTCCAGATGCATCGGAAGCTTGTCCGGCAAGGTAAGAAACAGCGGGAGTTACCAGTGCACTGATAGCATTACCGGCACCTCCGCCACCGCCCTCACCTAGCCCTGTCATTGCGGCAGCATTCATTAGCGCGCCTAATATCGTATCAGCCGGTTGCCCCTGAGGAGGAAGTCTTGATAAGACATGGTTAATCAGGGCGCCCGATAACGCGCCGGCAATTGCTTGAACATTAGAATTAGGTCCGCCGATTGCTCTGCCTATAACGGCTGTTAGTGCGTCACCCGCCATTCCAATAGCCCCGGCCCCGAGATCTCCAAGAGTGAAGGCAACGTGTTTAGTGCTAACCAACTGAAAACAAAAGGTGGTCGGGGCAACAAAAGGCCATCCGGAAACATCCTGGCAATTTTGTGTGGATATAACCCATGCGGGAGTAGAAACAGCTACCGGAGTATCTCCGCCCGGGGCGGAACCATCCACCGGTTCACGCACTGAAAATGAAGGCAGCCAGTATTTGGTTGATGACGCAAGTATGCGAAGCAGAATTGACGGTGATGCAACTATAGGCGGAAACGGTATATGTGTCTGCCCCGGCCCCCAATTGTGCCCCCAAAGTATATTGCCGATACCCTCAGTGGTTACCCGCTGCCATGACCATTTGCCGGTCAACGCAAATCCTGATATTTGACTATTAATTGTAACGAACCATGGGTGGCTTGGGATCGGGACGGGATTCGGCGGGGCTGGGGGAGGCGGGGGAATACTCGGCGGTGCAACCGAATGGAAGTCTATACCAACGCCGGCTATGGGCGGATATTTTGCAATTCGTGCCGTCATTTCAAAACCTTTGCATATCAATTTTAATTGCCGTTAATAATTCGTTCAACTGATTTTCTATCACAGGTTGGGTGAGAACAGTTCGAGCCGACCAAATTAAATTTAAAATTTGTCTATTTAAATCAATGCATACGAGCATCAATTTTGAATCGATACGTGATGACTTCACTAGTGGACAACTAAGTGAAAAAATAGGTTTTTCACCTGGCAACCGGACTATATATTCCGGTATACTTTTATTCATTCCAATAAGCAAGATTTCCTCGTCACCTCTTAAAAACGACAGCCAGAGCCCCAGGGAAGCACAACGGCCGACCAACGGATGGACTAAATTTTGTAGTTCGGAAGGTGGTGTGGAAAAAATGTTCCCACGGCAATAATCCTTTGGGATCAATGCCAGAGTGACTTCTCTGACCGGTTCCTGGTTCAGTGCCATTGCGGGGGGTAACCCCATCATGGCCGAACGAGGAAAAGACGAGGCATCAAGATAATCAAACCCCACCGGAAGAGGTTGTTTATTCCAGGTTAATGGATTATCGACTATGAGACGCTCAGGGGTGAGCCGGTCGTCGACCCGCTCAAGATTTGGTAATTCCCGACCTTCTATTAACTTGCTACGGTCCTCGATGACATACCCTTTTCCATAACAATTACGTGGATACACAATTGGAGGGGAAGCTTTCAGAAAAGTTTCGGCCACCGGTTTGACTCGGCGGATATCATCTGGAGCCGTGTTCTTCCCGATTTCCTCCAATAATATTTCTTCGAAACATAAATCTCTTCCTCCATAAGCATTTTCATATCGAAGCGCCATTTCCTCGAAAGGTTCCGGCGGAGTGAATATAAGCCGTCCTTTGACATAGTCACAAAAGCGCCGGCCAATAACATTCGCGGAGTGACGATAATCGCCGACTTGCACGGCAACAGTCATACTACCAGTAAGACGATCCGATTGGGCGCTGGCCTGTACTACCAGATCGGTTCCATTCTTATACCCGATAATTTCAGGGAGTGATTTATATGAAAAAAGCTGGATACCAGGTGTTGTTTCATAATCGTCATAACGGGCACCTTGTTCATCAAGCGGAATCTGTTCATCAGCTGGCACACTGGGACGATCATGGCCGAAATCATAGGTCCTTTTGTAAATAACGGCTAATTCCTCCACACCCTTAATACCCACCACCGTTAACTTGGTCTGCCCCGGTGGCTGTGGGCGAATGTGGGAAGGAATCCCTGTTTGGGGTGCCTGGTCAATTGGAATCGGCTGGGGAACTGTATTGTTAATATCAACCATGGCGGTCTCCCGGTCCTGTGAGTGGTCTGACTATAGGATCGTCAAGCCACTCAAGCTTGACGCGGCGTGTTTCCCGTGCACGAAAAAGATAACGAAAAAGACACAAATAACCGGCAATCAACACTTGTTCATCGGCAAGGATTATAAGAGATGATAATGTGGATGGAAAGCGGCTATGCAGAGAACCCACTGTAACAATAGCCTTCGGCCCGGTCGACGGCGGAGTAGGGAAGATAATATCTCCTGTGGCGCAGAATCCGGATAATCGCACATCAGGCCCAATATCCTCGGAGTTTACCACCAGTTCAGGTACAGTTTGATTAAACACGGTCTCAATTAGTGGAACCATCAGCTCCTGGGGGTCCTCTGATATTTTTTCTTCATTAAAATACATTCCTTTAGGTTTGAACATGCAAGCGGGACGAGGTTGATCGCCCAATTTCAGAATTAGGGAATCCGGCCGTTCCAAATTAGGGAGCGGTTGCCCCTCAGCCTGGGTCTTGGACATGTAAAAGCCGCGACCATCCGGGTTGACGGAGTGGGTAAGTTCACTATCCTCCCACATTGCCGTGCCTCCATAAACGCGGTTGTTGGAAAGGTCCATTTCCAGAAAAGGTATCGGTTCGGAGGCTACAAGTTCACCATTGGACATTCGCCAAATTCGATCACCAAACACTTCTATTTTGTATGATACATTACCACACTCCACGGCAACTCTCATTCTTTTGACCGGCTCACAGTTTAATGCTACCGCCTTACCGAAGACGATAATGTCTATGCCCTTTTTCCGATAATCCAATTCCGGCGCCAGGCTTATCTCCTTGAATACAAATGGTTTGTCGAATATTGGCCAGCTTTGCTCTGGATCGACCGGTATCAAGATTTCCCGGTCGAGGGAATAGGTTATTTTACAGGCCACAATACCGAGCATTTCCGAATCACCCATGGAGCCGGAAAGAAAGTCGGCCGGAAACCCTGTTGAATTAATTAACTCCATTAGTTAGTTACTAATTCCACTAATTCTCGCTAAAGTCGTTATGACCCACATAAGGGATTGCTTGCAATCTTTTATGATTCGACAAGACGGCAAACTCCATGGATTTCTGTGAGCGATTATTAAAATCTTCCACATCATCAATATCTTTATTATTATCTGTTTCTATTAACCGTCGTACTTTAGAATTATAAAATTTGCGTTTGAGATCCTCCATGACGGCATTTTCGCGTGACGTCCAGTCATCCGGACTAGGGGGATTGCCGGCAATTGCCTGGTTTAAGAATTCTTCACGCAAGAGCCCCAACCTGTTTTCTAGAAAAAGAACAGCAGCAATGTCTCGTATCGATCCCAGCATTTTATTGACCTTTATGTTTATAATTCACTGATGGAGAAAGGTTTCATAAAAAGTCTACGGAGTACTTTATTATCAATATCATTGGGTTTAACGGCGCAATTTTTTACATATTTTAGGCAAATCTTCAGCAATTTAAACGAATCCGTTCGCCGTCCAGTTTAACATCGTCATTTGCTTTGATATCGACGTTTCCAAGATCGGCGGTGATCGTCTGGCCCCGAGCCTTGCTGTGCAGGTCACCCGCTGCCTCGATATGGAGGTTTCCGCCTGTTGTCAGTGCCATCCCTTTTCGGCTGTGAATAGCTACTCTTTCGGCATCAATAGCTAAATTCCCTTCAGCCTGGATTGTCAGCACTCCACCACCGATTTTCAGCACCGGTCCTTCTTTCGTAATATGAATCGAAAGACTTACCATCCCGTCTGAAGCAATTATATTCAGAACATTACTGAGATGGTGGTACTCAATCACAAGTTTCTGTTCTGCAACAAGATCCACTATTTGTGTATTTGTAGCTTTGGTAAGTGCTCTGTTCTTTTTCATAACAGTTTTCCTATTTTTAAGCGTTATGCTTTATTAGAGACGCAGTTTCAGTAATGATCCCGCCGGACGTCAAGGTGATCCCCGCGGCATCGATAGTGATAGAGCTGCCACCCGCAGTAATGGTCACCGATGAGCCGCCTGTTATGTTGACGGCGGCACTGGCGCTAATGTCTGTGTTGGCGCCGCTCGTCATCGTGGTGTTCGCACCCGACGAAACATCCAGGGCCGCCGAGATCGAAACCTTTTGCCCAGCCCCGACACTCACCGTCCGGTCGGCCCCAACGCTGATCTTCTGGTTCGCACCCACATCCGTGGTCTGATCACTGCCCACGCTGATTTGCTGGTTCGATCCAACCGTTTCGGAATCGTCGACATCGACGGTGGTCGTTCGGTTGTTGTGGATGGTCCGTGTCTGGTCATTCTCAACGGTGGTACTCATGTTGTACTGGGCATGGACGTTGATATTCTCGTTACCCTTGGTATCGTTCATCGAGATTTCGTTATAACCTCCGCTGCCCGGCGTACTGTTGGATTTCATGCCGCTGACGACTTTCTTGCCGGGCAGCCCGAAAGGTGGCATCAACCCGGCGTTGTAAACCCGGCCAGTTATGATCGGTTGGTCAGGGTCACCTTCCATGAAGCTCACAATCACCTCTTCGCCGATGCGGGGGATGTCGATCCCTCCAAAGCTCTTCCCGGCGTGTACTTGCGACACACGGATCCAGCAAGAGCTGTTCTCATCGTTCTTTCCCTCCCGGTCCCAGTGGAACTGCACCTTGACCCGGCTGTGTTTGTCCGTATATATCTCTTCTCCTGCCGGGCCTGTAACCACGGCGGTCTGGGCGCCCTGAGTCACCGGCTTGGGAGTTGTACGGGCTGGCCGGAATTGAACGGAACTCGGGATAGTTGTGACAAAACACGCACACATCTCGTCTTGTCCGCCGGAGGTCTCATAGTCCTCGGCCGCAACCTGATAATCGGTCGACAAGATCAGGTACTCCCTGTTCTGATCCGCCCGTGGATGCCTTACCATCTTTATCTTGTACCCAGGACAAATGCCACGTGAGTCCGACTGGCCATTGCAAACTTCATGCGGCTGGTTTAACTCTTCCATCCGCACCTTTGCATATTTATCGCCTTCACTCTTCTCCGGATATTCGCCCGGATAATCATAGATTTCATAATCAGCCTTGGCATGCGCCTTTATGTCCTCTTCGGTGCTCATCAAAGAAGTTTTTGGTTTCATGAAATTGTAGTCGGTATGTGCAAATTTCCCTGGCTGAACACCCTTTTCAACCGTCCATTCACTGATCCGTTCCTGGAGCGCAGAACTCTGGACGTCAGGATTGTAGTCAATCTCGTCGTAATCCTCATACGTGTCATGCTTGCTCAGGGAATCGCAGAGAACAATGGTATTTTTGCTCTGTTGGTGCAGAAAGTAATAGTAGATGCCTTCCTGCTCCATCAGCCGGCTGACGAAGTTGAAATCTGTCTCCCGGTACTGCACGCAGTACTTCCACGTTTGATAACCGCCGGAAAGTCGATCCTCAATGTCGCTAAATCCAAGATCGTTGAATATCTGCTTGACAATGTCCGGCACCGTCTTTTCTTGGAAGATGCGACAATCCGAAGTGCGGGTTAGGAACCACAGCCAAGGCACCATCGTCGCCCGGTATTGCGCAAACTGGGCGCTGGTCGATACGCTTTGAACAAAACGGCTGATGAACCCGTTCCAGTAACGCTTGCCGCCTCCTGGCAGATCCATACTGATCGTCACATTCTGTCCCATAATGTCGTCGAAGTTGATCTCAGGATCCTCGCTCAATAAGTCGAGATCGAACTCGAAGACGCGGCTGATCTCCTCATGGCCGGCGAAACTTCGTAACAGCAATACATCTTCGCCTAGGGGCGTCTCAATGGCGATATGTCGAGTTGACTGAGTTGGTTGAGGCATAATACAACCCTCCTTCTACAAGCTAGCCTAAATTAAAAGCCCGTCTTATCGCTCAGATAAAAAGGTGCACAGAGTTTCCGTCCTTTGTCCCTATGTGGATACAGACCGGTACTATGCCTTCAATCATTCGCGAGAGACCATCACCACTGACCTCGGACAAAAGGGTGTCGATTTACAGATTTGTGGGGATCTGACCAAAAGAGCCCCGTCAGATGCTGAATTCCCAGGCTCCTTACGCCTCGGCTTCTTCTACCTTCCAGGCGTACTCAACGGCGCCTTTTGAAGACCCTTTTGAGTCACACTCTGTGTAGGTGACCTTGATTTCCTCGTAGTTGATGGACATATCCTCCGTGGGCACCTCTTCGGACTGGCCACTGCCGCTGATGTTATAGTTAAGAACCTGAACGTTTTTCAGCTCGTAGGCATAGTAAGTCACCCGTCCGGCATCGGTGTATGAAGCCGTCAGGTGAATCTCTACCTTTGGAAAAACTTTTCCTTTGCACATGGATTCGGCAATCTTCGGACTCGCCTTGTCCAGTTCCTTTACTACACTGATGTCTTCCAGTACTACGTCGCCCCGGCGACGTGTCGGTCCGGTGGCGCCGGCACCCGGCTTCGTCAGCCCCTGGCTGAACGAAAGGATATCACTCCAGCCCTTGTGATCCTTGTCCTGCGCTTCACCGTCCACACCGTCGAATTTAATGAAAGCCGCCATTGTGTCCTCCTTGTTTTATGTTTATTTAATCCCCTGCACTCCTCGTCAGGGGGCTCTTCACTTTCGATCGTACACATTAATGTTATGGCATATCATGAAAATGAGTATATGAAGTCTTCATTTTTTACGGAAATGTGGATCCGGGTCAAGTCCTTTCCTTCCATCATTCGTGAGAGAATTTCACTGCTGATCTCGGGCAATAATGAATGAGACAGAATTGCATCTACCATCCGTGCGCCGCTCTCTACCTCCGTACAACGGCTATTGACCAGTTCGACAACATCGTCGTCATACGTAAACGGTACTCGGTGGTTCTCCTGGATGCGTTTTTCAATTCGGCCCAATTGTAGACACACGATCTTACGCAAGACCTCGTCGCCGAGGGGATAAAACGGCACCACTACCAGCCGTCCCAGGAAAGCAGAGGGGAAGGCCTTAAGCAGGGGCTCTCGCAGTGCCTTGCCGATACCCTCGGGATCGGGCATGAGCTCCGGGTCCTTGCACATGTTCATTATCAGATCGGTACCCACATTGCTCGTGAGGAGAATAATCGTGTTCTTAAAGTCGATCATTCGACCCTCTCCATCCTCCATCCACCCTTTGTCAAAGACCTGGAAGAAGATTTCGTGTACGTCCTTGTGGGCCTTCTCCACCTCGTCCAGCAGCACGATACTGTACGGCCGCCTACGAACTGCCTCGGTAAGTACGCCGCCCTCCCCGTATCCGACATAACCCGGCGGTGCACCTTTGAGTGTCGAGACCGTGTGTGCTTCCTGAAATTCGCTCATGTTAATGGTGATGACGTTTTGTTCGCCGCCGTAGAGCGCTTCAGCCAATGCAAGAGCAGATTCCGTTTTGCCCACACCGCTTGGCCCCACCAGCATAAAGACGCCGATCGGCCGGCCTGGATTCTCCAATCTGGCCCGAGACGTCCGCATACGCATGGCGATCGCTTCCAAGGCGTGACGCTGTCCGATTACCCGCTTCTCCAGCGTGTCGGCCAGATGCATAATCGCTTCGATCTCGTTTTTGACCATCCGGCCAACAGGAACACCTGTCCAGTCAGCGACCACGGACGCGACGGCCTGCGCATCTACGCTAGGCAGGATCAAAGGCGTTTCGCCCTGGACTTCACTGAGCTTGACCATGAGGTCCTTCAGTTCTTTCACCATGGTCTTGCGTTCTTCCTCGGAGAGCTTGCCGTTGCCACCCTCGGTTTTTTCCGTTTCCTCTTTGTCCGGCTCTGCCTCGTTTGCTTCCCCGCAGGGCTCGCCTTCGGCCCATGTCTCGTCAATCGGTTCACCGGTGCCGGCGCGAAGCTTGCCCCGCAGGATGAGGATCTTGTCGACCAGATCCTTTTCTTTCTGCCATCCTTCCTCAAGCTGTTTCAGTTCCTCGAGTTCATGCGACAACTGTTCTTCAATTTCGGTGCGCCGTTCACGGCGCACCATTCCCACTGCCTCTTCCCTTGTCAGAATTTCTTTTTCCATCTCCAGCGCAGAAATGCGTCGCCCGCACGCTTCGACTGCCGCTGGAGTGGCATGCAGGCTGACAGCGACACGCGCACAGGCGGTGTCAAGTAGGCTAACCGCCTTATCGGGAAGCTGGCGCGCGGGGATATAGCGATGGGAAAGTTGAACAGCCGCCACCAGAGCCTCGTCGAGTAACTGCACACGATGATGTTTCTCACTGACACCCGCCAGTCCTCGCATCATGATGATCGCCTGTTCTTCAGAAGGCTCATCGATTTTCACCACCTGGAACCGCCGTGTAAGTGCGGCGTCTTTTTCAAAATACTTTTTGTACTCTGCCCATGTTGTAGCCGCAATCGTTCTCAGCGTACCTCGAGCAAGGGCGGGCTTGAGCAGATTGGCCGCATCTCCGGAGCCCGCTGCACCGCCGGCCCCAATCAATGTATGGGCTTCGTCAATGAAGAGAATTATCGGTTTGGGTGACGCCTGGACCTCTTCAATCACCTGGCGAAGCCGGTTCTCGAACTCACCCTTCATGCTCGCGCCTGCCTGGAGCAGTCCCAAGTCGAGTGTCCGTACCGTGACCTCTCGGAGCGGAGGCGGGATGTCCCCCGAAACGATACGCTGGGCAAAGCCCTCGACAACCGCCGTCTTACCCACTCCGGCTTCTCCGGTGAGGATCGGATTGTTCTGACGGCGGCGCATGAGAATGTCGATAATCTGCCGGATCTCATCATCACGTCCCAGGATCGGGTCGAGTCCACCCACTCTGGCGCTTTCCGTCAGATCCACGGAAAACTGGGCCAGTCCTTCCTGTTTCCCCATGACTGCCGGCGCTACAGCACTGCTGGCCTCACCGGGGGCAACGCCACCTCCCACCTGCGTACCGTCTTGCGCCGTCAATATTTCCTCTGGAGAGCCGCCCACGATCGACGCAAACTTGTCCGAAAGGTCTTCTGCTTTAATCTTGCTGAATTCAGACGAGATTCCGGGTAGTACAGCCCTCAGGCCCGGTGTCTTCAACAGAGCGATGACCATGTGTCCGGAGCGGACCTGCGATTCTCCAAAGAGCAACGTGCTGAAAACCCACGCCCTTTCGACAGCTTCTTCCAGATGCGGTGAAAAGTCGGAAATCGAAGTCGCTCCCCGAGGTAGGTTGTCCAGTGCCAAAGTCATATCCGATGCCAGGCGCGACGCATTAAGATCGTAATGCTTGATAATGTGATGCAGGTCTGAATCCTGCAACTGCAATACCTGGTGCAGCCAATGCACCAGCTCCACGTAAGGGTTGCCCCGCATCTTGCAGAACACGGTGGCACTTTCCACCGATTTGTAGCCGAGGCTGTTGAGTTTACCGAACAATGCTGTGCGGCTTATGTCCGCCATAATGTTGTCCTTTTTCTTTACAGTTCAACAAATTGTAGATTTTGTAATCTTTGTTTCTACGCCGCATCTGCCCCCAGAACCAGATCATGGGTGTCTTTTTCAAAAGGCCGGTTCTGAAGCCATGTGGTCCACCCCAAACGTCCTGCTTCACCGAGGCGCACAGCCGGTACCTCGTCGGCCTTGAGAATAAGCTGCACTTCCCAGCTCAGTTCATCTCCAACGTAATTTCGCACCCAGGCCTTCAGCCGCACAAAGCTCTCACCCCCTGGCAACATACGCTCATAGTCTTTCAGGTTCGTGGGGCCCATCTTGATCCTGAATTTTTGCTGGCAATCCCATACCCGCGAGCCAACGATCGAGTTGACGCCCACCGTTGCCGTATCCGGCGACTGCCCCAATCGGCACCAGTACTCTTCTGGAAACGTGATCCATTGGCCGACAAACTCTTTGATTGAGGTCTTGATGCCGAAATAATTCTCTAAAATGGCACGTAACCCCTCGGCATGTCGCGTCTGGCAGGCAAGGTGCCCTGAAAAATGCAGCTTCGCCACATCAGGCACTTCATCACGATCTCGGAAGGAATCCTGGCCGATTCCGAACAGGCTCCCGATGTAGCTAGAGAACCGATCTTCCTCCGGCCGATCGTGACTTACCGTTTGCCGATTGCAGGCCCACGCCCGGTAGAACAGGCTGATCATGCGGTGATTGAAGACATCAAGGAACCGGGCCAGCGTGTGGTCGCCATAATTTAGTTCACGGTCATGAACATACTCGGTTATGTGCAGAGGCATGGGGCCATGTGGACCGAGCAGACCAAAGAAGTTTACCATGAGACGAGGCTTTCCGTTCTGCTTTGGTTGTTCATACCGCTGCAGCGTGGCAGGCGCAAAGCGCAGGGAAGGTTCCTGACAGAATTGAATGGGATCATCCGCTGAACGGGTCGAGTAACCCACGCGCGGTTTATCAGGAGACGCACATTCCACCCGCCGAGTTGCCTGATAGAAGCTGAGCCCGGCAGGGTTCTCGAGGAACCGCAGATCTAAAGCACGTGTCTGGTCCCCGATCTCGCTGGCCATCGCATTATTTCTCCACGTTCCTTGGTCTTTATCACAGTTTCCGTGAAAGAGTTGATCGAGACATACTTTGAAAAGAAAACGTCCATCACCGCCCCAAGAAGAAACACACCGGTCCCCTCAAAGGCCGCTTCGTCAAATGTCAGGGCAATCTCAAGGCCCCGGACAAAAGCGATGTGCCCGCCATCTCCGATCCGGCGTCTGACAGGCCGGCTGCTCACCGACAGCACACCTTCGATCTGTTTGTGGATCTGGAGATCGTTGGTGTCACCATACAGCCTCAGCAAATCACGAATGGCGGCAGATCCCTTTCCATCCGGGCTGTCCACCAAAGACAGGTAGTTAAGGCACAGGTGGCTGACAATTCGCCAGTTGGTCTCCCCCTCGGCATAAGAGGGACGCGGTGGCGTAGGGCCCGACACACAGCGTACGGAGACAACCGGTGTGCTGATGTCCAGATTGAAGTCCGTCTCGCCCCGACCAATACCCATCTGGATTGGAATATCACGGTTCGTGCAGAGCGTCTCAACAGCAAGTTGGCGCAAATCCGAATGGAACGGCGCAGCCTTGGAGTCAACCAGGGATAAAAATACTTCGCTGCCTCCATAGCTGGAACGTCGACCCCGCTGCTTCTCCCTGCTCGACATCATTCGCGGAGTGCGGTTTACAGTGAAGTATGCACCTCCACCATTCGTCTCTTCGAAATCTGTTGCCGAGTAGAAAGGGGTGAAAGGTTGTTCTTCATCAGCGCGCACACCGAAGCCGGTCACCCCAAGCACTTGATAAACCTCAAAATCCATGGGACGGGTCCGGTTCGGCACCACGTGAAACTCAGCAACTTTTTCGGACAGGTGGATGCGGTCGGCTCGTTTCGGAAACAGGTTGATCACCGGCGCGCAATGCAACACAAAGTTGCCGGCATCAACCCGGCCTTCGAGGTCCAAGTCCTCACTTTCCAGAAGAATAACGAGATCCAAGATGTTGCTTTCACAGCGTTTTACGCTTTCGAGCAGTCCTTCTATACGGAAGAACAGGAACCTTTGAGGAAATGCGAAATACTCATGGAGTAATCGATAGCCCTGGAAGGACCGGGCGCCCACTGGTAGGAGGGCCTCGTCATCGGCAAATCCAACTTGCCTGATGTTTGAAGGAGGCAGGACACTCTGCCAGGCAAACGGTTTTTCCGTCGGTTGGACCAAAACGTGCATGCCGTGCGCAAAGATCTGTTCATAAATATGCATCGGGAAATCTTCCGTCCCGCGGATAAAAAACGTAAGAGAGTCCATGTTAAGACTGGAAAAAGACAAATCCGCCCGGGTTTCAAGACGGATTCGAATGCCCGCCTTGGCTGATGCCGTTGAAGCGGGGAGATTCAGGCTGCTGAGTTCCCGCGAACAGTACTCCGCTTGAATGACCTTGACCGGCCAAAGGGTAACTGAATGTCCCGGACGGTATTCACACGCGGTACGATCGCCCTTGCCTATAACCGATCGGAGTACCGTGCCTCGTTGGATCTCAAATCCATTCTCTATACCGCTTTTCGCCATGTCAGGGGTGAACTCCACAACGGCCATGGAGGGTGTCGGAGACAGGTAGTGGGGGTAAACGGTCTCCAGGATCGACTGGGTAAACTGGGGAAATTCGGCATCCAATTTCAACTGAACGCGCGCAGCAAGAAAGGCGAATCCCTCCAGCAGCCGTTCGACATACGGGTCACCGCAGGCAAATTCGTCAAGGGAAAGCCGACTTGCAATCTTGGGAAACTCCCGGGCAAACTCCCCTGCTGTTCCCCGCAAGTGCTGGAGCTCCCGATTGTAGTAGCTTAAAAGTCGTCTATCCATTTATTCCCCGATTTAGCTGACACTCGCCTGTTTCAAGATCCATTTCGGTTTTGATAAAAAGTGATTCAGGGATGGGTTGTGTCCAGAGGTCCCCTCGGATCTCAAAACGGATTGAGCGGTTGCCCATTGCCTCCGGGTCCACCGCCATTTTAATAGAAATTGTATTGGGGAGTATGCGTGGCTCGAAACGCCGGAGGGCCTCCAGCAATTGATATCTCATTTCCTCAGCACTCAGGCTTGAAGCCGTCATCCCCGTAATATCCTGTATGCCAAAGTTCAACACCGAAGACGGTACTTGCTCAAACTCGTCATATCCGTCTTGTTCAATATGGGCACAAGTGTTCAGCAGCCATGCCAGGTCTCGGAGAACAGCCTGGCGGTATCGCCGCATGCTCATCACGCGTTGATTCCGACCCTCCTGCTGCCTGTTGGGCTCATCGTCCGTCAGCCTGTCCAGCAGACATGGCTGCAGTTTCTCCGACGGAGTCAAATCAGTCATCCTGTTGGCCCTCTTCCGGCTTACCGCCGGTTGGATGGTTGAGGAGCACTTGCCGAATTTCCAGCAACGGGTGTTCCCCCTGATCCGAGGCCAGCATGCGCTGCCCGGTTCCCAGATAAAAGTCGTTTCCTGCATCCGTCCAATCGGTTTTTCGCCCTATCCGAAACGAACTGTCTTCATTTTCTTTCGAACCGGGGTATCTGCTCGGAATCAGGCCAACCGCCTCTCCCCGGTTGGTCCAAGTGAACGTTGCTGTGGCCCAAACTACGTCGCGGAGGTTTACAGGCCTCTCGATACGAATTTCCCGAATCCGCTCGAAGGGAATCCAATAATACTTGCCGTTGACGACTGCTTCAAGAGTCGGCCCAAGCCTTGAGTCGGCATCCGCAATCCACGCAAACTCCTGCCCGTCAATCTGACCCGGGGTCTCCGGAGCAGCTTCGAAAGCCCGATCGCGCAGTTCGGCTGCAGCCTCAAGTTTACCATCGGCCAAAAGGTCCGGTACCTGGGTGAGCCATACCATCCACTCCAACGGCTCACCAAAAATCAAAGGGGTTCGTTTACCTTTGAATACATCCGAACGTAAGACCTCACAGTTCAACGCAGGGCGATACACCTGTGCCATTAACAGAGCGTCTGAATCCATGTCTGCCGCCACATTGAGCTGAGTAATGGCCCGGTCCCACTGGCCAAGTACACTGAGCAGTTGAAAAAGAAATACCCGGAGATCTACTTTTGACGGATTACTACGGATTTCCTCCTGGAGGACAGCCAGAGCTTGTTCAAGGTCGCCGGCTTGAAGGTGTTCTTCAGCACGCATAGGCCCCCACGCTTTCTATTATGGAGATAAGATAAAAATCGGCCGCTGCCTTCGGGCCTTCGAGGTATGGCCAGTTCACCTCTACTTGGCAGCCGCTAAGTTTTGCCTCTCGCTATCTGGCCCGTCTCGGTCCCGCCCAACACTTATGAAGATGGCCTGTCATTTGTCCACCGTCCTAAACGGCCTGAAAGGATTATGTTCCACCTTTGGCTGAAGGTAGCTTGGAGACAAGCCTCAGAGATACGGTTAGGCCCTCTAATTGATAGTGCGGACGCAAAAAAAACTTGGCATTATAGTATCCCGGGTTGCCCTCGATATCCTCAACCACAACTTCTGCAGCGGCTAATGGATACCTGGACTTTACATCGTCTGAAGCTGTCGGGTCGGTTGTCACGTAGTTCGTAATCCATTTGTTCAGCCAGGATTCTACGCCAGCTCGTTCCTTAAAGGAGCCCACCTTGTCGCGTACAATACACTTCAGGTAGTGGGCAAAGCGACAGGTCGCAAAGAGATACGGCAGCCTCGCTCCCAGGTTTGCATTGGCAGTAGCGTCGGGATCATCGAACTCCGCGGGGTTATGCAGTGACTGCGCACCTACGAACACTGCGTAGTCTGTGTTCTTCCAGTGCGAAAGCGGGATTAAACCGTTCTTGGCCAGCTCGGCTTCCCTGCGGTCCGTGACGGCAATTTCCGTAGGACATTTCATGTCCACTCCACCGTCGTCCGTCGGGAACGTATGGCACGGCAATCCCTCCACCATGCCGCCACTCTCCGCGCCCCGAATCTGCGAACACCAGCCGTAAAGTTTAAATGCCCGGTTGATGTTGACGCCCATCGCATAGGCGGCGTTGGACCAACAGTACTTTGAATGATCCGCACCCTCGGTGTCCTCTTCGAAGTCAAACTCCTCCACAGGCTCCGTCTTTGCGCCGTAGGGAAGGCGTGACAGAAACCTGGGCATCGTCAGTCCAAGATACTTGGAGTCTTCCGAGTCTCTAAGGGAGCGCCAGGGAGCATACTCGGCGGTTTGAAAAATTTTGGTCAAATCCCGTGGATTTCCCAACTCCTGCCACGTCTCCATGTTCATCAGTTCCGGATCGGCTGCAGCAATGAACGGTGCATGTGCTGCCGCTGCAATCTCCGCCATACCTTTAAGTATCTCCACATTTTGTGGCGTGTGATCGAAGTGGTAGTCACCGATGAGACAGCCGTATGGCTCTCCGCCGGGTGTGCCGTATTCGTCCTCGTACATCTTTTTGAACAGCGGACTTTGATCCCAGGCTGTACCTTTAAATTTTTTAAGGGTTTTGCTGAGGTCTCTCTTGGAAAGGTTCAACACCCTGATCTTGAGATGCTCATCTGTCTCTGTATTGTTGACCAGATGAGACAACCCACACCATGTTCCTTCTAATTGCTGAAAGTCTTCATGATGCATGATCAAATTTATCTGTTCGCTGAGTTTCTTATCGATCTCCGCAACCATTGACTCAATCGTCCTGACCGCATCGTCGGAAATCAAAGCCGTCTGTTCCAACGCTTCAGCCGCTAATGTCTGGACAGCGGCCTGCACCGCCTCACGCGCCTTATCAGTCTTGGGTTTGAATTCCTTTTTAAGGAGCCACTCAAACTCGCTCATCTCCATGGGCTGGGCTTCTGCTGCCTCTGGTGTAGCATCCTTTTTTCTATCTGCCATGATCAACCCTCCTCTTTAGTCTCTTCAGATCCTTCGTCCGGATTGGGTGTCGAGGACAACGCCTGCATTAGAGCCGGATCTTTCAAGAGCTTGGCGACGATTTCCTCGGCTCCACCCTTGCCATCCATATAAGTTAATAAGTTGGACAATTGAGTTCGGGCTGTGAGCAGTTTGTTCAACGCTTCAACCTTTTGGGCCACTGCGGCTGGTGAAAAATCATCCATGCTTTCAAAGGTCAAGTCGACGCTGAGATTGCCTTCGCCGGTCAGGGTGTTGGGAACCTGAAATGCTACCCGCGGTTTCGATGCTTTCATGCGTTCATCGAAATTATCCACATCGATTTCCAGGTATTTGCGGTCTGCTACCGCAGGCAATGCCTCTTCAGGCTTTCCTGACAGATCAGCCATCACCCCCATAACAAATGGTAGGTTGATGGTCTGCTCCGCTCCATAGGTCTCCAGATCATACTCTATCTGAACCCTCGGAGCTCTATTACGTGCTATGAATTTCTGACTGCTTGCTTTCCTTTTAGCCATAACTTTTCCTCCCCTCTTTTATACGCTAAGAACCTCAATACAACGAGTCATTGCCAACGGTTCCGCATTCTCCCATAGGCCGCAGAACTGTGAATCACTCTTCGGGCGTCTCCTCCCGCTCCCCACTGACCATTCTCACCTGGGACATCGCATCAGGGGAAAGATCGCGAATGATGTCCACGAAACTTCTGCCGACAAGACGTTTGGCTCGCCTGATCAGCAAAGGCACGGGGCTGGACGGTTCGTTCTGTTCGTAATAGTTCACAATCATGTCCAGGGCCTTCAGCACCTCCTGCTTCGATGTGACATGCCCGGACAACTCCTTCTGTGGTGCTCCACCTGCGGAGGTTGCACGACCTCCGGTGTCCGCCTTCGACTCGTTTGAACTGGATCGTTTCCGTTCCATATACGTCCCCATTTTTGTCTGGATCTGCTTCAGCAACGATACATCTGAGCCGTATCCTCTACGCTCCAGGTACATACCTGTTTTCGATTGAATCTGCTTGAACAGATGCTCAAGCCCGCTCAAATCCGGTGCTGCTGTGGCTCCCACACGGTCTATCAGCATGTTGTCCAGGGCATTGAGGTGCTCCAGACAGTCGCGCAATACCTGATCGGTGGTTTGCAGAGCTCCGATTTCCGTATGTTCAAAAGCAGCGTCGATGAGCTGCATTGTCGGTACGTTGATAGCCTCTGTCTCGGGCGCCGGAAGTTCTCCTGATGCCACAAGAATGTGACGCAGGCTCGGATGCGGTAGGCGAGGATCGTCCGGTTTGCAAAGGGGTACGTCCATCAACCGGGATCTGAATTTCATGGGATTTTGGTCGCTCATCACTGTATTTTGGGGGGAAAGGGATCCGATGATGTTCATCCGCTCCAGTGGATCGTTGTCATCCTCAGGATCCAACTGCGGAAACACCTGGTCCCAGTAGCGTTCCACCACACCTCGAAGCAAGGCGAGACCATCGCAAAATCCCGACAGCCCTTCCAAGCAAAGCGCCGAGAGGGTCAGATAGAGTATCAGCCTAAGATCCCGGCTGCGCTCGAGTAGCTCAAGGCTGTGGCTGTGGACCTGCTCCCAGTCGGGTTCTTCGCTTTTTTGAACATGGTCCCCCACCTGCGTCTCCGCCGTGCCCTGGGCGAGTCGTTCAAGTTCCAGAAAAGCAACGTCGTACGTGATATCCTTTCCACAAGTAGAGTCGGGCGAAATTTCCGTAAGGAGCGTGTCAACGTCAAAACCGGCCACAACGCACCCCCATGCCCGAGTTTTCTTCCCTGTTTACATATTTCAGGTGCATCCTCAAAATCTTCCTGAAGTTCGTCCTTGCTCACATCAATTCAAAATTGTTGTTATATCATATCATTCAAGTTTCAACCTGTAAACATTTATTCTTTCACTCCCCCAAGCAGGTTCTGGAACTGGTCTTAGATGATTCTCAGGTCAGCCCAAAATGTCCTTCATCTGAAATCGACCACAATCGAACAAAATCGGACGATGCAAGGGGTCTTGTGAAAACAACAAGATACGATTTTTCAGGAAGACCGCCAACAAACATTGCATTTGGAACATCTTCTAATCTCATCTTCAGCAAAAACAGCAAAAAGCATATTTCCGTCATTGGATGATCAGGGGACCTGCCGGTGAGCGGAACAAAATATGCAGTTTGTTCGGCTCGACCAAAAGTATCGTTCTGCAAACTCGGCGTATCCAGAAGCATCCAGCCATCGCGTATGGAAGAGTCGTTTTCTTCTGACCCCCTGATTTTCAATGCAAATTCTGACCACTCCGCGGATGGCGGGTAAATAGATAAAATTTCGTCTTCGAACCGGTTAATTGAAGCAAACCGGTGGACAGACAGATGCTCTATACGGCGCCATGTCTTTTCCAATGCAAACGGTAAAAGCTCCCAGTGATCCTGCCATCCTTCAAGCAAACCGGTTCCCATAATCAGCAGGGGATATGATCGGCCCAAGCTATCGCTGCTATCCTTTCCGATACCACATGCAAGAATCTCTTTGTCGCTCCCTTTGATCCAAAACCGCCAGGAACTAAAATCGTTCGTCCGAATCCGTTCTTCACCCAACAATTGGTAGCCATTTTCAACCCACTGTGAAAATGCTTTGGTCAGCGGGAGGTTTGAGCCCGCCCTGAAATAATCTCTAGCGGTCGGATGCTTGCCCCATGCGGCCCATGTCCATCTATTTTTCGATTTTACCGGTCCCAGCACGTTACAATATCCCTCGGTACATCCGGTATTTTCGCTTCCCACAATCTCTTTGCCGCTCTTTTATCTCTTTCTCTCCTTGCCTTCAGTTCCTCCAGCGCCTTTCGTCCCCTTATTGCCTTAATGGCCTTTTTGGCCTCCCATTCTTCAATTATCTCCTTTGTTGTCTTTGCTTTCCTTTCTGCCTGGAGTTCCCTTTCTTTTCTGGCCTGGGCAGCTCTTCTGGCTTTTTCCGCTTTCCTTTTTTTCTCCGCTTTTCTTGCTTTTTCGATTTTCTTGACCATTTCCGCTTTCCAGGTAAGGATTTTAATTACCGGCTGGTGGCCCTTAAATTCATAATTGACCTTAATATATTTTACGCCCATATGCTTCAGGGCTTTCACATGGCTTGGGAATTCCTGAAGGTGAAAAGTTCGCTTTCCGTTTTCAAAGTCTTTTAAGAACATTGGGAAACCCTGATTGCCCGTGTAAATTTTAGTCAAAATAAGGCTGCCGATTTCGATGTTCAAAATGACCTCCTGACAGGTCTTGGGAAACCAGTTAAATGTTTCTTTCCTGGGGTACTGGAGATTGATGAGGCGATAGGTTTTATCCGCACATTTAAGTTCCAGCTGGGTGGCGTGGGGTTTGATTCGGGCATCCGCATTTACATCGGTCGGGATAGATTTAATCGATACGACATACTTGTCCTTAAGGGGTTTTATAGGTATTTGAATCGGTTCAGGTTCGAGTTCAGGTTCCGGAGAGGAATCAGACCTAAGAGAGAGGTTGAGCAGCATTTCCAATTCTGTTTCCGGCCCGGGTGTAAATTCCGATGCCTCAGCAAGCGGAATCTTCGGCTCGGATTTAGCGATTTTTACGCTTTCTGTCAGAAAAACAAGGAACGCTTCGCCAAATGGTAATCTTCTCCCTATAGACGACGTCGCATAAAAACCTTTCTCAAGGCCCCGGCTGAGAAAGGGGGCCGCCGGACCATTTATGAATTTCATTGCATAGCCATCAGGACCCCCAAAAAGGATATTGTTGATTCGGATTTTGTCGGAAATCGTCTCTATTTCCACCAAAACATTTTTTTCCCAAAGGGTATTGAGGTAACAGGCGGTTTCCAGATTCACAAAGTCTCTCAAGAAATTACGCGGACCGGCAACCAGGTCCCAAAACATCTTCTGCCCGGGCGTGTCGCTTGCCAAAGAAGTTTTAAGGCGGTTTATCGATTTTTGGGCCGCAAACAATGGAGAATCGCTGGTGGCCTGATCCTCACTGAAGTAAGCAGCCGCCAACCGGTACGAAACCCTTCTAGATTCAGATGCCGGTGTAATTTTTAACAGGGCTTGCCGATAATCGTCAAACGCCTTGGCGGCGTTGAGCTGAGATTCCAGAATTTTGTCACTCCCAAAACCGTCCATCGTATCGTCAAATTTTGCAAAAAGTTTCTTTCCTTTTTCCTTAACTTTTTCAAGCGTCTTTATTCTCTCTAAAGTCTTTTCTGCGGACACCCTCTTCTTGGCGGCTCTGAACGCATGGACAAGTTTTATCCAGGGGCCTAGTCCCTCTTCTTTATCCAACCCCTTTAATTCATTTGCCATTCTATCAAGTAACAAGAAGTAGGGACCCTGGTCAGTGGCCACTTTGGAAGCTACCTGCTGCCAGGCATCCCTATCCGCAAGCCAATATTCACCTTTAGGGAAAATCGTTCCAAAATCATACCAGACTCTGGCATAGGCCTTGTTATACCATTCTTGAAAATTCAATTTTTTATTGGCAATGAGCAGGGGGTCTAAAAGGGCTGATTCCATTACTTTTATCAGTGAGTAAATCTGCTCTCTTCCCCTTAGTGTAAAGGCGGGCGGTACGGTAATTTCATCTGTGCCCGCCAATCGATCCCCCCAAAAGTCCTTTATTGACAGGTATGCAAAAGACGGATTCCCATTAACCCAATCTGCAAGCCAGTTGAGATTGGTCCCCTTTAGCGTCAGGATATAATCCAACCAGGCTTGCAGGTTTTTCATGTCCTGGTTGTGGTTGTTCGAATCCTGCTGCCAGATCAGATAATAAAGATTCAAATTGGCAAACTGCTCTACTATTTCAGGAACAAGTTTTGAATCAATCCCCAACAGGACGGGATGGTAGGACGGCTGAAATTTTGCCTGTAAGAATTTCAAATCTCTGCCGTTTAAACGGGCGTTCAGGAGATTGATGCGTCTTACTATATAAGCCACATACCGGCCGATGGTTTCCCCGGGGGTGGAGGCTGAAAAGTCCGCTATGTTATCCACCATTTGTCTGTCTAAAGATGCGGAAAATCCTTCCCTAAACTGCCTACAATAATTATCTTTAAGTTGGATCTCGACTCTGTTGCTCTCGTTCAAACCGAATCTGGGAATCCACCATCTACGATTTTTTTTCTCCACTTTCAGGATGGCCTGGCGGTAGCGATCCATAATACTTAAATCCGCTAAAATATCCCCCTGTAGTGCAGGTGGATTTGAAAATTCATGGGGAATATCCCGGAGGATTTTAAGGTTTTTTACAAAAGAGAAGCTTAGCAAACCACAAATGGCGATCGCTATCGTGATCCATGCGGTAAGACCAATATTTTTTGTAAGCCGGCTCCACTGAAGGGTGCGCATGGTAGGCGCGAACAAGTGCCTGTCTTTTGGTAGAATTTTCGAAAAAAAATCATGTAGAAACAATCCCTTGCTGGTCCCTGGCAGAACCTCACTCTCTCCGATCAGCCCGGAGGTCTTCAAAAAATGGGAATACGGTGTCCCTTCCTGGCGGCCGCTGCTGAAAAAAAGACCTCTTAAAATCGGAGTTTCCTGGTAAGGATTTTCCTGGAAAGCACCTTTGGTGAAAGAGTTAAGACCGGATTTTAACCTTTCAAATTCTTCAGGGAAAAGAATAAAGCCGGGGTCCCTGCCCTGGGAGGCGTCACGGGTAAAACCGGTGGTGGCGGGTTTGTGGAGAAGAAGTAGCCTCAGATCTCTCAGTCGTTCAGCGACAAAATGAATGGTTCGATCAAGAAAGCCGGCTACATCTGCGGAAAAGTCACGATTTGCCAGACCCATGGCCTGATTAAGATTTTTTTCAGGAAGATGATCACAAAACTGGGCCATTCCCTGAACCAAATCACATTTAGTGACCAGAACGTAAACCGGAAATTTGGTTCCGATAACCCGCATCAATTCATCCATGCGTCGGCGGATGCTCTGCCCATTTTCTTCAAGGGCTTCTGCACCGGAGTCAAGTAGCGTGTCCGCCGCAATGGTAACAACGAGACCATTTAGCGGTTCCTTTTTTCTGAATTTAGCCAGAAGGAGCAGGAACTTCTGCCATTCCTTTTTATCACGAACTTCGTCTACCGGAATAGTATACCGTCCGGCAGTGTCTATCAGGACAGCGTGTTCAAAAAACCACCAGTCGCAGTTGCGTGTACCAGAAATGCCCGAAGTTTGACTGATTTCCGTAAACGGCGATGAAAGCCGGGCGCTTTTTATGGCTGTAGTTTTACCGGAACCACTCTCCCCGATCACCATGTACCAAGGGAGGACATAGAGCGGATTGCCAAATTTTTTCAGGTGAGAAGCTTTCAGCGCTTCTATGGCTTCCTTCCAGCGAGCCTGGAGCTCCTGTGAAAGCTCTGCATCCTTGGCATCGAGGCTTTTTATGGAGGCTTCGTCCTGTTCAATTACCTGGTGTACAAAATGTTTTTCGCGTTGTCGGTGCCATATTTTTTTAATGAAAACCGCTGCGAGCCACAACCCCAGGAGGCCAGCCAAAAGAAATATGCCAACCCACCAGGGCCAACCCAGGCTTAAAACGATGCCAAAAGTAAGAACAACCGCCAGCAATATGGCTGTAATTATAAGAAATACTTTCGAAATTTTTAAAAAAATGGCTTTCATTTACCGTACAGTATTTATAAAGGTTTCCCCGACATTGTTTAAAATAAACCGGAAAATAAAAAACAGAACGCCATAAAGAACGATCGGAAAACCGACACAAAAAAGCGCGAAAGGAGAAAAATGAATGTTTGCCTTCTGCGGCGCCACATCCTTTGAATCAGCAGCGTACGCATCGGGAAAAAGGGTGGTACCTTCGAGGGATGGCAGGCCCACCGAGCTGCCGGTAAGAAGCTTCAGATTGGATGTTTTCAACTGATCCAGAAGGTACTCGTCTCCTTCATGGCAGTAGCGACCCATAAAACCCAATGCGAGGCAAAGATAATAGACTTCCCTCACATCATTTTGATGGATTCCGATGGTATTTAGGTGCTTAAAAAATATTTCGCCGGCATCGGTCGTCTGAAAATAAATGCGCTGGAGCTGTTCGCTCTGCCACTGACTTTTCTGGTTCCACTGAGAACTTAATATGGCTTCATCAATCCACGCAAATATGGCAAATCGTGCTAGATCAAAGTCTTCCTTTGAGAAAGCACCTTGGTGGAAGCGGCTTTGACTTTCAGCGATAAGACGTTCGATATCGGTTTTTACCTGGTCAAACGGCGGGTGTCTGACAGCTGCTGTTCTAATAAAATATGTTACATAGGCTACCAGTTCAATGAGACAGTCTGTCAGGCGCATGTTTACTTTCTCCCTACCACCATCAGCTCAATCTTTAAATCATCGGGGGCTGTATCCCAAAACATGGCGATGTTCTTCGTTTTTTGTACATTTGTCCATTGATCGCTATTTTGGTCAATTTGCAAATAAATGGAATTGGCCCGCTTGGGCAATTCCTGCGGGGGTGATGGCAGATGATTCAGTTTGATGCCGGGAAGCGCTCGAGCAATTAGAATCGGTAAAGATTCACGGGAGCTCAATTTCGCGGTGGTCCCTAGAGATCGGAGGATAGATTGGGGGTCGGCCTCGCTTTCGATGACAAGGAAAAAACGGTTATGGCCGTCAAAAATTTTCGAAGAAAGCTCGCTTGCGTAGTAGGCCCCATCGTAAATAAGCTGGAGCATGTACGCCGGTCCGGCCGTGATTTCATCCAATAGCCGGGTGATCAACGTCTGAACACCAGAAAAACATTCCCACAACCGTAGATGGTCATAACCGGAAACAAAAGCGGATCCATCCGTCATCTCTCCCATTGTATTGATCTGCTCTGAAAAGGAAGAAAGCTCTCCGATCAACTGCCTTAGGAGACCGTAAACCGTCCAGGGGTGAACCTGCTGTGCTTCCGTTAGATGAAATAATAAAGGGACGTAACGGTTTAATGATCTTAACGCGAGGAGATAAACCATATCTCTGGTTTCAAAATCGGCCGTATGAATACCTCTTTCGCGTTTATATGATTCAAGCTGGTGGGCTCGAGATGCAATTTGATCCCTTATTTCCATAATTAAATTTACCAGGGGTAAAGATGCTGAAATGGAGAGGCATGGTGGAAAAAATTGTTTTGAAATCGCTATATCTTCACCGGTTCTTATCAGTTTTGCAACGGGAATGAGAACATAGTCGCCCAACTGCTCTCTTTCTGTCTCCCAGAATATTTTTAGCACGTAGTAAAGTCGCTTTATATTTGCCAACGGTCCGCTCTCATGAAGACTGGGAACCTCTTCCGGGTCAACCGTTGTTACAAAACGGGTTGTGACGTCTGCCAGGTTTTCCAGGCTGGAAAGCACGGTCACATTTTCACTTGCATCATTCCATTTTCTCAAACCAACGTAAACGTTAAAGGGTTTACCTCCCTCTACCCAGGCCTCATTGAAGGCGCGGGCTTCCACAAGCGCATTGCCGGGAAAGACCATATAGGTCATATCCGGAAATAGCAGCTCTCCCCTGAGAAGATTAAAAGATAGATTCCCCAGGGATGCCTCAGCGATTTCCGCTTCCCCGATCCCCCAGAGGTATGGCTGAAGAAATTTGTGGAAAGGATCCAACAGGGAATGAAAATACCGATCCTCTAATTGAAAATGTTGGGGTTGTAGAAAAAGGCCCTGATGCCAAAATAGCGGTCTTTCCATTATCTTATGATCTCCTACCTTTTTTCAATCCTATCGATTTGTTGGGCGCCCAAAACAAGTTCAAGTTTCAATTTGCCCACCCTTGCCGTCGTTTTTTGTCCGCCAAAACCTTTTTTTCCCACGATAACCGGAAAGTCAACCATCTTAATTATCCGCCTTTTTTGAAGCAAAAAATACCCGGCCACAAAAGTCAGATGTCTTGCCCCCCCCCTCCGGTCCATAAGAAGCGTCATATCCTCGCCCGGTTGAATAATCAATCTTTTTGCGTTGACAACACTGGCGTCAAAAATCTCACATTCCAAAAGCTTGTATCGCCCATCTATCTCATCTGTAAGATAATTAAAAGTGGTCTTGCTTCTCAGCTGATAAATACATAAAACGAGAGTATGCGGTCTGCCTTCATGAAGGTTTAGCTGAGAGTCGGCCCTTACCCGGAGATGGATCGCCTCTTCTTCACCCCTCCAATTCGGAGACGGAGGTGGTTGGGTAGCGCAGGCATAAAACAGGAAAACGAGCAAAATCAGGCATGTGAATGAAATTCTTTTTTTCAATTTCTTTCTCCTTTGGGAATTTAGCTAAATAATTATGGATCTTTTCTTATTAGGTCTTCCTTATTTGGAAGGGTATTCCAAGGTGGCAGAGAGCTTAACACAATTACGCTCAAATTCCCTTAAGAGCGCTTCCATAAATCGTTCTGATTCAAACCATTTATGGCACTGATTAAATTTTTCTTTGTATATATCGAAACATTTGGTCTTGCGGCGCGGATGGAATTTTAGCCCTCCCACGGCGTCGGTTTCAATTTGATCGGGATCCAATTCGGACAAGATTTCACCGACGATGGTTTTAGCCGATATTTTAAATGCCTGCTGGGCCATTAGAAAAGCATTTTTTATTTGCCCGAGATAGTTTTCGAGTGATTTTAGCCGATTTTCGCCCTCGAGGTGAAAACCGATGACATGCCGAATCGTTTCCTCTCCGGTATTTTTACCTAAAAGGGCAGTGTTGATCGCATTTACAAGTTTGTTTAGCGCATCAAATATGGTAGTGATGGATTCTGCCAATCTTTCCAAAAGCTCTTCGGGTGAAAGAGCAGCCTGGGGGAAATCCCGCCCGAGCAGCAACCGAAAAAGTCTTGACAGTTCCGTGTCAATATTGGTGCTATCAGTTGAATCCTGTGGGTCTGCGCTGAATTGAGCTGCAAGTTTTTCCAACAGGGCCAATCTGTCGTCAACCGGCAGCGTATTCAGGCTGTTTTCTAGAAACCTCTCTATGATATCGGCTGCTTTCAAACGGTCTGATGCATAGATTCGTCTGATTTCCTCTGCCAACCGGCCTGATGATAATTGTGCATCCATTGTCCTAATCTATACCGGGGTCTTTATCCGAACGAAAAATCACTGTCTCCGCCAAAAGATCGTCTTTTGCGGATTTTTTCCCCGTCTTTTTGATGTTCGTGGTCTCATCGGGGTTCTGATCACCGGATTTATCCATCCCGAGATCGAAGGGCCCGGGGAAAAACTCATCATTCCCGGTGGTGTTCACCTGATGTTTAATAACCGTGGTCTGATCAAGATTCGATTCCCCATCTTCATGCGGTTTAAGAATCATTGTCTCGGCCAAAAAGTCGTCTTTCCCTGCCATATTCACTTGAGGTTTAATATCCGTGGTTTCATTAAGACCCTTGTCTCTGTCTTCATCGGGTCGAAGAATGACGGTTTTATCAAAAAAATCGTCATTTCCGCTCACTTCAACCTTTGTTTTAGTAACCATGGTTTCATCGAGTTTCTGCTCCTGATTTATTGGAAAGGCCCTCTTTTGTTTCTCAACATCGGTATCTTCCGGTGAGGATTCTGGAAGAGGACCTGTGCCCCATTTTTTCTTAATATTTCTAAGAATCCGAGAAATGGCTTGGTCCTCCACTCGATGCGGTGATGGTTTATGGGAGGTCTCTTTTTGAAACATGGTGTTACGTACTTCTTCCCGAAGGTTTTCCAGCTTTTTCCTGAACCGGCCCTCAGACCAGTCTATATCCCTTTTCAAGTCTGTCATTAACAAAGACCAGCCCAAATCAAGGGAATTTTCCCATAGTGTTTTAAAACTTTGGGTAATTTCCATTCCATCCGGATCCCAGAAAATCTTCTCGGGAGAAAAAGCACTGTTATTTTTGCTCCATATTAGGCTTTCAAAGCCGCCGGCTTTATTCGATGTCTGTAATTTAATGACCTGATCAAGGGCAGTACATACATCGTCAATGCTTTGTTTCTTGTTGACTGAAAGCACATAAAACCAGCTTAAGCCAAGGAGATAAGCGTCGGATGAATTATCCAATGATGAAAAAATCGGAGCTTTGTTTCTATTTTGGCCTAAATCGATAATCCTTAATTTAAAGTTCCAAAAGGTGGGTAGCAGGTCTCCCTGATCGGAAATCTTAACCCATATTTTCTCGATAGGTAATCCGATATTTTGGTTTTTGTATATTTTTCGGAAAGAAAAAATCTGATCGGCAAGTTCCCCTAGGAAAGAAAGTTTTAAGTAGAGGATTTCTAAAAAACATCGGTTGTCCTGATTAAATAAAAAGGGGGATACTGATGGATATTTTTTTTTCAGTTTTTCCAAACAATTTATCCTGCCAATTTCCTGGTTTTCGGTAAGTTTTTTTTCCAAATCTGTGACGGTCGCACCTGAAAGCAGGGATAAAAATTCGATGGCGTTAATCGAATCGCCGTCGAACAATAACATGTAGAAAGGATAAAAAGAAAACGGTATAATTCTCGAGAGCGCCAAATTTGTTGTTCCAAAGCACTCCTGGTGATCGGGACAACTCGGACATGGGAATTGGGCCGGTTGAATTCCATCTAAAACCATCTGACCGAATGCTTTAATTAAATCCCTGTAATCTTTTAGCAGCGGCGGATCGCTTCTTTTTAATAAATATGCGTAATAATCTGATATGCCTGATGAATTGTAGCAGGCAGGACAAAATAAATAGCGGTTTAGAGACGTGGAATAGGCCGGTAAACCGATCGACTTCAACAACTCATCGTCACGGCATTGATGAAGCTCAATCCCACACTTCGGGCAGGGTGGAATAAAAAAAATACGTTGTAATTTGCAATAAAACAACGATTGAAAAGGCGCAAAACCACCGTTATTTCGTATTTGATCACCTAAGATAACAACGGATCCATCATGAATGTTTTTAGAATAATTTGAAAATGCCCTCTGCCAGTAATGTTCAATATCCAGATTGTTACAAGAGAGATACTCATCCCGGGAAAGATGATATTCGTCCCTCTGAACCATAGCAAAAATTCGTTTAACCACACTTCCGCCATCAGTTTCAATCTGCCCCTCAATAAGTTGGGCCATGGAATCTGATTCACTAATGATTACGAATGGAAAAGATGATTTTTCCGGAACAGATACAGATGGATCGATTAAGCTAAATTTCAGCCTGAGCTTAGCGCCGGTCTCCTCAAGATATGGCAACAATGAGGGTGTTTCGGTCTTATTATTCAAATTTTCCATAGAATCGATAAAGACGCTTCTGTAAAATTTTTTCTAAACATCTGCAGGATACGAAGAAATTAAAATTTGAAAATACAAATCTGATAAAACACCGACAATGGGGGTGAAATATTAATAAGTTATTATTATGTTAAAATATTGTCAAACAATATATCTGGCCGGGTAACATCGCAATTCCATAAAAGCCAGGCTTAAAAATTTGAATCTATCACCAGACGATTTATCGGTACCTGCCATCCATCGGATTTAATTTCACATCAGAAATTAACATCGCGGCGATCTGTTCATATCAATATAATCTTTTAAAGATGAAACAGCCGATCCATGTCGAAAAACATTGACCGGCGCAGCCGATGATCCATCTTTTTTCAGCTCGAATCGATCCAGAACACCAACCACCTTGAACAATTAAGCAGCGTTAATCAGAAAGGGGGTCAATATGGGAGTAAAAATCAGAGAGAAACCGAACGGATCTGGTGAATGGTGGATATTCATCAATCACCATGGCAAACGGAAGTCAAAGAGGGTTGGAGATTTAGTGACAGCAAAGGAAGTGGCGAAGAAGGTTGGGGCTAAGCTCGTTTTGCAGCAGTTTGAACTAAATGAGGAGGAAGCCAATGAATTGCCGACGTTAAAGGAGTATTCAATTTTATGGCTCGACGATTATATAAAGCCTTTGAGGCGACTTTCAACATATGAAAGATACACAGATATCTTGAAACGACATGTTTATCCAAAGGCCCGGCTGTGGGATCCAATCCAGTCGGGCAGCGTTTGGGTCCAGGTGGCCTCCGCATAAGTATAGTTGGAGGCCCCGAGTACGGCCACAAAGATTTGCGCCTCGCGCATTTGTTTGGTGTACAGATCATAAACTTTCACCGTTTGACCGGCATAATCGACAAACATTTTTTCACCGGCACGATGTTCCTGGCGCATGATCGGATCGATCTTTTTGGCCCACTGCCGGTACCAGTAACAAAACTGGCTGTATTGATAGCCGATAGGATGTTGTACTTTATATTCCTGCCACAGAAGGGCCAGAGTGACTCCTTTGCGCCGTAGTTCGTTGTGGATATCAAGCCAGTCCGGCAGGGGGCGCTCGGAACCGGACGTAAGGGATGTGGGGGGAAAAAGCAGCCTTTCAAGGCGAGCATCATCCATTGCTTCGGGCAATGGCCAGCTTAAAGCGGCCTGCTGGAAGCGAAATAGATATTCAGCAACCGTACTTCGGGCTATCAGGCAGCTTTCGGCGATTTTACGGTTGCTGAGATGACAGTCAAATTTTAAACGAAAAACTTCCTTTGTTTTACGCATGGTTAATCTCTCCGCTGGCATATGTACCTCCTGATTTCAAATTTAAAGGTACATCCTACCGGTTCAATGAGATCTTAACCAGCGCCGCTCTCAGCTGTCAGATTCTAATATGAGGGGTGATCGGATTGCCCCGGAATCGGTGGCCGCCTTCGCCCGGAATCGGTGGCCGGATTGACCCGGAATACGCACACCTGATCAAGATTAACGTAGGAGAGGACTAATAGACATATTCCTGTCTTTGGTATTGGGTTTTAAACGTTATATTTGTTCATCCAAACGGGTACAATTAGCTCAATAGATCGCAGCTCCTGCCGACGGATCTTAACATGCACCGAGGCATTGGCAGACCTCAAAAAAGAGTGCGAATGGAAGCGTGACGGTTTGGGTTTAGTCACAAAAAAATGGTTCGTGAATCGGACTTTTGACATGCCTTTTCATGGAAGACAAAGTGTTGCGATGAGCAACTTTTATCAAATGTTGTCAGTTTGAGCGTACATAATAGACTCGGCGAATGGATCAAGATCACGCTTCCGTTGACATTTTCAGTAAATTAGAACTGAAGTGTTCCTTCCCAGTGCACGTCAATAAATTTTCATATAGTATAGATTGGATAATCAATGGGTTTTCGTGAATCGAAGATAATTGATCGAGGGTTCGGTTTCACGCTCTGGTTTCAAAACAAAATAACTGTCGGCACCCTCTTTATGTGTTTTTGAAATTTTGCTTCCGGGATCGGCAACATTACCAAAAGCTATGGCTCCGGCATTGCAGGCAGCAGCGCAAGCCGGGGGCTGATTCTGGTGGATCCGGTGTACGCACCAGGTGCATTTACGAGCCACCCCTTGCTCACTGTCCAGGAAAAGTGCGTCATATGGGCAGGCTTTCAGGCACGCTTCGCAGGTGGTACATTTTTCGGCATCAATGAGAACAAGACCATCGCTTTGCTGATAAATGGCTTCAGGGAGGCAGGCTTTCAAGCATGGGGGATTTGCACAATGCATGCAAAGTATCGGTTGATAATACATCGAAAGCGCGGGATATTCACCTTCAGGACCGATGCACTCTACTCTTATAAAAGAAAACCCTTTGGATCCTGGTATGGCATTCATCCCGGGAGGGAGATCGTATTCTTGTTTGCAGGCAACGATACAGGCGTTGCAGCCCGTGCATCTGTTCAAATCTATCAGTATTCTATATTGAGTCGTCATGTTAAACCTCTGAGCTGTCCTTTACTCCTTGTGGTGGCCCGTCCGCTTTATAAGCTTTACAAAGCAGTCCCCTCAATTCGGTGGTGCCGGTGGCAGGATCAGTAGCCCCCTCGGGATCTACCAGAACATTGGCATTTGATTCGAAGACCCCGTGAGCCGGTGCCGGCAATTCAGGATACCACCATCCATGACAGACAGAGATAACCTTTGGATGAATTCGTTTAGTAACCTTGGCTTTGAAACGTGCCTTTCCATGCTTAGTTTTAATCCACACCCAGTCACCTTCTGCGATGCCCAATCCCATGGCGGTTTCCGGGTGGAGCAGCACCGGAGGGTAAGGCTCCATTTCGCGCAACCAGGGAACATAGTGATACTGCGTGTGGAAGTAGGGGAAATTCAACTCACGTGATCCAGTTATCAGGATGTAGGGATAGTCTTTGGCCAGTTGCGGGGTTGTTTCGTAGCATTCCGGAGGATAGTTGAATACCGGTAACGGGTCTAATCCGGCGTCTTCCAGTAGGGATGCATATAACTCGAATTTGCCTGAAGGGGTGGGGTAACCCGGTTTTTTATCAGAGCGAAGCAGCCCTTTTTCGTGTTTATTCCAAATCTCAGGTGCCGGATAGAAACACGTTTTGATAAGCTTCTCAAAGTCAATGTCTAAGGGCTCCAACTTCCAGTCACAGAGTTCGCGCTCGGTTTTCCATGGCCATAAATCGGGATGGCCCATCTTACGACACAAATCCTTGAAAATATAAAAATCCGACCTGCTTTCACCCACTGGTTCAATCACGGCCTGACCTGCAAATAGACCCATGTCAAAGGCATCGTGAACCCAATCCCTCTCAAATGGCGTATTAACCGGTAAGATGATATCAGCCCACTGTGTAGAAGGCGTCATGGTAATATCCGACCAGACAATGAAATCCATTTTCTTAAGTGCTTCCAGAATGAATCTGTTCGGTTTTTCATGACCCACCAGGGGATTCGAACTCTCTCCATACAGTGCTCGAATAAAATACGGGTTTCCGGTGGCGGCAGCTTTCCAAACGGCGGGTTGATGGGCAGAGGGCATGGGCGACATGGCGGGATTACTGAACACATACCCTCCGGTAATCCGTTTTTCTTCCTGCTCAGCAGACAGAGGGGTGTCGGCTGTTTTGTATCCCGGTATATGCCAGAAGGCATTTCCGCCGGGAATATCCAGATTGCCGGTAATCGCCTTTAAATGCAATATGGCCTGGTTGGTGGCAGTGGAACGGCTGCATTGAGACATTGATACGCCCCATTCGATGCAAGCTGCTCCGGAGCCGGCATACATTCTTGCGGATTCCCTTATTTTTTCGGATGAAATCCAGGTCACCGGCGCGGTCTTTTCCGGGGTCCACTCCCGGACAATGTCCTGAAACACTTGCCATACCGGTCTGCATTCAATTTCGCTGCCATTTTGTAATACAATACGATAAGACCCGGCTAGGGCAGGCTCCGTATTCTCAAAATCCATATACCGATCATGATTCCATACTTTTACAAAGCGGCTGGTTTGATCCCAATATATAAACTTTTGGGGATCCCCCCCATCCAAGATCTCACTTTCCCGCAATAATTTTTTGGTATCGCATCGAACCAAAAAGGGCGCATTGGTCCACTTGGCAACAAATCTCTGATCATAGAGACCTTCGTCGATTATAACGTTCAGCCAAGAAAGGGCAAGGGCCAGATCGGTGCCCGGACGTATGGGCAACCAAATATTAGCTTTGGATGCAGCGCGCGTGAAGACAGGGTCGATAACAATCAATTTGCAACCACCAGACAGCTTATTGGCAAGTTTTTTGCCCACGCCTCCCATGCCGTCATTTCTGGAATCAATCAGGGTATCGCCCCAGGCGACGATACAGTTTGCACGGTCGAAGTCACGCAGAATCCCGGTTCGAGCCAGGCCGGGGATCGGTCCGACGGTCATATTCATCACGGGCATTCTTGTTTTGGTGAGGCAAATGTGCCCTACGCCGATCCCGTTGGGAGTGCCCAATACGCCATTGTAGAAAATGTGTCGCGGATAGCTGTGGACAACCCGAGCAGTACCCCAGGCATAGGCAATACTTTCGCCACCGTATTTATCCCTTATCTTCAACAGATTGTTGGCCGTAGTGTCGAGTGCTTCGTCCCATGATATGCGCTTCCATTTTCCTGCACCCCTTTTGCCTGCCCTCTTCAATGGATATCTTAAGCGATAAGGGCTATAGACATATTGGACAGCAGCTATCCCTTTTTCACATATGCTTCCCAAATTGAGCGGTCCTCTAGGATCACCCTCAAGATTTACCAGCTTGCCCTCTCTTATATATGCCTGCAAAACACATCCACCGTGACAAAGGAAGCATGTGGTCTTCAGTATTCCATCTTTAGGACGTCTATTCGCAATTTTTTTTGATTTTGAATGCATTTTCAGATCCGATCTGTCATTCAGATAAATTCAAAATCAAAGAGAAGCTCATGGATTTTAGCGCACTTTTATGGCCCGTATCAGAGAATCCACGATATCCTCTAATGCTTTAAGTCCAAGGGGAGGGCTGTTTAAAAGGAATTGTCCGAGTAGATATTGGTCTATTGTGCCCAAAATCATATGAAAATATGTAGGAAATGGAACATTTTCAATGAAAACACCTTCTTTTTGACCTTGCCGGATCACTTTGTGGATTTTTCCCTGGAAAGCTGTCAGATACCTATAGCCGGGGCTGGAATAAAAATTAATATTACGGAAAAGTTCTAAGACCAAGACCCGCGAAAAGTCCTCACATGTATATAGCTGCCATATCCAGCGCCATATTGTCTTGCGCAGAACCTTTTCAGGCTCTGAAAGATTCCGCAGGTTGATATCTTCATCAGAGGCAATATTTTGCAGATAGCTCTCAACGGCGCTCAAAAGAATGGCTTCCTTGTTGTCAAAATATTCATAAAGGGTTGCATCTCCCAAACTGACTTGCTTAGCCACTTCTGATATCGTGGCGTTGGAGAATCCTTTGCTTGAAAAAACCTCAATAGCAGTTTTTAAAATTTGGGTCCTGCGAAGTTCGGTTCTTTCGCTGCGTTGCAATTTATTATTATTTTCCTTGACAGCAGATTGTATGCCAGTGGCGTTAAGAACCAATTGATAGATCACATCCGACAGCTCATTGGGGTCGTAGGGACGTTCGTGAACGATGCTATCAAAAACAGCAAAAACGCTGGTTCCCATACTTATATTGCGAATCAACCGGGGGGTTATATCCGTCCGAAACAACCCTTCTTTTTGTCCTGTAATGATAATTTTTAAAACAAGACCTGAATAGAGTTTTACATATTTTACGTATTCTGAGGAATAAAAATCGGAATTTTCCCTTTGCGCCATCATCAGGATCCGCGCGTAGTTGGGGCTATTCTTCATATCGGCAAGATAATGCCAGATTGCTTTCCTTAACTTAGGGCCGGGCTCTTTCATACCCTGAAAGTGTTCATTCAATGATTTAACGGCATTCTGCAGATACTTTCCATAGATGGCAAATAGAATATTTCTCTTGTTGCTGAAATATGAATAAATAGATGCCGCATGAATACCGGATTCCTTAGCTATGTCTGAAACCGAAGCCGAGTTGAAACCATTGGTGGCAAACAGATATTCTGCAGATTTAAGAACGGCCTTCTTCTTTTCCTCAATCAATTTAAAGTCACCTCGGAAATGATTTAACCCGAACGATTAATATAACTCCTGTTTGATGTCAAGAAATATTAAGCTGACATCGCTAGAAAAGAAATGTTGAACAGAAAACAATTCGTACTACAGAGGCAATCCTGACGCTTCCTATCCGGATAACCTATTAAAAATAGGGAGTTATGATTAGTTTGAATCTATTAATAATTTAGGACAGTCGGAACAAAAAGCACCGCTAAAACCACAAGAATTTCAAAGATAATTGTAAAAGAATTCTTGACAGCATATATAAAATACAATATGGAAATATCAAAATCCGAATCTAACTTATGAAAACTTGAAGATTGATTTGTTTCATATATCTATTTTCTTTAAATTAAAATGTTAGCAAAAAAGAATAAAAACATTAAGTTAAAACTTTTTAATTGATTTTGGTGCAAATGAAATTAACCTGTGGAAAATGAAAGGCACTCTGAAAATGGAAACACAAGAGGACAAAAAGGACGATTATTTTAAGATTGATGTGGAAACCCATCTTTCAGGAGACAAGACCTATATCAACTACTACCCTGGGGTCCAACTCTGGTGGCGGGGTGTGGATGGTACCCGCAGAGCCTTTGGCGCAGGCGGCAAGCGAAAGGTCTCTGAAATCAGAGAAAAAGAAGAACGAAAAGGTTCGGAAGAAGATCGGCTTATAACGTATATGGATCGATATGGGGTTGATGTCGCATGTGTGCTACCCGAATCCATGATGGATACAACAGGCGGCGCTACCCGTTGGTCCACCAATGGTGAAGTTGCCGCTGCATGCGAAAAATTTCCGGATCGCTTCATATTTCAGTGTAATGTGGGCCCGATACTCAAAAGAGGGATGAAGCATATCCTCTGGGAACTGGAATACCTGGTGAAGGAGCGGAATTGCAAACTGGTAAAATTTTATCCACCGGAAGATACCTATATTAACAACAAAAAAATTTGGCCCTTTTATGAAAAAATATCTGAGTTGGGGGTTCCAGTGACCATCCATACGGGGTTTTCATGGGTTCCCCCGGGTAGGGCCAAGTATTGTGTTCCCATCCTTCTTGATGAAGTGGCCACCGATTTCCCGGACCTGAACATCATTGCCTTTCATGCGGGGTGGCCATACAACCATGACTTAAATATGATCGCCCTGACTCATCCGAATGTTTATATAAGCCTCAGCCTAGTGATGCCCTGGTGGTTTAATGCCCCTTGGCGGTTGGCTGAGATCATCGGAGAGGCTATTCAGTTCGCCGGGGATGATCGAATTGTCTGGGGGTCAGATTTTTTCGGTGCCGGGGGCCTTATAAGATTAGCGGTTCAGGCACTGAAGGAGTTTGAAATGCCGGAGGAGTTACAGCAGAGATACGGCTTCGCCCCTGTGACAACAAGCGTGAAAAGGAAGATATTCGGCGAAAATATGGCTAAACTAATAGGAATAGAGCCGAGTAGAAGAATTTAAAATCCCTACACGGTAACTCTAGCAAAAAGGATATATATATGGAATTCACTGAACTATTTACACCTATCAAAATTGGCAAGCTGGAAATTAAAAACAGGCTCGGCGGCGCCTGTACTACCACCGGTGGGGCAGATATCAATGGCTACATTACAGAAAATGCAGTGGCCACCTATGCTGCGCGTGCAGCAGGCGGTGCCGGTTTTGTTTGTATCGAGTGTACCTTCGCCAGTGATTGGGGGGCACAGACGACCAGTTTTGGAAACCCGCGCCTTAGCAATCGATCATATTTTGCGGGCATGGCGGAACTCGCAGAGACTATTCAGGCCTTCGACGCCATAGCTTTTATCCAGATTACGCCGGGTTTCGGCCGTCAGGGATCGAGTAAATTATCCGGAGAGATCCCCCCCGCGCCTTCTGCCATTCCTTGTGAGACATGCCATGATCATGATATGCGGATCATGCCTTTTGGGTGGGAAAGCCGAAAAGCCCAAGAGAAAACGTACGCCAAATCACCCCGGGAACTAACCATCGATGAGATTGAATGGATGGAAAACCAGTATCCGGATGCCGTAGCGGGTGCCAGAATATGCGGATATGATGCAGTGGAGTTACATAGTCCCCATGGATACCTCATCCATCAGTTCCTCTCGCCACGTTCCAACCAGAGGACTGATAAGTATGGAGGCAGCCTTGAAAACCGGATGCGATTTCTTCGGAATCTTTTCATTAACGCCCGTAAGCGGGTCGGGCCGGACTTCCCTTTGGGAATCCGCCTCAGCGGTGATGAGCAGATGGAAAACGGGCTTCATCCTGAAGAAGTGGCCATCATAGCCAAAAAGATGGAAAATGAAGGGATCGACTGGTTGCATGTTTCTTCCGGTTCATATGAGGCCAGAGAATATTTCTTTCCCCAGCATCCCGACACGATGATCCAACATGGTCAGGATTTTAAGAGTGTAGTAAAAGTGCCCGTACTGGTTCCATCAGTCCATGATCCCTATCTGGCTGAGCAAATTATCCGTGAGGGCAAGGCCGACATGGTCACCCTGGGCCGACAACTCATTGCCGATCCGGACTGGCCGATGAAGCTGCAGGAAGGCAGGATCGATGAAATTACTCGCTGCGTCAAGTGTAACGTTTGTCTGGGTCGGTTCAACCGTGGGTTCCAGATTCGCTGTCCCATAAATCCGAATGCCGGCCGAGAAAGATATATTCCGCGATATCACCGTCCGCCGGCAAAGATCGTGCAACCACCTTGTGAGAACGCCTGTCCGGCCCATTTGGATGTTCAAAATTATGCCTTAATGGTTTCGCGCGGTAGATTCGGGGAGGCCGTGGAAAAGATCAGAAGAACAACACCTTTCTATGGTATTTTAGGCAGGGTTTGTCACCGTCCGTGCGAGACGGTATGCAACCGGAGCGAGATAGACGATGCGATTGCCATCAATGACCTCAAGCGCTTTGTGGGCGATTTTGAACTGGCAAACAGCGGGCGCGATGTGGAGCCGGAACCCAGGACTAAAAAAGAGACTGTCGCTGTTATCGGGTCCGGCCCGGCCGGGTTAACGGCAGCATACGATCTGGTTAAGTTGGGCTACGGGGTCACGATATTTGAAGCCTTGCCGGTAGCCGGCGGATGGATGGCTGTGGGTATTCCCGAGTATCGGCTTCCACGAGACATTTTGGAGACAGAAATCGATATCATCCGGAAGACAGGGGTTGAAATCAAGCTTAACAGCCCAATCGGAAAAGAGGGCCTGAGTATGGATGACTTGTGGGAACAGGGCTACAAGGCCGTTTTTATTGCAGCCGGAGCACACAAAAGTGCCGGACTCGGTATTCCGAATGAAAATGCCCAAGGGGTTGTCGACGGTGCCAGCTGGTTGAAGGACCTTAACCTGGGCAAACAAGTCACGGTTGGCAAAAAGGTTGTTGTTGTGGGTGGCGGAAATGTGGCCATCGATTCGGCACGATCCGCTCTCAGACTCGGTGCCGAAGAGGTGACCATCGCATACCGACGTACCGGTGAAGAAATGCCCGCCATAAAGGATGAAATCGAGGAGGCGGAGAAAGAAGGGATTAAGTTTGAATTGCTCTCCAGCCCCTGCAAGATCCTTTGTGAAGATGATACCTGTACAGGTATCGAATGTTTTGCAATGGAACTGGGTGAACCGGATGAAAGTGGTCGCAAGGCGCCGATGTATGTTGCGGGTTCGGAGTTTAACATTGAAGCTGACATGATCATATCAGCGGTAGGGCAGACACCCGACCTCAGCTTTCTGTCGGATAAAACCGCCTTACAAGTATGGCAAGGTGAAAGACTGGTGGTTGACAAAAATATGGTTACAAATACTCCGGGAATTTTTGCCGGTGGAGATGTGGTCACCGGTCCATCCTCGGTGATAGAGGCCATAGCGGCCGGCAAGAAGGCAGCTGTTTCCATCGACTGCTACCTAACCGGCAAGCCGTATCCGGAGATGGAGCCGGGCGGGCCCGTGGCTCAATTGGATGACCCGGTAATGCAATGGAATCTTAGGGAAATCGAAAAAGATGACCGTGCTGCAATGCCCATTCTCGGAGTAGAGGAAAGAAAAAGCTGTTTTAAGGAAGTCCACCAGGGGCTCAGTGATGATGAGGCCGTCAGGGAAGGCCGTCGGTGCCTGACCTGTCGCATCAGTTCGATTCGTTATTAGGCGCTTGATAATCATTTAGGTTCTTTTTTAATAAACTGCAAAGGAGTTACAAATAAGATTCTAAATGCCCTATTAAGAAAATAAGCTTTTAAGAAAGGAGACATTCTGATGACAAGCGAGATGGAAAAAAAGGTAATTCGCCACGATTTTGGCGATGCACAGTACAAGACGATCCTTTTTGAACAGGACAAGGAATCGCCGTTTGTCTGGTATCTTACACTAAACCGTCCTGATAAGAGCAATGCCATCAGCATCGGTCCAAACGAAATGACAGGAGAAATAAAGGATGCCATGCACCGGGCGAATCACGATGATAATGTGAAAGTGGTTGTCTTTCGTGGTGCCGGAAAAAATTATTGTTCGGGTTTTGACCTCTCATTCGTATACAGGGTATACGGCGGAGAGAAAGGTACAAAGCCATCACAGAGGAAGCGTTTGCAAATAGACCAGGATGAGCTGTATGGGTTGCCCCAGGCCATATTAGACTGCAACAAAGTGGTCATGGTCCAGGTTCATGGATGGGCCATTGAAGCCGGCCTATACATCACCAAGTGTGCAGACATTGTGATTGCGGCTGAGAATGCCAAGTTTTCTCAGAGAGGTCAACGGCTCGCTTTTGGAGGATTGCCGACCCTTCCGTTGGAATTGTTGATGGGCCATACCAAAAAAATCAACGAGCTTATTATTACCGGTAGGACCATCAGCGGCAAAGAAGCCGAAGAAGTCGGCTATGTCACCAAGTGTGTCCCGGAAGAGGATCTGGAATCAGAGGTTCATGCGCTTGCTACGGCGATCAGCGTTCTTCCGAGGGACGCCATTGTCATGGGTAAATTCGCCAGGCGTCACATGTCGGACAGGCTCGGGTTATCCTGTCTGAAGGAAGTTATCGTCTATCATACTCTATCTACCAATATTTCCTATACACCAGATGAGAACGACCTTATGTTCATCACGGACAGAGAAGGGATGGGAGAAAAAGAGGCTTTTCACAAGTTACACGAAAAGTATGAAGCTGCTCTCGATAAAACAAAATATTTCCAAAGCTATGATCCAAGATAAAAATAGACGGTGAATTCCGGTTTATCCGGGTGAGGACGGGGATATTCAAAAGTTAAAGGATAAGGTCGCGATTATTACCGGGGCCAGTCGTGGACTGGGAAAAGCCATGGCCGTTGAACTGGCCCGGGAAGGTGCCAGCGTAGCGGTTGCTGCTCGTACGGTAGAAGCCGGCCGAGGACCGTTGCCAGGCACGATCCACGAAACGGTGGAGACGATCAAAAAGTTAGGCGGAAAGGCCCTGGCTATCCGATGTGACGTTACAGATGAAAAGGATGTCGCTGAAGCGGTCCAGCAGGTATTGGACAATTTCGGTAATGTCGATATCCTGATCAACAATGCCGGTATCACCACCCTTGAACCGTTTCTCAAGCTGACTGCCAAAAAGTGGGACCTTGTGATTGAGGTCAACCTGAGAGGAACCTTCCTTTGCTGCCAGGCGGTATTGCCACAGATGGTGGAACAAAAGAGCGGCCATATTATTAATTTGTCATCGGTTTTGGCGAAGACCATTAAATTCAGCATACCCTACGGGGCAACCAAAGCAGCTATCGAGCGCTTCACGCTTGGGTTGGCCAAGGAGATGAAAAAACACAACATCGCCGTCAATGCGCTGTGCCCAGATTTTACGGTGACCGAGGCCGTCACAACTTTTCTCAAAAATGTAGACACCACCGGCTGGCAGACACCGGAAATGTGGGGAAAGTATGCAGCCCTGGTGGCGGCTCAGGATGCTGGATACCTGACCGGTAGGATTCTTGATGAACCTGCCTTAAACGAATTGTTCGGTTCGTAATAGTTGCAGGCGTTGGCACTCATCGGGTGGCGGTTCGTTTTATGATTCGAGTCACGTAAACATGATCTGAAGGGAACGTTTGGATGAAAATTACCGAATACAAAACTTATGAAGAGGCTCGGCGGAGTTTTACCTGGGATAAAATCTGGGAATTGTTCGATGGGAAAAGAGAGTGCTTCAATATCGCCCATGAGTGCATAGATAGACATGTAGGTAAAGGAACCGCTGTAAGAATTAAATTTGCAGACGGTCACTCGGAACAATACACCTTCGATGAAATATCCAACTTGAGTTCCCAATTTGCAAACGCCCTGGAGGAAGAAAACATCCAATTTGGTGATAGGATCGCCATCATGCTGGAACCATCGCTGGAGTTTTATGTAAGTCTCTTTGGTACTGTCAAACGAGGAGCGACTGTTGTCCCGTGCTTTACGCTATTCGGGCCTGAAGCGCTGCAGCACCGTATCAAGGATTCCGGTGCTAAGCTTCTTATCACCACCAAGGATAAAACCCCCCTCGTTGGAGATGTAACAATACAACGGGTTATGACTGTGGGCTCCCAGTTTAACGAATGGATTGGAAAGCATCCGACAAAATACACCCGCACTCAGGAGACATCCGGTAATGATGTGGCCATTATTCAGTATTCGAGTGGTACTACCCGTAAGTTTGCCGAAGGCGTTGATCATTTCCACAGGAGTGTCGCTCTTTTGGCGCCGAGCGCAATTTTTGCCATGGGACTCAAAAGAGGGGATCGTTTTTTTTGCCCATCATCTCCTGCCTGGGGCAACGGATTGTGGTATGGGACCTTTACGGCCCTGTTTCTTGGTATAGCCGTTGGTGCATATTCAGGCGTGTTTAAGGAAACAATTTTGCTGCAAGCACTGGAAGAATTCGAGATAAATAATTTTCATGCAGCTCCTACTGTTTTCAGAAGACTCATTAAGTCAGGGTTGATGGATCAGTTCAATCTGAAGATGAACAAGATCAGCTTTGCCGGGGAGCCTATGGATCTCGAGACTTTTAGCTATTTAAAAGAAAAATTTGGGGTTTCTCCCTGCAGCCTCTATGGTACCACGGAAGTCGGGTGTATCATCGTTAATTATGCCGGTTTTCCAGACTGGAGGGTCAAACCGGGATCGATGGGCAAACCATTGCCAGGGCTGGACATTCGCGTCGTTGATAAGGATGGAAATTCAGTGCCACCGGGGGATATCGGAGAGATCGTGATGAACCGTCGCGGTAAACTGTTTCCAGTCAAGGATTCAGCTGTTATAGACGAGGATGGATATTTTTGGCACAAAGGCAGGTCGGATGATGTCATTATTTCTTCAGGCTGGACAATCAGTCCGACCGAAGTGGAAGACACTCTTTTAAAGCACACAGAAATAGAAGAGGCAGCAGTCATCGGAATACCGGATAAGGACAGGGGAAACATCGTTAAAGCATTTATCAAAGTCCGCGAGCAACGGCCCGGTCTTGAACTTGAGATTAAAGAATATGTGAAAGAAAACCTCAGCAAGCATGAATATCCGCGAATTATAGAATTTGTGGATGATCTCCCCAAAACCCCTAAAGGGAATATCAAAAAACGGGAGTTAATCGAAAGATCATTAAAGAATATGAAAAAGGAAGAATGATCGAGATATACTCTAGATGGCGTAATTTCAGAAGAAACTCATAACGAGGGCGGCGTGGCAAAGAAGTTCTCAAACGAATCATCCTTTTGGGAAAAGCAACTAGAAACCCTTCCTAGAAAAGATCTCGAAATTTTTCAAGTGAAAAGGCTTAAAGAAACCGTCAAAAGAGCGTTGAGTGTACCTTTCTACAATGATAAATTCGGTACATTTTTAATAGAACCTGAAAAAATAGAATCTGTCGGTTCAATTAAAAATCTTCCTTTGACGACCAAAGATGATTTGAGGTATCATTGGCCATATGGTATGCTGGCTGTCCCCAGGGAAGATTGTGTAAGAGTCCATGCATCGTCAGGCACGACCGGTAAAGCCGTCGCCATACTTCATACGGCGCGGGACATAGAAAATTGGGCCAATCTGGTTGCTCGCTGCCTTTATGGTGTGGGCGTCCGAAGATCAGATGTTTTTCAGAATGTGGCAGGTTATGGACTTTTTACCGGGGGCCTGGGATTTCATTATGGTGCCCAGAAAATAGGCGCATTGACCATTCCCTCGGCGGCTGGGAACAGTAAAAGGCAGATAAAACTAATGGTCGATTTTGGTACAACGGCAATTCATATCATGCCCAGTTTCGCGCTCTATCTCATGAGGATTTTCGAAGAAACGGGTATCGACCCTAAGGAGGATACGAAACTGAAGACCATCTTCTTAGGCGCTGAGCTACATTCCGAAGAGACGCGGGGAAGGATCGAGAAGTACTATGGCGCCGAGGCATATAATTCCTATGGACTTTCTGAGATGAATGGCCCTGGAGTTTCATTCGAATGCCATCTAAAGGATGGACTTCATATTTGGGAGGATAATTACATCGTTGAGGTCATAGACCCTGAAGGAGAAGAACCTGTCCCACTGGGTGAGGTGGGCGAGCTGGTTTATACCACACTGAACCGGGAAGCCATGCCCTTAATCAGATATCGGTCTCAGGATCTGGCTTCATTCATCCCTGAACCATGCGCATGCGGGAGAACCCATCGCCGTATATCTCGAATCCAAGGCAGGGTGGATGATATGATCATCTGTAAGGGCGTCAACATCTTCCCCATACAGATTGAAAAGGTCCTTATGGCAATCCCCGAAGTAAAGGAATCCTATCTGGTGACTTTGGAGACAAAGAAAGAGGTGGAAGCGATGACTGTTCAGATTGAGGTCATGGAGACTTTCTTAAACAGTGAGGATTCTCAGGCTTTGCGAACACGAATCATCGATGCACTCCAGTCAGAACTCCTTGTGAAACCCGAGGTGCAACTGGTCCCACAGGGTACAATCCCTGTTTCGGAATTTGGAAAGGCGAAAAGGGTCATTGACAAAAGGAGGCTTTGAGGGTTCTTAACTTTTAAGAGTGCCTCAAATATGATCAGGTCATATCAAAAATCAGCAGAAGAAAGGAGGGATGAATAAAAGATCAAGAACGGTATGGCCCATTTTCATAAACCTAAATTTAGTTAGTTAAAAGGAGATTAAAAAATGAAAAAAAATATGTGGGTAGTATTGCTCATCGGCATCTGTCTTGTTTTCGTTTTTCCATTCACTGCTTCATCTGAGCCCATAACACTGACTTTCACCACTCAGAACCCTGAGACCGGTTGGGGACAGGTTATGGCTTTGAAACCCTGGGTGGAACAAGTCGAAAAGGCCGCCAAAGGTAAACTCAAGATAAAGGTCTACTACAGCCAGACATTAAATAAAGGACCTGCTACCTGGAAAGCCGTAAAGGACGGCATCGCCGATATTGGATGGGGCTTCCACGCTTATTGGCGCGGCATGACATCTCTGTCAGACGTAATCAGTCTTCCATCCTTACCGTTTGAGACATCCGAAGAGGCAAGCGGAGCGCTCTGGAAGCTTTACGAGAAGTTTCCCCAGATGAGGGAACAGTACAAAGATAACCATATCCTCCTCCTTTACACCACCGATCCATATTTCCTGCTCACCACAAAGAAACAGGTCAAAACCCTTGAGGATCTCAAGGGGATGAAGATAAGGATGATGGGAGGTCCTTCCACCGAGATGATGAAGGCGCTGGGCGGGGTTCCAGTTTCCGTCCCCATGCCGGGAAACTATATGGCCCTTCAAAAGGGTGTTACAGACGGAATGGGCGCCCCCTGGGAGGCGACAAACTCATTCAGGCTCTATGAGGTTGCAAAGTATTACACAACCGGAACAGCCTTTCCCGTTTTGTACTTCTCCATAGCGGTTAACAAAAAGAAATGGAACAGCCTGCCAAAGGATATCCAGGACGCATTTAATAGTGCGAGTGGACTTAAAGGCGCCAAGTTCTGGGGGCGGAACTTCTTTGACAGTGCCAAGGACGCCTCTATCGCGAAGGCGAAAAAAGAGGGTTATGAGGTCAATATATACAACCTTCCGGAGAAAGAAAGGGCCAGGTGGCTTGAAGTGGGCGGAAAGCCTGTATGGAACAACTGGCTCGATAAGATGAAGAAGTCGGGTCATCCCGAAGCAAAAGAGATCCTTGATGCTTTGCTCGATATGTTTTAAGGGAAATATCCTGTAAATTATACCACTTCCCTTTCCTCTCTCATCCCGAGAGAGGGAGGGGATGAACTGGTGTGAGCGGATTAGCAATGTAGCTATTTTAGCTCAATAACCAATGAAACACCCCGCAGTCCCGCCACGGTGGGACGGGGTATCAAGGCGGAGTTACGCCGAAGCCACCCCGCATTTCCATCCGGCCAACAGGCTACTTCGGGGGACAGAATCTCTAAAGAGCTTCCGACTTCGTCAAGACTTCGACAGGATAAGCCGGTGCGGTTCGCCACGCTATCATTGTCGAACCATAGCCTCTGGCGGAGGCTGATCATACCAGTTGTAAGCTACAAGGTATTCTGGCGAAGGAGAATAAAATCAAGGATTGAATAATGTGGTTGCAGAAGGGGACAGACTTTCTCATAAAGCTGAACCGGCCTCTCGTGGTGTTTGTAAAGTACGTAGCACTGTGGCTCCTTGCCATAATGATGTTTCTTACTTTTATAGACGTACTCCTCCGTTATATCTTCAACAGTCCCGTACCCGGTGCTACCGAATTGATCGAGTTTATGATGGGGATTGTTGTCACTTTCAGTGTTGCCTACACCGCCCATAAGAAATCACATATCGGTGTGGACCTGGTGATAATGCATTTTTCCGAAAGAACGAAAAAACAGATCAATTGTATTACGGGTTTCCTCACCCTTATACTGTTTGTACTGATATGCTGGCAAGCCTTTTTACTTATGGTCGAAGAATACCACTCAAAAATAATATCTGCGGTCCTCTATATCCCTGTCTATCCTTTTATAGCTATGGTTGCCGTTGGGTTTGTGATCCTTTGTCTCGTACTCCTGGCCGAATTTCTCAGCCTCTTAGGGGAGGTAATATCTGAATGGACCCGTTTATAGTCGGACTCATCGGTATAGCGATACTTATTGTCCTCCTTTTTTCAGGGCTCTCCATCGGCGTGGGCATGGCCCTGGTGGGATTTGTTGGGTTTGCAGTGCTTGTGGGCATCGGGCCGGCGCTTGGGCTTCTTAAGTCAGTCCCCTATAACACTTTTGCCCAGTATGATCTCAGTGTGATCCCTCTCTTTATTCTGATGGGATCATTCGCGTTAGCCGCGGGCATGAGCGAAGATCTTTTCAACGCGGTATATAAATGGATTGGTCATTTTCGCGGTGGAGTAGCCCAGGCCACGATCGTAGCATGCGCCTGTTTCGCGGCCATCAGCGGTTCAAGCCTCGCGACCGCTGCTACTCTCGGGGCTGTCGCCTTGCCTGAAATGAGGAAATACAAATACGACGATGCCCTCGCGACCGGCGCTATTGCCGCAGGGGGAAGTATCGGGATACTGATCCCTCCGAGCGTTATCCTTATCATCTACGGCATCATTACCGAGCAGTCCATAGGGAAGCTGTTTTTAGCGGGGTTTATCCCCGGAATCATGGAGGCGATCTTTTACCTTTTCACCATATGGTATCTTACCTTTTTAAAACCCCATCACGGACCGAAAGGTCCCAAGACGACCTTTCAAGAAAAGACAGATGCCCTTAAGCATACATGGGAAGTAGCTGTCTTGTTTTTAGTGGTAATAGGAGGAATCTACCGGGGGTGGTTTACACCCACTGAGGCCGCAGGGATCGGTGCATTCGGGACATTTTTCTTCGCGCTCTTCAAAAGAAAGCTGGGCTGGGAAGTGTTTAAAAACAGTATTGTCAATACATGCAGGACATCGGGCATGCTCTTTATGATAATTTTGGGCGCCATGATTTTTGGATATTTCCTTTCAGTGTCCCAGTTACCTTCTAATCTGGCGGGCGCCGTGGCTGATTTACAAGTAAATCGTTATGTTATACTTTGTATTATCCTGCTTATAACCCTGGCGCTTGGCTGCATTATGGACTCCATGGCGATTGTTCTCCTGACGATCCCCGTATTTTTCCCCCTGATCGTAGATCTGGACTTCAATCCCATATGGTTCGGTATCCTTGTGGTTAGAGTAACAGAAATGGGGTTGATTACCCCTCCCGTGGGTCTGAATGTCTTTATTATCAGAGGAATCTCGGGTGTCCCTATCGGTACCATATTCAGAGGTGTTTTTCCGCATCTGATTGCAGATGCGCTGCAGGTAGCTTTTCTGATTGCTTTTCCGCAGATCACCCTCTTTCTGCCTAATATGATGAAATAATGAGACTGACATATGAAGCCTAAATTCAGTGGTTCGTTTAAAATGTTTTTTTAGCTTGCAGTCAGTCCGCCGTCGATGAATATGGTTTGACCCGTGATAAAATCTGACGCTTCAGATGCGAGAAAAACAGCAGCACCAACCAGATCCTTAGGCACGCCAAGTCTTCCAAGAGGAATCAATGACGAATATTTTTTTGCGAGTTCCGGATTCTGTTGGATATGGATAGTACCCTTAGTGATAATCAATGATGGTCCAATGGCATTGACATAAATATTATGTGGCGCCAGCTCCAGAGCAAGGGTCTTAGTTATCATCCCCACAGCACCTTTTGTGGCGCAATAGGCCGCGTTCCCGCCGGTATACCCCCTCACTTCCCTCACAGAAGAGAGGTTGATGATTTTACCCCCCTCCTTTTCCTTCATAACTTTACCGAAATGCTTGCAGGCTATCATGGTTCCCTTAACGTTGATTGAAAACATTGTGTCCCAATCCTCCATGGGATAATCAAGGGCGTCCCTTTTTAGGTTCAGGCCCATGGCATTTACGAGTATGTCAACGGTACCGAATTTGGAGACAACATTCTCCACCAGCCTGGTCATGCTTTCCTCATCACTAACGTCAACCTTCATGGCCAGAACTTCCCCGCCTGTCTCTGATTTGATTTCGTAAGCGACTTTTTCAAGGGCTTCCATATTCCGGCTCGCAACGACCAGGCTTGCACCGTATCGGCTCAAGCCCAAAGCTATGACCTCACCAAGGCCTCCGGCTCCTCCTAAAACAAGGGCGATTTTTCCATCCAATCTAAAAATGTCTTCCATGATTCAATCCCCTATTTTTTGATTTTGAAATCTCTCAAATTACATTGACCCGCACCAGAATTATCCCTGCAAAGGTTTGAGCTCTAAAATTTCCCTGGCCTCATCCGGTGTGGCCGGTTCTTTCCCAAGTTCTCTCGCGATTCGAACGGTTCTAGCTACTAATTGGGTGTTTGTAGCCGGCTCTCCCTTCTTATAAAAAATATTGTCCTCCAGTCCGACCCTCACGCAACCACCCATGATCATAGCCATAGTTGTTATAGGGAGCTGGGCTGGACCTACCGCGGTACAGTTGAAGAGCGAGTCTTCCGGAAGGCAGTCATGCAGGTTAGAAAGAATCTTTGGTCTTGCTTCGCAAGCACCTTGGTATCTCATCCCTAAGACTAGGTTAATATAATAGGGTTTATCAACAAGCCCTTTCGTTATAACGGTATTCACATCCCTGAACATGGCTAGATTATAGACTTCCAACTCGGGCTTTACTCCGGCTTCCCGCATTCTTGAAACATACATCTCGATCTCATGGGGCATATTTGACCAAGGTATACCAGCGTATTGACCGGAGATTCTCATCAAACTCCCCATGTTTAGGGAGGCCATTTCAGGGGTTGCCTTGATACACTCGATACGTTGTTCCTGGGTAAGTTCAGGACCCCCACCCGTACTGTACTGGATAATCAGATTACATTTTTCCCGTATACCGTCGCGGATTGTTTTAAAAATCTCAGGATTCGAGGTATTTTGACCCTTATCATCCCGTGCATGGACATGTACAATGGCAGCCCCTTCATTGTAACAATCATAGGCAGAGGCAGTGATTTCATCCGGCTGTTCCGGTACGTTCGGGTTCATCTCTTTATTGACGATCGCGCCTGTCTGCGCGACAGTAATGATAACTTTGTCTTCAGGTAAGTTGGTCACCACAAGATCTCCTTCCTTCCCGTCATTTAAAATTCAATTACCCCTCCTTCGTTGGAAAAGGCTATGTTTTTATAAATCTTCAAGAAGTCACTATCCCTCTTTTTTAGTATCTCTTCCAGTTTTTTATCGCTGTAGTCGAAAAAACCCTTCCCGGTTTTTACACCCAGATGACCTTTTTGCACCAAGTCGAATAGGCTTTTGGGTCGATTATCTATGGGGGGATCAAAAAAGTCAGGATTTTCAAGGTTCCTGGCACTTATGTCCAATCCGGTGAAATCATAGCGTTGAACAAGCCCAAGAATCACCATCCTCGCACCCAGGGCGAGCTTCCCGGCAAGATCAAGTTGATCCGCAGTGATATATCCATTATCGAGCAGGAAAAAGATCTCCCTTCCCAGGGCGCGATAAAGCCGGTTGATAACAAATCCGGGAACAAATTTTTTAATCCTTATAGGGGTTCTGCCCACACTCTCTAAAAGGGAGCAGGTCAGTTCAATGGTCTCATTCGTCGTATCCGGCCCTTGTACTACTTCCACGATGGGTACAATATGGGGAGGGGCAAACCAGTGTGCAATAAGAGTCCGGGACAGTCTGCCCTTTGGAACAAGATCGAAAATGTTCAGAGATGAAGTGTTACTCGTAAAAATAGCTTTTGAGGGACATATATGATCAAGCTGCTCAAATACGGCCCTTTTTACATCCCTCATCTCAACCACGGCTTCGCATATGAAATCCGCATCTTGACCGGCTTTTTGCAGGGAATTCGTAATACTTATTCTACTCAAAGTCGGTTCAATTTCATCCTTAGTTAGAATTTCGCACTCCAGGAAGGTTTCAAGGCTTGTTCGCATAACCGAGCCTGCCTTATCCGATTCTTCCGCATTTAGGGAGAAAAGCTGCACATCATATCCATGCCACCCAAACATAAGGGCTATGCCCGGCCCCATAGTCCCTGCGCCGATGACTGCTATCTTCTTATCCTCTTCCATCTTCATTTTCTGACCTCATACGCTATATGTTAGGGTGAAACTATGAAGACAAGGACCTCTGCTGGCCTACCTCCATTAATAACCATATCTCTCTCTTCACCCGGAGCAATATATATGACGTCCCCAGGGTTCAGAACATGTTTTTCTCCTTTTCCGTTGACTGTTACGGATCCACTGACAATATAATAAACTCTTTCTTTATCTGAGGAAGACATTTCAGCTCCACCATTAGGTTGAAAATAGGAATAACTAGCGGTGATCCGCTTTGATTGATCTTCTGTAATCTTCTTGATGCCATACACACCGGAGTGTTTTATTGCTTCGTAGGGAGTTCCTTCCGTATCCTTCACACTGATCATAATTACCCTCCTTCCCTTTATGAATCTTGCTATGAAACCTTATTCTTCTACAATGGCCACCAGACGAACTAATGATGCTTCACCCTGTTCATACCGTATGGGAAAACATGCGATTGTGCAACGGATACCGGTAACTTCATCAATCTGTCCCCCGGCGATCTCAATACCAGGGATATTTGCCTTTGCCAGGGCGAGGTGACATGGTTCATAGATTGGGAACTCTTCATTCGCATCTTTCCCAGTCTCCTCTAAATATTCTTGGTATAGCCAAGGAGCGTATTTATCCAGTGGCCGATGCGCCAGAGGGCTATCCATTGCGCCTCCATCGATCGCTACAGCCTTCACTTTTTTCTCTGCAAACCATTCACCGGCGGAATCATAGAAGCTTGGGAAGTAATTAAAAAAATCGTAGGACTTGGTCTTAAAATATTTATGCCATCCCGTGTTAATGACTACAAAGTCTCCTTTTTTTATCTCCGGTTTCGCATTCTCAAGATCTTCAGCCGTAATAATATCCCATTTCCCTTTGTGTCGCATGTCCACAATGACTCCTGTGCCATAACAGCTTTCCAAAGAAATTTGATCGATATTCGTGCCGTCCTGCAGTACATGGGATGGTGCATCCATATGAGTGGACGCATGAAACTTTGTTGTAATTACAGTGGTCAATTTATTCACCCCGCCTGGGAATCGATCTCGTTCAGGGAAAGAAACCCTTTGAATGGAAACATCGGTCATCACCGGCCAAGGCCACAGGGGCGTATTTGCGCCAAACGGTTGGGACAAGTCATAAAATTTTAGTGCCATATTAATTTTCCTTTCTATTTTAGATTTTTTTGTAATTGTACAGTTCCTAAGACACTAAGATTATAATATCATACTCTTAATGCTGTTTTTGATAGCGGTTAAAAATTCATATCCCTCCTTTGTGCATTTGTGTTTTAGCGGCTGAAGCGTTATTCTGTGCCTTACACCCTCTCTAATAAAATTTCCCCCAGGTTTATGTCAACGATAATGTCTCAAAGATCAGACCACTGCGGAGGTTGTATGGAGGAGAAATATCTTGACACGGGCTCAAATTACATGCAATCATTGACCCGAAATAATTTTCATCAAGGGCTGAGCAATCCAAGGAAAGGAGTAGGCCATGCGTAATAATAAGGATTATTTCATTGTTGACTGTGAAGCACATGTCATGCCCTGGGAGTTTCGTAAGCACATCAGTTACTACCCCGGGAGTCAGTATTTTTCAAAACCGGCTGAATCCCCCACGGGAAAGTGGTGGAACACCAATCCCATCACCAAAGAGAGACGTGAAAAACCCGCAGATTGGACATTGGAGGGGCTCATCGAGGCCATGGACCAGGCCGGAATCGATGTGACCTGTATGTTGCGGGAATCATTCCTGCCCTTCTCCTATAACGGTGTCCCCTGCTCTACCAACTACCATACCATTGAAGCGATGGAGAAATACCCGGACCGTATCATCGGATGTTCCAATGTGGGTCCCCATCTCAATCGGGGCGTTCAGAATGCCATTAAAGAACTGGAGATTCTTCATAAGGAATACGGATTCAAATGCACAAAGATCTACTCGCCAGAGGATGGCGGTCCCTTCAATCATCCGGATATGTTTCCCTTTTATGAAAAATGTGTGGAACTGGAAATTCCTGTCTTTTTCCACACCGGATTTGCAGTGGGCGGTCACATGGAGTATTGCCACCCCATCCTGTTAGACACCATCTGTCTTACCTTCCCGGAACTTAAAGTGGTTGCCTACCATTTTGGCTGGCCGCAAACTGATACCTTGAATGCCATTGCGTGGAAGCATCGCAATGTATTCATCGGTATGAGTGGTATGCTGGGGCCCTGGTTTTATGCTCCCGTGAAACTGGCCCACGTGGTGGGGTCTGTTATGAATGTCCTGGGAACGAGCGAGAGACTGATTTTCGGAACGGACTGGCCCGCATCTCCGGCCGATCTGTCCGTACAGGCCGTCTTGAACCTTGAAGTCCCGGAAGAACTCCAGCAAGGGTGGGGATATCCGCCCATTACCGATAAGGACCGAGCGAATATGTTTGGCCAAAACCTGGCCAAAATGCTCCACATTGAAGTCCCTGAAAAATACACAAAGTAGAGTTCATTCAAATCAAATGCCCCATACAAATCTGAATGCCAAAGGCATCTCCAAGGATGAGAGTAATCTCACCTACAGGGTATACGGCAAGATCAAGGAGATGATGCTCAACTATCAGATTGTCCCTGGGCAACGGTTGGTTTTTATTGATCTGGCTCAAAGGTTAGGGGTTAGCAGGACGCCTGTAAATAACGCCCTGAGCATTTTAGCCAACGAAGGTTTCCTGGATTTTATCCCCCACCAGGGTTACAGGGTTCACGAGATTACACTGGATGAAGCCGAATCCCTTTATGAAATAAGGGAGATGATTGAACTGGGGGCCATCGGCAAAGCCGTTAGAAAATCGACGCCGGAAAAACTTGAGAAACTGGAAAGGCAGAAGACCGAATATGAGAAGTCAGTGGCCCAACGGGTAAGCAGGGGAAGGTTTACGCTTGATCAAGAATTCCACGCTTCTATCATTCAGATGTCTGAGAACCTTTACCTGGCCGATTATTTTCGTGAAATCTTCCAAAGAACCTTTCTGCGCCATTCTATCGAAGGATTTCGGTCAGACCGGGCTCAAGAGGTGGTCCTGGAACATAACAAAATTTTCCGAACCATAACATTAAAGGATGTGGAACGGGCTAAAGATCTGGTCAAGTCCCATATCCACAGGGGAAAGGAGTATATTTTCTCCATCATATTTAAGTGAAGCTAAAAATCCATATTCTTCGGATCTATGACTCGCAGGGCGTTGTGAGAGCCATTTGGCTTTGCTTTAGAGAAATACCACGGATTTAAAGCACAAAGGGATGAACAGGTCAACCGAACCCAACGAAGAAATGGCCTATTATTTGGCCAAACTCACCTCACAGATAGGATCAAAACCGCCTTCTGAAGAGACCTGTTCTCTTATCCGTCAACACATACTGGACGCTGTAGCCTCTGCTTTTATCGGATGCAGAAATGAGACCTTTGTCAATCTCTGCAGGCTTGCACCTAAGTTGGCAAAAGGATGCGTCTGGCCCGGCAGTGGGTCTCAAAGGATGGGTCGACTGGATGCCGCAATGGTTTGGGCCTCTGCCATTAATGCCTCTGTTTTTGAGGATGGCTCAAGGGAAGGGGCCTGTCATCCCGGTGCGGTGGTAGTGCCCATTGTCATCGCCCTGTCAAGGGGAATCGGCTGGGAGCAAATTGACATGGCGACCATGGCCGGGTACGACGTCATGGTAAGGATGGCGCGCGGCGGGAATCCGGAATTTACGGCCAGGGGCTTTCATCCCACATCCATCACCGCCCCCTTTGGTGCGGCGGCCACCGCATCTGTGCTTCTGGGACATGACATCCTCACAACACAACATGCCCTATCCATGGCAGCCATGGGCAGTGCCGGTTTGATGTCTTCTTTCAAGGCGGGAGATTCCCAGCCCCTCCAAGTGGCCTGGGCTGTTCGATGCGGTCTTGCCTCTGCTCTAATGGCAGGAGAGGGTCAGGTAGGGTATCCGCGTATTATTGAAGAGGGCTTTTACCCAGCATATCTGGGACACGGTCCTGAACCTCCTCTGGACCATCCCCTTGATCAGGATTTTGCCATTTTGGGATCTTACCTGAAACCCTATCCCGGATGCAGGCATCTTCATCCATCCATCGATGCATTCAGTAAGATCGTTGATGAGGACCTGGTAAACCCTGAAAAGATTAAAGAAGTACACGTGGGGACGTACAGGGCCGCTGTTTTAACAGAGATTCAAACCTTAAATAATCGTGGAGATGCTTATTTCAACATCCCATATGCCCTATCGGCCAAGGCCTTATTGGGTAGAAACGATTACGACGCCTTTTCAAAAAGACATTACAAAAATAAGGCTCTTATCGCACTTATGAAAAAGATCAAGGTGGATATCGACCCGGAGGTGGACAAACGCTATCCCAAACAGAGAGGTGCCAATGTGGAAGTGCTGACACAGGACGGCAAAATCTATAAATCGAAAGTATCCTATCCATTGGGAGAGCCGGAAAATCCTCTGCCACTCTCCGTAACCCTTGAAAAATTCCGGGTTGCCGCAGGGGATTACCTGTCTCACGAAAGCATGGACAGGATTGAAGGTTTTCTCGATGTCTCCGATCCCTTAGAACCTGCTAAGCGATTATTTGATGCCTTGAGTGGAGGCGGAATATGAAAACTGAAGATTGGAAAAAGTCACTCGCCTCAGATTATGAAACAAGGGGTAGAAGAAAACCCGATTTTTATTCGGAATCCAAAATAGAGCTTAGCGATGTCTATGATCGGGATGATCTCAAACAGGCGGATTTCGATCCCCAACGGGATCTGGGACTGCCAGGTCAATTCCCCTATACGCGAGGGATCTACCCGGGCATGTACCGGGCCGATTTCTGGATGATGGGACAATACTCGGGTTTCGGAAATCCTGAAGCCACCAATGAAAGGTTTAAGTACCTGCTATCCAAGGGGCAGACTGCTTTGGCCTTAGCTCTGGATCTCCCAACCCAGTTGGGGATTGAATCGGATCATGATTTGGCTGACGGGGAAGTGGGGAAGGCGGGCGTGGCGATTAATTCTTTAAGAGATATGGAAGCGATTTTCGATGGTATTCCCCTCAGCAAAGCCCGCCAGATATTTACCACGGCCAATGCCATCGGGCCCATCATGTTGGCCCTTTTTTTGGCGTTGGGTGAAAAGCAAGGCTTGGGGGCTTCCGATTACACCGTTGTATTGCAGAATGACGTCCTTAAAGAATTTGTGGCCAGAGGGGCCTACATCTTTCCACCGTCGCCATCCCTAAAATTTTCTATTGATGCAGTGGAGTACTGTACCCGTCACCATTTGCACTTCAAACCCATTGTGATCTGTGGTTCCCATATGAGACAGGGCGGTGCGACAGCAATCCAGGAAGTGGCCTTCACGCTGGCCAACGCCCAGGCCTACATTGATGAAGCGGTGAGCCGGAATCGTCACGTCGATGAATTTGCACCTTCCATGGAATGTCAACTCTCCGTGCCCATGAACCTCTTTGAGGAGATCGCAAAATATCGTGCTTTCCGGCGGATGTGGGCCCGTATGATAAAGGAACGATATAATGCGAAGAACAAGGAGAGTATGAAATGTTTCATCCGAGTCTACACAACAGGCTACACCATGACCGCCCAACAACCCCTCAACAACATCGTGCGTGTTACCATAGAGGCCCTCGCAGCTATACTTGGCGGTGCCCAGAGCCTTTCCTGCAACGCCATGGATGAGGCGGTTTGTATTCCTACCCAAGAGGCTGCCCATGTGGCCCTGATGACACAGCACATACTTGCAAACGAAACAGGTATTGCCGATGTCTCTGATCCACTCGGCGGCTCTTACTATATAGAATCCCTTACCAATGATATAGAAAAAGGGGCACTTAAGCTTATGGACGAGATTGCCCATAAAGGGGGGGCGGAGAAGGCTATAAAGGGGGGTTTTTATCAGCAGCTCAGCCGGCAGTCTGCCAGTGAGACCCAACAGCAGATTGAGAAAAGGGAGCGTATCATCGTTGGATTGAATCGATTTCGAGAAGAGGATGAAAAAGTAAAGATTAAGTGTTTCAAGGTGGATGAAGGCGCTCAGGAGCGGGTGATTCAGAGATTGCACTATCTTAAGGCAGAGCGTGACAATGAGGAGGTAAAAAAAACACTTAACAATCTTGATCGAGAGGTGCGTCTTGGAAAAAATTCAGTACCTGCATTGCTTGAGTGTGTCAAAGCCTATGCCACAATTGCGGAAATGTGTCGTGTTCTCGGTCATATTTGGGGCCATTATCAAGAGGGATCCACGTGGATATAAAAAAACCTGAAAGAATACCCCGGGTATTGGTGGCGAAGATGGGGCTGGATGGACATAGCAGAGGGGCCTACGTTGTCGCCCACGGGCTGCGGCAGGCAGGAATGGAGGTGATTTATACCGGTATCAGGCAGACCCCCGCTTCGGTGGCCATGGGAGCCATACAGGAGGATGTGGATGTGATTGGCATATCTTCTATGGTGGGCGCCCATCTCTCTATTATAAAAAAACTGAGAGCCGAGTTGAGAACGCTCAATGCCGCTGATATACCCATAATTATTGGTGGCATTATTCCAGATGAGGACTACGATACGCTTTTTTCGCTGGGCGCAAGAAGGATTTTTGCTCCTGGGGCAGAGGTTAGGGAAATCGCTGAATACATTCAGTCGCTTTTGAAAGGTCCTTTATGGACGTCCGAGGTGCCGGGAAGTTTGACCGGCATAGAGATAGATCAACTTCGACTGTTGGGCACCAAATGCAAAAAGTGTGGACAGATATATTTTCCTTTGCGGAGAAACTGTCCGCGCTGTCCAGATGGAACGGTTGAAGACCTTCCCTTAAGTGATAAGGGGACATTGCAGAGCTTCGTGGTGGCGTATGTGGCACCTCCGGGTTACGAGGTGCCTCACACTCAGGGATATATTGATTTATTCGAAGATGGCCCGTGCATTTTTTCGTTGCTCACAGGCTATGGAGATGGATCAAAACTACGAGTCGGATGCGAGATGGGCTTAAAGATCGTCAGGCGTGGCACCGATGATGACAACAGAGTAATCGTAGGATATCGATTCACTCCCCTCCCACAACCGGAAAATAAGGAGGAATAGGTTGAGAGAATCATATGTCTTGGGGGTTTCCATGACCCGGTTTGGAAAGTATTTGGAGAGAAGTTTACAAGACCTGACCTATGAGCCGATCTGGACGGCTATACATGAATCGGATGTGGATCCCCGTGACATTGATATCGCCTTTGTAGGTAATGCATATGCAGGTTTGATTACGGGACAGGAATCTGTTCGAGGCCAGGTCATAATGCGTGAGGCGGGTATCACAAAGATCCCTATTATCAACGTGGAGAATGCCTGCGCCTCCGGGTCAACGGCCTTCTACCTGGCCCACAGGGCGGTTGCTTCGGGACAAGTTGACCTTGCCCTGGCCGTGGGGGTGGAAAAGCTTTATTGTGGGGATACGGGGCAGAGTTTGAAGGCTCTCTCCACTTCCTCTGATCTGGATGTAGAGGGGCGTATGGGCATACTCTTCGCCGGGATATATGCCATGCGCGTCCAAACACATATGGAAAAACATGGGTTGACAAGGGAACAACTTTCCATGGTCGCCGTCAAAAACCACGATCACGGCTCTTTAAACCCACATGCCCAGTACCGGAACAGGGTTACGGTGGAAGAGGTTCTAAATTCAAGAATGATTGCCGATCCCATCACTCTGCTCATGACCTGCCCTTTGGGAGACGGTGCGGCGGTCCTTCTTGTGGGAACAAAAGAGATGGCTCTCAGGATGGGAAAGAGACCGATCAGGGTTGCTTCAAGCGTCCTGGGAAGTTTCGACTTTACGAGGAAAGGAGAGCCAACCATCGCTTCCCGCGTTTCCAAAAGAGCTTACGATGAGGCCGGTGTAACACCTAAGCATATTCAAGTGGCAGAGATTCACGATGCAGTAGCCCCAATAGAACTATATCTTTATGAGGAGTTGGGCTTCTGCGGGCCGGGGGAGAGCGGTCGCATGATCGATAGACGCGAGACCTGGTTCGATGGAAAATTACCAGTGAACACCTCCGGCGGACTGACTGCAAAAGGCCATCCGGCAGGGGCTACCGGTTTGGCCCAGGTGGCTGAAATCGTTTGGCAGATGCGTGGAGAGGCGGAAAAACGGCAAATCAACCCCATACCCAATGTGGGTTTGGCGGAAAACGGCGGAGGAAATATGGGCGGGGAAACGGCTGTTGTGGCTGTCCACATACTAAAGGGACACTAAAAAAACAATGAGGGCTCAAGGCACAAGGAGCCTGGGGTAGGGAAAGGATAGCCCGGTTCATGAACGCTGGATATCTAATCACAAGGAGTGCGCATTATTTTCCTGAAAAAACAGCTTTTGTTATCGGAGGGGAATCCAAATCCTTCCACCATCTAAACCTACGGGTGAACAAACTTGCTAATGCCCTGCTTTCCCTTGGTCTAAAAAAAGGAGATAGAGTGGCCCTCCTTTTTCACAATAGCTTTCCCTATCTTGAATCATATTTGGCTCTTTATAAGGCGGGTCTGGTCTGGGTGCGTTTGAACGCCCGCCTCAAGCTCTCTGAGATCAGGAGAATGATTCAAGATTCAGAAACACTGGCTCTGATTCATGGTCCCGAGTTCGTGGAGGTTGCCGAGGAGGTCTCAGCGGAACTCCAATGGATCATTCATTCTGATGAAGGAGGTGGGATCGACTACGAAGAGTGCCTACAAAAAGGAACTGAGCAAGAACCGGAGACCGACGTTTACCTGGATGATCTTTGCGATCTATGGTATACCTCTGGGACCACTGGCGTACCCAAGGGTATCATGCTGACCCACAGGAACATTATATCATGCACCCAGTTCCTGCTTTCCGAGGTCTATGACATTACCAGCAAGGATCAATTTCTAACAGCCGGTGCTTTGAGTCATGCGGGGTCTGTAAGGGTTTTACCTTTTGTCATTCGCGGGGCCGTATGCCACCTCCACCGTCATTTTGATCCATTGAAAATACTTCATGAGACAGCGACATTGAAGATTACTGACTGGGCCGTTGTTCCCACGATGCTCATAGCCATCATGGACCATCCAGAATTTTCGCGTTTCGATTTGAGTTCCCTTAAAAGAATCACCTATGCCGGATCCCCTCTACCCGTTGAGAGAATTGAAGAAGCTGTTAAAAAATTCGGACCGATTCTGGATCAGTCATACGGTCAAGCCGAGTCCATCATCACCATCACCCATCTCCCAAAGGAGGAGCACAAAATTGATGGTGATCCCTCCCGTGAGAAGCATTTAGCCTCAGCGGGGAGAGAATATCCGGGTGTACAGATTCGGATCGTAGATGATAACGATAACATTCTCGATGCGGATGAAATCGGTGAAGTGGTCACGCGATCTGATCTGGTCATGCGCGGTTACTGGAATCAACCCCACAAAACGGAAGAGGCCCTCAGGGGCGGCTGGCTTCACACTGGTGATATCGGTTACATGGATGGAGATGGTTATCTCTATCTGGTAGCTAGAAAGCATGACAAGATCATCACCGGCGGCCTCAATGTCTTCCCAAGGGAGGTGGAAGAGGCGATCTCCACACATCCAGCCGTAGGGCAGGTGGCGGTGTTTGGCGTTGAAGATCCGTTCTGGGGAGAGGCGGTCACAGCGGCCCTGGTGTTCAGGAAAGGAGCTGAAATCGAGGAAGATGAATTGATGGCCTTTTGCAAAGACCGCTTGGCAGGCTACAAAAGGCCGAAGAAATTCCATTACCTGAAGGATCTACCGAAAAATCTGTATGGCAAGGTATTGCGAAAAGACCTGAAGAAAAAGTTTGGAGGGATAAAACCGGGCGATTCATGAATTTTGGAAGGACGTTCCAAGTTTGTAACCTTTATCTGAGGATTTAAGGGTGAGTAAAGACCATCTCTTGCTTCTGCACGGTGCGTTGGGAGCTAAATCTCAATTTACTTCTTTGATACCGCTCCTTGAAGATAAATTTCATATTCACACACTCGATTTTGAAGGACATGGAAGTTCTCCCATGCGGAAAAGGTCTTTTAAAGAGGTCCATTTCGCAGAAAACGTAATGGAATATATGGATAAAATTTCTCTGAGTCATATCAACATTTTCGGTTATAGCATGGGCGGGAAAGTCGGGTTATTCCTGGCAAAAACATATTCTGAAAGAATAAATAAAGTTTTCACATTCGCAACAAAATTCTTATGGACGTCTGAATCAGTGGATAGGGAGACATCTTCCCTAGACGCTGAAAAGATTTCAGAAAAAGTGCCTCATTTTGCCAGAATGCTGGAAGAAATACATGCTGGGTCAGGATGGAGGAATGTTGTACAAAAAACAAAGGAAATGATGCTTACTCTGGTCACAGAGAGTAGCCCGACAATCGGGGAGATGGATCAGATTCAGCAAGAAGCGAGAGTAACTGTTGGAGATAAAGATAACCTGGTAAGCATTGAAGAAACCGTTAGGGCCTATCGATCACTTCCAAAGGGACAACTTCAAATCTTTCCTAAAACGCCACATCCCATCGGAAAAGTTCCATTGGCTCATTTGGCGCATTCGCTGGTGGAGTTTTTTAATGGCTAAAGGAGAGGGGCTTTACCTATCCAATCCAGTCTAGTACATTTTAAAAAGGAGGCAAAGGATGAGCAAAAAACCCAAACTACTGGCCAAACCGGGTAAGATCGGCACCATGGAACTTAGAAATAGACTCGTTATACCCGCCATGTGCACCAACTATACGTACCAGGGCCACTTAACGGATCGAGCGGTTTACTATTACGGTCTACGGGCTCAAGGTGGGGCGGGTTTGATCATCATTGAGGCTTCCGCGATTGATTATCCTATAGCGCGATCTGTTTTAAATTGTGCAGTCTCTGAGGACAAATATATTCCCACATTAAGAAAATTGACCGATGAAATACATAAACATGAAACAAAGGTTGCCCTGCAGATCATGCACTCAGGAAGACAAACCAGTGCGGCAATCTGCGGTTCCCAGCCTGTCTCCTGTTCCGGTACCGGGAGTGCCCAAGTGCTATATGATCAGCCCCGTGCGCTGACCCTATTTGAATGTAAGAACGCCATTCGGCAATTTGGTGATGGTGCCCTGAGGGCCAAAAAAGCGGGCTTTGACGCCGTGGAGGTCCATTATGCCCATGGATATCTGGGCAGTGCATTTCTCTCTCCAACGCTGAATACAAGGACAGACGAGTACGGAGGAATGGAAGGGGGAATCAAGTTCTGCAGCGAGGTGATCGAAGAAATAAAGAATCGCTGCGGTCAGGACTACCCTGTCCTGGTAAGAATTAACGGTGATGACTATCATCCTTCCGGAGGGGTGACTCACATTGATGCAAGGATGATTTCCGTGGCCCTGGAAAAGGCTGGTGTGGACTGTATAAGCATCTCCTCCGGCTTAAGGGAATCGGACCACAATCTCCACGATCAGAGCATGGCCTCTCCTAGGGGTTCCTGGTTGTATCTGGCCGAAGGCGTGAAGAAGGCGGTGAAAATTCCTGTGATGGTGGCCAAAAGAATCTCTGAGGACATGGTAGGAGATATTCTCGAAAAGGGACAATCGGACTTTGTCTGCATTGGAAGACCCAATATTACGGATCCAGAGTATGGCAATAAACTCATTGCAGGAAAGGCAGAGGCGATCCTACCCTGTATATGGTGCGCCCAGGGCTGTTTTGATGTTCTGTGGATGCTTGCTCCCACCACCTGCCTGGTCAACCCTGCAGCCGGGCGCATAGATGAAAGACCCATAGACAAGCTGGAAAAAGCCCCTAAGAGCAAAAAGGTGCTGGTTGTTGGCTGTGGCCCGTCGGGTTGTAAGGCAGCCCTTGTGGCGGCCAAAAGAGGGCATGTAGTCAGCCTTTACGATAAGAATGAGAGACTGGGAGGGGCCTATAGGTTGGTGGCCCGTTCTCAGATCAAATCAGAGGTGGAGCGCCTCTTTACCTATTTTGAACGAGCCTTACCTAAGGCGGGGGTGCAAGTGAACTTGAACATCGAAGTCACACCCAAAATGATTGAAACGTTAGAGCCCGATGTGGCGCTGATCGCGGTAGGTGCTGATCCAAAGCGGCCGGCAAAAATGACTGGGATCAAAGGTCCAAACGTGGTGTCAGCGGAGGAGGTCATGAGTGGTCAAGCTGAAGTGGGGGATCGGGTTGCCATCTGGACTTGCAGCTACCACTGCAGATATACCTGTGGGGCCAAGATTGAACCCATAGCTGGAGATCCCACGAATGCCAACTCCCAATATAGGTATGCTTGCACCGCAGGATACGGGGCCACGGATACGGCCGAACACTTGGCTTCTCAGGGCAAACTGGTGAGTATTGTCACTGAGAGAGAGACTGCTGTGCCAGGTATGGGATACACCTCGAGAAATTATCTCTTCAAGCGATTCTATCGCGAAAACGTTCGCGTCTGTGGAAATGTTAAAGTCAAAAAGATCACTGAGGAGGGAATTATCTTGGAGAAAGCTGGGATCACGTTCTTGCTCAATGCGGATACCATCATTGTTAGTGTGGGGGCAAGTCCCAGGAGGGGTTTGGCCAAAGCCCTGAGAGGGAAGGTGGCTGAAATTTACAAATTGGGTGATTGCGACAAGATAGGCAATGCCATGACGGCCATTGCATCGGCTTATGATGTGGCCATGAAAATTTAAGGGAATAGGCTTGTTTTCCCCGCATAGCGGGATGCTCGACTTGCGTTGTCACCGATGACTGACTCTGCTTAAAGTTATATCTAATTCGGGCATAGCCTCACAGGTGAATAGGTGATGGAGGGGAAGCCATTGAATAGTAAGGAAAATATTGAAGTTTATAGAACAACCGTCTGGTCCGCTGGGGCCGGGTGTCATGGGGGTTGCGGACAAAAGCTCTATGTCAAAGACGGGAAATTGGTGAAAGTTGAAGGAGATGAGAACCATCCCTGGAACCAGGGAAGGGCCTGTCCCCGGGTTTTGGCGTTGAAACAGTACATGTATCACCCTGATCGTATCATTTATCCTTTGAAACTTTCGGGCAAGCGGGGAGAAGGTCAATTTGAGCGAATCAGCTGGGATGAGGCCTTTGACACCATCGAGGCCAAGTTTAAGGAAATTCGCGAGAAGCACGGTGCGGAGGCCGTCCTCTTTTGTCAGGGTACGGGAAGAGATATCGGAGGCCCCATCTCTTTTCTTGCCTATAACTATGGCAGCCCCAACTGGTCTCAGTTGGGCCTTTCGGGCCAATCCTGCTACACCCCTCGTCTTGGGGCCATGAAGGCTACCATGGGTGATTTCGCCGTACTGGATTGTTCTCAGTTTTTGGAGAAACGATACGATGACGCAGAATATGAGGTCCCCAAAGTTATTGTGGTATGGGGGCAGAATCCCCCGCCCACCTGCCCGGATGGTTTCTTTGGGCACTGGATCTTGGACTGTCGGAGACGGGGATCCCAGCTTATTGTCATTGACCCACGAATCACTTGGATTGCCTCTCGAGCCAAGTACCATCTTCAACTGCGTCCGGGAACGGATGGTGCCCTGGCTTTGGGCATGCTCAATGTGATCATCAATGAAGAAATCTACGATAAAGAGTTTGTAGAAAAATGGACCTTTGGCTTTGACAAGTTGAAAGAACGTGTCCAGCAATATCCTCCCGATAAAGTTGCCGGGATAACCTGGGTCCCGGAGAAAACCATAGTTGAAGCCGCGAGACTTTACGCAACGAGCAAACCAGCCGGTATTCATTGGGGTGTAGCCATAGACATGTGCCCACAGGGCACAACGGTTGCCCAGGCTGTCAGCCATCTCTGGACCATTACGGGTAATATAGATGTTCCGGGAAGTAATGTGATTGCCCGACCCTCTCACGGCATTACGACGTATCCCTATACCACCGAGGATCTCTCGGTTCTCTACGGTGAAGATCTTATCATAAAGCTCAGGGAAAAGAGGATTGGTGCTGACAAATATCCGATGGTCGCAGAATTCAGGTCCTGGGCGCATCCTGACACGGTCATCGAACAGGTTCTTTCGGAAGATCCTTATCCCCTAAAGGCAGCCTGGATTCAGACGACCAATATCCTGGGTGGCCAGGCGGCGGATACCCGAAAACACTATGAAGCATTGCAAAAGCTTGATTTTATAGTTATTGTCGACCTTTTCCATAATCCGACCACCATGGCACTGGCCGATATAGTCCTTCCTGCAGCCACTTTCGCTGAAAAAAACAGCGTTCGTACCTGGTGGGCCCCCTTGAATATCATTCAAAAGGCTGTCCAGGTGGGAGAATGCAAATCCGATTGGGAGATCAATTTTGAGATGGCCAAAAGGCTCAATCCTAAAGGGCTAAAATGGGACTGTGTCATTGACATGATAAATGACAGATTGTCCCCGGCTGATAAGACCTTCCAGGAAATGATTGAAAAAGGTTGCTGGGAGATGCCGCCTGAAGGGCATCATTCCAGACCCTACAGGCGACATGAGAGGGGATTGCTTCGCCAAGACCGAAAACCGGGCTTCAATACGGGGACAGGCAAGGTGGAATTATGGTCAAAAGATTTCGAGAAGTGGGGACTAGATCCACTCCCATATTATGATGAACCTCCACAGAGTCCGGTCCGCACCCCGGAACTCTATGCAGAGTATCCTCTGATCATGATCTCCGGAGCGCGATCTCCGGTCTATTTTCATGCCGAGCATCGTATGATTCCATGGTTACGAGAGAAAGATCCCATCCCCAATATGGAAATCCATCCAGATACAGCCAGGGAATATGGTATCGAGGATGGAGAGTGGGTCTATATTGAGAATAGGCAAGGGAGGATTAAGAGGAAAGCGAAGGTAACGCCAATAGTCCACCCCAAGATGATCACAGTCCCCCATGGTTGGTGGCTCCCAGAGTTGAAGGGGTCTGAACCGGAGCTCTTCGGGCTATGGGAATACCAAGTGAATCAGCTCGTACCTTCCGGCCAACACAGCGACTCCGGTTTTGGTGGGGGGCAATATAAGACAACACTCGTTAGACTATCCAAGATCACTGAAGAGGGGAATTAGCGATGGGTAGAAATGGGCTTCTCATAGATTACGATTATTGCACCGGCTGTCATACGTGTGAAGTCGCCTGCCAGCAGGAGCACAATTATCCGGCCGGCAAATGCGGGATCAAAGTAACGGAGCATGTAATGGCCAAAACATCCAGCAAAATATCCATATATAATCTCCCGTTTCCAACGGACCTTTGTAATCTTTGTCTTCCCAGGACCAAAAGGGGGGGAAAGCCTGCGTGTGTAAAACATTGCCAGGCCAATTGTATGATGTTTGGCCCCATAGGAGACTTGGTTAAAGAGATGGAGAAACGTCCTAAACAGGTGTTGTATGCACCACGATAGCAGGAGTTTCATTCCTGAGACGGAACACGGCCAAGTACGGTGGATTTTTTTTGAGATACGGTCTTTCAAAAAGGGCCGTAGCCTCATCATTACTGGCCCCCATGGGGCTTAATCAAAGATGGGTTCCAGGATAAGCTGATTTTCAGCTATTTTTCTAACCCTTCGGTCCGATTTTTTATAGAAAATCACCTCTAAAAGGCTATTTTTTAGGTTGAAATTATTTATGCCATTTCTAAACAATTTTTGGCGTCAGAGGTGCACACTACTTGCCCAAGTGCTCGCTTAGAAAAATCGGATTTTAATGCACATTGCTTATGGTATTCCTTTCGAAAATGAATAACACGGAAGAACCAAAATTGCAATTTTTCTAATCTTCTGCCTGCCCTAGATTATTTTTAGGGTATGTTTTAAAAGTCAAAATTTCGAAATCCACAGTCTCCATTAACAGCTTTTCATATCGTTTTAAAATCCCCGTCATAGTGTCGAAAATAAAACAGGCACAGCTTTAACACGCCCCGTGCCGGATTAAAAAGTTCAGGGCCTTGTAAAAAAGGTGTGCAAGGCCGCCGGCTTGAGTATTCGCAATCCACATGATCTGCGGCACACATATGCATCAATTACGCTGATGGCTCATCAGAGCCCGGGATATGTCCAAAAGCAGTCCATATCGATCACCATGGATATCTATTGTCACTGGATTCCGGGGGAGGGCCGAAGGGGTCTTGAAGTGGCTCTGGTGGGCGAGGATTCTGTACCAAATCGTGTACGGCAATCGCATATTTCAGAAAACAAAATCTATAACTAATTGAAATCGTTATAAAAAACATGCGTTTGGTGCCGAAGGCCGGACTTGAACCGGCACGGGTCGCCCCACTACCCCCTCAAGATAGCGTGTCTACCAAATTCCACCA